>Ga0163215_100077_pt1 | contig 318231 bp, 275 predicted proteins | sample SynspAceP_FD_185934 | JGI IMG/M metagenome (GOLD analysis project Ga0163215, IMG submission 185934) | Saline lake microbial communities from Ace Lake in Antarctica - Synechococcus sp. Ace-P (Hybrid Assembly) | ecosystem: Environmental > Aquatic > Non-marine Saline and Alkaline > Saline | place... | reverse complement strand
CCCTTGGCAAAGCCACACCAGACGAAGCATATCGAAACGAAATGGACATAAGAAAAGCGGCCTGATCAACAACCCGGATATACCTTAGCAAGGCCGGAAATCTGTGCAGGAAAACAGGACCAGCTCACCCTGCTTGATAATGAACGCCTTTTGCGCGTCCGTGAACTTCGATGCCCGCATCGTGTCGTCTCCGCCCAGCCAGGTTCCAGAATACCGGAAACTCTAACCAAAAACGATCCAGTTTGTTGGGAGCAGAGCACTCAGGTCACCTCCCGCTTGAACTCGCGGCTAAACCTTCTTCTCGTCATATCTAATCTCCAGTTTCAAAAAAACCTTAACTCGGTGTCCTTAAAACCGGCAGCAGTTCCAAGCGCGAATTTGATCTAGAAGCCTCAACCTTCGTCACAACGATGGTCAAGCCCAACAAAAACCACCCAAGGCCACTTCCCAAGATATCGTCCAAAAACAACCAACCAACGAAAAAGACTGCTGTTGGCTTGAATGACTTTAAAAGTCTAGCCGCAAGTAAAAGTGTCAGGAATAGAGGCAGCAATCCGTATCGCAACGCGACAAGAACAATAGAGTTATCCAGCGGAAACTCATAATATCTCCGACCATCTGTGAACTTCTCTGCCAGTAGATTTTGAATATCATCATTCGGCATTCCCGAGAGCCAATAACGATCAACTTGCGTCACAAGACTCTCGAACAAATAGGCTCGATAGCCACTAGAAGAACCTCCACTCAAACTCAATAGTGCATCGTAGTGTGCGATTATCTCTGGATCGAGCCTGATGATCAAAATAGCGGCCACTACGCTAAGTAGAGCTGCTGCCAATTTCGTCCGAACACGAAACACATCGCTATCAAACATGAATGCAGAAAGAATGAAAAGGAGTGCAGCTCCCCGAGCCTGAGAAACTACGAGCAAGATCGCGATGGAGCCAAAAAGGACTATTCTCGAAGACTCTCTACGTAACAACGGAATCATCAAAAGCGAGACATACCCCAACATAAGACTGTGTATTGTGCGCCTCTGAACGAAAAATCCCCCAAGGTCGTTCTCCGGAAAGCTTAGTCCATGAATTGTTGTTAAGTAAAACTGCGACGCCAAAACAAAAACAAACAGTAACTGAATTTCCTTTCTTACGCACCCAACTCTCCACACGACATATGGGAAGATCAAAAACATTGCGCTTTGGAATATCCAAATCAAGTTGCCACCATTTAGGTCCACTATATCCAGCATTAGGATCGACAAAATGGGAAGTATTGGTAGCAGAAATACTTTTGGAAACTGAGTGGTCAGCCTTCCGCTCACTATTTCCGGTAGAAGAAAAATCAATATAAAAAAGTTACTAACCGAAATACCCGAGATGGCTACCGGAGCACCTTTCCAATGGACCAACATCAACAAAGTCGATAAGACTAAAAGAGGTTGACTCAACAGGGATACTGACCATCGCGGCGGAAGATCACTAGGTCTCGGCCTTGGGGCACCCCTGAACCTACGCGATTTATTCATGAGTGTAATTGGGTACTTTTAGCAACGACAACACCGTCGACTCATTTTTCTCAATTAGTTGCCTCACCTTATAGTTCGGTGGCATCGCAATTTTCGACATCAAATGCACCCGAAACATCTTCATGGGTTCGGCATTTTCTGCGAATAGCAGCCCCCCAACCAAAGCATCAACATCACTTGTAACCGGATTCCGACGCGTCAATATTGGCACTTGGTTGGCTGCTGCTTCCAACATGTTGAGAGGCAGAGTGTCTGAGGCACTAAAAGTACAAAACAGATCCGCCGTCCGCAGTTCTGCAGATACGCCCTCCTGGTTAAGGCGCCCAAGGAACGTTGTGCTAAAGCACTGGTGCTCCAAAATGGATACTTCAGCCTCAATCTCTGAGGGGCATTCTCCGGCCAATCTGAACTCAACATGGATAGATGAACACGCAATGTCTGACAAAAATTTCGCTAATTCGACAACCTGCTTTTCCCTATTTATGCGACCTGCATACAGAGCAACAATTTTTTGGCGCCCAGATTGACCGTCTACTGCTTTCCGAGTTACGCAGGGTTTGGTGGGGTAGTGAAAGAAATTTGGGAAAATCTGTTTTTCTACAATGATGCCTTGCTCAAGAAAAAACTTCTTTTGATTTGGAGCGATGCAAAATAGCTGCACAGACTGCGACGACTTTCGAAGCGCCCGCACCATTGACTGATACTGCCAGAAACGCCAACTCGCATTGAAGTGCGCTATCGCAACGATGTCTTTTCGACGCAAAACTACTGCAATAAGTCGCGCGATAAAGACATCGATGATATTTCCACAACTCACAACTATTCGTTGAGGTCTGTTTCTGACTAATTGAACCAACGCTATGATCAGCGCCGCAATCAACAGAATTGGCCAAATTACACGATTCGTGGTCGGAATATTTGAGTTTAGCGGATGGTTCGTAACTGCTACGCCACTGCCTTGAAGCAAGCCCGACAATCGAGAATTGAATATTTCAACTCCACCGATTGTTCGGCTGCCACCAACTAGCGCCAGAGAATTGGAGCGATTCGGGGCCCGTTTTTTCAACACCATTTTCTCGCCATAACTCCGCACACGATAACCCTCACCGCAAAAGGTGCCACGCCAACAACCCTCCGAATCCTAGACCTCGGCTGCTGAAACACTCTCCAGAGCCACTCGAAGCCGATATCTGCAATCAATTTTGGTGGAGGCCTAACCGCACCAGAAAAATAGTCTACTGCGCCTCCCACCCCTATCAGGATCGCACCGCACCCGCTGTTCAGGCCACGGAATACATCTATCTTCTCTTCCTGCTTAGGAAAGCCGTAGGCAAAGTAGCACGCCAACGGCTTCCCATCGCCATAAAGTGGGGTGGATTTAAGCGAAACCGGCTCAACTTCCACCAAAATCTGGCCACTTGTTGCGCCCAGCTTCTGTAACTTCGCCTTTGCCAGGGTTCTGGATTCTTCCGAAGCCCCGAACATGCAAATCGATCGCGCATCTATCTTCTTTGAGGATTTCTCAACGATTTCACGTCCGGTGAGTCTGGATACTTTCTCACCAAATGCTGCCCTAATCGCAAAGGCCACAACGATTGAATCGATTGTGCAAAAATTGGCTACGCGTAAAGCGCTCCTGTCACGAAGCAACTCTTTCAGAATTTCGATGTTGACAGTCAGAATTCGATTCTCGGTATACGATTCCTCATACAATGTCCAAAAGCAAACGGGCTCAATTTTCTTTTGGTATATTTCATATAACAAGTCCCTCACGTCAGGTTTCATTGCCCTTGTTCTACCGCCTCCCTCCCCATCGTCTCAAAAAGTTCTTGTACTCCTTCAAGAGTGTAGTTCTTTGATTGAGACAATACTTGAGCCCGAGCTCTCAAATATTCTTGACGATCTAAAAACTTAGATAGTACGCGCTCCGCCAGACCAGAAATGTCGTCATTCTGTAGTTTGAGCATCTGGTCACCTACCACGCTATCCGAATTGGCGTCATCGCTTATGACGACGGGCAAGCCGCAAGCGAAAGCCTCGGGCACTATTCTGGGGGTGCCTTCTGCAACAGATAGAAGGCATAAGAAATCGCTCTCTGCAAAAATTTTCCAGAGAGCGATTCCCCTCTTAACGAACCCCACAACAGTAACATCGGCGCGCCCTTCAGCAGCACTTAACCGACTACTCAAATAGTCACGCATCGTGTCGTCTACCTTGCCTGCAATCACACATCGACATCTAACGTTTCTATCAAGAGACGCCCGGCGGAGCGCCTCAAAGAAATCGATCAACCTATCTATTCCCTTCTCAACGGACACTCTTCCAGCGTAGACGATGGTTAGCTCATGAGGATTGTAGCGGTAGTCTCGAGAATATGCTGATATTTCATCTCGTTCCAAAGTTGTGACGAGAGTAGAATAAACAACTCTGACGTTGTTGTTGTTGCGGCAATAACGTTTAGCAAGTCGCTCGCCATTTGAAACTGTTGGAGTTCGAGCCAAGAACCGCGACTCAACTACACCGATGAGAACACTTACGAGGTGGGAAAGGCGTGCACGAACTCCCGCGCGCTGAGCACGGTTGGCATGTTCTACTTTTTGACGATCATGAACCAACCAAATCAAAATTTGGAACCCGAGCATCCAAAGCAACGGCAAAAGGAGAAAGTTTAGATGCTCAGGCACGCGAGCGACAACCAAGTTGATTTTCTCTCGACGCCGCAGCGCAAGTAGGGTCCCTATCAATTCTGGAATCGCGCAACTTCCACGTAAAATCCCGCGAGTGGATCGAATCTTTATCACATTCGCGTCCACTATGGAGTCTGCGAATTTCGCAGAAGTATCGGAAACCGGAATTATGAATCTAAATGAACGCTTTTCGGCGACAGATGCCCGAATAAAAGCTTCAAAAGGGGAAAAATATACCTGTTCTCCATTCTCGAAATCAATCGTTTCATTCCTCAAGAACACAAGACCCGGATTTAGCCGATTGGTCGAAACGCCTTCAATCATTTTCTCAATAGTCCTTCACTACACCACTGCCGCCAGATTCAACTAGTTTCAAGAAGTCTGAGAATGATTTTGCAGCCCTTTCCACCGAGAGTGATTCTTCGATTTTAAGCATTTTCTCTCGCTCAATTGATTGAGCATTGCGGATGGCCAACAATAGAGATTTTGGCGCTCCAGGCACATACGCAAGTCCATAGGCCTTCGCAACAACTGAGGCCCCAGCACTTTCTGCAACAATGCAGGGCCGCCCAGCCAGCACAGCCTCGTTGAATACAAACCCCCATGGCTCCTGCAAGCTAGCAATTATAGGGATGTCCGATGACTGATATACCGAATAGAGATCGCTTGATTTCAAGTGACCCAACCACAAAATCGAAAGTTTATCCCACTCATGAGTATTTGGCCGCTGCATTCCCGCGACCAGCAGGCGGATGGGCCGATCCAAAAATAGCTCTATGCACTTTAAGTCGCGAACAAGCTGCCCGAGCCCCTTCCTTGGCTCGTTAGTGCCTACGAAGAGCAGCTTGAGCACCCCCTGCTCTCTACCCAGTTCGACGAATTCCGATTTTTCGGTTCGCGTTGCAGTTTCCTCGATCCTATTGCGGACCTGCCCTCCGATCCATACCGCGCGAGGCTCCCGACCGCTATTTTTATCGGCAAACCAATCCCTAGATTTTTCACTGTAAAAAATGGCGCCATCGGCACGACGCGCACAAAACAGTCGAATCGCATCTATAATACGAGCAGACACCCCCGCGGGAGGGGCGCCCTTAACATCGCCAATCCAATAGACCAACTTCGCACCCCTAGCTCTCGCAAACCAGAGGCACAAGATTTGCACCAAGACCATATCTCTTGAAAATCCACATATGATTGATTTTCGATCAAGCTTCTTCAACTGACGAACTGTTCTAATAGGCAAACTCACCCTTCTTCCTGATCGACCCATAATTACAGCAGGATCGTCTACAGCAATTGCATTCGCCTTGGCATCTTGCCAGCCCAGAAGCCAGCCAGACATCTTACGCTTTGCTTCCGGCGCTGAGACGTAAAGAACCCTTGATACATCCCCCTCACCTTCGTTTAGACGCTGAATAGCCGCATATAGATCATCGCGATACGGAGTATAATAGTTGTTGATTATCAGAGCGGGCAATGCACATTCTTCCCTATTCGAAATCTCAAAATTCGTAGTTGCAGGTATCGGTGAGTCAATCACGTGATGGGCATCTAATTACCAGAAAAATAGGGGCGTCACGGCGTTTCATTCTATCGCGCCAATCGGGTAATCAATTTTCCGGCTGATTCTTTGAAACGCTAGCGCGTCTGAGAAACAACAAAACGCATAAAGTCGAGGCCGCAAAGTGGACCAACATAACAATGGAAAACAACCAAACAAACGCAATGAAGTCATACTCTTGCTGGTGAGCGACTACGAATAGCAGACCTACCAAAATCGCACGCTGAACGTCCAGACCAAGTTTGATGTCCTGCCTATGAAACACGTTCAAAACTGAATCTAAACTTGCAAACACAAGTGCGCCCAAGAGAAACAGGGAAAGCGCAGAAACCGCCTCGCCGGCCAATCGCCATTCTTCTCCGAATACAATTGGAAATACCTTCTTGCTGACGAGAAGCGTAATGATGGCAACAGGCACAGAAATAGCGAGAATTCGCTTCAAAATGCCAATTGATAGAGCATAAATTTCACTTGAACGACTTCGCCCCAGTTCTGCCACATTACCGTAAAATGCTCTTGAGATAGATTTGGCAATTAGCATCGTTGGAAGCGCAATAACGGTCATCGCGAGCCCGAAGCTACCAGTTGTTTCAGCATCAAATTGGAAAACTACGAAAAGTACAGGAGCTTGGGAGGCTCCAATCGACAGTAGCTGCGCCGGAACCAAGAATACCGGAAATTTCCAATAGCTTAGCATCGCACTTTTCATACGACGCACGTTAATCGTCTTAATCAATGGCCTCACTTCGGATGAAGCATCACGAGCGAGATATAGGATACCACTTCCTTGTGAGACGATTTGCCCGATTAGTAGTCCCATCGGCTGGAACCCGGCCGCTCCTAAGCCCATTTTCGCTACGTTACCAAAAACTGATTGCTGAATCAGACTACGACTAATCGATCCAAATGCCTTTCTCCTCGTCGCCCACAATCCGACTAACTCGTATAGACCAGTGCATGTGAGGCTAACGGGGATTAGCCACAAATACGGCCCCAACAGATCAAACTTTTCCCGAACCTGCCCGTTTGAAGTCAGCATGGCGACCGCCCAACTAATCAGTACGATAGACAGCAGTCCTGCCAGCAGTGACAACCCCGCCAAATTGGCCGCCATCGTTGGCGTCCTTGGCAAGGGTATTGCTGCGGGATACCTAAGAGCGACCAAAGGATTGAGGATGCTCACGATCGCTACAAACAATGCTAACACCGCGAAATCACTGGGGCCGTAGATCCGAGTAATAATCGGCATCATGCCGATTCCGATTAGCCGGGCACCTGTCATACCCGCGAAAAGCTTACCTGCCCCGACCATAACGTCCGACATTGGCAAGCCGTTGTCAGATGTGCCGAAGCTCAGCTTTGATCTCAATTTGCGAGAAAATGACACGCCTAGGTGTCTTCGACGTATCGACTGGCCCACGAGAAGGAGCCTGGGTAGTCGGAAGCAAGTTGAGCAACGTCCTCGGCAAAGTATGCCTTCAAATACCGCAACGTTTCTTCGTCCAAATGTGTTTGGCACCGGCGCGGCTCACCTCCAAACCCGGCAGCCATTTCCTTGAGTTGATGGAGTGCCCTATGCACCCATCTAGGAAGCTTTTCATACAGTAGCTTGTTTGCATTTTTCAGCTGGATAGCTCGAAAGATCATTTTAGCGGGCAATCCGCCAACGGCAGCAGTCTCATTACTAATCCTACTGTTGAAGTTTTCGATATCATCTGCAGGAATGCCAACGAATTCGCAAATTTTGGCCAACACGAAGACCGGACGCTCCTTAATGCATCCGAAGTTGATAAGCATTAGGCGGTTGCGCTGTTTGTGTTCTGCAAATCGCGCCAACTGTTCCGAGTATAATCCTTTGCGCAGATAGGTTTCTTCACCGAAAGGCGTTTTCAAGACCTCTGAAAAAGAGTGATCAGGATTCTGCAGCCCACGCGACAAATTAAATCGGTAATTTGAAAGTGCTCGTTCTATGGGATCCCTCAAAACACAAACCAAGAAGGCGTCTGGAACATCTTTTGCCAACCTTTCCGCTACTTTTGGCTCGTGAAGGTATTGAGGTGAAGCATCCAAAGCTATCGACCTACTTGTATCGAAGTTATTCGAATACCAATCCAGACCTCTCTCATATTTGAACGAAAAGTAGTTGACCTCTTTCACGTCTGCGACGGCTATATCGGGATGCACTTTCAAGTAATCAAATAACGATGTTGTTCCAGCTTTTTGAGCTCCAATGATCATTAAATGGTCCACACATCATCCTTTACTTTCTGTAGCAATGAGGCAAACGTCTGCAATTAGGATCTTCTGCTCATCTTTGAACTTGGGTCAATCTGTTCACCGAGTACTATTTGAACTCATGGAAAGCGATCAATCCACGCTAGGAGTATCACGACGCAAATATTCCTTTGATAGCCTTGACATGGAACCGGAAAGGCATCTGGGGCGCGATTAGACCTTAATAAAAGAAACGACACCCCCCTTTTCCCGTCGCCTATTTTGAGCTGCCAATATGGAGAAGCTTCACACGCCCGATACGTATCCTCGATGGCGCGGGAAAGTCACCGGGCACCCCTAGAAGCGTGAGAGTAACGAACGCGCATTCGGCATCTGAGCCGTCAAAGCTGAATCTTAGTTCGCCGGGGGTTGAACTGAGAGTAGAAATGTCAAACTCGGCAAGCACTTTTTTTCCATCCGAACATTTCAGTTGCCATTGGAACCAACCATTTTCCGGACTAGCTTGCCCGCTCGCCATCACCTCGAACTCATACTTTGATTCGATCAACGGAAAGCTCTGGGAGAGCAATACCTCTTCTATCCGCCCTTGATAGTAGAAATATACGCCTTCATTCGCAAGGAACTCGCCGCCTTTAGAATCAATATGCCAGTTAAATGGCGAGGGGGCCGAGTTAGCAACTAAGCTTGGGTTGAACGGTGACGTGATTTGAAGCCGCCTTTCGCTTGGAAGGCTCTCGTTGAACTCCACAAACGCAATATAGGCCAAGTCCCAGCGCCCGGTACGTGTCAGATTGGTGAGGAATGTGCCCTGATCATTAGGAAAGTATTTGTATAAAGAAATCAACTCAGCTGGACTTGCGACACCCATATCGGAAATCTGCATGAGATATCGCGGCCCCCAATAGGGCGCCTCTTTCAACTTGGTCGCGACTTGCTTGTAGACAGCCTGATCGTCGCTCAGTCCGGCGAGCAGGTTGGCATAACTCGTCGCTTCGGACCGGCGGATTTCGAAGAGAGGGAAATAAAGCTCTGCGAACCTTTGCGTGTCCTTTTCCCGAAGCGCGGCCTCGGCGAGGACTAGCCGGGCAACAACAGACCTCGGATCCCGTTTCAGGAGTTCTGCCGAGAGCCCGGTGGCCGCTTCGGTATCTCCGTCTTCAAGAGCCTCGCGAACTTTTGCGGCGAATGGCTTTGGGGAAAGCGGCGCCCTGTGGGCAAGCGGCACGAGGGCCCGGGATGCGCATACATTTTCCTGATGCTCACACCAGCTCAGCGCGTCTGTCCAGGCGAAAGGGGTAGCGATGCGGCCCGCCGACTGCGCCTTCGGCCAGACTGCGGCTGCATAGGAGGCCGCAACAAGCGTTGCAAACGCTGAAAGCGAAACCAGCAGACTACGGACAAAAAGTGTCAAAGATCGCGTCGGCTATCGTCGGGAGCATCCGGCCCTTCGACGAAGTGTTTGACCTTGCGGCTCGAGCGTTTGTCATCCTTCACCTTGCGGCTACCATACTGGTAGGCGCCCTTGCCGTAGGCATAATAGTACTGGCCATTGTCATAGCCTGACTTCCTGGCGTCGAACTTCATCAGGACCGCGCCGACCACATTGGCATTGGCATCGATCAGGCGCTCGACCGTCCTGACCGCAGCCGGCCGCCTTATCATGCCCGATTCCAGGACCAGGATCGTCGCGTCGCAGATCGAGCCAAGGACGGGCGCGTCAGCAAAACTGAGGACGGGCGGCGAATCCACGATGACGAGATCAAAATGCATGGCCGCTTCTATAAGGAGGTCCGGCAGGCGCGCGCTCGACAGTAGCTCAGCCGGATTCGGCGGAATGACACCGCTCGGCAGAAGGAACAGGCCCTCGGTGGCAGAGCCAACGACGTTCTCTAACAGGCTGTGATCGTGTGTCAGGAGGCCAGACAGGCCGACTGAATCCTCGGCATTGGCGACAAAGCTCGGCTTGCGCATGTCCGCATCAATGATCAGGACCTTGCGCCCGGTCTTGGCAAAGGACATGCCGAGCGAAATCGTCGTGCTGGTCTTGCCCTCGCTCGGACGCGTGCTGGTGACCACCAGGCTGCGCGGCGCGCCGCTGGTGGTGGTAAATTCGAGGGCGGTGCGTGCAGAGAAGAAGGCCTCGGCAATCGGCGAGCGCGGATCCTTCAGGGCGTCGGTGATATTTGCCTCCCTACCCCTCACCTTCGGAATAACACCAAGCGCTGGCAGGCCAAGCTTCTGCTTGACGTCTTCGGGCGTCTTGATCGTGTCATCGATATAGTTGAGCGCGAAGGCGAGTCCGACACCGAGCCCGAGGCTCAGGATCAGGGCCTGGATGAGGTTGCGCGGCAGGTTCGGCTCGAACGGCAAGCCCGGCGCAATCGCCCGGTCGACGATCGAGACCTGGCTGGAGCCGACACCGCCGGCAATGCTGACTTCCTTCAGGCGCTGGAGGAGGGCTTCATATTGCGCGCGCGCGGTATCAACCTCGCGCTCAAGGATCGTGTAATCGATTCTGCGACCGCGCATGTCCTGAACGTCGGTCTTGAGTTCCTCAATCCGGGACGCGAGGGAGGCCTCCTTGGCAACGGCGGCCTTGAACGTGCCCTCGGCGGCAAGGACGATGGACGCCTTTTCGGACGTAATTTCAGCGTCCAGCGCGTCGATGCGGGCCTGCAGTTTCAGCATGTCCGGATAGTCAGGTTTGAACGTGCCGAGTTTCTCCTGGTACTCCGCCGTCAGGTTCGACCGGCTCGAGCGCAGGCGCTTGAGGTCGTCGCTTTCAAGGTATTGCTGGGTCGCTGTATTATTAAGGACCTGACGATAGCGCTGCTCGGCGTCGATGCGCTCAGTCTGGGCCTTGGCAAGCTCGTCATTGAGCGCAACGAGCGAATTGACGTCCAGAGAGTCGCTGCGGTTAACGGTCCCGACTTCCAGAATACCCTGTTGCTGAGCGTAATCAACCAATCTGCGCTCGGCATCCTCAAGCGCGACCTTGGTGGTCGCAAGGCGCTCTTCCAGGAATTTGCGGGCATAGGCGGTATTGTTGTATTTGCGCTCCAGGCTGCCCTCAATGAAGCTTTCAACCAGCGTATTGGCGACGCGGGCCGCGTCGGCAGGATCCGCGCTGACGAAGCTGACCTTGACCACACGGCTGCGCCCTTCAGGCGAGACAGACAGGTTTTCATCGATCACTTCTGTCGCGCTTCTGACCTTCGCTTCACGCGTGAGCTCCTGGTCGGCATAGTCCTCCTTGGAGCTAAGATCGAGGAGCTCAACCACGCGCTCGGCAAGGACACGGCTCTTGAGAAGCGCGTACTGCGTGGCCATGAATTCATTGTCGGCAATCGAGGCTGGCTCGACCGAACCCGATTCCATGATGCGTGTTTCCTGGCGCTGGATCTCGATCGTCGCGGTGGCCCGGTAGAGCGGGACAACGCGCAAGGTCAGTACCGCGGCGACCAGAGTGCCGAGGATCACGATGGCCGCAATCATGAACTTGCGGCGCAGAAGCGTCCGGAGCGTGGCCCAGAAATCAAACCCGCCCTCATAATCATCATAAGGCTCGCGGCTATAGCGCGGGTCGCCCATGGGATGGGCGTGAAGATCGTCATGGCGACGGGCGGGCACATCACTCTGGCGCAGTGTCGGGCGCGTCGATGGCGGAGCGGGATACTCTCGGTTCATATCGTCAGCGTCTCAGTTGGTTTGGCCCAAACGGTTCACAGGGCAAAGAACAGGGCAACGAGGGGAACCGACCTGATAAAATCGCCATAATTGCGGCGGGCCTCTGATCCATCGACCACGATGATGTCATTGCCATAGACCATCGGGTCTTGCGCCTTGCCCTCCCTGATATCGCGCAGGTTGAAGCCGGCCGCCTGCCGAACGCCCTCGATCTTGCGAAAGATAATCACCCTGCGCGGATTGGCATTGTCATTCGGCCCGCCTGACAGGGCCACGGCCTGAAGCAGGGTCAGCTCACCGTCAACCGGGTACATTCCCGGCTTCTGCACCGACCCGTCCACCGTCAGGAACCGTCCCTGGCTCTCGCTGATGCGGACCGTGACATCGGGGTTCTGGAGATATTTCTCCCCAAGCCTGGCTTCGAGGACCTGGGAAAGTTCATTCGCTGTAAATCCGGCAACCTTGATCGATCCGGCCAGCGGCATCTTCAGCGTGCCTTCAAAATCAACCTGATAGCTATTATCGAGGTCGGGCGCGCCGAAAACGGAAATGTCGAGCACGTCCATGGCCGTGATACGAAGGTCCCCACTCTGGACAATGGCCGTCGTGTCCGGAACCGACAATTGTGTCTGGGCCAGAGTACCTTTATAGCCGCCGCCCTGGCAGGCGGCGCAAGTCATCAGACAGGCGATCAAGAGAACTTGGACAATGCGCATTTTGTTCAGCCTCTGGTTGTGGCCCCCGGGGTGCCCGTTTGTCGAGCCAGCCTAGACTTTATGATATTCATTTTCAATGATCAGTCCTTTGAAATGCGCACCCAAAACGCAGCCCTTGCGGCGCAGATTGAGGCGCGAGGGCACGTCAATTGATAACCTGTCCCCACAACAGCTACCGCACTCAGGGTGAACTGGGACACCAGATCACCCTGAGGTACCAAAAGCGCTGGCTGGTTCCACCGAAACACGCGTCGTTGAGTGGTCCACGCCTGGCAAACGACATGCCTAGACCCGCCATTAGCGGCAGCCCGCGGCCCCGATCAACTGGAAATGTGGATTGTCGCAAACCTTTCTTGCCGGATACCTCAATATTGCCTCGTCAATGTCCCGACCATCGGCCCGTGATCCGGCGCGTCCTGCAAGGCTAATTGCAGGCTGGCACGGTGTCGGGGTCAGGCACTCCCCCGGATTTCGCACACAGCCGCACATGTGCCTCAGCAACCCGTGTCTGGAGAGAGTAGGTCTCCTCACTGAGCGTGTCCCAAAGCACAAATGAGTCTGCGCCATCGCGGCACACAAATCGACACTCGTGCGCGGACGTGACCAGCTCAGGCTCAGTCTTCGGTCGTATCGCGCCGGCTGGAGCAGGAGAGACTGGCCGCGTCACCGGCGGCGCCGATGCGCCATTGAGAGGCGCTGGCATTCCGCCCTGTCCGCGACCGGTTTCAGGTTGAAACGCCGATACGTCTGGCGCCATGACAGGCTCAGCGTCATCGCCCGGGCCGGCGTCCAATGGCATGGCTGGTTCAGCGGCAATCGGCGCGGCCCCGGTTTCCGGGATCGCGAGGCTCAGCGCAAAGACATCGCGGTCCTCCGGCTGGCTCGCCGCCACGCTGCCAAAGACCAGGAAGGCGCCATTGCCCTGAGGCACGACGGCCTCGACCAGCGCCCCGGCGGGCAGGTCAAAGCTCGCTTGCCGGATAATGTCGCCGCCAGAACTGAACTGGGTCACCGCCAGGTCCGTGACGACATCCGACAGGCGGAAGGCGGACACGACGTTGAGCCTGCCGTCCGGCCCGGCGACCAGGAAAAGGCTGTCATTGAGGAGTGACGCGGGAATGTCCCTCACCCAGTCCGCCTCGCCGCTAACCGAATAGTGCGCCAGGCGGGGCAATCGTCCGCCATAAAGGAGCCCGGTCCCGCCATCTGGCAGCGTAACCAGGCCAGCCAGGCCGCGGCCCGCCAGGGCGCTGCCAGGCGCGAGCGCGATGTCTGCCTGCCAGACATCCTGTCCGGCTGCGCTCATGCGCAGCAGGCGCGCCGAAGGCGGCGTACCCGTCCCGGCGGGCATGAATGCAATGGAGATGTCGCCGTTTGGATCCACGCCAAGCAGATTGCTTTCTTCCGCCAGCGCCGTGCTCAGGACGCGCTGCCAGCGCAGGTCTCCGGAGGGGCCGAGCGCGACGAGGCTCAACTGGTCGTCCTGCTCGCCTTGCATCAGGACAATTGTCTGCTCATCGCCCTGCCCCAACAGGACACGGCTGCCCCCCGATGCGTTCGACACAAAATTGCGCGACCAGCGTGTGGCCCCATCGGGCCCGGTTGCATTGACCCATGTCTCGCCCTGCCCCGTCAGCGCCATGACGGTCTCACCAGTCCCACGCGCCTGCAGGCCTCCCGCAACCGACGCACCGGGCCGCAGCGGGGGCGACACGAGCAGGTCACTCGTTCCAGTCAGGCGCACAAGCCTGGCCGGAGCAGGCCCATCTTCCGGGTTCGGCGCCAGCAGGATCCCGATCCGCCCATCTGGCAGGATGGCGGCGGCGAGGACGTCGTCGTCAGCCTCAGTCCCCAGCGTTGCGATCAAGGCCTCGCGCAGGCCCGTTGAAAAGGCCCCCGCAATCGTCGTGCGGTGGGTCACCGTGAGGTCGGCGCTGTATGCCGTGGCTGAGGTTGCAGGCGCAAAATAGTCGGGGAATTGCTGGCGTGCGAAGACAATCCCGCCCGCTCCAAGGAGCGCAAACACGCCGAGCGTGATCCAGGCGAGTATCCCCCTGCTCCCATTGCCTGTCACCGGCGAGGCAAACACCGCCCGGCTGCCATCATCATTGCGAAAATCAGCGACGGCGCCGCACCCCGCGCAGACGGTCTTCCCGCGCCGGGTCTCCATGTGAGAGAGGCATTTTGAACACCGCATGGGGTAATTTCTCTGCTGGGACGGTTTGGGAGCGATACTCGGCTGAAATCCTACCTAAGCGAACCCGCACGCCTCGGCAAATGCCCACGTCAGGGGCGCATCCACGCCACGAAGCGGCGCTGCCAGTTATCCGGCAGGACTTGGACGCCCCATGACGCAAACTCGTAATGCGCTTCCAACCACGTGGCGACGATCGAGCGGTCCGGATGAGAACAGACGTAGGTATGCCGGTTGGACGTGCCTGCCTGGGCGCGAACCTGCTGGCGCACCCGAACCAGATGCATGCAGTCGGATATGAACACAATGCCCTCTGCCGCTTGCGGACGCGCAAGCGCCGCGCGGACACTTGTCTCGGTATCATTGGAGCTTTCGTCTGCCGTGAGGCGCGCATCGCTGATGCCTCGCGCCATCAGGGTCAGGGCAAGATCGACCGCGCCAATGCGGCCTTCACGCGGACGGTTGCCTCCGACTGTCGCAAGCCGGTCAATCTCGCCCGCCTCAAGCATCGACGCGGCCATCCCGAGGCGCCCTTCGCGCAGCCGGTCATTGTCGGTATGAAAAATGACGCCCATCCGTCCGGCCGGAACCTCATCGCCAGAGAATAGGCGCGCCGAATATGTGCTGAACGCGAATGTCGCGATCCCGTCCAATAGCACGAGCGCAAATAGACATCTGATCAGCCATCGACCCACACTGTTCTCCTGCCGCGGCGTTCCGGCTGCCGGCGCAAACTGCGCCGGTAGGCCATTTTGCATTTCTTACAGGCTTTACCTTGGAGATAAACCCTTCCACATTGGGGTCTTGTTGCTCTGTTTATACAATCCAGCGCGACGATTTCGGGAGCCTTCAACGGGCATGACACGCAGCCGCAACCGGGGAAGACAGCGCGCCGGGCCGGAACGGCCCAAGCCTCCGCGCGCCGTCCAGCCGCCGCGAACGACGGCCCTGTCAACGCGTGTCAGCGATCAGGTTCCTGCTGATGCTATGGAACTGGTCGCGACCAAGCTGTCCGGGTTTGCTGACATCACCTGGGATTGGCGCCAAATCCAGGCCTTCACGGTCGAGACAATTCACGACGTCATCACGCGGCGCAATATTGCGCCAGAGGACCTGACTGAGCCGCGGCTGGATATTACCGTGCCGGCTATCGAGGCGATGCGCTATTCTCCGCTCAAACGCGAAATGGCGACCCTGATTGCGAGCACGATGGACATCACCTGCGCGCACAATGCTCATCCGGCCTTTATTGAGATACTCAAGCAGGTCACATCAGATGAGATAAATCTGATTGCGGCCTTCCCTGCGCCCGGGCAAGTCGTGCCCATGGCGAGCATAAATTATGTCGATCGCGGGGATCAGGTCCATCTGAGTATACGCCACATCGTCCCGAATCGTTTTGCGAGCGTTTGCGACGAAACGAAGGGCATCGCGTCCTACATCGATAACCTGCTGCGCCTCAATCTCATTTCATCGCCGCACTACCTCTCCATCCGGGATGATCGCTATTACCGAGAGATCCTAAGTCAGGCATTCATCGCAGACTTTGAGGGCCGCATCCCGCTCCATCTCAAAGCCAGGGTCGATCGCAGTGTCCTGTCGTTGACGGATTTCGGCGCGACTTTTCGTCAGTGCTGCATCGATGAGACAACCTTGATCGCTTGAACAGCATCCCGGTCTGTAGTGACCGGGCGCGGCCTGCGCTATAGGTTGTGTAACCTGTCCAGAGCGCCGAACCGTCCACGGAGCGAACTTGGGCCGTCAGGTGCGTTCTCAGGTTTGTCCAACTGAACACCTGCGTCCTGCTCGGCCTCGATTGAACTCGCCCATGTCTGTTTGATTTCAAGGCCAACACTCTCAATCCGGTCAAGGAGCGCGCCAAATTGCAGGCGCGATGCCTCCGCTTCGACAGGAACAATCGTCGGATTGGCTCTTGCCAGTGACCCGGGAGTGTCCAGCCAGACTTCCAGAATAGCGTTCCACAGATCTTCAAATTTGCCTTTGGGCTTTTCGGTCTCTGCACCAGCCATGATGACGGTCTGTTCATTGACAGCTCTGTCAGAAGCATCGCCTTGGGCTCCAGCGTCTTGTGGATTGGTCTGCGCCAGAATGATCGGAGTATCGCTCGTCCTGCGGTCCGGCGATTGGTTGTCGGCCTGAGCCAAAGCGGCTGGCGACTGACTGGCCGGTTTCAGGTTATCAAGGCTCGCATAGATGGTGCGCGGAGGTGGAACGTTTTCAGGATCAACGCCGCGGCTCTTGTCAGAGCGGAAGCTGCCACCTGGATGATCACTCGCCCAGCCATTCGCATGAGCCATTTCGTGGCACAGTGTACGGCTATACCAGCTCGCGCTGCTAGCCAGGCATGGATTTGGGGCGGTCATCATTTTGCCGTCGCTGCAAAATGCGCCTGCACCACCTTCCGGTTGAGAAAGCCGAAGACCACGGCGCGCGCAGTTGGCAGCCACAGAGGCGGGATGAACAAAATCTATCAGGAATGTGCTCGCTTTAGGTGCTTCAACGCGGGGGGCGCGACGTTCATTCAACTCCAACGCATCGCCGCTGAACCCAATATGCACAAGAGGACCCTTCGCCGGCTCAAATGTATCTAGATCAGCCCGCTCGCTAATACGGCTCCCCTCACACATGAGCGCAGCAAACGCCCCGGCCGTAATTGTCTTGCACGGATCGGGCATAGTGATCAGTTTCCCGTTGCCGCACGCCATCGAATGAAATGTTGGTATTCCGAACAATTCTGTTCCCCGCTCGGCGCAGCGAAACCCAACTGAGGTCGGCGCCAGAAATTCCACGGCAACTGAGGTATCGGCTCGGAAATTCAGAGGCGGGTTCTTGATTGGCTCGATTGGCGCGATCGACACGCACCCAGACAGCACAGCAACAAAGACTGCGTTGAGGCCAGAAAATAGAAACTTCTTCGGTGTTACGATAGACCACAGCATTCGGCTGTTCCTTCTGAGTGCATTTTTTACTCTGCACCCGGTCTATCATGTTAAGAATAACGCCCATTTTCGCATTTCTGCCGGATTGGCAGGGCGCGCTAAGACTCTGTTAGGAAAGCGGCCTTGTTTCACGCTCGTTTCGGCTCTGCGCCAATACGAACCCGTTCCGAGAATCTTATCAGCATCAGAATCCCCCCCCTCGACTTGGAAGTCCGAGAGCCTTTAGAAGAATGCGTACGTCCCCGCGTTATTGCGAGCAGCGCGGGTTTAACTGCAGATTGTTAGTGTCAGGCTTCTCCGCATCGCTTCAAATCAACGTTCTGGAAAATGAGGGCGATACGTCACGGCATTCGCAGGACCTGCGCAGGTGGTCGCGACAGGGTGGCAAGGCCAACCCCTGCTCCACCAACCGCAGAAATGAATACCGATGCGACCAGAATGCGAAGTATTTCCCCCCACGGAAACATCCATGTCGCCTCGAACGCATACGAAATGATGGGATAGGCCGCCACCACGCCAATAGTCGATCCGATCAGCGCCGCCGCGGCGCCCGCCAGGGCGAACTCGGTAGCATACAGACCCAAAATCTGCGTGCGTTCGGCGCCGAACACTTTCAGCAAGGCAGCCTCCGCACGGCGTTTTCGCGCCAGCGCCGCAAATGTTCCGAGCAGGACCAACAATCCTGACAGTGTCACAATTCCCGCGGCCGCATTCACGGCGACGGCTATCTGCGAGAAAAGGCGCGCAGCCGTTTCCAGTGCCTGCCGGGTCTGGAACACGACGACTTCAGGCATGGACTTGCCCAGTGCGCTCACGATCTTCGCTTCCACATCCGGGGTTGTTTTCGCAATCGCAACAAAAGCTGGATTCGCTGCTTCCAGTGTTCCCGGAGAGAGGATGAAGGCCGTATTCGAGCCGATGCTGAAAGTACCCCATTCAACTTTCCGCAGGGACGCGACTGTCGCTGTGACGTCTCGCCCGAAAACACGAAATCCTATCTGGTCGCCGACACTCAGCCCTAAACCTTTGGCAGCGTCCGCCTCGACCGACACCTGAAGCGGTCCGGTATAATCTTCCGGCCACCAGCGTCCGTCCATGAGAGTCGTCTCGGGGGGCATGGTTGCCAGGTAGGTGATTGTCGTTTCTCCGCGCACCACCCAGCGTTCAGATTCTGCGACATTGTCCTCGACGACTGGCGCGCCCCTCAGCTCTGTGACGCGCGCGAGAATGAATGGCGCCTGCCGGTACGTGCCATCGTCACCGGTATCTATGCCTTGCGCCGAAATGAGCGCGTCAAATTCAGCAATGCGACTCGCTGGAATCTGGGAGAAAATGACAGACGGCGCGTTTGAGGGCGCTGTCTCACTGATCTGACGAAGGAGGTTTGCCTGCACAGCCGCGACGAGCGTCAGCAGTGCGAGCCCGAGCCCCAATGCAGGCACAATGGTCGGCGCGAGCGATCCCGGGCCGCCAAGATTGGCGAGTGACAGTCGTCGCATGCCCGACGCGCTTCTGGCAGCAATCCGCGCGAGACGCTTCACAACCATAGCGGTGCCAACGAGCGTGAGGAGTGTCAACGCGGCCCCAGCAAGGATGAGCGCCGTCAGGCCTGGACGATAACTTGAAGCGACGGCCAGAATACAAAGAAGAGCTCCTGCGCTCAGCGTTCCGATCCGCTCTGTCCATGGCACGGATACGCGCTCATTGTCCGCAATCCTTCGGAACAGGGCGGACGGACGGGTCGCACGGGCGCGGCCGATCGCGGGAAGTGCAAACATGGCCGCAGCGAGCAGTCCAAGCACGAGCGCCTTGAGAAGCGGGACCGGGTAGACCCCCAGCGCTTGGGGAAGCGGGATCGAACTTCCCGCGAAATAGGACAACAGGTAGGGCGAGGCCGCGCCTAGCACCACGCCGACCAGCGCCCCAACCAGGGCCAGAGCCCCCAGCTGCAGCATGTAGGCCGCTCTCAGGGTTGCAGCCTCTGCACCAAATACCTTGAGCACGGCGATCGACGCGATGCGGGTATCCAGAAATGAGCTCGTCGCCTGAGCGACGCCGACACCGCCGGCGATCAGGGAGGCGATACCAATCACAGCGAGAAAACTGTTCAGCGTGTTCAGCAATGATTTCAAGCCGTCGATGGAATCTTCCGGGCTGCGGATACGCATCGCTCCTGTGCCGAACTCAGACTCGAATCGCTCCTGCGCCTGTTCGAACGTTGTGCCTTGGTGAAGCACGACACGCAGGCCGGACCGGAAGAGCTGCCCCGGCGTGAGACGATCAGCCGCGTCCAGGGCATCGAGACTGACGAAGGCTTCGGGTCCGAACGTTCCCGGTGCTCCAACACGGTCAGGGATAGTGTCGAGTTGCGCAGTCACAATCGCATTCACGGGCCCGAGACGGACTGTGTCACCTATGTTGACGTGGAAGTCATCGAGAAAGGATTTACTGACGGCGATCCCCCAGCTGTCATCCTGCTTGCGCAGTGCCACCTGAAGCGTTTGCGGCCCGCCGGTCAGTCCGGCGGCACCCAGCAAAGGGTATGTGCTGTCGACACCGCGCACATCGACCTGTCGCCGAGTGTCTCCTGCGGCGCCCATTACGTCGAGTGAGACCGTTTCAGAAACAGTGCCGAACCGATCTATAAATGCGCGTTCCTCTGGCGTCGCGCGGCGCTGGGACGCAGCAAAGATGACGTCGGCACCGAGCAGGGTCCGTGACTCTGAAGTGAGACCGCGCGTAAAAACTTCCGTGACCGACCCAGCGGCTGCAATCGCTGTTGTCCCTATCGCGAGGCACGCGAGATAGATCCAGAAGCCCCGGAAGCCGCCCGACAGTTCGCGCCATGCAAGCTTTATCGCGACCCGGATCAAACGATTCGCCCATCGCGCATATGCACAACACGCTCGGCGCGCAAAGCCAGTTCATCGTCATGTGTAACAACAACCAGTGTCGTCGCCCGGTCCCTTGTAAGAGCAAACAGGAGGTCGGCCACACCGCGTCCGGATTCGGCATCAAGATTTCCAGTCGGTTCGTCAGCGAATACGAGCGCCGGATCGCTCGCGAGTGCGCGTGCAACCGCAACTCTTTGGCGTTCGCCGCCCGACAATTGACCGGGATAGTGCAGCCGCCGGTGTGATAGGCCCACCCGTTCCAGCCATTCATTCGCCCGCGCGTCGACTCTATCGAGACCGGCAATCTCAAGCGGCGTGCGTACATTGTCGAAGGCTGTCATCGTTTCGAGAAGGTGGAATGACTGGAACACCATGCTGACACGGCCCCGCCGCAGGCGCGCCATCTGGTCTTCGCTCAGCGCGTCGATACGCACGCCCAGCAGCGAGACCTCGCCTCGGCTTGCCTTCTCCAGGCCCGCCGCAACCGAAATGAGTGACGACTTGCCCGAACCGGAGGGCCCGACAATCGCAACGCTGCTGCCCGAATCCACTGCAATGCTGACATCCTTGAGGACATCCAGTGCACCATCTGCTGCCGGAAAAGTCAGCCATACGTCCTTCAGTTCGAGCGCACTCGTCATTCAATTGGTCTTTCATGATGGCCGCGCACATTGCCAGGGGGTGGCCGCCTGTCTATCGATAGGGATGATGTCAGGCGTACGGACAGGAATACAAGGGATAAGGTGGTGCTGGGTTGCCGCCATTCTCACAAGCGCGATTATGCTCGTGGCCTGTGGCGCACCCACGCCTGCCACGGCGATTGACCATGCGGACAGCGCTCCCGAGCCCGTCATTGAAGAATCAGGGCCGCTCATCGTCTTCCTTGGCGACAGTTTGACTGCCGGGTTCGGACTCGCTGCAAAAGACGCCCTGCCGGAACAAGTCGCCAAAATCTTCAAGGATGATGGAATCGAGGTCAGGATTATTAATGCCGGGGTCTCTGGCGATACGACGGCAAATGGTCTTGCTCGGTTCGGCTGGAGCGTTGCCGCGACTGATCCCGATCTGGTCGTCGTCGCGCTTGGCGCGAATGATTATCTGATGGGGATCGACCCCGAGATCACGAAGCAAAATCTTTCCGCCATCGTGCAGAAAGCGAAGGAAAGCGACATAGATTGCGTTCTCGTGGACCTGCAGCCGCGCAGCGCTTTGGACGCAGGAAGCCGCGACGCTGTATTCGCGGCGATTTATCCGGACCTCGCCGCAAAATTCAGCCTCGAATACTATCCAGCGCTGATGACCGGTGTCCAAGACAAGCCAGAACTTCTTCAGACCGACGGGCTGCATCCGACCGCGCAAGGCGTGCAAATCATCGCCAGAAACCTGGCGCAATTCCTTGAGCCAATTGTCGAGTCTCACGAATAGGTCATGCAGGAACGACGTTCTCGGATTGGTGTCAGTCTAATGCGAACCCGTCTCCGCTATTCGCGGACGAGCATGTGCTGGTCGACGAGACGGCCGCGCCACTCGCTAAGAGCGGCGTCTCGCTTCTGTTTGAAACGGATTTTGGAGTTGACGTGCCTTTCAAAGTTAAAGTGATTGTACACCGGCGAATGGATTGAAACGAATTTCTGCAAACTTCGCATGCGCCGGAAGCGGCTCATCGCCCGCTCTGGTCATCGAAAAGGCAGGTGTGAATTCTCAACGCGATTGTTCAGATGGCGCCCGGCTTCCTGGCCTGTCTCATTGCCGATGACCTTCATTACGGCCCGATAGGAAGGGCAACTGTCTGTGACAACCACTCTCGGAGAGCCGTATTCGTTTCATTTCTTTCTTTAAGACTTTCAATGCAGCGACATTGTCCCGTTTCTTTGTGATATAGGATTCCAGGACTTCGCCTTCATGATCCACGGCGCGCCAGAGGTAATGCCGCTCGCCTCTTATTTTGATGCAGACCTCGTCTAGGTGCCACTGCCATTGCGGGCTCCGCCTCATCGTTTCTGAGCGGCGTTTCCGGATTTTGTGAGCGAATTACGTTCCGAACCGGTCTACCCATGGGCGGACACTTTCGTGGCAGATATCAATGCCGCGTTCGTGCAGAAGGTCTTCGACATTCCGGAGTGAAAGCGGAAACCGGACGTATATCAGCGAGCCAAGCTGAATGATTTCAGGCGAAGTCCTGAATTAGCGAAACGGGTTTTTGCTCATTTGCCAAGGCCAGACGCCCTGCCCGGCTGCCTCAAGACCGGTTGTGCTGACAAAGCCTGATCCGGGACTGACCGCCAGGATTTGTCACGTTAGGTTCGTTTGCCCAGACAATACCCTCAGGCAGTCGCCGCGAATGCCTGAGAGCGTCAGGACTCATCCTGAAGCGTCAGGATGATGCGTCGGCTCCCGCGTGGTTCTTCGATGATCTGGACCGAACTCGCGCCGCCAAATCCCCCTCCGGAAATTCCCATTACCTGCATTCCGAGACGTGCAGGAACTACTTCAACCTTGATATTCGTATCCAGCCCCCACTGCACAATGGCATCCCGGATATCATCCAGCGCCTCCATCGTTCGGGCCTGCATCTGGTGAGCCGGCGGAACCGACCCCACTTCGGTCTTGCTGTAAATGCGACGGTCATCCGGCAGCGGAAAACGCTTCGGCAACCAGTCTGGCACTGGCAAGTTAACCCGACCGAGCAGGCGATCGGTCTCCGCATCGTTCCCCGTTTTTGCTGACGTGACATCGCTGCGGTTTGACGCGGAATCTTTTGAATCTGGCGCCGCGCTTCCGGAACAGGCCGCAGCCATGACGATGCCGCCCAGCAGCACAGCTGTGATCATTCTCGAAGACAAATGCATCATGTGGAATCCTTAGTGTGGCCAGACGCGCTCAACGCATGGCTCACTATTAGAAACGCAAACGCTGGCCTGTCTCCGCCATGGCGCAAGCAGAAGATGCGAGAGACACCATTTTATCGACGGACACGGGCTCACTTCTGCTGACCGGCCGCGATGGCGGTAATGCCGCGCAAAATGCGTTTTACTCCATGGGCCCGTATGCGGCTTGTAGAAGAGGAAATCATCATGACGAAATCAGCCTTCGATCGCCGCTTTTGGCTCGCGGCCTTGGTCATTGGCGGCCTGAGCAGCTTGCCAGCATGTATGGCTGTTGCCGACGGCGCCCCTCCTGTTGACGTATCCGCAGAGCCAGAGAGCGTCTCACTACCAGAGGGGTTTCCCGAGACGATCACCTTCCCGGTTGGCAGCACCATTGTCAGCGCGTCGGGCGGACAGCCACCGGAATACGCCAGCCGGAACTACCAAGTTAACGGGCAAGTCAGCGATACTGTCGACTCAGTCGTCGCCTTCTTCACGGCAATGATCGAGACAAATGGATATGAAATCCTTGAGATCGAAAAAGGTAACGCAACGCTGATCCGGTTCGACACGATCGGACTGGATGATGCCAGCATCATGGTTATGGACATGTACGGGGATGGCAGCGCAACGTTCTCTGTGTCCCTGATCATGGACGCGGAGCCGCAATAGCCATTCTGAACTTGTGATTGCATTGCTTATGCTTCTTGCATATCCGTAGAATTGCGCCGGCCTTGTCTGGGGTAATTCTACGGGGATCGGTGTTTGACGACCACGCCAGATAGTAACGCTCCAAAAGAGCCCACCGGCCAAGCGCTCGGCCTGTCCGAAGAGTTGCTAGCGGAGACGTATGACGTTCTTCGGCGCATCGCTTCGCGTCAACTCGGGCGACAACGCCCCAGTGCAACCCTGAATACAACAATGATTGTCCATGAGGCATGGTTCAAGCTGTCAAATGACAGCAGCCGGCGCTTTGTCGACCAGAATCATTACCTGGCGACCGCTTCACGCGCCATGCGTCAGGTGCTCGTCGATCATGCCCGGCGCAAACTCGCTGAGAAGCGTGGCTCTGGCGCTGAGCACGTCAATATAGACGATTACCAGATACCGGCGAAAACGACCGAAACCCAAATTTTGGACATAGATGACGCCCTCGCCGCACTTGCCAAAAAAGCGCCGGATCTCGAACGTATTGTGGAGTGCCGGTTCTTTGCCGGCCTCACGGTCGAGGAAACCGCACACGCACTCGGTCGATCCGTCAGAACTGTCGAGCGAGATTGGGCCCGGGCGCGCGCTTACCTCGCCGATTTCCTCGATTCCTGATCCTGATTTCCGGCGTTCCCGGTAATCTACCACTTGAATATCTTGCGGACCGCCTTTGCGGCTTCGTTTCGCACTTTCCCGCGCACCTGGCGGTCAGCTTCATTTTTTGCTGAGTCGGCGGCATCGCCGGCCACGTCCCCAGCATAGGTTCCTGCCGCGCCCAACACGCCCGGCATGCCGCCTGCCCCCATGGACATAACCTGGTATCCCGCCGGTACTTCAAAAAGTTCGTCCGGCTGAAAGGAGCGTTGAAGACCGGTAAGGTCGTAGCTGATATTCTCGGCGGCCTGACCCGGCTCAACCTGCATCATCCGCATGCGTACCGTGATATTTTCAGGGGTCGTCCAAACATCACCGCTTGTCGTACCGCCGCCAGACATACTTGACCGAAGGAAGTGATGATCGGTCATCACGCCATTCACCGTTTCTTTTCCAATATAGCGCTTTTCGAGTATCGCGGCCTGCTCGTCCAGGCCATCGAGAGGCGATTTTGCTTGTTCGGCTCCAAAGGGGATTTCCATGGCAAAGCCCTGGTCCGGGGATATGGACCACATGGTCTGGAGATCATCGCGCCAGATCTGAACCAAGGTCTGCCCCTCCATGACCATTTCAGTGCGGTTCTTGCCGGGTTTGGAGTAGACCGTCTGGCTCAGGCTCGCTTCATTGGTGACGATCATGCGCTGCCCCTGATATGAGACTGTGGGCGGCCCAAAGACGGCGATCTCCTGAGCATCGACCGGTGCAGGCGTCGCGACAAAAAGACAGAAAGATGTTGCAGACATCGCTATTGCGGATCGAAGCATGGTGTAATTCCCTTCAAGTTTGTTGTGCGTCCTATTGAGTAAAACGCATCTTCGTAGCGTGATCCGCCACATGTTCTTGCGTGGCGGACTTTCCGGAGTCATTGCGTAAAGGGTGTGGGAGCGGGGATGCACGCAGGCTACGCTTGCACATAGACGACTTGATATCCGACGCCGTGAGCGGGACACTTACGGCGGATCAGAAAGGCACGGCTTGGGCACCGCAGACAACTCTCATTGGAATCGCCTCGACGCGGCATTCTCGGCGGCCCTGGAGCTTCCCGAGGACGCACGCCACGAATGGTTGCGCCAGGAACTGGCCGATACACCTGACCTGCTCAGGCGCGCGACAATACTGCTCGGTCGCGAACGCGATAGCCGCTCGAGGTTTGAAGACCTGCAAACCCTTCGGCTGGCGATGCTTGACGACGTATCGGCCGGAATGGCCGGCTTTACGGACGATCCCCGGATCGGAGCAAGGTATGGCCCATGGCGTATCCTTCGCCGAATTGCTGCCGGTGGTCTGTCCGTCGTTTACGAAGCCAATCGGGACGATGGACGATATGAACAGACTGTCGCCCTGAAAATCATGCGCGCCGACAAGCAGAATGGCGAGGCGGTCCGCCATTTCCTGCGCGAACGCCGCATTCTCTCAACTCTCGATCATCCAGGAATCGTGCGCATCCTTGATGGTGGCGAAACCGCGACGGGCGCGCCATGGCTCGTCATGGATCTGGCACCGGGACGCCCCATAACGACATATTGCCGTGAGGCTGGGCTAGACCTGCATGACCGTCTTAGCCTAGTCGCCGACGTTGCCGATGCGACGCAGTCAGCGCATTCCAAATTGGTGGTTCACCGCGACATCAAGCCGGACAATATCATCGTGTCGGATGATGGCCGGGCGCGGTTGCTCGACTTCGGCATATCCAGCCTCGCCGGCGGCCTCAGCGATCCTGATGGAACGACTGCCATGACGCCCGACTATGCCTCACCGGAGCAGTTGCGACTGGAGCCGGTCACGACGGCCAGCGACATTTACCAACTGGGCCATGTCCTATCGGAACTCTGCGCGGATTTGCCTGTGCCTGCCGGCACGCAGGCAGTCATCCGAAAGGCAATGGCGCAGGACCCCGACGACAGGTATCCCTCAGCGGCAAGCTTTGCCAATGACCTTCGCTCTTTGCTGGGTGGACGCGCGCCCGCGGCCCGGCCAGACACACGGCTCGAGGCCGGATACCGTTTTGTCCGTCACAACCGGGTTGCGTCGGCACTTGCCGCACTCCTGGTTCTTGGTGGCTTTGGATGGGGCATGATGTTGTCGGCACACGGCCGCGAATTGAACCATGAGCGCGCCATCGCCATCGCAGAAGCCGATCGGGCCGATCGCGGCAAGCGCGTGCTGCTGGACCTGTTTCGCAGGATCGATCCATTGGAACTGGACGGCGTGAAGTCGAATATCGGCAACTCGTCGTCCATCCTTGAGCCAACGCTTGATGACGTACGAGAGAGCCTGGCGGATGATCCTGAACTGCAGGCCGAGCTGATAGGCTGGGTCGCTCGGGCAAAGGATCGCTCAGACAACCTTACAGAAGCAAAGGCGCTCGCCGACGAGGCTGTCGCGCTTCTCGACGCTTCGGGCGCATCGCATTCCAGTCAATATGCGGCAACCTTGGCTTACCGCGCCTGGCTGGATATTCAGCTCGGCGATGGTGATCAAAGCGCAGCGCAACTCGAGGCGGCATTGTCCATTGCCCGCGCGATGCCACGAAGCGATACGGATGCACTCGATACGTTCCTGGTTGCCGCATGGTCGCACGACGGTGAGTGGGTAAAACAACGCGCGCTGTTTGAGGAGGCGCTTCCCCGCGCACTGGCATCCAGCTCCATAAATGGACAGATCGAGGTGCGGGCGGGACTGGGACGCGCGCTCGCCGAGCTGGGTGAACTTGCAGATGCCGAAGTACAGATCCGGAAAGCCGTTACATTGACGGAATCCGTCTACGGGCCAGATCACCCTCGACTTGCACTGCCCTTGTCGGATCTCGGACGGGTACTGACTGATCTCAACCAGAACGATGTCGCCATAGCGACGCACCGACGCGCTCTGGCCTTGTCGGTTGCCGCTTTTGGGCCACTCAATTCGTCGACGCTTTCCCATCAGAACAATCTGGCGAACGCATTATCCAACGCCAGATCATACGACGATGCGATTACGCTGTACGACTCGATTTTGGCGTCACGAATACAACTCTCAGGTGCGGATGGGCTTGAGGTCGGGGACGTATACCAGAACCTGGCATCCACGCAGGCACTTGCGGGCTTGCCTCACGAGGCACTCGCAAACCTGTCAAAGGCGGAGGTCATATTCGATGACAAATTGCCTGCTGGCCACCCAAGGCGCGCATTCCCTGCCCTGACACGCTCAGGCATCTTGCTTGACCTGAATCGCTATAACGAAGCGGAAAGCAATGCCCGTTCCGCCTTTGATGCGCTGTCGCTATCGCTTCCTACAGGGCATTTCGCGACCGAAGTGGCACGCTGCCGTATCGGTATGGCCCGTCTCGGCCTTGGCGACCAAAAAAGCGCGCGCGCCTATCTCGACGTGGCGCTGCTGGCGCTGGAAACACAACCTTCGCCGCCGTCCACTTACGTGACGAAATGCAGGGCTGCGGCAAGCCAACTCAATTTGGGAACTCAGCCCTGAGGAACCAAGCTCGGTGACATACCGAAATCCTGCCGTACCTCGGCGCGCTCATTGTCGGCGCTGGCCGCGACAATCACGAACAATCCGCTTATCGGGTCCTATTGCTGCATATCTTCGGGATAGAGATTGATAGATACAGCAAGAAATCCGCTCTTGGGATTCAGCTGGATCTCCCCCTTTCGATGCCCTGCTCCACCAAAGATGACGCTGCGGATGTTACCAGCAGAATTGTCGTACAGCGTGAAACCTGACATTTTGTATGTGGATTTGAGATCGGCAAAAACCGTATCGACCTGCTGGCGCGTTTGCGCTTTTCCTTGAAACGTCGTCATTTTCTCAGATTGTTGGCAGGTCTCGATGTCAAGATTTGGCGGCAGAGGAAGCCCTTCTGGAAGTGCTATCGCACACCCGGTCGCACCCGGTGATGCCTGAGAGCTTTCTGGCGCGGGTGACGGCTCTGCGCTCGTCTGACCACAGGCAGCGGCTGCCATCATGAAAACCCCGGCAGAAAAGGCCCGCACGCGGTCGTGTACAATAGGGAAAAATCGCATGTCTCGCTCCATCGAAAGTCATCCTCTCATTCTTGAACGCCGGTTCGCGGCGAAATCCGCCATTTTTCGACGCACGACGGATCTGTCATCTGACCCCATCTCCAGCCCGATGGCGCATCCGATCCATCAACGACAGCCGAAACTGGCGTCCCCTGCCAATTTGATCAGTCACAGACGCGCGCCGTGTCCCAGGCGAGGGCATCTTCCATGATCTGACCTTTGCGGATCGCCTCGAGCGCGCCAGCGTCAGACACTTGTTCGAGAAGGGCGTCCTTGATCAGCGCCATATCTTCAGGCGAATAGGTTGCAAAACCTGACAGGAAGCGTTCTCGCACGGCCTGGTCACTTCGCACAGGCGCCCAGCAGGCATACCAGTCAAATCCGCAAACCAGGTCGCGTGGTCGATCCCATGGCGTCTGCGCCAGCGCCTCGGCATAGGTTGAGCAGCTGCAGTCATGTTTGACCGTTCGAAGGGCGCGATTGCGCTCGTCGTTGGAAATGCAGGCGGTCAGTTGGGGTGGCGCAGGCATCATCCCTTCCAGAGAAGGCGACTTGGCCCAGTTAAACACAGGGGCAGGCCCGAAATCATCGGGATTCAAGCGAATGGCCTGCGCGCTCGCAACGCCTGCGCCGACGATCAAAAACAGCACGAATATCAATCGCATGTGCCACCCTCCGCTTTCATCTCTTCGATCTGACTGCGGATCATGCCTTTCAGAACCTCTGGGTCCATGCCATCGAGCGAGTTCCGCAACTCCCGCGCCGCGCGCGCGCGTATGACGACGGGCATCTGGTCCGTACTCATCCGAACATAACAGGCTTTCTCGGCGTTCGAGAGCGGGTCCGCTCGGCAGAATTCTTCGAACTTTTTGGCGCATGCGGGCGGGCAGAGGTCTGTTGCCGCGGGATCTGAATATTGCGCGCACGTGCATAGACAGGTTTCAGCGTCGGCTACTGGCGGCGTGCTTTGATCAATGCTCGCCGCCGCTCTGCGCTCGCTGTTTGCCCGGGCGACATTTGCTTCGCGCACAGACACGGGCATGCTTGCCCAGACATCTGGCGAAATCATCGCGAGTGGGTCGGGGCTGATCAAACGGGATTGGCGAGCATCCGGCAGCGCGGCAACCACATCAAACATCGTCGTGATGGCACCTTGCGCGGTTGCCCCGCACCCCGATTGGCTGGTGGTTTCTGGGGGCGGGACAACCAGATCAATGCGCCCACGCAGACGTGTCTCGGTGCGGATCTGGAATGTCAGGAAACCTTCCATCTCGGCGTGCGGATCGTCTGTTCGATCATCCGGCCCCATCGCGCGGGGCATGGGATAAACAGGAAGGGAAGGATCTATCCAGCTGACACTGGCGATAAGTGGAATAACATCGGCGGACGTGTCGGCGCCTTCCGCCGGATTCAGGGAAAAGTGGCGGTAGTGTGGAATCTTCTTTCGACTTGAATATTCACGTGCCGCGTCAGAGTAACTCGGCAGGCAAGCCGAGCCTGGCCCTCCCCGCCCATCGAACAGGGCTGAAAGCCCGTCTTTCAAAATATTCCAGCGCAAGGTCGCGCTGCAGAACCGCATCGGCAACTCGCCAGGCCGCTCTGCGGACGCGGACCGTAATGCCAGGCCGATAAGCCCTCCGAAATCACCAACTGGACCAGAACCCGACTCAAGCCCAAGCAACAAGGAAGCAATGGCGGGATAAGGCACGCTGTCAGCCAGCGACGGCATGGGGACAGCATCCCGGCTGCAGGTCTCGTTCGGCGGAGCAGTGTTGACTTGCGCGACGAGGTCGCCTTGGCCAGCCGTAATGCCGGTGCCGACCGTGAGACGAATGGAAAGTGGTCGGGTCGACGCCGCGTCAGGGGCAACATTCGCGAACGCAAGCGTCATGGCGTCGTCACCATCGAAGTCCGGCGTGTAGTCAATCATCCATGTCTTGACGGTTTTGCCGCTCTCACTATCGCTTACCGACAGTCCCACCCGCTCGCCGCCAGCACTCGCAAGAAGCAACGCATCCAGATCGGTATAGTCGAGACCATCACCATATGCCGAAATGGCGATGGGCGGCCGCGCCCGATCGCGACCGAATTCAGGCCCGGCCCACCGCACACGAACGCAGTGGGCTGTCATTTCATCCAGCCTGACATCGATATCGGTGACGCCATTTTTGAGGCTGAAATCAACAGTGTCGCAAGACGGCTTACTGAACAAAGACTCGATGTGATAGCGCGTCGCAAAGCCTTCCGGCAGAGGCTCGCCGCGTGCCTCACGCTGGAAACGTGCAGGCATCGCGAGGATATCAGTAAGCGACGTAACATATGCCCCGGCCAGACCGCGCTCAGCGACAAACGGAGTCTGCCCGCGCCAGGCGCCCGGTTTATTGCCGGATTTCTTGATGCCTTCATCAAGCCAACCGATCCATGCAGTGACCGTCGGATCGCCGTCCCCCGCCTTCGGCCATTTGCGCTCGAATACCGTCTTCATTGCAGCTGGGCCACCATTGGCCATTACGGCGTTCAACATGCCAGACATGGCGGTACGCGATGCGCCGGCAGTGAAGGAATCATCGTTATCGAGCCCGGCCCAGCGAGCCTGCCACGAACTGCCAATACCAAGCAGTTTTACGGCGTTCACGCCTTGCTCGCCGCCGACATAAGCCCTGTCGTACTGCCGGGCATAATGCAGGAAGCCAAGCCGGGCCTGACCGTCCTTATAATTCGCATCCACCATGCCGTCGGTCGCAAAAGCAGTTAGCGAGACCACACCACTCGCCATGATGGCACGTCCCGCAGGATCGGTGTGCCCGGCAGGAACATCGAAGTTCACGACAATGTCGGGCAAATTGTGACCATTGATTGCCATACGAGACATAGCCTGACCGGCCACCGCACTTGCGGCAAACGTGATAGGGTCGTTGTAGGAATTCGTCTTGTCTTTCGGCAGCAGCGTCCGTCGCGAGGTCAGATTGCGAACCCAGTTGACATCAGCGACGGGCACGGTTGCAACCATGGCAATTTCATCTGGCGGGATGATAAAGCCGAAGCTGAGAATTATCGCAGAAAATGGCCCATTCGCTAATGGCGAAATGGGTTGGATCGGAATAGATGCGCTGTTCAATTTTTCTCCGGACAAGAAGCCGCCTGTGGCGAGGCGGGAAGCGGCTTCGTTCAGAGCGCGTTCGAACACGGCCCAGGCCTCCTCGTCGACTGGATTATAGTCCAACAATCCAAGATCAGCCTCGTCGTATCCCTCGCGTACCTTGAAGTTGGGAACGCGTTCGTCTTGACGCCAGGCTTCATAGACTTTTGTCGGCTCAGGATCAGCGATTGCAGGTAGGCTGATGCCGAGCAAGAAAATGCATACTGTCGCTAAGCGTATCGAAAACGTGCTCAAGGTGGCTCTCCTGCAACGTCGATGGGCGGATAGGTCACCCAATTGAATAAACGCAAAGCGCCATCGATATCCGCCCATTCCCCGGACAATATTTGTGGGAGCTTCCAGGCGAATTTGATCTGGTTTCCGCAATCAATCTCTGTCGTAGGGCGATCGCGAACATCCTTGGCGGATTTGGTCGATGTATTGCGTATTCAACGATAAGAGCCGTAGTCTTTCGCAAAGCCCGTCGCCACGGTCGCGTACGGTTGAGGTCTGCGGCTACGGTCAGGCTTGATTTTGTATGACGAGATTTATCTCGAAGAGGAAAAACGCCCTTGCCTTTCAAGCTAAAAATTCTCGCTGTGGCCTTCGCCCTCTCGTCGAGCTTTGGCGCTATCGCCGCGCCACGTACCTATATCGCGCCAGCCGCAGAGCGCGATTCTGCGCGCGCCATTGCCGATGCCTACAGGGGTTTGTCATCAAAGATCCCGCTGGAACTCTATGATGTCGATGGCCTGGCAGAGAGCCTGGACTATGACGTTGCAGCGGCAGCGAATTTCGTTCGCGATAATATCGCCTACGACCCCTATCTTGGCGTGATGCGCGGGCCGGAAGGCACGATTTCCGCGTCGGCGGGCTCAAGCTGGGACCAGGCCGTTCTTCTGGCTGCCCTTATCAACACCATGGCCGGCGAGGCCATGATCGTTAAGGGGACACTTGAAAAGAAAGATGCTCGACGTCTCCTCCAAGTCAGCTTCAGCGACAGGGCACCTCTGTCAACCGGGCTCTTGGTCGAAGACGTCACGGAAGCGCTCAAGCCATTCGTACCTAAATCTCGCCTCGATGAGATCATCGCCGAAGCCCGTGACCTGGAAAAGAATGCCGAGAAGAATACACTCGCGGCCGGTCGAGACGTGTCGGAACTCGTGAAGAGTCTCTCGGCCAGCCTCAAAGCGGCAGGCGTATCAATGGCCCAGTCTGATGCGGTTCAGACAGATCGTCTTGTCGCCCAAATTGCTGAGGAATATGTCTGGGTCCGCTATAGGAATAAGCCAAATGACCCATGGGTCGATGTACATCCAGCTTTCCAGAACGCTGTCGCTCCCACGGTCGAGCCTGAACAATTCATTGCCGGAACGGTGCCCGATGACAGGTTGCACAAGATCGAAATCCGTCTCGAGATAGAGCGCAAGACGGGTGACAAGCTTGAGCGCATCAGCATCATGTCGCCCTATAAACGACCAGCGGCCAACCTTGCCTTGACGCAAATCGATATCGGAATCGCGCCCGACACAGTCCGTAGCGATGGTGATGCCGCTTTTTTCATTCCGATCATGAACCAGGCGCCTGCCGAACGCGCGCAGGCATTTACATTACAGGGTTTGACCGCATCAGCCGAGGATGTTGCCGCAGGGCCAGCGATCTTTGCGACGGTCGGGTCGAAATATGCCGACGCGCTGGGCGGATTGAACGCGACGAATGGAAAAGCTGACACCGCTCCCAGGCTGAGCGGCGTGATTTTAACGGTGGTCCACATATCACCTGGTGGAGAATCGACCAGTGCTGAGCGTCGTCTGACGGATTTCAGGCAAGAAACACCCGAATTTCCAAGCCGTCTGGTGAGTTTTCAGGGAATTTTCGACGTCAATGTTGGGCGTGAAAACGGCGCGCGCGCCATGCGGGACGTGATGGAGTCCACAGCCAGCCTAATGAGAATCGTGCCCTATTTCAAAGCGGTTATTGACGGGAAAATGACTCCAGAGGAGGCCCATTCGCATCCTGCCTTTGCCGCTGAAAATTCGGAGCCTGTCTGGTCAGAGATGCTCTCGGCGGGTAACGCGTTTAGCCCGGATGGCGACAACACGAAGCAACTCGTGCGGATTGCTCCCATGGTATCAATGCAGCGCACGCAAAACGTTGGAAGCACCGACGGTATTGTTCGAAAAACGATTGATATCCTCACTGACGAAACGATGCTTCTGGCCGAAGACCGTGGCGCCGTCTCAGTCAGCCCGTCGGGCAATTTGGAACAAGGGATCCGCGGGACGCTTGTCGAACACTTGCTCGGCAAAGCTTCCAACGACACCGACTGGAAACGACTCAAGACTGGTGCGGTGCTCAAGAATGTTGAATCTGTCGCGACGTGGAGCAATCAGTCAATTGCTTCCTTGGCATTGCGCGACCGCCTGAATGCTGACTCGGGATCAGGCACAGTACTCGTCATGCTCGAAGGTTCGGATGAGCCTCTCTGGTGGCGGATCAACCCAGAAACAGGGCAAACGCTCGGTATGGGACTATATGGCGGGCAAGCGACGATCGAAGAAGCGATAATGAAGCGGATATCACTTGGCATAGCATTGGGCGGATGGGTAATGAGCGCCCAGAGCTGCGTAGATACCTACAAGGGCAACACGACCATGCAGAATTGTTGCGTCGTGGGAAACACGATGGTCGCAATCGGCACAGCGGGAGCCGTGGGTCCGGTGAGTGGTTTCTTCAAACCCGTAGGCCGCGGCTTGGAAGCTGCGATCGGCTATATAGCAACCCAGCTGACGCTTGAAATTGTTTCGGCTCCCTTGGGATCAATTGCCGGGCGTCCGATCGATTCGGTCTGCAAGAAGGTAACACAGTGAAAGTCGCGGCACTGAAGTGTGCGATCCATCGAAAAGCACGAGGTGTGGCGACCGCGCTTCTCGTCCTGAGCTGGGCTCCGCTATTTGGGGCCGGCGTCGCATGGAGCCAGCTCCCCGACCTGTCCAAGCTCGACGGAACATCAGAAGTTCCGGCCCTCAAGAGCACACCGCTCGATTTTGTAGATGGGCTGGCCGAAGTCAAACTCACGCTCGTTGAGAGCACAGTCTATAGCTTTGACGTCACCGATACCGACGACATCTACAAGATCTCCGCTGAGGCCGCCGAGCCCGTAAGCATCGTTCTGGAAGCCAACACGATCGAGCTCAATGAGCGCAATCAGCCGACTGCCCGCACCAAGCTGCTGAGTGATTCCGCGCGCGGGTTTGGGGACCGGATAGCAAGATTGCCGGCCACCACCTTCCAGCCCGGTCGCATCTATCTGGGGCTCGCGTCACTCAACCCCGTCGACGTCACGCTCAGGGTCGAGCGGATTGTACCGGTGCAAACTCCCGCTTCGCTTCCCAATGCGCCAGGCAAGGCGTTCCCCGTCGGAAATGATGTAAGCGGGCCAGCCAATGGTGAGATGCATTGTATGGTGCCTGCCCTTCTGTCGGCCAACAAAGTTGTCGACCTGGCCCTTGTCAGCTCACCAACAAGTTCGGTTGAAATGCTTGTCTACACGGCCAAGGCTAATCGCGCCGAGGCGCGTTCCGGAAAAGGCTCTCTGGCGATCTCGGGCATTCGGCTGAAAGACAGCGCCGTCTGCGTCAAATCTCGGGTCGGTGAGGAAACAGGCAGCTGGCGTCTCGTGGCAGAGCCCAGCCAGTATGGCGATGGGCCAATCGAACCCAATTCGGACCTCAATTATTCCACCGGACCAAGCCTGTCGATCGGACAGACTTATACAATGCCACTTGACGCCAGGGACGAAGATCGATTCAGCCTGGCAAAACTCGCAGGGGTAGGCGCGGCGAGCGTACACGTTGTCAGCGCCGTTAAAATGAGACTCTGCCTGAGAGAGACAAGCAAGGTCATCGAATGCCTTGACGGCAGGGATATTCGCTTTTCGCCATTCCGAATAAGCAAAGACACTGTCTTGACCATCGTCAATTATTCAGATTTCGGCGGACTTTACGACATAAGCCTCGAGCGCTTGCAGGCAGACCCGCTGGACACAGTTTTCGAACCCAACGCCTCGGCTCAATTCGTTCCCCTGATTGATGGGCCGTTCCGAATTCAAGGGACACTTTCCGCAGGTGACGACACCGATACGATCGGGTTTGATGCGGGTGATACCGGCCAACTCTGGCGCATCATGGTGCTCGGCGAATCGGTCGGACAAATTGAATTGAGCAATGTCAGGGGAAAGATTGCGGATATCCGCAGGCACGGCGGAAATTCACGCCGCCTGGTTACGCCGGACGTCTATCTCGAACCGGGGCCGGTCTATATCAGCATCTACGGCACGTCGGGCGAGTACAAGGTCATTGCCAAGCCGCTGGGCCGCCCACGAACCGATTCCGAGCGCGAACCGAATGAATACGTGCCTCGCCGTCTTTCCCTTGGCCAGCCGATTGTAGGCGATTCCCAAGAGGGCGATGATGATCGCTTCTCCATGTATTTGCCACGCAATGCACTCGTGGAAATGTCGATTGATGTGCCACCCGGATCTGAATATTACACGACGTTTTCAGTGGCGTCGGAAGACGCGTCCACCAGTCTCGATCGCCAGGTCATCACGCCCGGTGGCTGGAAAAGGACGGTTTCAATTCCAGCCGGCGAACACGAACTGAGATTCAGCCCGCGCACGGGAAGTCCCGCGGAATACAAACTGTCGGCCCGCTATGCCAACCCCTTCCCTATCACCACTTCATCCGCCCTGAAGCTGGCAGTGACGCGCGTCGCCGAAGTAAGCGCCTATTCCGTCTTCAGGCAACGGGCGACTGCGGTTCTAAACATCACCAACACGTCTCAGGAACCAGTCTCCGGAACGCTCGACTTCTGGTTCGCCCGTCCTGGTATCGAAGTCATCCCCTACAGCGTGTCCCTCGCTGCCGGTGAAACCACCACGAAATTTGTCAGCTTCCTGCTTCCAGATGATCTCTACGATGGCGACCTTCCCTTTTTTGCTGCTGTCCGCACGGACAAGGGCGCGATCGTTGCCAGCACCGGCCACCAGCTGAGAGTGGACTCCCGTACGGCGCCGGTCGGTGCATTGCCCGCGCGCCGGGTTCCGCCGGCTCTGGCTGGCGGCATCAATGTGGCCCGGACGAGCCTAGGTGCTAAATGGCAGGAAAGTGACGGCATCGGCGTTGGTGAAGATGGCGACTACGCCCACCGGAATCCCGCAGGCGCACGTAATATTCTGAATTTGATCGACGGGTTTATTACTCAGGGAACCGATCATGAGGGATTCCTCTCAAATGGCGTCAAGCACATCCTGAGCCCGATACTGGACCTGCCCGGCAACAAGCCGATCCCGGTTGCCGGAATCGGCATCAATACACGTCTGGATGCCCCCCAAGGCATTCTGGGGTTCGCCATAGATGTCTCAAGCGACGGAAAGAAATGGCGCGAGGTTCTGGTCGGCACCCACGAGGAATGGGGCCAGACAGCATATTATGAGTTCCCGGTTGGCCCGATTGACGCCTTGAAGATCAGATTGCGCGCCACCAATCGGCGTGGTGGAGACAGCAGCCGGGTGTCGCTCAGTGGATTCGAGGTGATCGCTCAGCCAGGCTATTCTGGTCTCAAGAACCTGAATATTGCCGACAAGGAACTCGGCGCGGTTGTATCAGGCAACCGCAACATGCAAGCCAACCGGCATCTCCAGATTGACGCGTCCGAGGCCAGCGTCACGACATTCCCGGGTCGGACGGAAAGCCCCACAGACTTCAACAATGCCATCACGTTCCGCAACCAGTTGGAAGCCGACATCGAAGCCGTAGAGGCGGTATATCCGGCGAGTTTCCCCGACAACCAGTGGCCATTTGCAAGTGCGGCCATTGTCTATGCCTCGGCCTATAGTCCCATAGGCCCCTTTCATGAAATCGGACGATTTGACTTGCCAGCGCAACCACAGCCTAACCAGACCGTCCGGTACGACCTACCTGAATGGTCGTCTGCGCGCGCCGTAAAAATTGAATACGAGCACCCTGAAGGCGGCTACTTTCTCGCCCCGATGATCATGAAGCTCATTGAACGGCCTGAGGATGGCACCTACCGGTCCGTCCTTGGTACATGGGGCGAATTCGCGACAGCCAAAGGCGCGGCCAAGCAAGACCCACTCGATTTCGCTGCGATGAAACACGCACTCGTCTCTGTCCGCGCATGGCTGGATTCCTTTGTTGGTGCTTTCTTCGGCATAGAGCGTAAGAGTACGGCGTCCGCACTAGGCGGTGAACCAGCCCACAGCCCACTGATTCCAGGCTTGCCCTTCTCGCCAGGCTCTGTCGAATTTGGCGTGCGCACCGAAACTTGGCGCGTGCCGGCGGAAGGCCAGACAAACAGGCTCAAGATCACAACACGCGGCAGTGCCGGCTTTGATCCAGCAATCTCCGCGCGCAACGCTTCGGGAGACAAGACAGAGCCTGTCGAAATCATCCGCTCGCAACTGCGCCCCGAAGTCACCTACACTTTTGATGTAGACCCGGGCAGTTATCTTGATGTCGAAGTATCTGAACCCCAGCGTTCCGTGGTGTTCCTGATCGATCAAAGCGCGTCCATAGCGAGTAAAATCCCTCAAATTCGACGCGCAATTGTTGATTTCGCCGATGACATGGTGGTCGGGCGCGACGCCGTCCAATTCAAGTCGTTCGGAGGCGACTGGGCGCGCGATGATTGGATCACCGATCCCGAAGCGCTGCGACCGCTACTGGCGAACTATGAGGGCGGGAGCAATAGTGCTGGCGAATCGTCCCTGTTTGATGCAGCCAAACTCCTGACGGATCGGGACGGGTCTCGCGCAATCGTGGTTATTACCGATGGTGATGTCGATACGAAGCAGGGTCTTGTCGAAGCGCTCCATGAGGCCCGGGCCAGGGTCTTTGTCATCAAGGCACCTTCGAATTCCACTTTTCAGGATCCATCCGTTTCACAGCCACTCGCACTGCTCTGGGCGGGCCAAACTGGCGGCGAAGTTTCACTCGTGCTGCAAAGCGAGGATATATCGGTCGCCTATGCACGGGTCGCTGCTCGACTACTCGGTCCCAAGCCCTATTCCGTGGGCGCTCAGGCTGAGGTGGTCGTTCTGAAACCCGGCTTCCTTCAGGTCGATGCCGGGACCAGCCAACTCCCCGGGGAGACGGTCGACAGCCAACTCATCATTCTGGACGCGTCTGGCAGCATGCTGAAACGGCTGGGTGACAAACGCCGAATCGACATCGCCAAGGCAGCGCTGAACGACTATCTCAGTTTGCAACTCGCGCGCAGCCAGGCGGGGGAAAAGCTGGAAATCGGTTTGCGTATATTTGGCGGCAAGCCAAATTCATGTGACACCGACCTTGTCCAACCGGTGTCTCCATTCAACAATGCCGCACTAGCATCCGCAGTCAATTCTGTTCGTCCTCAGAATAATGCAAAGACGCCGATCGGAGCCGCCTTGCTTGCGGCCGCGAAAGATTTCGAGAATACGTCGTCTTCAGCTTCCATCCTCCTGATCACCGACGGGGAAGAAACGTGTGGGGGGAACCCCGCCCTTTCGATCCAGCACCTCAGGACTCTCGGAATCGGTGCGCGCATCGACGTTGTAAGCTACGCGCTCGAACCGGAAATCGACAGGAGACCATTTGAATCCTGGGCGAAGGCTGGTGGCGGAATCTATGTCGATGCAGCGACAGGCGAAGACCTTCAGGCCGCTCTCGTGAAGACATCGCGAGCGCGTTTCAGCGTCCTCAAAAACGGCGAACTTGTTGCAACGGGCACGTCCGGAGAAAGCGCAATTGAACTCGAAGCAGGCACTTATGATCTGCAATTCGAAGGCCTCGAGAGTCAAAGATTTTCCATCACACCTTCAAAAACAACCCGGATAGTCAAAAACTGAATCAGTGAGGATGTCGCGTTTGCCAAGCCGGTACGCCGCCTTGAAGGTGGTGAATACTTTGCGACCAATGCAAAGCGCGATGCGTCGCGATCGAATCCCCGGATTTACTTGTAGAAATCGCAGAGTGTGTTGACCACGGCGCTGCCGATGCCGCCGCTGCAACGGTAGTAGATCGTCTGGGCGTCGCGCCGCGACTCGACCAGACCAGCGGCGCGCAATTTGGAAAGATGCTGGGACACGGCCGATGAGGATTGATTGGTCAGTTCCGCCAAGCGCCTAACCGACATCTCGTTCTCATTCAGCGCGCAAAGAATCTTCAGGCGCGTATCGCTGGCCATCGCCTTCAACACATCCGCAGCTTCGGCAACGCGCTCTGACACGAGCAGGAAGGCTTCAGGACTGGTGGGCTTCGGCTTTGCCATTAGGTCACGGCTTCCGACAAGGGTGTTATATTGTTTGTGCTGGAGGGACTTGGCGCCGGTGGTGTCCAATCAGGTCCGCGCAGTGCGACATAAATCGCGGGTATGACCAGCACAGTCAGCGCCGTAGATGATGCCAAGCCAAACAGCAGTGAAATCGCAAGCCCTTGGAAGATCGGGTCCGACAGGATGACGGACGCGCCGATCATGGCAGCCAGAGCCGTCAACAAGATGGGTTTAAACCGGATCGCGCCCGCATCGAGCAAGACATCCTTCAGCGGCGTGTCAGAATCCGTCCTGTGCCGCACAAAATCCACCAGCAGGATTGAATTGCGCACGATGATGCCCGCCAGCGCGATGAAGCCGATCATCGACGTCGCGGTGAACGCGGCGCCGAACATCCAGTGACCGATCATGATGCCGATCAGGGTCAATGGGACCGGCGTCAGGATGATCAGCGGCACACGGAAGGTACCGAATTGCGCGACGACCAGGATATAGATGCCGACCAGGGCCACGCCAAAAGCCAGCCCCATATCGCGGAACGTGACATAGGTGATTTCCCATTCACCGTCCCACAGCAGCGTCGTACGTGTCTCATCCTCCGGCTGCCCGTACATGCGGATGGCGGGTTCGATTAGACCGGCGCTCGCCCAGTCATAGGCTTTGACCCGGTCCTCGATCTCGAACATTCCATAGATCGGCGCTTCGTATCGTCCAGCGAGCTCGCCCATCACCATGTCCGTGAAATGGCCATCCCGTCGGAAAATGACCGGCGAGCCTTCCTCTTCCGACACATTGACAAGGGCGCCGAGTTCCACCGGCAGGGAACCGATATCTGCCAGTCGGCGCGGCACGGGAATGGACGCCGTTTCCTGCGACCAGATGCGTTCGGATTTCGGCAGGCGGATCCGGATATCGAGCGGGTTGCGACCCTCTCCGCGGGGGCTGACACCCACCGTCTCGCCTGCAAAGGCCAGCGCAATTGTATCGAGTATGTCCTGCTGCATGACGCCATAGTCAGCCGCCTGGGGTTCATTGATCGCGATTGTCAGGCGCGGCTGCGGATCGCCGATGGAATCATCGACGTCGACAATGAAGTCGGTCTCTTCGAACAATTTCCGGACCACGCCGGCCGCCTGGCGGCGCACCTCAGGCGTCGGACCATAAATCTCCGCCATCAATGTTGCGATCACCGGGGGCCCTGGCGGCACTTCGACGACCTTGGCGCTTGCGCCCGGCGGCAGTTCCAGGGTGCTCAGCCGTTCGCGCATGTCGAGCGCAATGGCATGGCTGGCGCGCTTGCGTTCTGACTTCTCCGAAAGGTTCACCTGAAGATCACCGAGTTCCGGCGCGTTGCGCAAGAAGTAGTGCCGCACAAGGCCATTGAAGTTAAACGGCGCAGCGGTGCCCGCATAGGCCTGCAGCGTCTCGACCTCGGGAACATCGCGGATCAGGTCGGCCATCGCGAACAGCGCCCGCTCGGTATCTTCGACCGATGCCCCCTCCGGCAGGTCCAGGACGACCTGGATTTCCGACTTGTTGTCGAACGGCAGCAGTTTCACGGAAACGGCCTTGGTCGCAAACAAGCTGACGGATAGTAGCGTTGCGATGCCAACGGTTACGAGAAATATCCAGGAATTGCGCCGCGACGCCACGATCGGACCGGCCACGCGCCGGTAAAACCTCCCGAGCCGCGTATCCGCGCCGCCATGCCCGCCAGCATGGGCTGCAACCTTCACGCCACCTGCAATGCGCATGAGCAACCAGGGCGCGATCCCCACGGCAACAAAGAACGAGAACAGCATGGCTGCGGATGCATTCGCCGGAATGGGCGCCATATACGGCCCCATCAGGCCCGACACGAACATCATTGGCAGCAATGCGGCAATTACCGTCAGTGTCGCGATCACGGTCGGGTTGCCCACTTCGGACACCGCATTGATGGCGGCCTCCACCTTTGTGCGCCCGTCATTCATCGCCCAGTGGCGGGCTATGTTCTCGATCATGACGATGGCATCATCGACCAGGATACCAATCGAGAAAATCAGAGCAAACAAACTGACCCGGTTGATCGTGTATCCCATCATCAGCGAGGCAAAAAGCGTCAGCAATATCGTCGTCGGAATGACGATCAATGTCACCAGCGCCTCGCGCCAGCCAATCGCGAACGCGATCAGGATCACGATCGATACGGTCGCCAGGCCGAGATGGTAAAGCAATTCATTGGCCTTGTGATTGGCCGTCTCGCCGTAATTACGCGTCACCTCAAGGCGCACGCCTTCCGGCACCAGGTCCCCCTCGAGATGTTCTGCCCGCGCAAGAATCGCTTCTGCCACCGTCACCGCGTTGGCGCCGGGGCGTTTGGCCAGCGCCACGGTCACCGCAGGCGCAGCACGAAAGCCGCCTGCCTCCTCGTTGCGGTCAAGTGTCCAGACACGCGATTCCGTTTCGGCACCCGTCACGCGGATGGTCGCGACATCCGACAGGTAGACCGTGCGCCCATCGGCGCCACGCAATTCCAGCCGTTCCAGCTCGCTCAAGGCATTGACCCGGTCACCGGCCTGCACCAGCAGGGATTCCCCGTCCCGGCGCGCAATGCCGACGGGATTGACATTGGAGGCTTGGCTGACCGTCTCGACCAGTGTCTGCAGCGGTACGCCGTAAGCCGCCATGGCATGAATGTCCGGCTCGACCCGCATCTCCAGCGAGCGTCCGCCCACAACGCTGGTCAGGCCGACATCCTCAACCTTGATCAATTCCTTTTGCAGCTCTTCGGCCAGCATCCGCAAAGACGTATCGTTCCACACATCCCCGGTCCACGGCTCCGGCGACAGTGTCAGCGTGACGATCGGCACATCATTGATACCCCGCCCGACAACGAGCGGCATCGGGACACCGGTCGGTATCCGGTCGAGGTTCGCCCTTATCTTCTCATGCACGCGCAGGATCGCGTCATCGGCATCGGTGCCGACATTGAAGCGCGCCGTGACCAGGGCCCCGTCATCCCGGCTTTGCGAGTAGACGTGTTCGACGTCTGGAATAGCTTTGATGATTTCCTCAAGCGGCTCTGTCACCTGTTCGACCACATCGGCAGCGCGCAGTCCCGGCGCGGCAATGATCATGTCGACCATCGGTACCGAAATCTGGGGCTCTTCCTCGCGTGGGATGGTCATGAGCGCGATCAGGCCAACAGCCAGCGCCGTCAACAGGAAAAGCGGCGTTAGCGGCGAACGGATCGTTGCCCGCGTGATCGCGCCGGAAAGGTCAGGTTTCATGGGCGCCTACTCCGGCTTTTCGATCTGGTCACCACTTTTCAATCCCGACAGGACTTCATACTGGCCGGCATCATTGGGCAGCGGCGCCGACAGGGCCACAGGTGCATCGACAAACCGGTCGCCGACTTTTACGCGGATGAAGTCGACGCCGTAACGCGTCGAGACGAAGTCGGCGGGCACCAGCATAGCCCGGCGCTCACCGACTGGCGCGAGAACGTCAACGCGCTCACCCACCAGTGCCTCCAGCCCGCCTTGCACTGTCGCGTCGGCAATCACGGCGCCGTCGCGAAGTTCCGGGTACACCTTTATGATTGTCGCGGTCCGAACCTCTCCGCCACGCGTCGGCAGGCGAAGCGCGACGGACTCGCCTTCCGCCATTTCGGCGGCATGGCGTTCCGGCAGAGAGAGCCGGACAATGCCTTCCAGTGTTGCAAAACTGGCAATGACCTCACCGGGCGACACGACGGAGCCAGCCACCACGTTGACGGCCGTCACTCGCGCATCGGCAGGCGCAAGAATCCGCCCTTCGGCCTTCCGGGCCGCCAGAGCCCGGCGCTCTGCTTCAGCCGATGTCAGGCTGCGCCGCAGAACGTCCAGCGCCGTCCGCTCGCTCTCAAGGCGCGCTTTCGGATAGAACCCCTGCTTTGCCAGGGCGTCCGCCCGGGCGATGTCGTCTTCGCTCTGCTTGACCTGGGACTTCATGCCAGCGGTCCGCGAATCGAGCGCCGCCAATTGGGGGTCGAGCGTCGCATCTATGACAAGCGCCACCAGGTCGCCGGTCTTCACCACACTTCCCTCGTCTACCAGCAACTTGCTGACGACTCCTTGCAGGCGCGAGCGAGCGGTCGCCGTATCCCCGGCTTCCACCCGGGCGACGACGGGTCGGTAATCCATGATCACGGACTCCTCAACGGTTATCACCTGGGCCGAGGCCTGAACGGAAAATGCGATGCTCGCGACCGCCATGCGCAGCAGGGGTATCATGCTAGTAATGACCATGATCAACCACTTGCCCGGTTGCCGGGTCTATCTGGGCGCAAGGCAGGCCCTGTTGCCTCCAGGCCGCGATTCCGCCTTCCATGTGCGCTGCGTCTGCGCCAGTCGCAGCCACGAATGTATCAAGCGCTTTGCGCGAACGCTTGCCCGACCCGCACTGGAACACGATCCGGCGAGCGCCATCTGTCGGTAGCGCCTTCGGCTCGAATGTCGACAGTGGCATCAGCACGGCACCATGGATGCGCTGGTTCGCAAATTCGGCCGGCTCACGCACGTCTACCAGCAGGACACGTCCTGCCTTCAGGTCGTCAAATATAGTGTTTGGCGCAAGGTCTCGTGCGTCACTCATTTTTGCCCCTTTTCCTGACACGATTTTGCGCAAGCTGCGCAACAGTGGGAAGGATAGTGTCATCGGTATCTGGCCCCTATCCGTATTATTGCGTATTTTATGATCTTCTAAACTAAGAGACCTTTGATGCAAGATAAAGGAGAGGTCAATGGCAAGAGTGGTTGTGCTCGGCGCGGGTCTGGGCGGCGTGATCGCCGCGTACAATATCCGTAAGGAAGTCCCCAAGCAGGACGAAGTCATCGTTATCAATGAGAACAGCTTCTATCAGTTCGTCCCGTCCAATCCATGGGTCCTTGTCGGCTGGCGGGAGCGCGAAGATATTCTGGTCGACTTGGCAAAGCCGATGAAGAAGCGCCGGGTGGAACTGATTGTCGGCGAGGCGAAGAAAGTCGATCCGGATGCCAAATCCGTTCTGATGTCCGATGGAACCTCGGTCCCATACGACTATCTCGTCATCGCCACCGGCCCCGAACTCGCATTCGACGATATTGAAGGCCTGGGGCCGCATTCCGGATTCACCCAGTCGGTCTGCCACATCGACCACGCTCAATCCGGGCACGCCGCGTTCGAGGCTTTGTGTGAAGATCCCGGCCCGGTTATCGTGGGCGCAGTCCAGGGGGCATCGTGCTTCGGACCGGCCTATGAAACCGCCATGATCATCGAAACCGAACTGCGCAAGCGCAAGATTCGCGACCGGGTGCCAATGACGTTCGTGACCTCCGAACCCTATATCGGTCACCTCGGCCTCGACGGTGTCGGCGACACCAAGGGCCTTCTGGAAAGTGAGATGCGCGACCGTCACATCAAGTGGATAACCAATGCGCGAGTCAAGAAAGTCGAAGCGACCCGCATGCTGGTCGAAGAGCTCAATGAAGACGGCACGGTGAAGATCGAGCACGATTTGCCGATGAAATTTTCGATGATGCTTCCGGCCTTTCGCGGTGTGGCCGCCGTGCGGGACATTGAAGGCCTCGTGAACCCCAAGGGATTCATCATCACCGACAAGCACCAGCGCAATCCGAAATATCCGGAAATATTCGGTATCGGCGTCTGCATCGCGATACCGCCTGTCGGAAAAACACCGGTGCCGGTTGGGGTCCCGAAGACCGGCTTCATGATCGAGTCCATGGTCAATGCCGTTGCAGAAAACATCGGCGCCTTACGGAAGGGCGAGGAGGCGACCCACGAGGCGACCTGGAACGCCATCTGCATCGCCGATTTCGGCGATGGCGGCGTGGCCTTCATTGCCCAGCCACAGATTCCGCCGCGCAACGTAAACTGGTCGGTATCGGGAGGCTGGGTGCACACGGCCAAGGTTGCGTTCGAGAAATACTTCCTGCGCAAGGTCCGCACAGGCCACGCTGAGACTTTCTATGAAAATGTCGCGTTGGGCCTGCTGAAGACCCACAAAATCAAGCACTGAAAGTCCGACACCAATGACGACAGCCATTGATCCGTCCACCACCCTCGTCTGCCATCAGTGCGGCACCCTGAACCGCACGCCACGTGGACGGCCGTTGTCCGCGGGGAAATGCGGGAGATGCGCGGCGTCGCTCTCGACCCCGCACCCTGTGGAAATTGATGGTGCCAAGCTCGCCCGGCTGCAGGCGCGCGACACGGGTGCCTTCATTGTCGATGTTTGGGCGCCCTGGTGCGGTCCCTGCCGGATGATGGCGCCAGCCTATGATGAGGCGGCTGGCAAATTCGCCGACCGCGTTCGTCTATTCAAACTGAACTCGGATGAAAACCAACCTGCCGCCGCAAGCCTTGGAATCCGCGGCGTGCCGACGCTGATCGCGTACCATGACGGCCGTCAGGTCGCTCATCAGTCCGGCGCACAAACCGGCCCTGGCCTCAACCGCTGGATCGAGGCCGCCCTGTCGACCGCCTAAACACAATTCAAGTAAACGAGAAGGATAGCTCTTATGAATATTGACCGCGCTGTTTTTGCCTTCGCCGGCATCGTCGTCCTCGCCGGACTAGGACTTGGCTATTGGGTGTCGCCCTGGTGGTTCCTGCTCGTCGCTTTCGCGGGCCTCAACATGTTGCAGGCCTCGTTTACGGGATTTTGTCCCGCGGCTCTGGTCTTCAAATCCGTTGGATTCAAGTCCGGCTGCGCCTTCAAATAGACGATCGGCGGCGCAGTCGGGGCCATGCAAAGCAGGACCATATTGGTTTCGACCTGTCGCATGGTTGGCAGGTCGATCGCCGCTTTCACAGTTTGATCAACCGAATTGGTCGCTTTGCGGGCGGGCGTTCCGGCGTTTGCTGAAAACGCGTTCACCGTTTGCCATCTCGTCGGCTACAGCATGGCACCCCTTGCAAGTGTCCATGAAGTGGTGCGTTTTGTATTCATGGGTGAAAAACCGGTTTTCTTCGACGAAATGCGCCGTGTGGATGAATCTCCACGCCAACCATATATTGAATATTGCGCGTGGCTGAATACGGTCAAGTCCAATGACCTTCACAAGAAGTCCCGTGAAGCCGAGAAGTTTTTTCGTCGAACAGGCATCACATTCAACGTCTATGGCGGCAAGGAAGCCGACGAGCGGCTCATCCCTTTCGACCTTGTCCCCCGCATCATTGACGGCAAGGAATGGCGCCTTCTGGCCCGCGGTATCGAACAGCGCGTAAAAGCGATCAACGCCTTTCTCCACGACATCTATCACCGCCAGGAAATCCTCAAGGCTGGGCGCATTCCGGAACACCTGATTTCGCAAAACGCCGCCTTCCTGCCCCAGATGGTCGGTGTGACACCGCCAGGAGGGGTCTACACCCACATTGTCGGAACCGATCTGGTACGCACCGGGGCCGATGAGTTTTTCGTGCTCGAAGACAATGCCCGAACCCCATCCGGCGTCTCGTACATGCTCGAAAACCGCGAAACCATGCTGAAGATGTTCCCGGAACTCTTCTCGCGCATCAGGGTCCAACCGGTCGGCAACTATCCAACGCTGTTGCGCCGCTCGCTCAGCAAGTGCGCTCCGGCCCGGTGCACCGGTCGGCCCACGGTCGCGGTGCTCACACCGGGACTGCACAATTCAGCCTATTTCGAACATGCCTTCCTGGCAGACCAGATGGGCGCGGAACTGGTCGAGGGCCACGATCTGCGCGTTGTCGATGGCCGCGTTGCCATGCGCACCACGCAGGGCTACCAGCCGGTCGACGTGCTCTACCGCCGTATCGATGACGACTATATTGATCCGCTGAATTTCAATCGCGACTCCCTGCTCGGCGTCCCCGGCATCATGGACGTCTATCGCGCAGGCGGCATCACGCTCGCCAACGCGCCCGGCACCGGCATTGCCGACGACAAGGCGATATATTCCTACATGCCGGAAATCGTTGAATTCTACACCGGCCAGGCGGCGATACTGAAGAATGTGCCGACACATCGCTGCTCCGAGCCTGACACGCTTAAATGGGTGCTCGAGCATCTCGACGAACTCGTCGTCAAGGAGGTGCACGGCTCGGGCGGCTATGGCATGCTGGTGGGCCCTGCCGCAAGTAAGCGCGAATTGGCCGCCTTCCGAGCCAAGCTGGAGGCGAACCCGTCCAATTATATCGCTCAACCGACACTGGCCCTTTCGACAGTCCCCGTCCTCACCCGCGCTGGCCTCGCGCCGCGCCATGTCGATCTCCGGCCATACGTGCTCGTCTCGCCTGACAGTATCGACATCACGCCGGGTGGCCTGACCCGCGTCGCCATGAAGGCCGGATCGCTTGTGGTCAATTCGAGCCAGGGCGGCGGGACCAAGGATACTTGGGTGCTGGAGGAATGAACTGATGCTAGGAAAGACCGCAGGCGGACTATTCTGGCTTTCCAGATTTCTCGAACGCAGCGAAAACACAGCGCGCCTCGTCGAAGCGGGCTTTCGCATGGCGCTGACGCGTGCTGCTTCGGGGGAAAACGAATGGGCGTCAGTCCTGACCACCGTCGGGTGCCGCAATGCCTATCTCGCCAGGCACGAAACCGTCACGCCGAACAATGCGGTCGATTATCTGCTGCGTGACAAGACCAATCCGATGAGCGTCTACTCGGTCATGCAGATGGCACGCGACAATGCCCGCGCCACGCGCACGGCGCTGACGCGGGAAGTCTGGGAAGCTGTCAATGATGGCTGGATCCTGTTGCAGGATATGCTGAAGCGACCTGTGACCCAAGGCGATCTGCCAGCGGTGCTTTCCAGCATTCGCCAGCATAGCGCCCTCGTGCGCGGCGCGCTGCAAGGCACCATGCTGCGCAACGACATATTCAGTTTTTCCCGGATTGGTGCCCTGATCGAACGGGCTGACAACACAGCCCGTATCCTCGACGTGAAATACTATGTGCTCCTCCCTACCGGGGCTCCGGTCGGCTCGTCACTCGACAATGTCCAGTGGGAAATGATCCTCCGCTCGGCTTCGGCGGAACGATCCTTCCACTGGCTAAACCCGGGGAACGCCAACCCAAAAGCGATTGCCGAGTTCCTCATACTCGACGCACGCATGCCACGCTCTCTGGCATTCTGCTATGACGAACTGATTGCCTGTCTCGCCAACCTCGAGAATGATTATGGCGACCGCCGCCCCAGCCACGATCTTTCATCGGCGCTGGAAGCAGGCCTTACCGGGCGGTCGATCGACGACATCATCGAAGGCGGCCTCCACGAGTTCATTCGCGAGTTCTTGCGGGACAATGCCGCGCTCGCCTCCCAGATCGAAACAGATTACAGGTTTTACGAATAAGCCATGCGACTGCACATCAGCCACAAGACGCACTATTCCTACGATCGGCCCGTGCCCTACGGACTACAACAGATCCGGCTGACTCCGAAATCCTGTGTCACGCAATCGATCAAAAATTGGACGGTCGACATCGAAGGCGGTCGCGAAGAATGCGCCTTCGACGACCAGCACGGAAACCGCGTGCAACTGATCGGCCTTCATGCAGGCCAGCAGGAAATATCCATAACGTGCTCGGGCGATATCGAGACGTTGCCGACAAACGGCGTTGTCGGGCCGCATTCAGGTTTCGCCCCGCTCTGGTACTACAAGCGCCATACACCGCTCACCAAGCCCGGTAAGCTTATCCGCAAACTGGCCGCCGACATGCCCGGCAATGCCAACACGATTCAGCGCCTACACGACCTGTCGGCCACCATTCGAGAGGCCATCGCCTATGAGACGGACCGAACGGATTCAGGCACAACTGCCGAGGAAGCGCTCAAGGTCGGACATGGCGTCTGTCAGGATCATGCCCACACCTTTGTCAGCGCTGCCCGTCTGCTCGACATTCCTGCGCGCTATGTCAGCGGGTACCTGATGATGGACGACCGCGTCCAGCAGGAGGCGAGCCATGCCTGGGCCGAAGCCTATGTCGCGGATGTCGGCTGGATCGGCTTTGACGTGTCAAATGTCATTTCGCCGGATGAGCGTTATGTACGTGTGGCCACAGGGCTCGATTATGACGAAGCGGCGCCAATTTCCGGAATCGTCTTTGGCGGGGCCGCTGAATCCCTGCTTGTCTCCTTGCAGGTCCAGCAGTAACGCTGGGCTAAATTGCCGAAAATCAGCACAGGACCCGCATGACCTACTGCGTCGCGCTTCGCCTCGATCAGGGCCTTCTCTTCATGTCGGACACCCGGACAAATGCCGGCGTCGACAATGTATCGACCTTCCGCAAAATGTTCACCTGGTCGGTCGAGGGTGACCGCGTCATCACCATCCTGACGGCAGGCAACCTCGCCACGACACAGGCCGTGGTCAGCCTGCTCAATGAGCGCTCGGTCATTCCAGCCGACCGCAAGAATACCTTGCTGGCGGCGCCCACCATGTTCCAGGTCGCCCGGCTCGTGGGCGATACGCTGAAGGAAGTGATCCACACCCAGGCGGAGGAAGGCCAGACCGCCGAAAGCACATTCGGTGCGACAATGATCGTCGGTGGTCAGATTCGCGGCATGGATCCACGGCTCTTCCTGGTCTATCCCGAAGGTAATTTCATCGAGGCAAGCGACGAGACCCCGTTCTTCCAGGCCGGAGAAACCAAGTACGGTCGCCCCATCATCCTGCGCGCCTTTGATCCGGCCATGAGCTTCGAAGACGCGATCAAGATGCTCTATGTCTCGTTCGACTCAACCCTGAAGGCCAATCTGGCGGTCGGCATGCCGCTCGACCTGCATGCCTACAGGATCGACACATTCGAGACCGGGATTCAGCGCCGCGTGCCGTCCGACGACCCTTATTTTCAAAAGATTTCGTCCGACTGGGGTGCTGCCCTCAAATCCGCCATGGAGAATTTGCCCGACTTCAAGTTCTAGACCTCGTGTCCAGCGTGCCATCGCACGGCCTGCCGCGGGGGAACCCATAGCCCGCGTCCGGTCCTGCCCTTCCCTTTTCGGGATGGAGCGTCCAAACCTTGTCCCAGAAACTTGAAAATAGGTCAGAGGTCCAGGAATGCTCGAAGGTCTGAAAGTCGTTGAATATGCCACCTATATGGCTGCGCCGGGTGCCGGGTGCATCCTCTCCGACTGGGGCGCTGAAGTGATCAAGATCGAGCCCCCGGGCGGCGATCCGATCCGCAATTTCTTCCGTACCATCGGCACCGACTATCAGGACAATCCGGTCTTTGACTTCGACAATCGCGGCAAGAAGTCGATTGTCGTCGACACGACCACGCCGGAAGGCCAGGAAATCGTCCGCAAGCTCGCTTCCGAGGCGGACGTCTTTCTCACCAATGTCCGCCCCGGCGGCCTCACTCGGTCCGGCATGGATCATGAGAGCCTGCGCAGCCTCAACCCGAAACTCGTCTACTGCTCGCTGACCGGCTACGGCCTCGAAGGCCCGGACGCAGACCGTCCCGGATTCGACATCGCCAGTTTTTGGAGCCGCACGGGCGTTGCCCGGCTGACCATCCCCAAAGGGCAGGATCCTTTTGCGCTTCGCACTGCTTTTGGCGACCATACAACCTCCATGTCGGCGGCTGCCGGCATCTGCGCGGCCCTCGTCGAAGCCCAGCGGACCGGCAAGGGACGGCTCGTCGAAGCCTCCCTTTTCCGCACCGGCCTTTATGCCATGGGCTCCGACTTCGCCATCCAGCTCTTCTTCGGACGCATCGCGTCCACCAAGGGACGGACCGAGCAGATCGTCCCGATTTCGAACTTCTACAAGACAGGCGATGACCACTGGATCTGCATCGTGGCGCGTCAGGGTGACGTCGATTGGGTGCCGATGTGCAAGGTGATTGACCGCGAGGATCTCGCAGAGGACCCGCGCTACATCACGGCCAAGGGGCGTCGCCAGCATATGGAAGAGGTCGTCGCGCTCATCGACGAAGGCTTTGCCAAATATACGCGCGAGGAAATTTCCGCACGGCTCGACGCCAATGCGATTGCCTGGGCCCCGGTCCAGACACTGGCCGACGTGGCCCAGGACCCGCAGGCGTTTGCGTCCGGTGCTATCGTGCAGACTCCCAGCGCCAAGGGCGACGGGTCAACCTACCCTGCCCCGGCCTCACCCGTCAGGTTCCCCGGCGCCGACGATGGCCCCAAGGGACCGTCGCCAAAAATGGGTGAACACACGAAAGAAGTCCTGGCGTCACTCGGCATCTCCGAGGCGGAGATCAAGGCCATGTACGACGCTTCGGTCGTTGCCTGATCTGACGTCGCTGCAGAGGTGCCCTAAAACTCAGCTTGCCGCTTTTTGACGAGCCTTGCGAGATAGTCTGAAAGCACCTTGATGCGCGCCAATCCGGCGACGTCCTCGTGGATGGCCAGCCAGAACGACCGCTTCACATCGATCTCGGCCTGCAGGATCGGGACGAGATCGGTGTGACGGTTCGCGATGAACTTCGGCAGGATGCACAACCCCGATCCTGCCCGGGTCATCTCCATCTGCGCGATGATGCTTGGGCTGGACAATCCGGGATGCAGCCCTGGCAGCACATCATCGAAATACCGCAGCTGCGGCGAATAGATGAGGTCGTCGACATAGCCAATCAGCTTGTGGTCACTCAGCGCGTCGACGGTTGCTATCGGTCCGCGCGCCGCGAGATAGTCCTTGCTGGCATAAAGCTGCAGCGAATAGTCGGTCAGCTTGCGCACCTTCATCCGGCCGGCCTTCGGGCGAGTCAGCAACACCGACATGTCAGCTTCCCGCTTCGGTACGCTCACCAGTCCCGATAGCGAGATCAGGTCGATCTCGATCCCGGGCCACTCATTGACGAATTCCGACAGTGCTGGCGCGATGAAGGCTGTGCCAAACCCTTCCGTGACGCCCAGCCGAACCTTGCCGACGAGCGAGCGTTCGCCGTCTCCGGTGTCGCCAATGCCCAGCGTGATCGCCTCGATGGCTTCGGCCCGTTCGGCCAGTGCTTCGCCTTCCGGCGTCAGGACATGTCCACGCCGCGTCCGCTCGAACAGCGTCTGGCCGACATCGGATTCCAGCCGCCGCAGGCGTCGGCTGAGCGTGGTCGGGTCCTGATGCAGGACCGCGCCCGCCAGATCGAGCTTCTGTTGGCGGCTCACAACGAGGAATAGCTTCAGGTCGTCCCAGTTCATTCGCCGCTACCTGCAAAAACACAGGTATAAGCTGCATTTATCTTCATTTACCAGAAGAAACACTGGTCTTAAGCTGGTGGAAAATGGCAATCAAAGGGATCCCTGCCCATGCGTGACGTTCATCATTTCATCGATGGCAAACAGGTCGTCGGCAAGTCCGGCCGCTTCGGCGACATCTACAATCCGAACACCGGCGAGGTTCAGGCGCGGGTCCAGCTGGCGACCGAGGCCGAACTGGGCGCCGCCGTCGCCAGCGCCAAGGCTGCCTTCCCGGCCTGGTCGATGATGAACCCCCAGCGCCGCGCCCGCGTCATGTTCGAATTCAAGCGCCTGCTCGAAGCCAATATCAACGATCTCGCCGAACTCCTCTCCTCCGAGCATGGCAAGGTCGTCGCCGACTCCAAGGGTGACGTCCAGCGCGGTATCGACGTCGTCGAATTCGCCTGCGGCATCCCCCACCTCCAGAAGGGCGAATATACCGAGGGCGCAGGCCCCGGCATCGACGTTTATTCCATGCGCCAGCCGCTCGGCGTCGTTGCCGGCATCACGCCGTTCAACTTTCCCGCCATGATCCCCTGCTGGATGTCCGCCGTCGCCATTGCCTGCGGCAACACGTTCATCCTGAAGCCGTCCGAGAAGGACCCATCGGTGCCGCTGCGGCTCGCCGAACTGTTCCTCGAGGCCGGTGCCCCGGCAGGCGTCCTCAACTGCATCCACGGCGACAAGATCTCGGTCGATGCCATCCTGACGCATCAGGACATCAAGGCTGTCAGCTTCGTCGGCTCATCCGACATTGCCCAATACGTCTATTCAACCGGCACGGCCCACGGCAAGCGCGTCCAGGCCATGGGTGGCGCGAAGAACCACGGCATCATCATGCCGGACTGCAACATGGAACAGGCCGTGAAAGACATTGTCGGCGCGGCCTATGGCTCAGCCGGCGAGCGCTGCATGGCCCTGCCGGTTGCCGTCACCGTCGGCAAGAAAACCGGCGATGAATTCGTCGAACGCATGCTGGAAGCCGCACGCGGTCTCACAGTTGGTATCTCCACGGACACAGACGCCCATTACGGCCCGGTCGTCTCAGCCGCTCACAAGGCCAAGATTGAATCCTACATCCAGATGGGTGTCGACGAAGGCGCCGATCTTCTCATGGATGGCCGCGGCCACACTCTCCAGGGCCACGAGAACGGCTTCTTCGTCGGTCCGTCGCTGTTCGACAATGTGAAACCGCACATGCAGTCCTACAAGGAAGAGATATTCGGTCCCGTGCTGCAGGTCGTGCGCGCCGAGACGCTGGAAGAAGCCGCCGGTCTCGCGTCCGACCACCAGTATGGCAATGGCTGCGCCATCTTCACGTCCAATGGCCGCGCCGCGCGCGAGTTCGCCGCGCAGGTCAATGTTGGCATGGTCGGCGTCAACGTGCCGATCCCTGTGCCGGTCTCCTATCACACATTCGGAGGCTGGAAGCGCTCCGCCTTTGGTGACACAAACCAGCATGGCCCCGAAGGCGTGCGATTCTGGACAAAGATCAAAACGGTCACCCAGCGCTGGCCCGAAGGCGACGAAATCGGCGACCAGGCCTTCATCATTCCAACAATGGGTTAAGCGACATGGCGAACTATAACACGATCACTTTCGAGCACGGTAATCGCGTCGCGCTCGTCACACTGAACCGGCCCGAAAGCCTCAATGCGCTCAATGCCGAGACCATGGCCGAGATCGCTGCCCTTTTCGCAGAAATCGATCGTAACCCGGAGATCGCCGTCACCATCCTCACCGGTGAAGGACGCGCCTTTGCCGCCGGCGCCGACATCAAGGAGATGCAACCGCAGGGCTTCTCCGACATGTACATGGAAGACTATTTCGCGGGCTGGGACCGGTTCGCCGCCTCCCGCAAGCCGGTTATCGCGGCGGTCAACGGCTTCGCCCTCGGCGGCGGCTGCGAGCTCGCCCTGATGTGTGACCTGATCATTGCGTCCGACAAGGCGAAATTTGGCCAACCCGAGATCAAGCTCGGCGTCACGCCCGGCATGGGCGGCTCCATCCGCCTCACCAAGGCCGTCGGCAAGGCCAAGGCCATGGACATGGTCCTCACCGGCCGCATGATTGATGGCACCGAGGCGGATCGCATCGGCCTGGTCTCCCGCGTCGTCCCGCATGACACGCTGATGGACCATGCGATGAACGCCGCCAAGGAAATCGCGTCCTATTCCCTGCCCTCGCTGATGGCCGCCAAGGAAATGGTCGGCCGCGCGCTGGAACTGCCAACGACCGAAGGCGTCCGCTTCGAACGCCGCCTGTTCCAGGGCCTGTTCGGCACAGCAGACCAGAAAGAAGGCATGGCTGCCTTTACCGAAAAACGCCCGCCAGAATTCAAGGACCGCTAGGAAAACATCATGACGCGAATCGCTTTCATCGGTCTCGGAAACATGGGCGCCGGCATGTGTGCCAACCTTGCCAAAGCGGGCCACCAGGTCCGTGCCTTCGACCTCAACGAGGATGCCGTAACAAAAGCTGAGGCGTCCGGCGCCAAAGGCGCCGCCAGCGTCGCCGAAGCTGTCAGCGATGCGGAAGTGGTTGTCTCCATGCTACCCGCTGGCAAACACGTCCTCAGCGTCTATTTCGGCGCCGATGGTGTTGCTGCGCATGCCCCCGAGGGCACGCTCTTCCTCGACTGCTCCACGATCGCCGTCGAGGATGCCCGCGAAGCCGCGAGCCAAGCCGAAGCCGCTGGCTTCACCATGGTCGATGCACCCGTTTCCGGTGGCACGGCTGGCGCCGAAGCCGGTACACTCACCTTCATGTGCGGCGGACCGGATGAAGGCTTTGCACGGGCCAAGCGATTGCTCGAAAAAATGGGCAAGAACATCTTCCATGCCGGTGCCAGCGGCAATGGTCAGGCCGCCAAGATCGCCAACAATATGCTGCTGGGCATCTCCATGATCGGCACCGCCGAGGCCTTCAACCTCGCTGAAAAGCTCGGCCTCGATGCGCAGACATTCTTCGACATTTCCTCGACCGCCTCGGGCCAGTGCTGGTCGATGACTTCCTACTGCCCGGCCCCCGGTCCCGTTCCTGCATCGCCTGCCAACCGAGACTACCAGCCCGGTTTTGCCGTTGCGATGATGCTGAAAGACCTCCACCTCGCCGCCGAAGCGGCCAAGGCGTCAGGCGCCGACATTCGCCTCGGCGAAATGGCCGAGGCGATCTATGCCAGGCTGGACGAAAAAGGCTTTGGAGGCCTCGACTTTTCCGGCGTTATCAAGGACGTGCGCGGCGAAATCTAGCGTCCCTTGAACTCAGGCTTGCGCTTCTCGAGGATCGCATTGACGCCCTCGATATGGTCCTCGGTTTCGTGCATCAGGGCCTGCGCGGCCGCCGACATTTCCATGATCGTGTCATAGGACGCGGTATTGGCCTGACGCATCAGCGTCTTGGCAAGCCTCAGCGCCTGTGGCGGCTGGCCGGCAATGCGTTCGGCCAGTTTCATCGCTTCACCCATCAGCTCGTCTGCCGGGTAGATCTCGGACACAAGTCCCCATTCCTTCGCCGTCGCCGCGTCGATCACGTCGCCCGTAAACAGCAGCTGCGCCGCGCGCGAGGCACCGATCAGGCGTGGCAACAGCCAGGCGCCGCCATCCCCAGGGATCAGGCCCAGCTTGAGGAAGGTCACGCCAAGTTTGGCATGGTCAGCCGCCAGCCTTATGTCCGCCATGCAGGCAACATCGCAGCCAAGACCAATCGCCGGGCCATTGATAGCCGAAATCAGCGGCACTTCGAGGTTGTACAGCGACCGCACGATGACATGGATATTGTCCCGGTATCCACCACGCACGTCATACGGCTTGCCGCCGAACGCGCCCGAACGTTCTTTCATCGCCTTGACGTCACCGCCCGCGGAGAACGCACGCCCTGCCCCGGTCAGCACCGCGCAGCGGATCGATTTGTCGGCCACGACTTCTGCGCAGACAGCCGCCACGGCCGGGCCGTCACCCGCCTGGCCCAGCGCATTCATCATGTCCGGCCGGTTCAGCGTCATGATCGCTATGGGGCCGCGCTTTTCGAGAAGGAGGATCGACATGTCTTTTGTCCCTGACTGTGTTGCTTTACCCGCTGTGCTGGCAGGCAGAGGGCGATTTGTCCACCGCTCCCTCAGGGGCATCAGGCGCGGTTCAGAAATTTCATGCGGTTGATACGCTGGCGCAGGAAGCGTCCGACCGGCTTTTCGATCAGCAAATGGGTCGCCAGTCCCACGGCGATGCAAAGTGCCAGCATCACGATCACGAATACCAGGTCGGATGGAAATAGCCCGAATTTGTGGCGGGCCTTTTCGCCAATATCGACCAGCGGCTTGTGGATCAGGTAAAAGGCGAACGACGCCTCACCCAACAACACAGCGATACGTGACGAGAAGAACCGGATCGGACGCGATGTGCCGTCAAGAAACGACACCAGCAGCAAGGCGACAAAAGCCGAGTAGTAGAGATGGTAAAGAAGCGGTTCGGCCACGAACCGTGTGCCGAAATACATCGCCGCCAGCAGTAGCGGGATTGTCACATATGACAGCGCCGACGCCCGGAATTTCCCCGAACGCCAGAGATCGAAAATGATCATGCCAAGCAGGAATTCGTCGAGCCGGAACAGCGGGAAAATGTAGAACATCCATTCCGCCAGCGGCAGGTTGCCGCCAACGTTCAGGTTCGGGATATAGGTTTAGACCAGGGCCATCGCCGCTGCGACGATGACGACCAGCCCGCCATAGAGCCATAGCTTCTGGCGCGAGCCCAGCATCACTAATCCCATAAAGGCCGCGTAGAAGAACATCTCGTTCGACAGCGACCAGGACGGGCCGTTATAGGCATAATGCCAGTCCGTCGATGGCACCCAGCTCTGCAGGAACAGGAGGTTCACGCCATAATTCGGCAAGCTCAGCCAGCCTTTCCAGACCAGGAACGCGGCAAACGGCAATCCGGTCAGGAAGTGCAACGGCCAGAGCCGGGCGAAACGCAATGCAAAATACTTTGCCCGTGATATGTCGCCGCTGCGCAACCGCCAGCCGTAAGAATAGCTGATCACGAATCCCGACAGCACGAAAAAGATGCTGACGCCAATAGAGCCCTGTTCCGCCATCTTGCCGACGATGCCCCAGGAATTTTCCCATTTGAAATGGCTAATGAACACGAGCAGGGCTGCAAAGAACCGCAGGCCCGTCAGCTGATCAATACGCGCACCGTCCCCAGCCGTCACGGCAACGGTTTGCTTCTGAACCGTGCGAGGCGCGAGAAGCCGCGCCCATACCGGCTTTTTGCCTGCCTGTTCTGCACCCATCCAAAGACTTAAACAGCAATCCTGATGGTCGCGCCAACATTTGCATTCATGATGCGAATTCTTCACGCATCGGGGGATTACGCGTGGTTTAGTTCGCGTCGGACAATATTTCCTGCGTCTTGCGAACGCCGGGCGCGGGGGGCGTCTCCGGCCTGCCCGCAAAACACTGTGCAAAACCCATCCACTGTGTGGCGATCGGGCCCGTCACGACCAGCGCGGTATCGGCAATATTCCGCGTCTGGGTCACGACCTGGCAGAATTCTTCCGCGGGCCCCTCAACGCGGTCGGTCCCGCCTGCTTCGCCATAGGTCCACACTTCGCCGGACGGCGCCGTCAGCACGACGAGGGGCATGGTCTCCGGTATGTCGAGCTTGCGGTTCTTGAACGTCCAGCCAAACGTATTGACACCTAGCACGACGATATTGCGAATGCGGTCCGCATTCTGACGCACGACTCCAAGCTGGTCGTAGATTTCCTGCCCGTGGGCCCAGGTCTCCATCAGGCGCGCGGTGATCGAGGAGCGCGCGCTCATGTCCGGCCCGGCCCATTTCAGCCGCGCCTTCGGGTCAGCCGCTGCGAAGGCTGTCGCCGTCGCCTTGGCTTGATCAATCCAGATATCCACAAGTGTCCGGCCAGCCGCGCCTTCCACATGCGCCGTCTCGGCCGGCCGCATGCCGCCCGCGCGCGCGATTTCGTCCATCTGGGCAACCAGCAGGGATTCGTCGTTCAGCTGCAGCCACGCCATCCAGTTCCAGTAATGGAGGTGGCGGAGCACATCATTCATGGTCCAGCCCTTGAATGCCGTGGCCTGCCCAAAGGCGGCATCGTCCAGCGGCTGAAGCAATGCATGCAGCGCTTTGCTCTCGTCCAGAAAATCCTGTGCTTGCGGCATGCTCATGGCGATTACTCCTGCCCGATGTTTTAATAATTGATATGAGCCATTCAAATCACAAGGAAATTCATTCCGACACCGAGCAAATTCCGACGCGCGGTCCTCAGAATGAATATCCTTATGATTTTATTGGGAAAACGCTTAAAAATATTCGCGAATTTTCCTCGGCTACAGTCTTAGCCGGCCAATCTTTGGTTCGCAAAGCTGTCGGGTGTTCACCCGGCTCTGCGCTCTGATCCCCAGATACCGCATGCGCGCGACACGGTCTGGGCCGGGATCGGCAATCTTGTTGATCTCCATCAAGGCGAAAGGAAGCTGGTCATGGTCGATTTCAACAGGTTCAAGCTGCCGGCGCAAACGGTGCCGAAGCAACCCGCCATGAAAGTTCGCTGGGTATAACCAGCGCGACGCGAAAAGGACCTTGTCCATGCGAAACAAGTTACGGGAACGGGCGGTCATCTCCGGTGTTGGCTGCTCGCGCTTCGGCAACCTCCTGGAGACGCCCGAGATCAAGGGCATGAGTATTCAGGAGTTGACAGCGAGTGCGGTCAAGGAGGCGCTCGACGATGCCGGGCTGACGGGACAGGACGTGGATGCGGTTTTCGCGGGCAATGCGATGGTCCACAGCTCGCAAGTGCCGGGGACCTATACGCAACTGTCGAAATGGACCGGCACCCAGTTCAAGTCCGGCGTTCATTTCGAAGCGCAGTGCTCGACGACAAACGTGGGAGCGGCCCTTGCCGCGATGTCGATCGCGGCTGGCGTCTATGACACCGTGCTCGTCTACGGGCTGGAAACCACGCGCACGAAGGTGAAGGGGTACAGTCCTTACGAACGCGAACCGATCTCCAATCAGCAGACCTGGCTGTGGACCGACATGGCTGTCAATCAGGCCTATGGCGTGCCGCAGGGCTATGACATCTTTTCGACGTATAATGGTCTCGTCGCGCTCGGCTATTGCCGCAAGCACGGCATGTCGATCGAGGACTTTGATCGCGGCATGTTCGAGCTCTGCCGCACACGGCGCCTGCACGGCGCAATGAACCGCAAGGCCAATATCCAGGAGAAACTCGAAGACCGAGCAGCGCGGGAAGGCTTTTCCGATCCATACGCATATTGGCAATCCGACACGCACAACCCGTTCGTTTCCTGGCCGTCCCGGCTGCTGAGCCTGGTGACGACCGCGGATGGCGCGTCAGCCATGGTGATCACACGCGCGGATCTGGCCAAGGGCGGCAAGTCGCAGCCAGTGGAGTTCAAGGGATTCGGCGTCAGCTACAGCGATCTGCCATGGTATGGCGACGATCCGACCTATTGGGAGTTCGACAAACGCGCCGTCGATTCCGCGTTCGACATGGCCGGTATCAAGGCTGCCGATATCGACTATCTTCACACCCATGACTGCTCGCACATATCCGGAATCTGTACCGCAGAGACAATCGGCTACCTCGAAGCGGGCAAAGGGCTCGCTGCGGCCCGTGAAGGCCGCCTGCGCTTTGACGGCGACCGGCCGATGTCCACGCATGGCGGTCGTCACGCCTTCGGACACGCCTGGGGCGCAAGCGCTGGAACGGACACGTACGAGGCCGTCCTTCAGATGCGCGGTCAGGCCGGGCCACGCCAGATTGCCAAAGTGCCCGACATCTCCGTCATTCACACACACGGCTATGCCATGATCGGCACCGTGATCGTTCTCGGGAGTCTTTGAAATGCCGAATGTTGCCGAGCAACCGAACGCCATAGCCAGCTACTATGAGGGCCTCGGCAAGGGCGTATTCCGGGCGATCACATGCAAGGCCTGCGGGAAATACACGTTCCCGCCCACCGGCTGCTGTGAGCATTGCGGCAGCTGGGATGTGGAGCAGACGAACCTGAGCGGCGAGGCCATGCTGCTCTTCGCAACGCACAACATATCTCCCGCCTGTCATCCGCGTTTCGAAAAGATCGCCCCCTATGTCTACGGCCACATGCGGCTGAAGGAGGGACCGATCGTCCAGGCGATCGTCCTGGGTGTGGAGCCGACTCCCCACGATCTCAAACGCCTGTTCGAGAAGGGCCCTGTTCCCGTGAAAGCGGAAACGCTCCAGATGGACGACCTGCCTGTGCTCGCCTTCCGCATACTCAGTTAAGTAGCCCTGGCGAAAGCCCCGTGACTGCGGGCGCAATGGCAACAGAAGCACGGCGCCGCGCGATCCGTCCCAGAAGATCCGGTAAGTATTCCCTTATTCCCACTCTATGATGAAGTTACCGACTTTTCTGTTTTGATTGTGCGACTTGCGAAACACCTGCGGGAAAATGCCGTTGCTTATTCCGGAACGTTCGCTCCGTAGGCGAATTGAATCTGGCACGCAAGGCTCGCCGTTGCAGTTGGCACAATTCCGATGCACGCCTGCTCATACCCGCATTCTGCTTGCGATCCATTCGGGCAAACTCGTCTAACCTTTCGCTTTGCGGAGCGCAACGATAGTCCATTAAAACCCGCTCGCAGCCGAGGCATACTGATCTACTCAATCCTACCAGTTCGGAAGGTCCAATGATGAGTTACACTATTTGCTGGGACCCGCCCCAGTAACCCAGTGATTGCGTGTCAGCACGCCACCGATGAGCGTGCAAATAGTGCTGGCCCGGCACTGACGTGAAGAGCTGATGTCGAAATCAACACCTAAAGACGACATAACCACCTCAGCGACGCTGCACGATCGCCTTCGCGGCCAAACTCGAGGCAGCAAGGATCTGCTTTTTCGACGCGCCTGATCTGGCGAGCCCGTGAAATCCGAGTGCGGATCCCAAGGCGAAAGACGCCAGCGCCTCGTCACCACCGCTCAACCTTTTCAGTTTCCACAACAAATCAGAACGGATACGCCGGACTTGCCGGCGCAAGGCCGGGTCGAACTGGGACGACTGGACGAGCGCCTCGGACAGCATACACCCCCGGCTCCCCTGCTTTGCGACAAATGCGCCAACAGCTTCAAGAAATTCCACAAGCTCGCGTCGCTGGCCGGCCTCGGCCTCAAGCATGTCCAGCCGGGGAACAATGGACTCTGAGTATACGCTTGATACACGCTGCCGCGCGGACAAGCTCGACGATCCAGGATTCGCCGCACCCTTGCGCGCGGCGTTCTTTGAAAACGAAGCTGAAGGTTTGGGCGTGATGGTGCGGAACGGTCGCCAGCTCGGATAATCGGAGGGACCCAATGTTACATCGTGTAAAGGAAGGCGGGCGGGCAGGGCTGAAGGATTTTGCCAGCGAGATCAACCCGCGCGGCAAACCCTCGCGCCTCACTTCTACAGATCCCGAACGGATCACACCGGCCGATGTTTTTAGGCGCTGGACAGTCAGGCGCACCGAACTGAGAAAGCGCGTGCCGCTCTCGGACACGACGATCTACGAACTGTAGCAGAAAGGCGAATTTCCCCAGCGCTTTTACCTGACGCCCCGCAGCGTCATCTGGCCCCTCGCCGAGGTGCTCGAATGTATCGACGCGCAGCGACGCAAACGCCGCGAGGGTTGCGGGCCTCATCCGGATTATCGGATGCGGTCGTTCAACGGCGTTTCGGGCGGTCGATGACAGGACAAGCGAGGAAGAAGTTTCAGCCCGCTGCTGCTGGCTCGCCGACGATCGCTCGCGCCTGTTTCATGGTCATGAACATGCGCGCCGGATTGCTCGCAAATGGCTGAAAGCCAAAGTCTGCGTACCATTCCTGACGCCTTTTGAACGCCTCCTCGCCACCGTCAGACATGACGTCAAGCAAAATGGCGAAGCAACCTGCCTGATCTGCAATGCGACAGGCCTTTTCAAAGACATGGTGCATGAGGACCGAGCCGATCCCTTGGCCTTGGGCGGATATGCTGACGGCGACCTGCCCCAGGAACAGGATGGGCAGTTCCCCGTGGTCCGGCGCGCCTCGCGGACGCCTGGTTAGCTCATCAGCATTCATCATGCCCAGATTGATCGCATGATAGCCGAGAATGATCACCTGTCCGTCTTCAACGACGACATAGACCCGAGTCATGTCGTCGTTCTGCTGCTTTTTCGCTGACAGTTTCAGGTAATTGTCGAGACGGTCCACGCCACAAGCAAAACCGGCGCGGTCATGCCGCGCCGGATCGAATTGCTCGATACGAAGATCGCCGAACTCAGTCGGCATGCACCACACGCGCGCGATAGGCTTTCGCCGCTGCGAGAGCGCGGGGCGTCGGCGCCGGAGGCGCGTCAAGCGCAGCCACAAAGCGGGCTGCATCATCCTTTGTCAGAACATGTCTTGATCCGGCTTCAAGCACGCGTGACGCTTCTCTTTCGATCGCAGCGCGAAGAAAGACGGACTTGTCGACCCCAAGAGATGCGGCAGCCCGCGCAATCAAGACGCCAAGGCCCTCACCGTGACGGATCTGCGTCGTCCGGGACTGCGACTCGGTATCAAGCTCGCTATGATGAAAATCCAGCATGGACAATATCCTTTCATGCACATGTAATGCAAATCGCATTACATGTCAAGAACCGCGTCACCCCACTCTCGGATCCGCCGCATAGACGGCCATACTCTCCGGGATGATATTCGGCTTGCGGGTTTCTCCGGCAGCCCAGGCGTCGATCCTGTCAGCCCATTCCTGCATCATGTGGCGGCGCTGGTCGGCGTATTCGGCCTTGTTGTAGACCCCGCGCGATGAGCGCCGGTCCTCGTGGGCGAGGCTCTTTTCGATCCAGTCGCGATTGAAGCCAAGTTCATTGAGGAGCGTCGATCCGGTCCGCCGCAGGTCGTGGACGGTGAACGGTTCCAGTGGCAGCTCCATCTCGCTCGCAAGCTTATGGGCGCTGTCCGTGATCCGGTTGAAGGTCGCATTCGAGATCGGACGGAACGTATCGTAACGCGACGGGAAGATATATTTCGATCCGCCTACGCAGGTTTTCAGCGCCACGAGAATGTCGAGCGCCTTTTGCGACAGGTAGACATTGTGATCAAGCCCGGTTTTCATCCGCTTCTTCGGGATGGTTCAGACGACGTCCTCGAAGCTGATCTCGTCCCATGTCGCGTGGGCGACCTCAGTCTTTCGCTTCATGGTCAGGAGGATGAGCTTCACACCGAGCTTCAAGGTCGGGTTCGCAGTGATCTCTTCCAGGACGCGGTAAAGCACCCGGATCTCGATTGGCGCCAATGAACGGTCCGGCGGTCCCACCCGGGCGATCGACCTCGGATCGACATCATCCGCCGGGTTGTCGACCTTGATGCCGTGCAGGTTCGCAAACTCATAGATGAGTTTGATAAACTCGCGCGCATGCAGCGCCGTCGATGGCGCGCCTCGCTTCTTGATCTTATCGCAGAGCTGGCGGACATCCTCGCCCATGACTTCTCGCAGTGTGTAATTACCGAGCGCAGGAATCAGATCCCGGACGACGATGTGCCGACGCATGTCGCGGGTTGAATCCGATATTTCGCTCTCTTCGAGCCAACGTTGGGCAAGCTCGCCGACCGTGCCCTCTGACTTGGCCTTCGTCTTGGCCCGCCTTTTCTCCTTGGCGGGGGATACACCCTCATCCACCAGCTTCTTCGCGTCGATGAGGCGCTCACGCGCGGCGGCGAGCGTAATCCCGTAGCGGCCATAGCGTCCGATGGTAAGCGTCTCGCGCCGGCCGTTCACACGGTAATCGTAGCGGAAGGCCTTCCCTCGGGCTGGCGTCACCGCGACATAGAGGCCGTCACGATCGGCGACTTTATAGCTTTTATCCTTTAACTTCAATGACTTGATCGCAATATCGGTCAGCATGCAACGCGTCCTTCCCACCAAAAATACCGTCAGGCCAAAATGGCCATTTTTCGACACGAGAACGCTTACTTCTCAATGCAATACGCTGGAAAAATAACGTCAGACCGCCAAAACTGGCTGACGATATTTTGACGTTGGGCAGGAAGAGGCAATTTGCATACCGTCAGGCGATACCGTCAAAATGTCTCGTTGGCCCGCGATAGAAGGCGATAGATACCGAACGAAAACGGCATCTTCTTGTTGTTTTTATTGGTTTTATTTACCGCAGACGATAGCCCGCGTGAGACGTAAAATCATTCCCACTCGATGATGAAAGATCCAAATATTCTTTTATTTTTCAATACATTAAAAATTCAGTGGATACCTGTACCGTCATCAAAACCGGCAAGATCGCTCCGTAGGCAAAGTGAATGATGAGCACAAGTGGCCTCATTGAGGTTGACAAGATTCCGGTGACCCTGTCGAGCAAAAACACTATTTAGCGACAAGTCCAGGATCTGTCGTAGAGCGCCCACTTCGCAATCATTGCCGGGTCAGCGACCCAGGCCCATGATCGAATGGAAAGCTGAACACCCGCGCCCAGAGCCCGGTCATCACATACTGCCGATCGGCGGGATGCTGATGTTCCTCGGTCTTGAACTCTGCCAGGAGCCCAAGCCAGCAGAGGGGATTAAGAACCTGGCTCCGGATCATGCCCGGAACCCTGTCGTAGAGTTCAGCGGGATCCGGCGGGCCATAGAGTATTTCCCGCAAGGCGCCGCAGGTCAGACCCTGGGCGGCTTCGACATTCAACACACCAAGGAAAACGCTCCAGTTCCCGAGCAGCGGCTCCGGAATCCTGGAGGAAGCCGCGTGGTCGATTTGAAACAGGTAGAAAGGCGCGATGAGATTAAAGAGGTCGCCGGGCTTGCCGGCGACCGCCCTGCCCGCATTCGTCAGCCGGCACATAAGTTTGTGATGCCGGATCAGTTTCAGCTTCAGAAGAACGAAGTGCAATGCTTCAAGCGGCGGAAAGTCATACTCGTTCAGCACCTTGTTGACGGAGAAGAGCTTCTCTTCCCCCCAACCAGGCCAGGCGAACTCCCGAGCGGCCCTATGCACGAACTTGCGCTGGAAAGCCTTGGTCTGGGTCAACCCGATTGTTTCATGCTCCAGGAGGTAAGAGAGGAGCTTCTGCGCCGCACCAATCATTGGCGCGCCTTTGAGCGCAGGCTCGTCATTGCTCACGGGATGAAGCTGAAACATATTTGGAGGACTCGGTAAGCCGTCAAATTCCTGAATGGTTGCTATACTCAAGAAATGAGAGACTTCCCACTGCACGGCTTCAAGTTCGAGCCCTGATTATCGCGTCGAACCTATTTTAGAATCAGTTTTGCCCCTTAGGCAGAATTGGAGGCATACCTTTCCGGCAGGCTTCAAAGGGGGTTTTCGCTGCCTTCATATCCTCAAGGCGCGCCTCCCAACACTCGACGATTGCCTTGCTGTATGTTACATATCATCGGACAGTAATCCATTCTGTCCGAGAGTTTGAAACATATGTCGTCACCGCCAGCCACCCAGCAGGCCCGGCTCCTCGCCTATCTTCGCAAGCATGACATTGCCCGCGCCTTCGAGCTTCGGCAGATCGGCGTCAGCGCTACGGCGATCTCCCGCGCGGTCGCGGACGGCGGCGTCGTGCGGATCGGTCGGGGGCTGTATCGGGCAGCCGACGCCGAAACGGACCTGAACACAAATCTGGCGGAAGTCGCCAAGCGCGCGCCCAAGTCCGTCATCTGCCTTGTGTCAGCGCTTGCCTTTCATGGCCTGACCGATCAGCTGCCACGCAAGGTCTGGTTCGCGATCGGTGCAAAGGACTGGGAACCCTTGATCATCTATCCGCCAGTACGTGTCGTCAGATTTCGTGAGCCCTACTTTTCGAAGGGTGTCGAGACGCATCGGATCGGCGGAACGCAGGTCCGCATCTATTCGGTGGAGAAATCCATCGCGGACGCGTTTCGAAATCCGAAACTGGTCGACCGGTCGGTTGCCATCGAAGCGCTGAGATCCGCGCTCGACCAGCGCAAGGCCAGGCCAACAGACCTCATGCAGGCGGCAGCGGATTATGGCGCGGGCAAAATCATCCGCCCCTATCTGGAGGCGCTGACCTCTAATGGCTAAACCACCCGCCAACATCGCCGCGTCCATCCGCCAGCGTCTTCTCAACCTTGCCCGAGAGAATGGGCGTGATTTCCAGACCATTCTCGTTGCATTCGGTCTGGAGCGACTGATCTACCGCCTGTCGAAATCGGCGCACCGGGACAAGTTCGTTCTAAAGGGCGGCATGCTCGTCACGCTCTGGACCATCGATCCCGGTCGGTTCACACGCGATGTCGACTTCCTGGCTTTCGGCGAAGCAGACAACGAAACGCTCTCCTCGATATTTGCCGAAATCCTGTCGCTTGATGCCGAAGATGGTCTGGTGTTTGGGATCGACGAAATCACGGCAACCGACATTCGCGAGGATCAGGTCTATGGCGGCAAACGCCTTAAGACCGTGGCCCATCTCGGCAGGACGGAAATTCCGATCACGATCGACCTCGGCTTCGGCGACGCCCTGCCTGATCCGCACTATGAGATCAAATACAGGTCACTTCTGGATTTCGAACCGGCGAGGATTCGGGCCTATTCGCCCGCAACCGTCATGGCGGAGAAGTTCCAGGCGGTCGTAGCGCTCGGGCTCATCAATGGCCGCATGAAGGATTTCTACGACCTCTGGGCCATCCCGAAATCCACCAGCATCGACCCGCGCGACCTGTGTGCCGCCATAACGGCAACCTTCGAGCGCCGGAATACACCAGTACCGACCGAAATGCCGCAAGGACTCTCCGCGTCATTCGCGGACGATCCAGCAAAGGCCAGACAATGGCTAACTTACGCGGAAGGCACGGAACTCAAAGACACTCCTCTGTGCTCGGTCGTGGCCGACATCTGGACCTACCTGCGCGCAGTGCTTAACGGACGAGAACCCAACTGATTTCAGCACCCCAAGCGGTGTCTTGAGTGCCTTGCGGTATGTTACCCGACCGCACACGCGCCAATTCGTGTTGGAGCCTCCGCGCTACGTGCGGAGTTTCAGACATGTTTTCAGTCTGCTGCGGGTCACGAAGCCCGCCGCGTCTGCCTATCCGCTCCTTCGAGCCTTGCCGCCACCCCTCGCTCATTCCCAAGCTACTTCGTCACCTGCTGGATGAAGTGATTAAAGCGCCTCTGGCCGAGTGCGTGCGCCGCATCGCGTTCGCTTTCCGGAATGGGCTCGGTCCCGTCAGCCAGTAGAAGACATAATGGGCAAGGGTCCCAAACGTGCAGGAAACGTTGCGCTCGATTTCCGACTGGCGCTGATCGAATGTATCCTTACGAACCGAAAGTGCTTTTTAAGGACCGAGCGCACTTACGGATCAAACCAGCTCCGCAAAGCGTTCTCAACTATGGCCGTCCTGGTCATGCCCGGCCAGTCTTCTGCGACAGCGCGACTGATGAGTCTCCGAGAAAATTCTCAGAGACTATATACTTGCAAATGCGTCTCATTCCCACTCGATCGTGCCGGGCGGTTTCGACGTGATGTCATAGACGACCCGGTTGACGCCGCTGACCTCGTTGATGATGCGCGTGGCCACCCGGCCGAGGAAAGCATGCTCGAACGGATAATAGTCCGCCGTCATGCCGTCCGTAGACGTCACGGCGCGCAGGGCCAGAACCGCCTCATAGGTGCGCACGTCGCCCATAACGCCAACAGTATTCACCGGCAGCAATACGCTGAACGCCTGCCAGATTTCATCGTACAGGCCGGCCTTCTTGATCTCGTCGATATAGATCAGGTCTGCCTTGCGTAGCGTGTCGGCCTTCTCGCGCGTGATCTCGCCGGGAATGCGGATCGCAAGGCCCGGCCCCGGGAACGGGTGGCGTCCTACGAACGCCTCCGGCAGGCCGAGTTCTCGGCCTAGCGCACGGACCTCGTCCTTGAACAGTTCGCGCAGCGGCTCGACCAGCTGCATGTTCATGCGTTCCGGCAGGCCGCCGACATTGTGGTGGCTCTTGATCGTCACGGACGGTCCACCCAGCGCCGAGACGCTTTCGATCACGTCCGGATACAGCGTGCCCTGCGCCAGGAAGTCCGCCCCGCCGATCTTCTTCGCCTCGGCCTCGAACACGTCGATGAACAGGCCGCCAATGATCTTGCGCTTGCGCTCCGGGTCCGACACGCCATCCAGCTTGCCAAGAAAAAGGTCCGACGCATCCACATGCACCAGCGGGATATTGTAATGCTCGCGGAACAGGCTCACGACCTCTTCGCTCTCGTTGGCGCGCATCAGGCCGTGGTCGACATAGACACAGGTCAGCTGCTCGCCGATCGCCTCATGGATCAGCACAGCGGCGACCGACGAATCCACGCCGCCCGACAGGCCGCATATGACCTTGCCCTTGCCGACTTGCGCACGGATCTTCTCGACCGCCTCGGCCCGGTAGGCCGCCATCGTCCAGTCACCCTTCAGTCCGGCCACGCCATGTGTGAAATTGCGCAGGATCTGCGCGCCATGCGTCGTATGCACGACTTCCGGATGGAATTGCGTGCCGTAGAAATTCCGCTCCGGGTCCGCAATGATCGCATAGGGTGCGCCCGGTGACTTGGCGATCACGCCAAAGCCCGGTGCCATCTCGGCGACATGATCGCCATGGCTCATCCAGACCTGTTCATGTTCGCCGCTGTCCAGGAGGCCTTCCAGGAACGGATCGTCCACGACCTTCTCGATGAAGGCGCGGCCGAACTCGCGGCTGGTACCGCCCTCCACCTTGCCGCCCAGCTGGTGCATCATCACCTGCTGGCCATAGCAGATGCCAAGCACCGGGATGCCTGCCTCGAAGATCGCCATGTCGGCCATGGGCGCATTGTCCCAATACACGCTCGAAGGCCCGCCTGACAGGATCACCGCCTGTGGGGCATAGGTTTCGAGAAAGGCCTTATCGACCTTGTTGAACGGGTGGATTTCGCAATAGACGCCACTTTCGCGCAGGCGCCGGGCGATCAGTTGCGTTACCTGGCTGCCGAAATCGACGATAAGGGCGCGTTCGTGTCTTTGCTCTGTCATGGCGCCGTTTAGCTGAGTCCCGCCTCACGGGGCAAGCCTCAAAGGTGCGCCGGGTCATGAATCTGCAAATCAGATGTAGGACTCACCCGTTTCGAACCGTTTGCGTATCTCGGAAATCTTCGCATACGGGCTCGCCAGCTGGTAATGTGGCGGATCGGGATAATTCTTCCACGCCCCGCCCCATTCCAGCCCCGCGACCAGCGCGTGCCCGGCCAGATCCCTGTAGGCGGGTGCATCCTGCGGGGCATCGCCATTCATGTACCGCCCATTCTCAAACAGGGCGACGTCCCACGCGATCCCGAAATTGTGGTTGCTCTGGCCACCTTTGGCCTTGGTGACCTTCGGTCCCGGCGGTCCGCCCCAGCGGCCCTTGGCATAGAGATCGTCCTGTTCGCCATAGGTCCGCGTGCCCGAGATGATCCTGACCACATGCGGAACGATGGCCGCCTTCGTCAGGAATTCCCGCGCCAACCGCTGCGCCTTGATGTGAAGTCCCAGGATGTTCCCCTCTGAGCGCGCATCAAACGTGCCCAAAGCCTCGCGCAGGGCGGCGCTTGCGGCAAGAAAGGCATCGTCAGCCGTGCCCGTATTCTTGCCCCAAACGCCGTCCAGGCCTTTCGGGTCGAAACCCGAAGCCTTCAGCAGGCGCTGGCGGAACAGCACCTCTTTCTCGTTCAGTTGATAGCTCATGCTGGTCCCCTCAGCGATTTGGCCGATGCGACTCGGCGAAGGGGCAGGATACACAATCGCGCCCTCGCGGTCAGCCAATGTTCCCGAGTATCCACTCCGGGGGCCCATGTATTGACGTCGCGGGCTGTATCCGGCCAAGTCTGGGCATGACCAGTTTACCCACACTCGACGCCCGCAAGCAGGCTGCGTTCAACGACGCCCGCGATGGCCAGCTGGCCGATGCAGAGTCCACGCTGCAATCGGTCCTGCGTGAATCTCCGCGCGACCTTGGCGCCCTCCTCCTTCTTGGCGACGTCCAGCATGCCGCTGGCAAAACCCAGGATGCCAGCCGCGCCTATGGCGGTGCCATGCAGGTCGCTCAGATGCAGGGCGGTCCCATGCCGGACATCTTCAAGCCGGGTCTCCAGCGCGCCGCGGCCCGGCTGGGTGAGTATGCCCGCCAATATGAATCCTTCATCGCCGCCCAGATTCCACCAGAGAGCCGCTCGCCCCGGTTCGACCAGTCGGTTGATATCCTCCTCGGCAAGGCGCAGATCCACCTCCAGCAACCGACGAAATACTATTTCCCTGCACTTCCCCAGATTCAGTTCTACGACCGTTCGGATTTCGACTGGGCCCCCGCCCTGGAGGCGCAAACGCACGCCATACAGCAAGAACTGCGCGCGGTCTTGGCCGACCATGCCGCCTTCCGGCCCTATCTCGAGCGCGACGAAAGCAAACCCCATGTCAAAAGCCACGACCTCGTCGGCAATGACGACTGGAGTGCCTTCTATCTTTGGAAAGACGGCGCCCGCGTCGAGGAAAACTGCGCCCGCTGCCCGGTTACGGCTGCGGCGTTCGACACCCTCCCGCTGGACTACCTGCCCGGACAGGCTCCGTCAGTCCTCTTCTCCCTGCTGAAGCCCGGCGCAGCCATCCCGCCCCACCACGGCCTCATCAATACCCGCCTCATCTGCCACCTGCCCCTCCTCGTGCCCGGCCCGGCCTGGCTCCGGGTGGGCAGCCAGACACATCACTGGAAAGAAGGAGAACTCGTCATATTCGATGACAGTGTCGAGCACGAGGCGAAGAACGAGGCGAGCGAGACGCGCGTCGTCCTCCTCTTCGATATCTGGCGTCCGGAACTCTCGCTTCAGGAACGGGAGGAAGTCACCAGGCTCCTCGGCGCCATCGCGCAATATTCCGGAGAGGCCGTCATCAGCGGCAACTAGGCCCGGCGGAGCACCGCAAAGAAGAACCCGTCCGTTCCGGCCCGGTGCGGTGTCAGCCGCACGCTACCGGTCGGCATACGAAAGCGCTGAACCACATTCGCGCCCTCGTCTGTCAGCAGGCCCGAGGCAACCGCCGCAGCCGCTGCGTCCTCTTCCTTAAACTCCGGATGCGCCGCCAGGAATTCCGCCACGCGGTCCTCGTCCTCTTCCATCAGGAAGGAACAGGTCGCGTAGACCATCCGTCCGCCCGGCTTCACGAAGGCTGCCGCACTGGCCAGGATCTCCGTCTGCTCGGCCATGCGCTTTTCCATCTGGCCCTGCTTGATCCGCCATTTCGAATCCGGTCGGCGCCGCCATGTGCCGGTCCCCGTGCAGGGCGCGTCAACGAACACGCAATCCATCAGCCCGGTCAGCGTTTCCAGCTGCACCGGCTCGCTCGGATGCACCAGCTGGACGTTCGTCGCGCCGGAGCGTTTCAAGCGCGGGATCAGGGCGCTCAGACGTTTGCCATCGATGTCATAGGCAAAGATCTGTCCCTTGCCCTTCATCTGCGAGGCCAGCGCAATCGTCTTGCCGCCGCCGCCGGAACAATAATCCAGCACCTGCTCGCCGGGCTGGGCATTCGCCGCCGCTGCCGCGATCTGGCTGCCGGCATCCTGGACTTCCACCCAGCCCTTGGAATAGGCCGGGATGCTCTCGAGGCTGGCTTCGCGTTCGCTCGGGTCCTTGGCCGGAATATGAAATGCATCGTGAAGCAGGCGCGACGGCTCTGCATCGACGCTCTTCAGCGGGAACGCCGCCTTCTCCGCATCCACTTTCAGCGTGTTAACGCGCAGGTCGACATCGGCCCGCATGGCCATGGCCTGCGTTTCGGCGGCCACATCATCGCCGAAGACGCGCACCATCATCGGCGTCATCCATTCGGGAAAATCGCCCTGAACATGCAGGGGGACAGCCGGGTCAGGCTCGCCAGCAAGGCGCGCGCGCTCGTCCGGCGTCAGGGCCTCAGGACCATGTTCGTCGCCCACCGCTGCATCGATCTGGTCCAGATCCCAGCCCCAGGCAAAGCCCAGCGTGCCAAGAACCAGCGCACGCGGGCTGCTGTCATCCATGCGATAGGCCACGGAATTGCGCTTGCGCAGCGCGTCCAGCACCAGGCCGGACACCATGGCCCGGTCCTTGCTGCCGGCATAGCGCGCACTCTTGCCCCAGTCGCGCATGGCCGTCTTGACCGGCTGGTGCCGCTCCAGCACGTCCGTCAAAACCTCGATTGCTGCGCTGATCCGACCGCCGTTCCGCATGTATCACCCTTTTTCCATCGTCTGGAGGACGCTTTACGCGCGCTTCATTAACAAGGAAACCAATAGACACTGCATATTTTGTAATCTTACATTCAGGCTTTACAGGATCGAGGACCCGTCGTGGCCGCCTACATCGTCGCCCAGATCACGATTACCGACAGGGAGACCTACGGAAAATACGAGCAGGGCTTCATGGACGTATTCAACCGCTATGACGGTCGCCTCCTGTGCGTAGACGAAAACGCGCACGTTCTTGAAGGCGACTGGACCTGCACCCGCACCGTCCTCGCCGAATTTCCCAACAAGGATATTGCGCTGGCATGGTATAATTGTGCGGAGTATCAGGCTCTCGCCCCGTTTCGTCACATCGGGGCCAGCAGCAAGATTGCATTGCTCGAAGGCTTGCCCACCATTCCCCGCTGATGGCCTCAGTCGCGCACTGACCGTGTTTTGAGAATGCGCGCTGCCATGGCTTCGCCACTGGAGACGGCGTCGGTCGCAAGCGGTCCGAGCGCCCAGTCGCCCCCCGCCAACAGGGTTGCGTCAGCGGTCTCTACGAATGGCCGGCCCAATGGCCGCCCCACGCGCGCATAGCGCCAGCGGTGAACGGCAATATAGGCCGGCTGTGCCGCCAGCTTCACCGCATCTTTGAACGCGGTCAGAAGGATCTCGGCAGCCTCCCGCTTCTCGATCTCGACATGGGTTGATGACCATTGGGGCCGCGCATGAACCGTCCATCGTTCCGCGCCCGTCTGTCCGGGCTTTGCCAGCATCGGGATCGCCATCTCCAACGGCGCGCCGAGTTCCTGTATGGTTTGTGGCAGCCCTGTCGGGACATTGAATCCCAGCAGGAGCGTCCATATCGGCAACATCTCGGCGGTGGCGAGGTCTGCGGTCATCTCCGGGAATGGCGCGAGCAGGATTTCGGCCTGCGGCGACGGAACGGCAAGGATCACCGCATTGAACGGACCGAAATCACTGCCATCGCTATCTGTTAATCGCCACCCTCCAGACTGTTCGGAAAGCGCCGCGACGCTCACACCGTTGCGCACATCAATTCCGGTCGCTAGAGCGCTGGCCAAAGCGCTCATGCCCGGAACGCCGACCCCGCGTCCATCGTCTCGTCCATCGGGCCAGAATGCCCCCCCCGTCGCAAGCCCCAGTGCGGTCGGCACGCCGGGAGCGCCATGATCTATCGGCCCGAAATCAGTCCGACGCGTCGCAAGGCGCCCCCCCAAACCCCGGCTCTTTTCAAACACGACAACATCACAACCGGCATCCGCCAGCCTGCGCGCCGCTGTCAGTCCCGCCAGCCCTGCGCCAACGATTGCCACTCTGATCTTCATGTCCCCGCCACATCCCGCTTCAGGTCACTACCTAGGGCGCGATGTCCGGATGTCCCGCTTTCAGGCATCTTTCCAGCGTGCTAGCCTGTTCGAAAGCCAGGCAAACTGGTCCAGGAGAGGGAAACATGGACATCGAATTGCCGGAAGGTGTGCGCGCCGCAACCCAGGCCGACTGGCGCCAGCTGGGCGATATCACTGCCGAGGCCTTCTTCGAAGATCCGGTAAACGAATGGATTTTCGGCACACCGCGGGCGATCCAGTCGGCCTTCACGGTGCTCGCGCGCGAGGTCTATGCAAAACGCGGGCAGTGCTTCCTTGCGGGTGATGGCGGCGCTGCCATGTGGTGTCGGTCAGACGATGATCGCAACCTGTCCGCCCTGCCCATGCTTGCGCTCGCTGCCGGCGTCGCGCGCTGGGGCACGAAGGGCGCAGTCAAGCGCGCGATCACGGCCGGCGAGACGATGGACGCAAACCATCCGCATGAGCGGCACATGTATCTTTTCACGATTGGCACGCGCAAATCGGCGCGCGGCCAGGGCGTTGGCAAGGCGCTGATCCGGCCCATGCTCGCCGCGTGCGACCGCGAACAGCTCCCCGCCTATCTGGAGAACTCAAATCCGGCCAATACCGGCTTCTACGTGAGCCACGGCTTTGAGCGGATGAAATTGTTCGACGTCGGCGACAATTCTCCACCACTTGAAGCGATGTGGCGCGCCCCGCGCTGAGTGCGCTTTTTACGCCAGCTCCATTCCGGATACTTTTTAAGCAGCGCGCGCGCGTCCTGCTCATCCAGCATCGCTGGCCTGAGCCCGGCCATGGCACATTCGCTCCTGGCCAGGCGTTCGGTCATGCCAAACGTTTCGTCAATCCAGACGACCTTCTTCAGCTCGCCTCTCGCATTGTAGCCAAACGCGGCACGCACGTCCTGTCTTCGGCAGCTCATCGGACTCTCTCCTTTGTGTCGCGACGCGCCAATCCGTCAAAGTCCCGATATGGTACGCCGTGCCTGCCCGCCGCAAGTCCGGCGCCAGACACCGTATTTTGACCTGAGTTTCATCTGTGAGGGGATTTAAAAACCGCAAACCGCCCGCAATTCGCGCATGGGGGGGAGCGCCGCTACCCGGAAACAGGAACCGGGCCCGCAACTGACCCCGAGGACCCGCGCCCGAATGAGAGTCGCCAACACCCTCGCCGCACAGGCTCAAACCGGCGTCCGGTCAAGAGTGATGCGATAGCAGAACACGCTCTCCAAGGAGCTCATCCTGAGCGAAGTCGAAGGAAGATCTCCGTGCGCGTACATGAAAAATGCCGCGTTTTCTGCCAATCGAAACGCGGACCACGACACCTATTGTCGTTCGTTGCCCGGCTTGGTGAAAACTACCCCCGGCTCACCGAATAGTTCGGCGACTCGCGCGTCATCATCACGTCGTGCACATGGCTTTCCTGCAGGCCCGCGCCGGTGATCTGCACGAACTCGGCCTTCTTGTGCAACTCATCGATATCCTTGGCGCCGACATAGCCCATTGCGGCACGCAGGCCGCCAACCATTTGGTGCAGGATCGGGCCGACCGGCCCCTTGAACGGCACCTGGCCCTCGATGCCTTCCGGCACCAGCTTGTCGGCCGCTGCATCTTTCTGGAAGTACCGGTCTGCCGAGCCACGCGCCATCGCGCCGAGGCTGCCCATGCCGCGATACGCCTTGTAGCTGCGCCCCTGGTAGAGGAACACTTCGCCGGGCGCCTCTTCGGTGCCGGCAAACATGCCGCCCATCATCGCAGTCGCGGCGCCGGCGGCCAGCGCCTTGGCAAAGTCGCCCGAGAACTTGATGCCACCATCGGCAATGATCGGGATACCGGATTTCTGCGCCGCATTGGCGCACTGCTCGATCGCCGTCAGCTGCGGCACGCCCACACCCGCCACGATCCGCGTCGTGCAAATCGAACCCGGCCCGATCCCCACTTTCACCGCGTCGGCGCCCGCATCGATCAGCGCCCGGGTCGCTTCCGCCGTGGCCACGTTCCCGGCGATGATCTGCACCGCGTTCGACACTTTCTTTGCCCGGCGCACGGCGTCTGCCACGCTGATCGAATGGCCGTGGGCCGTATCGATCACAACGCAGTCGACGCCTGCCTCGATCAGCGCCATCGTTCGCTCGAACCCGGCATCGCCCACGGTCGAGGCGGCTGCCACGCGCAGGCGCCCTGCGGCATCCTTGGCTGCGTTCGGGTTCACGGCGGCCTTGTCCATGTCCTTGACCGTCAAAAGGCCCAGGCACTTGCCATCATTATCGACGATGACCAGCCGCTCAATCCGGTGCTTGTGCAACAAGACCCGCGCCTCGGCCGGATCGGTGTCCATTTTCACCGTCACGACATTGCGGGTCATGAGACTGGCAATCGTTTCGTTCAGGTCGTCGGCAAAGCGCGTGTCCCGATTGGTGATGATGCCAACGATCTTGCCGTCCTTTTCGACGACCGGAATGCCAGAGAAGCCGGTCCGCGCCTTCAACTCGCGCAGGTCGCCCAGAGTCGCCGTCGGCGAAATCGTGATCGGGTTCATGACAACGCCGCTCTCGTATTTCTTCACCATCGCCACTTCGCCCGCCTGCTCTTCGATCGAGAGGTTGCGGTGGATCACGCCAATCCCGCCCGCCTGCGCCATCGCGATGGCAAGGCGCGCCTCGGTCACCGTGTCCATGGCGGCAGAGATCAGCGGAATATTCAGACTGATGGACTTGGTCAGGAACGTCGAGACGTTCACATCAGCAGGTAAAACCTCGCTCGCGCCGGGCTGCAGCAGCACGTCGTCGAAAGTGATGGCTTGTCGGATTTTCATGTGGGGAGCTCCCTTTTTGGCCTAGTAAGGGAGTCGCGGGGGCTTGTGAAGCCCCCACTGCAAATTCCGCCTGTCGCATAGCCACACGTTCACACCATGCCGATCTGAAGATGCCTGAGGCCGAAAATGATTTTACTCGAAATCAATTGTCTCAGGGAGGAGAGCACTGATGAAATGCCAAAATCATGGTCTCAACCGTGCGCACGGCTTCCCCGCCGCGACCCCCCACACTGGCGCCCCGGCTGCCCGTCTTGCCAGGCATCAGTCGATGCAGATCGTCCACTGGACGGTGCCATCGTCGACTTCCGTCATGCAGCCGAACGGACTATCCGTCGCCTGGCAGATCCCATCGTCTGTTGGTTGGTCAACATCATCATCAGAATCCGGCGAGAGAAGGCAGCGGCCGAGACAGTCTTCTTTCGATTTGCACGACTTACCCGCATCCGGATACGGACGGATGCATTGATCATGCCCCAGCAAGCCGTCCGGACGTACCGTGCCGCCCGCGGCAACGCATGCCTTGCGCTCGGCCAGTGTCGCCCGCTTGCCATCGAAGCTGATCTTCTCGTGCGTCGCAGGCGCGATCGGCCCCGCCGGTGTATCAGCCATGTCAGGCGTGCCGGTTGTCGTACAAGCTGCCAGCACCGCCGCACAGGCCCATGTGATCGCCCAGGCCCGGATCATCCAGGGAACCGCTCGAACGAGGGAATACCGTCCGGAATATGGTGAAAGCTCTGGGCGTCAGCCGTCTGCATCAGCATCTGCGGCTGCCCGAACAGGCTCGGGTCATCCATCGCGCCGACCTTCAGGATGACGGCGCCTTTCAGCGCCTGTGACCGTGTCATGATCTGTACGCCGCAATCGGGACAGAACTCACGTGTCACCGCGCCGGTAAAGTCTGGTTTCGTGAAACTTTTCGGCGTGCCCTTGGTGTATTTGAACCCTGCTTCCGGCATCGCAATGAAATCGTTCGGCTGGCCACCGGTGAAATACTGGCATTCCCGGCAATGGCACTGGGCCTTCATGAGCGGGTCGCCTTCCGCCTCATAGCGCAGCGTTCCACAATAACATCCACCCGTTACCAACATAGTCCTCTCCCTCCATCTGTGTGCGCATAGTGTGGAACCAGCCGGATGCGAGCGCAAGCAAGGGTTTTGTGGAACGAATAGGCGAGTTTTGCATAAATCCTGCAGTAGTCTCACTTAGAAACAGGAACTCGAGCGCAAAACTCATGGCTTCGACGACACAATCTCTGCAGACAATCATCGGCACATCGACCTATTCTGTCGACGATGCAATTGATCGCGCGTTGGTCGTTGCGCGTGTCAAATATGGCGAACCGGACTGGTTCGAAGTGTCGAAAACCCGTGGATTCATCAATAATGGCCGCGTCAGCCACTATCAGGTGTCGCTGGAACTTGGCTATGTGACGCCGGATCAGTCGTCCCAACCCGATCAATATTTCGATTCGGCCCTGTCGACTCGTCGCCACACCTATGTGAGCCCCGTATTCGAGCGCCGTTTCTAGGCGCTATCAGGGGCATTTGCCCCTTTGAAACCCTTTGCGACCACGAAAATTTCCGGACTTCCGGCGCGGCTCGCTGGCGGCTTGATATGCTTCACGGTCGTGAAGTTCGCTTTCAGCAATTCCAGCACTTCTTTCGTTGTCCCACCTTGGAACACTTTCGAACAGAACGCCCCGCCGGGCGCCAGGTGCTCGACGGCAAATGCCGCCGCCATTTCCACTAGCGTGACCGTTCTCAGGTGATCGGTCTGCTTGTGGCCGGTCGTGTTCGCCGCCATGTCGGACAGGACAAGGTTAGGTTTGCCCGTAAGGCCCTTCATCATGCGCGCCACGTCAGCCGGTTCATTCACGTCGCCCTGCACGATATGCGCCCCGTCGACCGGATCGACGGGCAAAAGGTCGATGCCGACCACTTCCATCGCGCCCTTGGCGACCGCAACCTGCAGCCAGCCTCCTGGCGCGCAGCCGAGGTCGACGACCCGGCAACCGCGCTTCAGGAGTTCGGCCTTCGCATCGATTTCCAGCAGCTTGTAAGCGGCCCGTGCGCGGAATCCCTCAAGCTTCGCCTTGCGGACATAGGGATCGGCCATCTGGCGCTCGAGCCACTGTTTTGAACTGTCCGACTTGGCGTGGTGCGCACGTATCTTGCGCTCGTTCATCTGGCGACCGGACGAGCCTTCTTTGCCCGTCGGGCCTTTCCAGCGGCGCTTTTCTTCATCCGACATTCTTGGTGTCCTCCTGGCTGCCCGCCGGGTCGTCCGGTCCACGCCGTCCGCGCCGCCCCCGGCGGCGCGCCTTTGGCTTTTTCGGCCCGTACATCATCGACAATAGCAGGCCTTCGCGTAGGCCCCGGTCGGCAACTCTCAGCCGCCCAGCGGGAAAGGCTTCCCACACGGCCTCGACAATCGCGCAGCCTGACAGCATCAGCCCCGCCCGCTCGTCGCCGATCGTCGGCAGCTTCATCCGCCCTTCAAGCCCGACATCGCGCAGCAGCTTGATCGCGGCAGCGCTTTCCTCCCGGCTGAGCCAGGTCCCGTCCACCTTGTCGCGCCGGTAGCGGTCGAGCTTCAGGTGGACCCCGGCAAGGCACGTCACCGTGCCGGACGTCCCGATCATGTGTGCGTCATCAACGCCCATCGCCTCGCGGACCGCGTCAATCCCGTCCCACGTGCTGATTGTCTGCCGGGCATGCTCGAGCATCAGCGGATAAGCGGCGACCTCGTCGAGATGCTGGAAGGCTTCCGACAGGGTGACCACGCCAAGCGGCAGGCTGGTCCAGCCGAGGATCGGCGCCTTCTCCAGAAGGCCCTTGAAACCATTGTCGCGCGCCGCTTCCGCGTTCACCCAGGACAGCTCCGTCGATCCGCCACCAATATCCACGACCAGGACGGACTTGGCCGAAGGTTCGATAAGGTCATGGCAACCGATCGTCGCCAGGCGGGCCTCTTCCTTGGCGCCGATAATCTTGAACGTGAGGCCGGTCTCTTCATGCACGCGGCGAATGAACTCGGCCCCGTTCTCCGCCTTGCGGCAGGCCTCGGTGGCAATGCACCGCACGCGGCCCACGCCATGCTGCTTCAGCTTTTTCCTGATGTTCTGCAGCGCATCTATGGCCCGCTCAATGGCGGCATCCGACAGCCGCCCCGTCTCGTGCAGGCCCTCACCCAAGCGGGCAATCTGCGAATGGGAATCGACCACGCGAAATGTCTTCCCGCGGGGCTCGGCGACCAGCAGGCGACAATTGTTCGTTCCAAGGTCAACGGCCGCGAACAGCGGGACCGTCTTTCCATTGCGCGGGGCGCTCCGCTTGCTGCGGGCACCGGGCGCCTTTTTTTCAGCCATGGTGTGGCCCAAATTGATGACTTGGGGCATTGTTACCACAGGAGCTGGAAATGGCTAGTGGACGCACACACAACGGCTGGTTGAAAGCCCTGTTTGGACACCGGCGCCGTGGCGCGGCCCGGTCACCACTGGTTTTGGATCAGCGTATAGACGAAAATCGCAGGTACAACGCCATATCCATGCATATCGCCAAATTCCAGATCGGGCAGGTCGTTCGCCATCGTATGTTTCCATTCAGGGGTGTAATTTTCGACGTAGACCCCCAGTTCGGCAACACGGCGGAATGGTATGAATCCATCCCTGAAGAGGTGCGTCCCCGCAAGGACCAGCCATTCTACCATCTCTTCGCCGAAAATGACCGCACCCATTATGTCGCCTATGTCTCCGAGCAGAACCTGCTGGCGGATGAATCCGAGACACCCCTGACCCACCCTGACATCCTGGAATGGTTCACCCTGACCGGGCGCGGCACCTATGAACTCAAGAAGGGCGTCGCCAACTAGGCTCGCGCGGACGCGGCTGTCAGGCCAGGTAGAACAGGTAGATCGCGAAGCTTGTGACGAGCCCGACAATCAGGTTCATCGGCAAGCCGATTTTCAGGAAATCCGAAAAGCGGTAATTGCCCGCCGCATGCACGATCGTATTGGTCTGGTAGCCGATGGGCGAGGCAAAGCTTGCGCTGGCGCCAAACATCACGGCAACCACCAACGCGCGCGGCTCAATGCCCAGTTCCGTTCCCAGCACGATCACCAGCGGCGTCATGATGACGGCGACAGCGGCATTGGTCACCAACTCGGTCAAAACCGATGTCAGCAGGTAGATCATAAGCACCAGCCAGAAGGGCGATGCCGACACCAGCAGGGGCGTCATGCTGCTGACCAGCAGGTCCACGCCGCCAGACGCGACCAGGCCCTGTCCTACCATCAGCATGGCAAAGATCAGCGCGAGCACCCCGGCGTCCATTTCCTCGAACGCATCACTCAGTGACAGGCAGCCAGAGGCCAGTACGGCGCCCACTCCGATGAGCGCAGCCAGCACCAACGGAACGCCCAAGATGGCCGACGAAAGAATCACGGCCGCGAGAATGGCAATGGCCAGCGGCCCGCGTTTGCGCCGGAAGGGTTCTGCCTTGAAAGTCTGGTCCACGACCAGCGCTCCAGATGACGCCAGCTCGTGCAGTTCGCTCCGGTTGCCGTCAACGATCAGCCTGTCGCCTGCCTTGAGCCGCGCGTTGGCAAGGTCCGGCCCGGGCGGGTTGCCGAACCGCGTCAATCCGCGAACGGTCACGGCGTGGTGCGACAGGTAGGAAATCTCCGCAATCCGCCGGCCGATATTGGGATCATTCGCCGCGACAGTCGCCAGCGCCCGCTCTTCCGGGCCGACATCCGTCTTGCGCCGGCTGATGCCAACGCGGAACAGTCCCGACTCCACCAGGGTCACCAGCTCCGTTAAATCGGCCCGCAGGGTCACGCGGTCGCCTGCCTTCAGCAATTCGTCCGTATCACTCCCGGAAAACCGCCGACTCCCCCGGCTATGGGATACGACACCAATCCCTTTCTTGGAAAGCTCGGGCACTTCGGTGACCATACGCCCGATCACCGAAGACTCCTCCGGGACAATCGCATCGGTCAGGTAGCGGATCGGTGCCTGTTGTGCCGTCGACCCTGCCGCGGTGCGGGGCAATAAAGCCCATCCCAGCCCCAGCAGAACGGCGAGACCCGTTCCGAACGTGACCAGGCCAACCGGCGTGATCTCGAAAATGCTGAACGCTTCCATGCCGGCATCCTGCGCCACACCGGCGACCAGCAGGTTGCTTGATGTCCCGATCAGCGTACAGGTTCCGGCCATGATCGACACATATGACAAGGGAATGAGCAGCTTCTTTTCGGAGACGTTGAGGCGCCCGGCCAGCTCCATGACAATAGGCAGCAGGATGACAACCACCGCCGTGTTGTTGACGAAGGCTGACCCGATAGACACCGTCGCGCCCAGTAAAAGCAGCGCGCCAAATGTCGACCTGTCTGCCACCTGCAGGACCGAACTGGCCAGCGCGTCCAGCACGCCCGTCCGTTTCAGCGCCGCTGCAAGAATGAACATGGCGCCAATCGTGATCGGCGCGCTGTTAGAAAAAGCCGACAGTGCAGCGGGTTCATCCAGAAAACCGAGCAGGATGAACGCAGCCGCCCCAATCATGGCAATCGCCGCTGGCGGAAGCCGCTCCATGAAAAAGCCGACAAACATGGCCGCGAGGATGCAAAGCGAGATGACCGCAGCATGGTCGGATAAATAGGCTTGCATCAATTCTGACCCCGAACTCGAATGCGCTGGACTTAACACATAAGGCAGGTGCGGGTTGCGTTACCCGCCTCATTTCTTTTCAGTTGGCCGGTCCGGTCGTGCCGCCGCCGTCAAGAATTGCAATCACCGCGTCCCAATGCGCCAGTGCCTCAACGTCACCCTGCGCAGCCACTTCCGCTGCCCGCAACGTGGCGATCACGCAGGCATCATCACCATACTGGCGAAGCAATTGCCCCGCAACACTGGCGGCCGTTGCACTCATTTGGCCCGCACATTCGCACGTTCGATTGCCGCCGTTGTCGACTGGCCGTCGACCAGCGGCACGATATGCACCGTCCCACCGCGCGCCAGAACGACATCGGCGCCGACAATCGTCTCGATCGAATAGTCGCCGCCCTTCACCAGCAGGTCCGGCTGCAACGCCTTGATCAGCGCCTCAGGCGTGTCCTCATCGAACACGACCACCGCATCCACGGCTGACAGGCCCGACAGGACTCGCGCGCGCGAGTCTTCATCATTGACGGGGCGATTGGGGCCCTTGAGCCGTTTCACCGACGCATCTGAGTTCAGTCCCACGATCAGCCGCCCGCAGCGCGCCTTGGCCTCTTCCAGCACGCGCAGGTGGCCCGGATGGAGTATGTCGAAACAGCCATTCGTGAAACCGACGGTCAGGTTGGTATCGCGCCACACCTCGACCTGGTCGACCAGCGTCTCCAGCGGCACATGCGATACGCCGCCATTGCGCAGTCCCATTTGCAGCGCGGTGTTCAACTCGTTCGCCGACACCGTCGCCGTGCCGGATTTGCCGACGGCGATCCCGGATGCGGCGATGGCCAGTTCAACCGCCTCGGCCAGGCTGCCGCCTGCGGCCAGCCCCAGCGCCAGCGCCGCGATGCTCGTATCGCCCGCGCCGGACACATCATAGACTTCCCGCGCCTCGCCCGAGCGGTGCATCACGGCCCCGTCCCGGTGCACGAAGGACATGCCCTTGGCGGCCCGTGTAACGACAATCGCCCGGGCCGGCAGAATCTCCATCGCCTTGGCGAGCGCGTCGGCCGCATCACGGTCGGTTTCCACCATCAGGCCCATCGCCTGGCCCAACTCCATCGCGTTCGGCTTCAACAGGTCGACGTCGCCATACCGGGCAAAGTCGAGTCCCTTCGGATCGGCGATCACCGGGATGCCATGCGCCCGTCCTGCAGCAATCGCCGCGGCAATGACGTTCTCGGTAATGGCGCCCTTGGCATAATCTGACAGGATGATCAGGCAGGCATCCTTTGCGGCATCTTCCAGCGACATGACGATATCCGCTTCAGTCGTCAGGTCGATGGCGCGCAGGTCCTCTGCATCGACGCGCAACAGCTGCTGGCCGCCAGCCACGAACCGCGTCTTCAGCGTCGTCGGCCGGTCGCGCATCACGATGAGGTCGGCCTCCACGCCGTCAATATGACCCAGCAATTCGGCGAGCTGGCGCCCCTCCGGATCGTCCCCAACAACCCCGATCAGCGCGGTACGCAAGCCCAGCGTCGACAGGTTCCGGCCGACATTCCCCGCCCCGCCGGGCATCGCGGCCTCGCGGGTGCGCCGCATGATCGGCACCGGGGCTTCCGGCGATATCCGGGTCACCTGGCCGTAGACGAACCGGTCGAGCATGACATCGCCGATACAGACAATACGCTTGCCGGCCGCCGCACGGATCAGGCCCAGGAGCGCAGACGTATCCATCAGCTGTTACCGCCGACGCGCAGGGCGCGACCGCCAACCCGGTCGACTGATACGGGTTCGAATCGAAAATTCACGGCCATGTCGGCGACTCCCTTTGATCGACCGATATAGCCCTGCAAAGCCCGGCATGAAACCCATGGCAGCACCAACTGATCCAGATACATCCCGCGACCGTAAGACAAGCTGAGAAACACTTGATCCGATCCGGAGTCGCCCCTGTCCTTGCCTGCCCCCGCCCTCGTCTGGTTTCGCGAAGACCTCCGGCTCGCTGACAATCCGGCCCTGCACGCGGCGGTCGCCACCGGCAAGCCAATGGTGCTCCTCTTCATCCACGATGAAGCTTCACCGGATCTGCGCCCCCTGGGCGGCGCAAGCAGGTGGTGGCTCGACAAGTCCCTCACCGCATTTGCGGCCCAAATCGCGGCTGCTGGCGGCCAGCTGACCCTGAGAGCCGGCGCTTGCGCCGAGATACTCCAAACCGTGATCGCCGAAACCGGCGCCGACAGCGTGTTCTGGAACCGCCGCTACCAAAAAGCCGAACGCGATCTTGATGGCGCACTCATGGAGACGCTCAAGGCGGGCGGCGTCCGCGTCTCCAGCTTCAATGGCCGCCTTCTCAACGAGCCGTGGCAGATCGAAACCGGCGCAGGCGGCCACTACAAGGTGTTCACGCCTTACTGGAGAGCTGTGAAGGCCCAGTATCACGCCCCCGATGCACTCCCCGCGCCCGCATCGCTCGCCGGGCCGCACATTGCGTCCGACACCTTGTCCGACTGGGCCCTGCACCCGACGCGTCCCGACTGGGCCGACGGTCTCGACGCGACATGGACACCGGGCGAAGCCGGTGCGCTGGACCGCCTGTCGGCTTTTCTCGACGGCCCGGTCAACGCCTATGCCGAGGCCCGCAACCGGCCCGATATCGATACCGGCACGTCCCGCCTCTCACCCCACCTCCGCTTCGGCGAGATCGGCCCGGCACAGGTCTGGCGCGCAGTCCGGCATGGCGTGGAATCCGGCCGCATCGGCGAAGCGGGTGCCATGACATTCCTGTCGGAAATCGGCTGGCGCGAATTCTCCTATTCCCTCCTCTTCCATAATCCCGATCTCGCCAGCGAAAACTACAATCCAGACTTCCGTCACATGCCCTGGCGCAGCGACCGGGTCGCCTATCGCGCCTGGTGCCGCGGCGAGACAGGTTATCCGATCGTCGATGCCGGGATGCGCCAGCTCTGGCAGACCGGCTTCATGCACAATCGTGTGCGCATGATCGTGGCCTCCTTCCTCACCAAGCACCTGCTCCTGCCGTGGCAGATGGGCGAGGACTGGTTCTGGGACACGCTGGTCGATGCCGACCCGGCGGCCAATCCTGCCAGCTGGCAATGGACCGCCGGCAGCGGCGCCGACGCCGCCCCCTATTTCCGCGTCTTCAATCCGATCATTCAGGGCCGCAAGTTCGATGCAACGGGCGCCTATGTCAGGCGTTGGTGTCCGGAACTCGCCGGCCTTCCGGACAAATACCTCCATGCCCCTTGGGAAGCCGACGCCATGACACGGCGTGCCGCGAACGTCTCCCTCGGCACGACCTATCCCGAGCCCCTCGTCGACCATCCGACAGCGCGCCAGCGCGCCCTCGACGCCTACGCAACACTCAAGGACAGACGGAACGCCGCATGAAACGTATCGCAATTATCGGGTCCGGAATTTCCGGCATCGGCGCCGCCTACGCGCTGAAGGACACAGCCGACGTGACGCTGTTCGAGGCGCAGGATCGCCTCGGCGGCCACGCCTGCACGCACGTCTTCGATTATGACGGCCACGAAACCGCCGTCGATCTCGGCTTCATCGTCTACAATGGCCTCAACTATCCCAACCTGATCGGCCTGTTCGATGCGCTCGGCGTCGTAACTCAGGAATCCGACATGAGCTTTGCCGTGTCCGACCGCAACGGCTGGGAATGGGCCTCGACCGCCCGGGGCATCTTCGCCCAGAAACGCAACCTGTTCAGCCTGGATTTTCACCGCTTCTGGCGCACCATCCTGAAATTCAACGACCTTGCGCGCGCCGAACTCGCAGCAGGCCGGATCGAGGACACGACGCTGGGCGACTGGCTCGATTTTCACGGCTTCGACCAGGCCTTTCGCTGCAACTATATCCTGCCCATGGGCGCAGCCATCTGGTCCACGCCGGAAGTCGGCATGCTCGACTATCCGGCGCGCAGCTTCTTCCAGTTCTTCGAGAACCACCGCCTGATGCACCGCGAGCGCCCGCAATGGCGCACGGTCACAGGTGGCAGCCAGTCCTACGTGAGCGCCGCCGCCGCCGTACTCGGTGATCGTGTCCGCACCGGGACGCCGGCCATCCGCGTCTTCCCTTTTGGGGACAAGATCTCCGTGGTCACGGCAGACAACCGCTCCCACATTTTCGACGACGTCATTCTCGCGACACACTCGGACCAGGCCCTTCGCCTTGTCGAGAGCGGGTTCGAGGACCAGTCCTTCCTGTTGCGCTCGGTCCACTATCGTCCGAACACGATCTACCTGCACCGCGATCCGGCCCTGATGCCGTCCCGACGCAACGCCTGGGCCAGCTGGAACGTCATCAAGCAGAACAATGGCGACATCTGCCTGTCCTACTGGATGAACCGCCTGCAGGGGTTGGATGACAGCCGCCCGCTCTTCATCACGTTGAACCCGGAAACGCCCCCGCGTCCGGATCTCACCTTCCACCAGTACGCCTTCGACCATCCGCAGTTCGACACCGCCGCCGAAGCCGCCGTGCGCGGGCTGAAGCGTATCCAGGGACAGGACGGGCTCTGGATCGCCGGCGCATGGATGGGCCGGGGCTTCCATGAGGATGGCCTCAAATCCGGCCTCTCGGCGGGCCTGTCGCTGGGTGGCAAGGTGCCGTGGGACGCAAAAGACGTGGACATCCACAGCCCGGCGCGCAAAACTCCGGTCATGGAAATTGCAGCAGAGGTGTCGGTTTGACGGCTCCGGCCTTCAGTTTATGGAAAGGCCAGACGGTACATGCGCGTTACGTGCCGTTCGAGCGGCGCTTTGCCTATAGCGTCACCCTGATTGATATCGACATTGACCGCCTCGGCGCAGCGGCGCGCCAGAGCCCCCTCTTCTCGGTCGACAAGCCCGGCCTTTTCGCGTTCCACCGCAAGGACCATGGTGCCCGCATCGACGCCCCCTTGCGTCCGTGGGCAGAGCAGGTGCTCGCAAAAGCGGGCGTCGTACTCGATGGCGGCGCCATACGCCTTGTCACCTTCCCGCGCCAGCTCTTCTACAAGTTCGCCCCCATCTCGCTCTGGTACGGTTACGGCCCGTCCGGCGACCTGCGGGGCATCATCTACGAAGTGAACAACACGTTTGGCGAAACCCACGCCTATGCCGCCGCTGTCTCGAACGACCGGTCACGGCACGTGGCGGACAAGGCATTCCACGTCTCGCCATTTTTCGACGTCACAGGCACCTATCGCTTCACCCTCCGCGCACCCACTGACCGGCTCGGAATCGTGGTCGAGAGCCTTGAGGACGGCGCCCGCCTCCACATGGCCAACATCACCGCCCGCCGCCATGCCGCCACCACCGGCGCACTCCTCTCCCTCGCCCTTGCCACTCCTTTGGCCACCCTTGGCGTCACCCTTGCCATCCACTGGCAGGCCCTGAAAATCTGGCTCCGCGGCGCACGATACAGATCAAGGCCGGGCCTGCCCGAAGCGCCTATAACCATCGCAAAGCCACTGGAGACCAGCCCGCCGATACTCAAGAAAGACGCCGCATGACCCAGCCGATCCTCGCCACCGCCCAGTCCATCGGCAAGCTGAAACATGTCCCCGCCACATTCCGGCTCGGCGCACTTGCTCTGCTGCGCACCCAAAGTGGCCAGCTCCTGTTCAGGCTGCCGGACGGACGCGAACTGGTGTTCCGCAACGCCGAGTCCGGCCCTCAGGCCGAAATCGTCATTCACGATTACAGTTTCATCAAGCGGGCCTTGTCCGGCGGCGATGTCGGATTTGCCGAAGCCTACATGGACAGCCAGTGGTCGACTCCGGACCTGACGGCCGTATTGCGGTTCTTCTCAGCGAATTTCGAAGCCGCCGGCCAGCTCGCACGGGGCGGCATGATCATGCGCTGGGCCAACATGGTCCGCCACCTGTTCAACCGGAATTCCAAGTCCGGTGCCCGCCGCAACATCATGGCCCACTATGATCTCGGCAATGAATTCTATGGCCTTTGGCTCGATCCCAGCATGACCTATTCGTCGGCCATGTTTGAAAGCCCGAACCAGTCGCTGCAGCAGGCCCAGCAGGTCAAGTACAAGGGAATCTGCGACCGGATCAGCGCTGGCCCCTCGAGCAACATTCTCGAGATCGGCTGCGGCTGGGGCGGCTTTGCCGAATATGCAGCCAAACACCGTGGCAGCAAGGTTACCTGCCTGACCATCTCGCCCTCCCAGCGCGACTATGCGCTCGCCCGGATACAGCGCGAGGGCCTCTCCGAGCGTGTCGAAATCCGCCTCGAGGACTATCGCGACCATGTCGGCCTCTATGACGGCGTCGCCTCGATCGAAATGTTCGAGGCCGTCGGCGAATCCTACTGGCCGAGCTATTTCGCCAAGATTTTCGACAGCCTGAAACAGGGCGGCAAGGCGGCACTCCAGATCATCACGATCGACGACCACCTGTTCGAGAGCTACCGCAAACGCGTCGATTTCATCCAGCGTTACATTTTTCCCGGTGGCATGCTGCCGGGCGAGACAGCCCTCAAGGAGCAGTTCGCCAAAGCGGGCCTGCGCCATGACGGCGTCCATTATTTCGGCCAGGACTATGCCCGCACCTGCCATGAATGGTCCCGCGCCTTCAACGAAAAATGGGAAGAGATCGCCGAACTCGGTTTCGACGAGCCGTTCAAGCGTATGTGGAACTTCTACCTCTCCTATTGCGAAGCCGGCTTCGCGGACGGTCGCATCAATGTCGGCCAGTTCGAGGTGTCGAAAGCCTGACCTGTCGGACAGGCATATCTCTTTGCCCCGATATCCCCGGCGAAAGCCGGGGTCTCATGCGGCTTGGCGTGTAATCTCTCCGACCGCACACACAGCCGCCCTATCATGGGCCCATGACCTATCAGCCCTCGCCCCTTGTCCGCAGCATGGTTCTTTTCTCATGGAACCAGACCGCCTACCTCGTGAACGAATGGATCAAATCCCTCAGCCGCGGCCTGACCGGCTGCAAACCCTTCCTGCCGCGTCCCGAACGCGCCCGGCTCGCCGCCGCGCTCGCCCGGGGCCACGCCGCGCTACCTCTGCACACCCCGCTTTCGCCTTGCCGAACCGCCTGCCCGTCCCGGCCATGGCAAGCCGCCCAGCCGCACTGGCTTGCCGTAAGGGTTAAAATCGCGATCGCTCACGAAGCGCGGTCGCGAAACCGCGCGCCAGCTCCACATGGAAATTGTCCGTCTTGTGACGCAACGCGATACGTCCTGACAGCGCGGTCACATGATGCCTTTCGCCGCGCGGCATGCCTCCCGCATGTGGCCGCGCCTGTGCTGGAGGCTTTTCTTTCGGGCCTCACGCCTTAGCTCCTCTCGGGAAGGAAACCATCATGCAGGCAATTTTATTTGGTGCGTCCGGTGGTATCGGCCACGCCCTTGTCACCCAACTGGCAGCCCGGAACGACGTCACCTGCGTGCACGCGGTGTCGCGGTCTCCTGCTTCGTCCGGCCCCAACATCGTGTCGCACACGGCCGACATCACGCACGAGGCGGATCTCGCGGCGCTCGCGGGGTCACTGAAGGCCGAACGCGACATTGATCTGGTCATCGTCGCGACCGGCCTTCTCTCGAATGATCGCGGCCTCTCGCCCGAAAAATCCTACCGTCACCAGACCATGGACGCCTTCGAACAGGTCTTCCGCGCCAACACGTTCGGCCCGGCCCTGGTCGCGAAACACATGCTGCCTTTGATGCCGCGCAGTCGCCGCGCCGTGTTCGCCGCCCTCTCGGCCCGCGTCGGCTCGATCAGCGACAACCGCCTCGGCGGCTGGCATGCCTATCGCGCGTCCAAGGCGGCCCTCAACATGCTGGTGCGCAACTACGCGATCGAGCAGGCCCGCATCAATGACCAGTTCATCGCCGTGACACTCCACCCCGGCACCGTCGATACCGGCTTGTCCCAGCCGTTCCAGTCAAATGTGCCGGACGCGCAGCTGTTCACGGCGAACCAGTCCGCAGAGCACCTGCTTTCAGTGATTGATAACCTCGCCCCCGCCGACACCGGCAAATGCTTCGACTGGGCCGGCAAGCAAGTGCCCGCCTAGACGAGCCGGCTCTGCTTCACGGCGGCGCCGATAAAGCTCGCGAACAACGGGTGCGGCTGGAACGGCCGCGACTTCAGTTCCGGATGGAACTGCACGCCGATGAACCAGGGGTGGTCAGGCAGCTCGAAAATCTCCGGCAGCTTGCCGTCCGGCGACATGCCCGAGAATGACAGGCCCGCCTTTTCCAGCTTGGCGATATAGCTCGCATTCACTTCGTAGCGGTGACGGTGGCGCTCGGAAATATCGAGGCTGCCATAGATCTCGGCCACCCTGCTGCCCGCCTTCAGGCGCGCCGGATAGGCGCCGAGCCGCATCGTGCCGCCCTTGTCGGTCGTCTCGTCGCGGACGACTTTCTCGTTGCCCTTGGTCCATTCTTCCATCAGGCCGACAAGCGGCGATTTGGTCGGGCCGAACTCGCTTGTCGAGGCATCCTTGATGCCAGCCAGGTTGCGTGCCGCCTCGATCACCGCCAGTTGCATGCCATAGCAGATGCCGAAACACGGCACCGCGCGCTCGCGCGCAAATCGCGCCGCCCGCATCTTGCCGTGCGCGCCGCGTTCGCCGAAGCCGCCCGGCAGGATCACGCCATGCACGCCTTCGAGAATATCCAGGGGCGCGTGCTCGTCATCGAACTGTTCGGAATCGATCAGGCGCACATCGACCTTCACCTGGTTGGCGAGGCCGCCATGCACCAGTGCTTCCATCACCGACTTGTAGGCGTCCGGCACGTCCGTATATTTGCCGACAAGACCGATACAGACGTCACCGTCCGGGTTGCGGATCGTATGCGCGATCTTGTTCCAGGCCGTCAGGTCCGGCGCGGGCGCGTCATCGATCCGGAAATGCGCCAGCACTTCGGAATCCAGTCCTTCGCCATGATAGGCCGCCGGCACATCATAGATATGGCCCACGTCCCGCGCTTCGATCACGGATGACGGACGCACGTTACAGAAGCTGGCGATCTTGCCTTTTTCGGTCTCCGGAATCGGCCGGTCACAGCGGCAGAGCAGGATTTGCGGCTGGATGCCGATCGAGCGCAATTCCTTGACCGAGTGCTGCGTTGGCTTGGTCTTCATCTCGCCGGCGGCAGGAATGTAAGGCAGAAGCGTCAGGTGAATGAAGCAGGCGCGGTCCGGTCCCAGTTCCTGGCCGAGCTGGCGGATCGCTTCGAAGAAGGGCAGGCCCTCGATGTCGCCGACCGTGCCGCCGATCTCGCAGAGCACGAATTCAACATCTTCGCCCGGATCGGACAGGACGAAATCCTTGATCTCGTTGGTCACGTGCGGAATCACCTGGATCGTCGCGCCGAGATAATCGCCGCGCCGCTCCTTCTCGATGATGCGCTGATAGATGCGCCCGGTCGTGATATTGTCCGACTGGCGCGCCGACACGCCGGTAAAGCGCTCGTAATGGCCAAGGTCGAGATCGGTCTCGGCGCCATCGTCGGTGACATAGACCTCGCCATGCTGGCGCGGGCTCATCGTACCGGGATCGACATTGAGATAGGGATCGAGCTTGCGCAGGCGGACCTTGTAGCCCCGTGCCTGCAGCAGCGCGCCGAGCGCAGCGGACGCAATGCCCTTGCCAAGGGAAGACACCACGCCGCCCGTAATGAAAATATAGCGGATCATGGGACTATCCCGATGCCGTGATTCGTTGACTGAAAGCGCGGACAAAATGTCCGCACTGCAAATTTACTGGGGATTGCCCGTATCCGGCTCAGCCGGAACAGGTGTTTCCTCCGTTGCCGATTCGCCTTCCGGCGCAGCGGGAACGGTTTCGGACGGCACAATCGGTTCATTCGTAGCGGTGGATGGGCTGGTGGCAGCGCCATCCTGCCCTTCAAGCAGCGGGGCCGACGGATCGAACAGATCGGCCGGCGCCTTGATCGCGTTGGTCTCGTCGGCGCCAAGGGCCTTCTCGACCGCTGTCCGGCTGTCGCCTCCCCGATTGGCAATCGATGTCAGGGTCAGGCTGGTAATGAAGAACACGCCGCCAAGGATGATGGTCGTCCGCACCAGGGCGCCTGCCGCGCCGCGGCCCGACATCAGCGAGTTGCCGCCACCGCCGCCACCCATGCCGAGGCCACCGCCTTCGGACTTCTGGATTAACACCAGGCCGGTCATGACAACACAGGCGAGGATATGGACGACGAGGATGACATTCTGCATGGGGCGACCGGATTTCCTGAAATCAAGGGGCCCGCATATCGCCTATGACGGCGAACGCCAAGCCTCTCGCTTCAGTCTGGGTTAAATTGCTGCCCTGTAAATGGAGAGGAAATCGTCGGCCTTCAAGCTCGCGCCGCCAATCAATCCGCCATTAACGTCGGGAACTGCAAGGATTTCTGCGGCATTTGCGGGGTTCATGCTGCCGCCATAAAGGATACGCGTGACAGCGCCCGACGCGTCAAACTTCTCCGCCAACCAGGCCCGGATGGCGCCGTGCACTTCCGCAATCTGGTCCGTGTTTGCCACTTTTCCGGTGCCGATGGCCCAGATTGGCTCATAGGCAATGACGAAATCACCCGCGCCAACGCCGTCCGGGATCGACCCGGCCAGCTGGCGTTCGATCCGAGCCAGCGTCTGCCCGGCTTCGCGTTCGGCAAGGCTCTCGCCGACACAGATGATCGGCACCAGGCCCGCACGCAACGCCGCCGACGCCTGCGCCGCAACGACGGAATCCGTTTCGCCATGATCGGCCCGGCGCTCGGAATGGCCGACAATCACGTGGCTGGCGCCGGCATCGGCCAGCATTTCAGCCGAAATATCGCCGGTATGGGCGCCCTTGGCGTTCGGATGGCAGGTTTCGCCGCCGATTCGCAGGGCAGAATCGCCTGCCGCTGTCCGGCCCAGCGCCACCAGCGTCGCCGGAAGGCAAAGCAGCGCGGTCACGCTGGCCTCTCCGGTGCCAACTGCAGCAGCCACTGCCTCTACCTGCGAAAGACTTTCCCGCAGGCCATTCATTTTCCAGTTTCCGGCGATCAGTGTGCGTGACATGCAGCCATCCCTATCTTGCAAGACATTGCTGTGTCGCCTAGCAAGCACTGAGCCATCCCGCAAATCGCCTGAGAGTACTCGTTCCGATGCTAGCCCTGATGAAAAGCCTGATGAATTCGATCTTCGGCAAGTTCGTCGTCATGATCATCATTGCAGGCATGGCCTTCTGGGGCGCCGACCAGGCCTGGACATCGATGAACACCGGTCTCGGCAATGATCTGGCCGCCGCCGGCCCGCGCGGCATCGACATGACGACGCTCGACCGTCGGGTCGAAAACCTGCTGCGCAATATCAACGCCAGTGCCGAAAAGCCGATCACCAAGTCCGAAGCGGCCGATCAGGGCATCATCGACGAGGTGTTCGCGCTCGAGACGTCCAAGATCGTGAATCTCGGTTATGCCGCCACCATCGGCGTCAAGCCGTCCACGAATGCCGTGGTCGAACAGCTGAAGACGGTCGATGCGTTCAAGAATCCGCTGACCGGCGAACTCGACCTCAACACCTATCGTGAAGTCCTTTACCAGAACCGCTTCACCAAGGAAGAATATGAGCAGCAGGTCGCGGACGACCTGACGCTCAAGACCCTGAACGATGCCGCCGCTGCTGCCATCTATCCGCCGCAGATCCTCGCCAGCATCCAGGCGCTCTATATCGGCGAGACGCGGGACGTCTCCTGGTTCATCCTGGACGCCACCAAGGCCCCGACGCCGGATGCGCCGACCGACGACGATATCCGCGCCTTTTATGACGAGAACCTTATTGCCCTCGAACAGCCCGAACGCCGCGCCATCGATCTTCTCAGAATGTCCGCTGATGACTTCCTCTCCAACGTCACGGTCACCGAGCAGGAAATCGCGACAATCTATGAAGCCACAAAATCCGAGCGCTTCTCCGAGCCTGACCAGCGCACCTTCATCGAGCTCTATTTCGCAGACCGCGACACGGCGCGCGCCGCGTTCGGTCAGCTTGCCGGCGGCGCTGACCCGGCCACGCTCTCCGGCGTCCTGTCCAGCGAAACCCGGACCGGCAATCGGGAAAGCGTCGCCGACACCGCGCTTCAGGACGCCATGTTCGGTCCCGGTAAGCAGAGTGGCGCCCTGTTCGGGCCCCGCGAATCCGACGGAAAATGGCTTGTTGCGCGACTGGTGTCGGTGCAGCCCGGCGCGGTTTACCCGATTGAAACCGTGTCCGAAGTCATCCGGGACGAACTCAGCCGCGAACGCGCGCAGGTCCTGTTCTTCGAGAATCTGGACGCGCTCGATCGGTCCATCGGCGCAGGCTATCCGCTGTCCCAAATCGCATCCGAACTCGGCGTGCCGGTCATCAGCTTCGCACCGGTCGATGCGACTGGAACCACCAAGGATGGCGTCAACATGACGGGCCTCGTCGCAGCGCGCGATGCTTTCAGCGATGCGTTCCGCGTCAACGCAGGTAATGTGTCCAGCCGCTACGATGGCGATGATGCGGTCTACCTCACGTCGCCACGCACCGTCATCGCGCCAAGCACGCCGGACTTTGACACGGTCAAGGACGACATTCGCCAGACTCTGGTAGCGCAGCGCGGCGCCAACGCGATGCAGGCCTATTCGGACAGTGTGGTGGCGAAGCTGAAATCCGGTGACTCGACGCTTGCTGCTGCTGCAACCGCTGCAGGCACCACGGTCGAAACCCCGGTCGTGCCTGTCACCCGGATCACCGCAGAACAGAGCGGCCTGCCGACGCCGGCCATTTCGGCCATCTTTGCGGGGCGCGAAGGCGATGTGTTCAGCTATCCGAACCGGACCGGCGACAAGTTCATGATCGTCCAGCTCAACACGATCACGCCGCCCTCCGATGCCGCGCTTGAAATGCTCGGCACCCAGGCCACCTCGTCACTCAACCAGGCGCTGCGTGGCGATCTGCAATTTGCCGCCGAGGCCGAAATTCGCAATGCCATCAAGCTCAAGGTCAATGACAACGCGCTCGCAGCGTACAAGAAATCGGTTGCTACCGATCAATGATGCCTGCCCGTCTGATCGTTCGCAGGCGTATCGGGGATCTTGAAACACCCGTCGGTGCGATGCTGAAACTGGGCGATGACACGCCCGGCAGTTTCCTGTTCGAATCCATAGCCGGCGGTGAACGCCTCGGGCGCTATTCCTTTATCGGCCTCGAACCGGAACATTGGTTCCGCATCCAGGATGGCGTCGCCGCCGTGTCCGAAACGGCGGACTTCGCAAATCCGCTCAGCACATCAGACAAGCCGGTTCAGGCCTTGCGCGACTTTGTGCGTTTCGCGCAGGCTGAAACCGACACGCCCCTGCCCCCAATGGCCTCCGGCGCGTTCGGCTATGTCGGCTATGACATGATCCAGCATGTCGAACCGGTGACAATTACGGGTGCCGACACGCTGGACGTGCCCGAAGCCCTGCTTGTCATCCCACGCGTCGTCATCGTGTTCGACCACATCTATCAGGAAATCCTGCTTATTGGTCGTGTTCATGACGGCAACGAAGCGGCGATCAACACCCTGCTGGATGAGGTCGAGGCCCGCCTTGAACGCATGCCTCTCGTTCCGCCCAAGGATCAGGCGCCCGTCGAGATCACGCTGACATCGAACACGACCAAGGAACGTTATTTCGAGATCGTCGAGCAATGCCGCGACTACATCCGCGCCGGCGACATCTTCCAGGTCGTGCCAAGCCAGCGCCTGTCGACGCCGTTCAGCCTGAAATCGATCAGCTATTACCGGGCCCTGCGCCGCCTCAATCCCTCGGCCTTCATGTTCCACATGAACCTCGGCACCGTGCGCCTCGTCGGATCCAGCCCGGAAATCCTGGTCCGCCTCCGCGATGGCCGCGTCGCCATCCGCCCGATCGCCGGCACGCGTCCGGTGTCCGGGGACGCCATCGAAGATGCTCGCCGTGCCGAAGGCCTGCTCGCCGATCCAAAAGAGATGGCCGAACACCTTATGCTGCTCGACCTTGGCCGCAACGATGTCGGACGCGTCGCCGCCTATGGCAGTGTCGAAGTCACCGAACAGTTCATCGTCGAGCGCTACAGTCACGTCATGCACATCGTCTCCCATGTCGAAGGCAACATCCGCGAAGGCCTCGACGCGGTGGACGCGCTGTTTGCCGGTTTCCCGGCAGGCACGGTCTCAGGCGCGCCGAAAATCCGGGCCATGCAGATCATCAACGAGATGGAAAGCGCCCGGCGCGGCATCTATGGCGGTGCCGTCGGCTATTTCGGCTGGAACGGCGACCTCGACACCTGCATCGCGCTGCGTACGGCGATCATCAAGGACGGCCAGCTCCACATTCAGGCTGGCGGCGGGGTCGTGCTCGATTCCGTTCCGCAATACGAATATGACGAAACCCTGCACAAGGCGGGCGCCCTCAAGCGCGCCGCCGAACTCGCCGCCACCTATGAGTTCGACCAATGATCCTCGTCGTCGACAATTATGACAGCTTCACCTGGAACCTCGTCCATTACCTGGAAGAGCTCGGCGCCCGCACGAAGGTCATCCGCAATGACGAATTGACGGTCGAGCAAGCGCTCGCGCTCAAACCGGACGGCATCCTCCTCTCCCCCGGCCCCTGTACGCCGAACGAGGCTGGCATCTGCGTCGACCTGATCAAGGCCGCGCCTGACGACATGCCTATTCTCGGCGTCTGCCTCGGCCACCAGGCCATCGGCCAGGCCTTTGGCGGCGCGGTGATCACGGCGAAGGAAATCCGCCACGGCAAGCTGTCGGATATCCACCAGACCGGCGGCGACCTGTTCGAAGGCCTGCCGGAAACCTATGCCGTCGTCCGATACCATTCACTCTCGGTGCGTGATTCCGACCTGCCCGATTGCCTCGTCGCTGACGCTGTCACCGACGACGGGGAGATCATGGCGATGCACCACAAGACCCGTCCCATCTACGGCGTCCAGTTCCACCCGGAATCGATCAAGACCGAGCACGGCCATGCGCTACTCCAGAACTTCCTGAAGCGGGTCTCGTAGAATGGACCGCCTCGCATGAGCGACGTCGATCAGCAGGCCGAGGCCCTCCTCGCCGACATGAAGCCAACCAGCCCGAGCGCCGCGCCCGGACAGAATTTCCTGCCGCCGCAAACCCGCCGCGATATCTCCGGCCAGTACGGATCGACCCCCGTCTGGCGCGCCGGCGAAGGCCCGCCCACGCTGTTCGTTCACGGCTGGGACGACACGCATCGCGTCTGGCGTCGCTTCGCGCAGGACTTCCTGCAGAACACGCGTCCGGTCCTGGTGATGGATCTGCCCGCCCACGGCGCCTCGAAAGCCGAACACTGCACCCCCGTCACTGCGGGCGCCGCCGTCGCCGAAGTCTGCGCCGCCGAAGGCCCGATCGACACGATCATCGCCCATTCGTTCGGCTGCGACGCCAGCGTGCGCGCCGTCGCGGCAGGTGCCAGTCCCGACTATCTCATCCTGATCGCACCGCCATTGCTCGACTGGGCCGACTACCAGCGCCTCAAGGGCCATGACGACGCCGTCATCGCGCGGGCGCTCGACCTGCACCAGGAGCGGACGGGGTCCGACATGGCCCGCACCGACTTCCGCGCCGCATTGGCGGATTACAAGGGCACGATCCTGCTTGTCGGATCGGATGCTGACGAGAGCAGTCCGCTCGCCCTGATCCGCGACCTGGCCCACAGCCTGCCCGGCGCGCGCCTCGTCGAAGACGACACGTTAAGCCATCGAGATATTGCGCTCGATCCGCGCATCCTGTCGGAAATCACCGCCTTTCTCGGCTACTGACGCGCCATCCCGCATTGAACCGCATGCCCAAGGCCGCTAACGATGGCGCTCGCTTTCGGGAATTCGTTGATGACTGACACTGCCCTGACCACCGCCATCAAGGCGATCGCCCGCCGCGAGACGCTTGCGCCCGAAACGCTGGAAGCCGCGTTCAACCTGCTCCTGAGCGGCGAGGCGGCTCCCGAGGAAATCGGCGCGTTCCTGATGGGCCTGGCTGTGCGCGGTGAGACCGCTGCCGAACTGACCGCCGGGGCCCGCATCATGCGCCAGAATGCCCGCACGATTACGCTCGACGGCCCGGTCCTCGACACGTGTGGCACTGGTGGCCTGCCCTGGAAGAGCCTCAACACATCCACGGCCAGCGCGCTGGTCATCGCCGCTGCCGGTGGCCGCGTCGCCAAGCATGGCAACCGATCGGTCCCGCCGAAAACCGGCTCGGCGGACGTGCTCGAAGCGCTCGGCGTGAACCTCGAAACCGATGAGCACGAATTTCGTGCCTGTCTCGACGGGGCCGGTGTCGCCTTCATGTTCGCGCGCAGCCATCACAGCGCCATGCGCCACGTCGCGCCGGTCCGCGCGAAGCTCGGCATCCGCACGATCTTCAACCTGCTGGGTCCGCTGTCCAATCCGGCCGGTGCGCAGTTTCAGGTCCTCGGCGTCTTCGCACCCGAATGGACGCGGCCCATGGCCGAAGCCCTCGTCCAGCTCGGCACGACCCGGGCCTGGGTCGTCCATGGCCGCGACGGCATTGACGAGCTCTCCATCGCCGGCCCCACCCATGTTTGCGAAGTCAGCGGCGGCACGATCCGCGAGCTCGAAATCCATCCCGCCGATGCCGGCCTCGATACCAGCCCGCTGTCGCGTCTCGAAGGCGGCAATGTCGCCGACAATGCCCTCGCTATTACCGAACTGCTCGACAGCCAGGAAGGCCCCTTCCGCGACGCCGTCCTGCTCAACGCCGCAGCCGGCCTCCACGTCTCCGGCAAGGCGGCAGACCTAAAGCAAGGCGTTGCCATGGCTGCCGAGGCCATCGACACCGGCAAGGCGCGCGACACGCTGCGCAAACTCGTGTCGCTCTCCAACGGGCAGGAGCCGGTATGAGCACCGCCCTCGACCGCATCATCGATTACAAACGGGATGAAGTTACGGCACTCAAGCGGGCCGAATCCTTCGCCAGCCTCTCGCGGGCCGCGACCGAGGCCAGCCCGGTCCGGGGGTTCGCTGCCGCCATGGATCGCATTGCCGCGACCGGCGAGAATGCCCTCATCTGCGAGCTGAAGCGCAAGAGCCCCTCGGCGGGCGACATCCTGCCTGGCGCCGATCCCGTAGCCATCGCCGCCGAATACGAATCCGGTGGCGCTGCCTGCCTGTCAGTGCTCACCGACGGGCCGAGCTTCGGCGGCTCGCTCGCGGATTTTACCGCCATTCGGGACGCTGTGAGCCTGCCGATGCTGCGCAAGGACTTCCTGATCGACCCGATCCAGGTCGCCGAATCCCGCGCTCACGGTGCCGATTGCATCCTCATCATCCTGTCGGCTGTGGATGATGTGCTGGCGGCCGACCTCCACGACGCCGCAACTCGTTTCGGCATGGATGTTCTCATCGAAACCCATGACGAAGCCGAGCTGGAACGCGCCCTCCGGCTCGCCTCGCCCCTGATCGGCATCAATAATCGCGACCTGAAGCGCATGGTGACAGACCTGTCGACAACCGAGCGCCTTGCGCCGCTGGTCCCGGCAGGCCGCCACATCATTGCCGAAAGCGGGATTTCGACCCCCGCAAACATTATCCGGCTGCGCGCCACGGGCGCGCGACGCTTCCTGATCGGCGAAAGCCTGATGAAAATGAACGACCGGCGCGAAACTGCCGTAACAGGGTTAAGACAGGCCTGTTCCGTTTGACCCGAACCGGGAACACATGTAGAACATAAGCGAACATAGATTCGGACGGAAGGAATCATCCCGTGCTGACCAGTAAACAAAAAGAGCTGCTGCTCTTCATCAATGAGCGGATCAAGGAGACCGGTGTCTCTCCCTCATTCGATGAAATGAAGGAAGCGCTCAACCTCGCCTCCAAGTCCGGTATCCACCGCCTGATTTCGGCGCTTGAGGAACGCGGGTTCATCCGCCGCCTCGCGCATCGGGCCCGCGCCCTTGAAGTGCTGAAACTGCCTGAGTCCGCCATTCCGACGCAGCAATCGCGCGGCCGGAAGGATTTCAAACCTGCCCTCGTCTCGTCAGGCCTGCCGACAGAGGCCCGTGCGCCCCGCGCCATCCCGATCCTCGGCCGCATTGCCGCCGGTGTGCCGATCTCGGCGATCCAGCAGGACAATGGCCACATCACGGCCCCTGATGACCTGGCCGAGGGCGAAGAGCATTTCGCGCTCGAGGTCAAAGGCGACTCGATGATCGAAGCCGGCATCCTTGAAGGCGATCTCGTCATCCTGCGCCGTACTGAATCCGCCAATACGGGCGATATCGTCGTTGCGCTGATCGATGGCGAAGAGGCAACGCTCAAGCGCCTGCGCCGCAAGGGCGCCTCGGTCGCCCTTGAAGCCGCCAACCCGGCCTATGAGACCCGCATCTTCGGTCCTGACCGCGTACAGGTCCAGGGGCGCCTCGTGGCCCTCGTCCGCCGCTACGACTAACACTGGCGCCATGGTCGGTTGCGGCATGCCGTGCCGACCTGCACGTCCAGTCCGGCCTCACTTCGGCGCGTGGTGAGACCGCCTGCATGCGAAACCTCGGCCCAGTGATACGTATTCGGGCAATCGCCCGGCGGGTCTGACAGTGTCAGCACCAACGCCGCATCAGGCGCAGCGCGGCAATCGCGTGCACTTCGATACGCAGGCGCGGCCGCTTCTTGCCCGGTTCGACGCCTGCAACCCAGCCTTCCAGTATCACGGGCCGCGTCGCATCGCTGACAACGGGCGCGTCCACCATGTGCGGCCTGAGCGCGCCCGCTGTGAACCCGGTCACAATGCCGAACACGATGACGGCCAGCACATAGAGGAAGGTCAGCGCCACCAGCCGTCGCACGATCAACAGCAGCAGGCCAGCGCTCAGACAGGCAACGCCGCACAAGGCAAGCCTTGGTTCATCTGGTGCCAGAAAGTAGGCTGAAGCCCCGGCGCACAGGGAAAACGCGAACAGCAATGGCCGCGCGTCAATCGATGCGATCGACCGTATCCGGGCCCAGAGGCTGCCCAGGTCCCGTCCCGGCCCCTTGCCTTCAGGCGCAACCTTGTGTTTGTGCACCGCAGATGAGATTTCCGCCCGCATTGATCAGGAGCCTGCCACCCTTATGACCGTTGTCACGCGATTTGCCCCCTCTCCCACCGGCATGTTGCACATCGGAGGGGCAAGGACCGCACTTTTCAACTACTTGTTTGCCCGCCACCATGGCGGTCGCTTCCTCCTGCGCATCGAGGATACAGACAAGGCTCGTTCCACCGACGAAGCCACCGCCGCCATTCTCCAGGGCATGGCCTGGCTTGGCCTCGACGCTGACGAGCCGCCTTTGATGCAATCCACCCGCGAAGCACGGCACGCCGAAGTGGCGGCTGAGATGCTGTCGCGCGGCACCGCCTTCAAATGCTACGCCACCCAGGACGAACTCCAGGCCCGCCGCGAGCTCGGCGAAGAAAAGCGACAGGCGGCCAAGGCCGACGACCTGTCCGACACTGACCGCGCCGCGCTGCTCGCAGAAGCCCATGACCTGCTGGCGCCGTACCGGTCGCCTTGGCGCGATGGCGCGCCTGCACCGGCTGCCGACGCGCCCTACACTGTTCGCCTGCGCGCACCGGACGATGGCGATCGCGTGGTCGAAGACGTCGTGCAGGGCACGGTGCGTATCCAGGCGAGCGAGATCGACGACCTGATCTTGCTGCGCGCCGATGGTTCACCGACCTACATGCTCGCCGTGGTTGTCGATGACCATGACATGAGCGTGACTCATGTGATCCGCGGCGACGACCATTTGCGAAACACGTTCCGCCAGGTGCCAATCTATGAGGCGATGGGCTGGGAGATCCCTGTCTACGCTCATGTCTCGATGATCCACGGCAATGACGGCGCCAAGCTCTCCAAGCGCCATGGCGCGCTCTCGACACTCGCCTATCGCGAGATGGGATACCTCCCGGAGGCCCTGAACGCCTACCTCCTGCGCCTCGGCTGGAGCCATGGCGACCAGGAGATATTTACCCGTGAAGAAGCCATTGCTGCGTTTGATCTTGAAGGAATCGGTCGCGCACCCGCCCGGCTCGACCTCGAAAAACTGGGCCAGATCAACTCGCATTTCATGCGTCTGGCCGACGATTCCCGCTTGCTCGCCCTGCTCATCCCCCTCCTCGAAGCGGGTAGCCCTCTCTCGGAAGATGAATGGCAGAGGATCAAGCGCGCCCTGCCACACCTGAAGGACCGGGGCACGACTCTGGCCGAGCTGGCAGCGGCTTTTGCATTCCTCACGGTCAAGCGCCCGCTCGATCTCAACAAGAACGCCAGAAAGGCGCTTTCCGGGGAGGGACTTGACCGGCTCGCCGGACTGAGCGACGAACTGCAGCGCATATCGCAATGGACCGCTGATCAAATTTCCGAAACGATAACGTCGTATTGCGCTGCACAAGACCTATCTATGGGGCAGGTAGGTCAACCGCTCCGCGCTGCTCTGACTGGCGGCCTTCCGGCACCCGATATTGCGCCGGTGCTCGAATGGCTGGGACAGGATGAAGCGCTCGGACGGATAGAGGATCAACTCGTCCAGGCTGGCCAATAAGGCGCGCCGGACGGAATACGAAAAAGAAGGGCAAGATCTGATGGAAAATAAGACGAAGAACGCCGGTACCGCCAAGCTCGAAATCGAGGGCAAGACCTATGAATTGCCCGTTCTCTCGGGAACGCACGGACCGAATGTCGTGGATGTTCGCAAGGTGTACGCTGAATCGGGACATTTCACGTTCGATCCCGGCTTCACGTCAACTGCGAGCTGCGAAAGCCAGATCACCTTCATCGACGGCGACGAAGGCGTCCTGCTTCACCGTGGCTATCCGATCGGCCAGCTCGCCGAAAAATCGACGTTTCCGGAAGTCTGCCACCTCATCCTGAAAGGTGAACTTCCCACCAAACCCGAGCTCTCCGAGTTCAACGCCGAAATCAAGCAGCACACCCTTCTTCACACGCAGATGGATCGCTTTTTCGAAGGCTTCCGCCGTGACAGCCACCCGATGGCCATGTTGACAGGCGCCGTTGGTGCCATGGCATCCTTCTATCCCGGCGCCATGGACAGCGAAGACCCCGACGAACGCCACCTCAGCTCCGTGCGGCTCCTCGCCAAGATGCCGACACTCTGCGCCCGCATCCTGAAGTACAATATGGGCCAGAAATTCGTCGATCCACGCAACGAGTTTTCCTACGCCGAAAACTTCCTGAACATGTGCTTCTCGGTGTCGGCCGAGGATTACAAGGTCGACCCGGCTATCGCCAAGGCGATGGACCGGTTCTTCATCCTGCATGCTGACCACGAGCAGAACGCCTCGACCTCGACCGTGCGCCTCGCCGGCTCATCAGGCGCGCATCCGTTTGCGGCTGTTGCGGCCGGTGTCGCCTGCCTCTGGGGCCCCAGCCATGGCGGCGCCAACGAAGCCTGCCTCAACATGTTGCACGAGATCGGGTCGGTCGACCGGATTCCGGAATTCGTCGAAAAAGCCAAGGACAAGACCAGCGGTTTCCGCCTCATGGGCTTTGGCCACCGCGTCTACAAGAATTACGATCCGCGCGCGACAGTCATGCGCGAGTCCGCCCATGAAGTGCTCGACCTGCTCGGCCTCAAGGACCAGCCGATCCTCAAAGTCGCGATGGAACTCGAACGGATCGCGTTGGAAGACGACTATTTCGTCGAAAAGAAGCTGTACCCGAACGTCGACTTCTATTCCGGCATCATCCTCGATGCGATGGGCTTCCCGAAACAGATGTTCACCGTTCTGTTTGCCCTCGCGCGCACCGTCGGCTGGGTGGCCCAGCTCAACGAGATGATCGAAGATCCGACGCAGCGTATCGGTCGTCCGCGCCAGATCTATACAGGCGCTGCCCAACGCGACTACGTGCCAATGGGCAACCGCTAGACGCGAGCCTCTTCAAGGATCACCTCGGCTGCGATTTCAGCCGCATCCCGATCGCCCTCTTTCATCCGGGAGAGGGCGATTTGCTGTGCGGCCCTCTGTTCGGCCAGCACGTCCGGATTTGTTAGCCAGTACAGCGCGTGAGCGGCAATCCTGTCAGGCGTCTGCTTCGTCTGCACGAATTCCGGTACGATCTCCTGGTCGTCGCTGACAATGTTCAGCAGCGTGATATGGCGCTTCTGGTAGAGGAATCCCCGCGCCAGCGCCCAGGTTATCCAGCCAGTCTTGTAGGCCACGATCATCGGCGTGCCCTGCATCGCCAGTTCGCTCGTGACTGTGCCTGAACAGGCCAGCGCCAGGTCAGCAGCGGCCATGGCATCATACCGTTCTGATGCATCCGTGGACACGGTTGCCCAGTCGCCCACATCCGGGAACGCTTCCGCGAATTGCGCCGCGACGCTCGCGGCCGGCGCAATGATGATTTGGCGCGACGGATCGGAATCCTTGATGATCCGTGCCGCTTCCACCAGCGCCGGTGCAACGCGCTTGATCTCGCTGGCCCGGCTGCCAGGCAGCACGAGCACCACCTGGGACTCGTCTGAAATTCGATGCGCCTTGCGGAACGCGTCGCGCGCGCCCCACTGGTGACGTGACAGGGCCGGGTTGCCGACAACCGTCGTCTTGAGGTCAAACGGTTCGTAGAACGGCGCCTCGATCTCGTGCATGCAGAGCAAGTGATCCACCGTCGCCGCCAGCGTCTTGGCGCGCCCCGGTCGCGACGCCCAGACTTGCGGCCCGATCAGTTTGACCAGCCGAATTTGCGGCGCCCGGGCGCGCACGCGCTGGGCCACCCGCAGCATGAAACCCCAGGAATCAACCAGCACGACCACGTCCGGGGTGTCGGCAATGATCGCATCCGCCGCGATGTCGGCCAGTTTGACCACGGTGCCATAGGCTCTCAATCCTTCGAAGAGGCCCAGTACAGAGAGCGGTGATATATCGATCGGCGAAACGATCCCGACAGACGCCATTTCAGCGCCACCGATGCCTGCGACGTGCACGTCGGGCTGCTTCGCCCGGATCGTGCTGATCACTTCGCGCGCCAGCAGGTCGCCTGAGGATTCCGCCGCCACGAAATAGAGGCGCGGCGCGGTCATGATCCGAGGTCCGGTTCGAAGCCGTAAATGTACACGCCCAGCCGTTCGGCAGCCGCCTGCATCTCGGCGCGGCCGAGCATCAGCGCACCACCTGCCTCGACAGCCAGCCCCGCGAGGCCCGCCGCCGCCACTTTCTCCACCGTCGAGACGCCAACGGTCGGCATATCGATCCGCCGCTCCTGGGCCGGCTTTGGACGTTTGACCAACACGCCCCGCCGTGACGTGGCCGTGCCCCGTATGGCCTCAGGCAGCGTGGCACACCGCGCGAGCATCGCGTCCGTGCCCTCCTGGGCCTCGACAGCGAGGACCAGGCCCTGGCAGACGACACAGCCCTGCCCGATATCCAGATCGCCCAAGGCGGCCACCACATGCGCTCCACGGGCAATATCCGACATGGCTGTCTCGGACGGCGCGGGACCGGCCACGAGGCCTGACGGAGCCAGCAAGGCGGCATGGGCTACATCGGATCCAATCACATTGAACCCCTGCTTCTCGACTTCCTTGACGAGCAGCCGCAGCAGGGCGTCATCGCCCTTGCCCGCCTCGGCCAGTACTTTTGGCAACAGGGCTGCGCCGCGCAGATCCAGCTTCAGGTCCTTGAAATTCGGGCGCTTCACGATCCCGGCAAACAGCACATCCTCGCATCCGGCCTGCTTGAGCAGGGAGAACAGTTTGCCGATTTCGCCCAGCCCGACCACAGCGCCCGGAAAGTCCGCGAGGCGTGGCTCTTCAAAGCCCTTCAGGCGCAGGACATAGACGCCCTGCCCCGTCGCGACCGCATTCTCCGCGACAGCCACCGGAAGACCGCCAAGGCCAGCTATCAGTCCAAGAGGCGCTGTCATGATGACCTCACCCGGGTTTGCAGACGGGCCGGCCGCCCGCTGTGAGCACAAAATCAATGATCTCCATGGCCAGTGGCTTGTCCTTGAACGCAATGGCAGCCGCCGTCAGCCGGTCCTTGAACAGGCCCTCACCCGTGAACACTGCCTTGTAGGCACTGCGGATCTCGTGCAGCTGTGCCTTGTCATAGCCGCGCCGCTTCAGGCCCACCATGTTCAGTCCGGCCAGCTTGGCATGGTTGCCGATCACCGACCCGAACGGAATGACATCTTCCACCAGGATGGCACCGCCGCCAATAAAGGCGTTCCGGCCGATCCGCGTGAACTGGTGCACAGCGGCAAGCCCGCCCAACCACACATTATCGCCGATCTCGACATGTCCGCCGATCTGGACCCCGTTGGCGATCACGATATCGTTGCCGAGCTGGCAATCATGGGCGACGTGGCTGCCGACCATCATGAAGCATTTGTTTCCCAGGCGTGTTGTGCCGCCAAGCTTGGGAACACCGGCATGCACGGTCGTATGTTCGCGCATCGTACACTCATTGCCGATCTCGAGGCGCGACTCCGGCACGTCCTGGAAACCCAGCACCTGCGGAGTATCGCCGAGAACGGCATGGGAATGGATCGCGCAATCGCGGCCAAGTGTCGTGTGGCCGGTAATCACGGCGTGCGCGTGCAGCCGTGTCCGGTCGCCAATCACCGCGTGCGCGCCAACATGACAAAACGGGCCGACCCGGACCCCGTCGCCAAGTTCAGCGCCGGGCTCCACGATCGCAGAGGGATGAATTTCAACTGGCATCAATCGTATCCGGTGTTGCTCGTGAAAGGCGGTCTTTGCCGAAACTTGCGAGAAGACAACCCTCTTCGATAGGTTTTTCGGCAGATTTGGCTGTTTGCGCAACCGAGGCAAACGATCCGGCGCGCCGGAGGCTCAGGAATTCTTTTTGGGATTGGCCTGTTTCTGCACCCATGCGATTTCGCGCATCCATTGACGGATCGGCTTGGCAGGCGTGCCGCCCCAGGTTTCGCCCGGCTCGATATCCCGGAATACGCCGGACGAGGCCGCAAGGTTGACGCCTTCGCTGATCTTCACGTGGTCGGCAACCCCGACCCGTCCGCCGATACGCGCACCGTCGCCGACAGAGACCGAACCGGATATGCCGCCAAACGCCGCCATGACCACGCTCCGGCCAAACACGACATTGTGGGCGATCTGGCAAAGATTATCGATCTTGGTGCGCTCGCCGATGATCGTGTCGTCGAAGACGCCGCGATCAATACAGCTATTGGCCCCGATCGTGACATGGTCCTGCAGGATGACCCGCCCGAAGTGCGGCGCATCTTCCATACCGCCCGGCCCGCCTGTCACACCGAACCCGGATTCCCCGATGCGCGCGCCTGACAGCAGCGCCACATGGTCTCCGACGAGTGAGCAGAATATCGAAACGTTCGCACCGATCCGGCAATTGCGCCCGACCTGGACGCCCGGGCCGATCACGGAATTGGCGCCGAGCGCCGTCCCCTCGCCGACCGTCGCGCCGGGGCCGACAATGGCGCCGGGCGACAGGATAGCCTCCGGATGCACCTTGGCATCGGCGGAAATACGCTCGTTCGCACGCCACACCATGTGCCGGGGCTGGAACATCGCGTAGGCGACAACGCCATGGGCGTGTCGCGGCAATGCCGTCAACAGGTAAGGCATCCCGGCCGGGACATGTGGCAGGTTCGCCTGATTGACAATCAGCGCGGAAACTTCGGGCGAAACGGAAGGCGTGCCTTTTCCGTCTCCGTCAAGAAACGCGAGGTCTCCGGCCCGGCCGGTCGCCGAAGCGGAGACCCCTTTGATCTCGACCGACGCGTCGCCATGAAGGGCCGCGCCGGTCAGGTCCGCGATCTTGCCCAGCGTCTGGTCCCCGAGGGGCGCGTAGAAACGAGGATCGATCGTCACGTTAAACCGTCCCTATTGGGCGGGCTGGGCAGGCAGGCGCTGGCGCGACACGGCGATTGTCGGCGTCTTGGCGTCCAGCTTGCTGATCACCAACGGGGTCACGTCAACCGTATCGGCGCTGAAAATGACCTGCGCTTTCGACATCACGATCTGTGCCTTTTTCTCGCTCACGACTTCCATCAGGGCGGGCTCGATCGCCTTGTTGAAGTCGATCAGCGCCTTGCGCTCGGTCAGCTGGAACTCTTGACTTATAATCTGTTGCTTCTGCGCGAATTCCTGGGCGCGCTTCTGATAAGCCGTCAGCTGCCCCACGAGCGCGGTGTCTGCAGCAACGGCTTCGCGGGTCTTGCCTTCGACTTTCGTCTGCAGGGCCTTGCCATCGGTTTCAAGCGTGGCGCGGATGGGCTCCAGCTCGTTTTTCATCTGTGTCTCAAGGTTCTTCAGCTTGGTCTGGATATCCTTGCCGGCCTTGCTCTCGCCGAGAATGCGGCCTTCGTCGATCATCACGACAGTCGCGCCTTGTGCCGATGCGGCCGGAGCGGCAACAGCGACTCCGCTCACGACCAGCGAAAGGGCAAATAGCATATGTTTGATTGGGGACATTATCGGTCTCCTGGTTGGCGGTTCTGAATTAGAAACGTGTTGAGGTTGAGAACCGGAAAGTTTCGGTTCGGTCATAGTCTTCCCTGCGCAGGATCTGCGAGAAGTCGAAGCGAATGGGCCCGAAAGGCGAGTCCCAGAATACGCTTAGACCGGCAGATGCCCGCAGGGATGTGGCGTCCTTGGTGACACGCACGGCCGGCAGACCGGTTTCCGGATCCGTGAAATACACTGTTGGACTGATGTCAGGTCCACGCAGTGTGCCGAGGCCGCCAACATCAGCGAACAGGGCGCTCTTGATGCCATACTCTTCCGGGAAGATACTTGGCATGCTGAGCTCGAATGTGCCCTGGTAGTAAGTGTTGCCCCCTTGCGAGTTAAGGCGACGTGTTGCCACGATTTCGCCTGTCGCCGGATCAAATACACGCACGACTTCGCGTGGGCCGAGACCGGCCACGTCGAACCCGCGGAACGTGCTGCCGCCCCTGAAGAAACGGTTGTTGATCCGAATGCCCTGGCCGTTTTCGAGCGGGAAGACATACCCGGCTGACAAACGGGCGCTGGCAATGACGTCTCTCCAGATGCCACGGTACATCGATGCGCTTGTTTCCGAACGCAGGTATTTCACGTCGCCGCCCAGGCCGGCGGCTTCCTGGCTGAAGCGGAAATCAAATCCACGCGTCGGCTGGATCGGATCATTGGTCCGGTCCCAGAAGAAGCTATAGCCGACAATGCTCGAAATCTCGTTGCGTTCGGACCGGCAATTGGAATCGCGCAGAAGGTAGAGCGTGTCACACTGGTCGACGATAAGCTCGCCCGCCACGGCGCCATCTGACGGGCGCGCGGACCTGTAGAGGTCGTCTGACGTATCCCCGGGCGTATCGGCGCCCGAAATCTGGATCGTACGAGTGGATGTGAACCGCGTGGTCGTGTCCAGGAGAATATCGAAATCGGGGATCTCCACGTTATCCGACTGAAGCTTGTAGCTGAGGCCAAGCTGCATCCGTTCAGTCAGTGGAAAGCCGACACGCAACCCCGCGCCAATGGTCTCGGCCGTATAGCTGCCATAATCCTTGAAATCCTGCTTCGTCGCGAAAACATCGACACCTGCCGACAGGTTCCGGTCGAGGAAACGCGGTTCCGTGAAACGAAGGTCAACAACCTGTTGACGACTCGACGTCGAAACGCGTGCAACAACTGATTGGCCGCGGCCCCGCAGATTGCGCTGTGACGCGCTGAGATCGAACAGGTAGGAATCGACCGACGAGAAACCTGCTGCAAACGACAGTTCGCCGGTGGGCTGTTCGGTAACCTTGACGTCCACGATGCTTTTGTCCGGCCCGTCACCGGGCGTCTCGACGATTTCGACGTCCTTGAAGTAGCCGAGCGAACGCACACGGTTCTTCGACCGGTCGAGCAGGATCCGGTTGAACGCGTCGCCTTCTGAAATGCGCAGTTCACGGCGGATAACCCGGTCCAGCGTCTGCGTGTTGCCGACGATATTGATCCGTTCAATGTAGACGCGCGGGCCCTCATCGACCGCAAAAGTCACGTCGATGCGCCCGGTATCCGGATTCACATCAAGCTGCGGACGAATATCCACGAACGCGTAGCCAGCGATACCGGCGGCATATGTCAGCGTGTCGATTGTGGTTTCGATCAGGTTGCCCTTGAACAGGTCGCCTTCCTTGATCGGCACAGCGGCGCGCAGCGCATTCGCGTTCAGCTTTTCAAGCGCCGTCTCGACTTTCACGACGCCGAAATCATACTGGCGCCCCTCGTCGATCGTCATCGTGATGTAGAAATCTTTTTGGTCAGGCGTCAGTTCGGCAACTGCCGACGTTACCCGGAAATCGTAATAGCCGTTGTTCTGGTAGAATTCGCGCAGCTTCTCGCGGTCATATTCCAGGCGGCCCGGATCGTAATTGTCGTTGGCGCTGAAGAACCGCCACAGGCGCGACTGGCGCGTGACAATCTCGCTGCGCAGGCGCGAGTCGGAATAGTCTTTGTTACCGATGAAATTGATCGAACGCACACCGGTCACCGGGCCTTCAGTGATCTCGAAGACGAGGTCGACGCGGTTCTGCTCGAGCGGTTTGTATTGCGGCTCGACCTTGGCAGAGAAACGTCCGGACTGGCGATAGAGTTCGAGAATGCGCTGTACGTCGGCCTGAACGCGGGCCGCAGTGAAGATGCCCCGTGGGGCAGCCTGGATTTCTTCCTTGAACTTGTCGTCCTTGAGCGCCCGGTTGCCCTCGAAAATCACGCGGTTGATGATCGGGTTCTCAACCACGCGAACCAGCAGGTCGTCGCCGTTCCGGTCGATCGACACGTCTGCGAACAGGTTGGTCGCGAACAGGGTCTTGAGCGACAGGTCGATGCGCTCGGCATCGAACGGATCGCCTGGCTCGACCAGAAGGTAAGATTGCACGGTCCGGGCTTCGATACGCTGGTTGCCCTCCACGAGGATCGACCGGATCGTACCTCCATAGCGATTATCTTCCTGCGCCTCGGCGGTATTGGTCAGCCCTGGCAGGGCGACAAACGTGAAAACGCTGGTCGCCATGAAGGTTGCTGCAAGGAACTTACGCATGGTGGACATACTCTCTGATTAGCTTCGGGACGGTCGGATCAGCCGCCCGCTCCCCCGAACAAGCCGGTCTCGATGATGTCACCCCATGTGATCACCACCACCATTCCCAATAACAGGATCAAACCGAATGTCAGGCTGACCTCCTGCACTTTTTCGGGCAGTTCTCTGCCCATTACGGCTTCATAAGCATGAAAGACCAAGTGTCCGCCATCCAGTACTGGCAGTGGTAACAGGTTGAAGAACCCGACACCCACTGAAATGGCGGCACATATGCTGAGCAGCATCCAGAACAATTGTTCCAGGCGCTGTGACCGGGTGAGCTCGGTCTGACTCCAGACCTTGTTGACGACCCGACGGGAAATGTCACCGATGCCGACAGGTCCGGTCATGGCGTTGAAAGACATCTTGCCGGTCACGATCCGCGTCAGCATCGTGACGGTGCGGTCAATCGTTGCGCCGGTCTCGATCACGCCGGCGCCCAGCGCCTCGACGGGATTGTACCGGGTACGCTCGCCAAGTTCGAGGCCCGCGAGGCCGACACCGATCGTGCTTTGCGGCACCATCTGGCCGAACTCGTTCTCGCGTACGACTTCGTCCGGCGTCACCTTCAGGCTCACTGGCGCGCCGTCTCGCAGGACGTCGAAAGTCATCTCTTTATTCGGGTTGAGCATGATCGGAATGGTGATGTCCTGGGCATCCGTGACGGCGCCGCCATTGATCGCGACGAAAGCATCTCCCGCTTTCAGGCCGCCGCGCTCGGCGGGAGACCCGGCAACGACATTCGCAACACCCACGGTGTAGTTGGCCTTGCCGTGCGTACCCAGGATCAACGAGAAAATCAGGCTGGCCAGCACGAAATTCGCAAACGGCCCGGCGAGGCTGACAAGCGAGCGCTGCCAGACGGCAAGTTTGTTATACGCCTTGCCCTGAGGCCCCTGCTCCAGCTTGCCGACATCGCCCGGCAACTGGCTCTCGCCCACGAACTTGACGAAGCCGCCGAGCGGAATCCAGTTGACGCGCCAGCGTGTGCCGACCCGGTCCTTGCGCTCATAAACAGGCTTGCCGAAACCGATCGAGAAGGATTCAACGGCCGCGCCAAATATCCGGCCCACAAGGTAGTGGCCGAGTTCATGCACGATAACCACGATCCCCATCATGAAAATGAGGCAGGCAATGAAAAGCGGACCCTGGCTAAGAAGCTGTCCCAATCGACTTATCCTCCTGCCCGGCTCGGGGCCTTTTTAAGTAACTCGGCCGCCATTTCGCGCCCGAACCGGTCCAGATAAGCTATTTCGTCCAGCGTGTCACAGCCCAAAGAGGACTTGTTGCCAGAAGAAAAGCGACTCAACACTTCCTCTACTACCCAGCTTATGTCCAGAAAACCGCATTGGCCCGCAATAAATGCAGAAACCGCCAGTTCATTAGCGCAATTTAATACGGTCGTGCCCCCGGATCCGAGGGCAATCGCGCGCCGCGCGAGTTCAATGGCCGGAAACCGCGCCGCGTCCACTTCCGCAAAGTCGAGGCGCCCCAGGGCTGCCAGGTCCAGGCGCGCGACATTCGTCGCCACCCGGTCGGGCCAGCCCAGCGCATAGGCGATCGGGGCGCGCATGTCGGGCGTGCTGAGCTGCGCGATGACAGAACCATCCGTGAAGTGCGCCATGCCATGAACAATCGACTGGGGATGGATCAGGACATCGATCTGGTCGGCCTCTACGTCGAACAGGTAGGCTGCCTCGATGAATTCCAATGCCTTGTTCATAAGGGTGGCGCTGTCGATGGAATTCTTGATCCCCATGTCCCAGTTCGGATGCGCCGCCGCCTGGGAAGGTGTGACGACCGCCATCTCGCTCAGGGATGCGGTCCGGAAAGGCCCACCCGACGCCGTTATCGTCAGTTTTTCAAGGGACTTGCCATCGCCCAGCGCCTGGAAGATGCCGCTATGTTCGGAATCGACCGGCAGCACGCGTGCGCCGGTCCGGGCAGCTTCGGACAATATAAGTTTTCCGCCGCAGACGATGCTTTCCTTGTTGGCAATCGCAACATCCGTGCCCTGCCGGACGGCTGCCAGTGTCGATGCAAGCCCCGCCGACCCGACGATCGCCGCCAGTACGCGGTCGCAAGGCCGGGTCGCGGCTTCGATGATCGCGTCCAGTCCGCCCGCCGTTTCGATGCCCGTACCGGCCAGGCGTTCCCTGAGGTCTGCCAGCTTGCTCTCGTCCGCGATGACAGCGATATCCGGACGGAACGCTATCGCCTGGCGCGCCAGCGTTTCGGAATCGCGTCCAGCTGCCAGTGCGACGATTTCAAACGGTGTCTCGCCGGCTGCATTGGCCTGCGCCACGACATCCAGTGCGGACGTGCCGATCGAACCCGTAGAGCCCATGATGGAAATGCGTCGGTGAGCGGCCATGCCTCAGAATCCAAGCGCGACTGAAAGTCCCGGAAAGGCATACAGGGCGAGCGACCCGAAAATGCATACCGCGCCGAGGCCGTCGACCCGGTCCAGGACGCCGCCATGGCCTGGCAGCAAGGTGCCGGCATCCTTGACCTTGAACCGCCGCTTCAGTCCACTCTCGAACAGGTCGCCCATCTGCGCGACCATCGAAATCGCGACGCCTGCCGCGATCCAGACCGGAAAGGACGCCATTTCGATATCGGCTGCAGCCAGCCCGCACAGCCCACAGGCCGTGACAGCGCCCAGCGCGCCGCTCCACGTCTTGTTCGGGCTTTCGCTCGGCAGCAGGCGTGGACCGCCAAGGCCGCGCCCGGTGAAATAGGCCGCCGCGTCAGACGCCCACACGAATGACATGAAAAACAGGGCCGCTGCCCTGCCGTCCCAGGGGCCGTCACGCAGCAAATACAGGCCCGCAGCCATCGCAGTGACGTAGAGTAGCCCGAACGCCGCCGTCCAGCGGACGCGCAATCCTCCAACGGCAGTTGCGGCACAGAACACCATGCCGCCAACTATTACGAGTCCGCTCAGCCACAACAATCCGATCGGCAGGCTCAGGCAGAACAGGGCCGCCGCAACCGCCATCGCCCGGCCGCGCGGAAACGCACTGATCTGGCTCCATTCCAGCGCCATGGCGGCGGCAAACACGGAGCAGCCGATCGCCAGCCACCAGCCGCCTGCCCATACCATTGAAACGGCCACCGGAATCAGGACCGCAGCCGACATCAGCCGGAGCCCAAGTTCCGAGAAACGCTGGTCGCGCGGCGTCCAGTCCCCCATCAGGCTGCCCCTGGCGAAACGGCGCCGAAGCGGCGTTCGCGCTCATGGAACTTGGCCAGGGCCTCTTCCAGGCACGCCTGATCGAAGTCGGGCCAAAGCACATCCATGAACACGAGCTCCGAATAGGCACATTGCCACAACAGGAAATTGCTGAGCCGGTATTCGCCGCTGGTCCGGATCAGCAGGTCGGGATCCGGCATGGATCCGGTGTCGAGAAATCCGGCGAACGTTTTTTCGTTCACCTCGTCCGGTTTCAGGCGGCCCGATGCGACCGCCTCCGCAACGCCACGCGCCGCACGAGCGATTTCTTCGCGTCCGCCATAGTTGAATGCGATCGTCAGGAAGAATTTGCTATTGGCAGCGGTCTCCCGCTCGGCCTTTTCGACCAGGAGGGCGACGTCGTCTGGCAATCCGTCCCGAAGACCGATGATGCGGATACGCACGCCCTCTTGCGTCAGCCGCGCCAGGTCGCGTTGCACATAGGCCTTCAACAGGCCGAACAATGCATTCACTTCAGCCGCCGGCCGCCGCCAGTTCTCCGTGGAAAAGGAAAAGACCGTCAGGTAGCGGATGCCGAGTTCGCCAGCGGCCTCAACGGTACGCCTGAGGGCCTCTACACCCCGCTCATGCCCGGCGGCACGGGGCAAGCCCCTCGACTTCGCCCACCGGCCATTGCCGTCCATGATGATCGCGACATGCGAAAGGCCCGGCTGCTGCCCCGACACGACACTGGTGACATCAGAGGCAGACGCAGCGGACATCAGACTTGCATGATCTCCGCTTCTTTGGCTTTCAGCGCGTCATCGACACGACCGACGAACGCGTCTGTCAGCTTCTGGACTTCGTCCGACAGGCCATGAAGCTTGTCTTCGCTGATCTCGCCGTCTTTTTCCATCTTCTTCAACGTATCCATGCCGTCGCGGCGGATATTCCGGACCGCAACTTTGGCCGCTTCGGCATATTTGCCGGCTATCTTCGTCAGTTCGACGCGGCGCTCCTCGTTGAGCGGCGGGATCGGGATACGCAAGGTCTGGCCGTCCATGACCGGGTTCAGGCCGAGGCCCGATTCGCGGATGGCGCGGTCGGTGGCGCCCACCACGGTCTTGTCCCAGACATTGACCGACAGCATGCGCATGTCAGTCACCGATACGGAGGCAACCTGCGACAGGGGCACCGTCGATCCATAGGCAGGCACTTGGATGGCATCAAGCAGGTTCACCGACGCCCGGCCCGTACGCAAGCCGCTGAACTCGGTCGACAGCGACGCAAGCGCGCCCTCCATCCGGCGTTCCAGGTCTTTCTTGCTATAGGTCATTTCGCGACCCCTCCCTTGTTCGAAATCGTTGTGGACTTGCCCCGACCGTGCAGCACGTTCAGCAGCGAGCCTTCTTCCTTGAGCGAGAAGACCACAATCGGGATGTTATTGTCACGCATAAGGCTGACAGCCGACGAATCCATGACGCGCAGGTCTTTTACGAGAAGTTCCTGATAGGCGATCTCGTCATAGCGCATCGCCGTGCTGTCGAGCTTCGGATCGGCCGTGTAGACGCCGTCGACCTGCGTGCCCTTGAGCAAGGCGTCGCAATTCATCTCGATCGCCCGCAGGGCGGCGCCTGTATCGGTTGTGAAGAACGGGTTGCCGATGCCGGCCGCAAATATGACGACGCGGCCCTTTTCCATGTGCCGCTGCGCGCGCCGCCGGATATAGGGCTCGCAGATCTGGTCCATCGTGATCGCCGACTGGACGCGTGTCGGTACGCCTTGCGTTTCCAGAACACTTTGCATGGCCAGCGCATTCATCACCGTTGCCAGCATGCCCATGCTGTCGGCCTGCGCCCGCTCCATGCCCTTGGCGGCCCCTGCCATGCCCCGGAAGATGTTGCCGCCGCCGATAACGAGGCAAATTTCCGCGCCGGCGGCCCGCGCATTGGCGATGGCGCGGGCAAATTGTTCGACTGTCGGGATATCGATACCGAACTGGCCCGGGCCCATCAGGGCCTCGCCGGACAGTTTCAGGAGCACGCGCTTGTATTTGAGCGGGCTCGTTTCCGGATTCTCGCTTGCCATAGCTTTCTCCGTAAAATGAAGCCCTGAATAGAGCTCCTAAAAGATTCCCGGCTGCCTGTCATGGGCAGCCGGGATGTTTAACGCCTCAGGACGGGCGAAAGGCAAGCCTGTTCAGCTACCTTTTGTGAGCGAAGCCACTTCGTCTGCGAAGTTATCCGCAGCTTTTTCGATGCCTTCACCCAGCTTGAAGTGGACAAAGCCTACCAGCGTCGCACCCTGGTCCTTCAGATATGCCGAAACCGTCTGGTCCGGGTTCATCACGAAAGGCTGTTCCAGAAGAACGACTTCCTTGTAGAATTTCTGCATCCGCCCTTTGATCATACCCTCGATGATATTGTCGGGCTTGCCGCTTTCGCGGGCCTGCTCGGTCAGGACGCGCTTTTCGGTCTCAACCAGTTCGGGGTCGAGCTCAGCTGTCGTGGCAGCTGCCGGCGAGGTCGCCGCGATGTGCATGGCAACCTTGCGACCAATGTCTTCCAGGTCGCCTGATCCGGAAAGCGCTACCAGGACGCCGACCTTGCCCATGCCAGCCGCTTCGGCGTTGTGGATGTAGGAGGCAACCTTGTCGGCAGAGAGCTTGGACGAACGGCGCAAGGAGATGTTTTCACCGATCTTGGCGATCATCCGCTTGATCATGTCGTCGACCGTTCCGTCACCCTCTGGTGCAGGCGCAGCAGCAACCGCCGCGAGCGTGCCGTCGGTGCCGAGCGCCGCTTCCGTGATGCCCTCGAGGGCTTTCTGGAAGCCTTCATTGCGTGCCACGAAGTCTGTTTCGGCGTTCAGTTCGACGATCGCGCCGGACTTGCCGTCAGCCGAAACTTTGACGGCCACGAGGCCATCAGCTGCGGTGCGGCCAGACTTCTTGGCAGCTTTGGACAGGCCTTTGGCACGCAACCATTCGATGGCGGCTTCTTCGTCACCATCATTCTCGACGAGCGCTTTTTTCGCATCCATCATGCCTGCGCCGGTCTTCTCGCGCAGTTCCTTGACGAGCGCAGCTGTAATCTGGGCCATTGCGGTTATCCTTCAGTGTAAACGTTCAATACCGGGGCGATCAGGCGCCCGTTGCATCTTCCTTGGGCTCGCCAGTCGCCGTAGCGGCATCAGCGGCCTTGGGTTCCTCATCCGCCGCAGCGACATCTGCCTCAACCATGCCTTCGAGATCTTCGAGCGCACCGAGGTCGACGCCGAGGCCGGCCGTCGATTCTGCGAGGCCGTCGAGCACCGCATCAGCGAACAGGTTGCAGTAGAGCGAAATCGCGCGAGCCGCGTCGTCATTGCCGGCAAAGCCGTAGTCGGCATCAGCTGGATCGCAGTTCGTGTCGAGCACGGCGACGACAGGGATGCCCAGCTTGCGGGCTTCCATGACGGCGATCGATTCCTTGTTCGTATCGATCACGATCATCGCAGCTGGCAGGCCGCCCATGTCGGCGATACCGCCAAGCGCGCGCTGAAGCTTGTCGCGGCGGCGCTGCAGGTCGAGCAGTTCTTTCTTGGTGAGGCCGTCGCCGCCACCGGCGTCGAACATCGCATTGAGTTCTTTGAGCTGCTTGATCGACTTGGACACGGTGGCCCAGTTGGTCAGCGTGCCGCCGAGCCAGCGATGATTCATGTAATATTGTGCGCAGCGCTGGGCGGCTTCCGCAACAGGGTCAGACGCCTGGCGCTTGGTGCCGACGAACAGGACGCGGCCACCCTTGGCAACCGAGTCGCGCACGAAAACGAGCGCCTGGTGCAGCGCCGGGACGGTCTGGGACAGGTCCATGATGTGGATGCCGGAGCGCTCGCCGTAGATGTACGGCTTCATGCGGGGGTTCCAGCGGTGGGTCTGGTGACCGAAGTGTACGCCAGCTTCGAGCAGCTCACGCATTGTGAAGTCAGGTAGTGCCATTCATTTTCTCCATCCGGTTAGCCTTCGTGGGTGGAACGTTGGGCCAATATGGCTTTCCGCACCGGATGCACCCGCGAAATGGTTTCAGGAAAGGCGGCTTATACAGAATTCCCCACGCCCGGCAAGATGCCCGGTTGCCCTTTTGTCAGGCCGCTTTCATGGGTTCGACCCGTTCCACGCCCGGGACGTCCTTGAGGGCTCGCTGGGCCTTGAGACCGATCGTGTACGTGTCGGCAAGGCGCAGGATAACGGTCCGACCATCTTCAAGCGGCATTTCGATAAGGATCACACCGCGCTCATGGTCCTGCAATCGCCCGAGATGGCTCACAATCCCGGCAATATCATCGGTATTGGCCCCCACCGCCAGACGCACCTTGAGCGCGCCCATGGACTTCGACAGCCGCGCCGATTCCAGCTGGATGATCCGCTCGGCATTCAGCTTGATCTCGTCGCCAGTGCGTTTCACGCCGACGGTGATCGCCACCGTATTGCCCACCTGCAGCAGGTCATAGCTCTGCTGCAGCGTCTCGGGGAACACCATCAGCTCGACCTCACCAGTCGGGTCCGACAGGGTGAGGAACGCAAACTTGCCGCCATTGCGGGCCGGCTTCTCGTTGCGCAGGCGCACGACGCCGATCAGTTCCAGCGGCTTGCCGTCGCTCGCCCGGTCCGCGATCTCGTAAGCCAGCGTGACCCGTTCCCGGTCGACCCCCTCCAGCACATCGTCCAGCGGATGGCCTGAAAAGTAGAAGCCGATCGCCCTGAATTCCTCGTCCAGTTTCTGCTGACCGTTCCACGGCTTGCAGGTCGGAAGCGCCGGGCGCAGCGCTGGCTCGGCCTCGCCGAACAGGCCGCCCTGCCCGCCTTGCCGGTCTTCAGCTGACTTGTTGGCCATCTGGGCGAGGATCGGCGCAGCCCCGAGCACCCTGGCCCGGTTGGCGTCCAGCGTGTCGAACGCGCCGGATTTCGCCAGCGACTCGAACGCCTTCTTGTTAATATGCCGCGGATCGACCCGCTCGGCAAAGTCATAGAGGCTCGAAAACGCGCCATCGGCGGCGCGCAACGCCTCGACGTGCCGCATCGCTTCCAGGCCCACGCCTTTCAGCGCGCCCAGCGCGTAGACGACCGCGCCGTCGCGGACATCAAAATCTGCCGTCGACGTGTTCACGTCCGGCGCCAGGACGGGAATCTTGAGCCGCCGCGCTTCCATGAAGAAAGCCGCCAGCTTGTCGGTATTGCCAAGATCCAGGCTCATGGAAGCTGCGAGGAATTCCACCGGGTAATGCCGCTTCAGGTAGCCTGTTTGATACCCGATCAGCGCATAGGCAGCGGCGTGCGACTTGTTGAAGCCGTAGCCCGCAAACTTCTCCATCGTGTCGAAGATTTCGTTGGCAAGCGGCTCGTCCATCTGCTTCGTGGTCGCAGCACCTTCAACGAAACGCTTGCGCTGCGCGACCATCTCCTCGAGCTTCTTCTTGCCCATGGCACGGCGTAGCAAGTCAGCCTCGCCAAGCGAATAGCCGGCGATCTCCTGCGCCATCCGCATCACCTGTTCCTGATAGACGGGCACGCCATAGGTGGCTTCAAGCACGGGCTTCAGGTCAGGGTGGGCGTATTGCACGCCGTCAGGATTTTCCTTGCCCTGGACATAGAGCGGGATGTTTTCCATCGGACCGGGACGGTAGAGCGAGATGATCGCGATCACGTCCTCGATATTGTTCGGGCGCACCTTGCGCAGCGTGTCGCGCATGCCCGCGCCTTCCAGCTGGAACACGCCCAGCGTGTCGCCGCTGGCCATCAGGTCATAGGTGGCCTGGTCGTCGAGGCCTTCCCATTCCGGGCCGACATCCTGTCCACTGCGCCGAATCAGTTTCAGCGCGCGGTCGATCACTGTCAGCGTTTTTAGGCCAAGGAAGTCGAATTTCACGAGGCCCGCCATTTCGGCGTATTTCATGTTGAACTGCGAGGCCGGCAGGTCGGCGCGCGGATCGTGGTAAAGCGGTGCGATCTCGACCAGTGGCCGGTCGGCGATCACGACACCGGCTGCGTGCGTCCCGGCGTTCCGGTAAAGCCCTTCCAGGGCCAGCGCGATCTTGATCAGCTCACCGACGCGAGGGTCTTCCGAGATTTCATCGTCGAACTTCGGCTCGTCGTCGATGGCTTCCTGCAGCGTGGGCGGCTTGGCCGGATTGAACGGGATCAGCTTGGCCAGCCGGTCGACCTGGAAATACGGCATCTGCATCACGCGGCCGACATCGCGCACCACGGCTTTGGCCTGCAGGGTGCCGAACGTGATGATCATCGCGACGCTCTCGGCGCCATACTTGTCGCGGACATAGCGAATGACTTCGCTGCGGCGCTCCTGGCAGAAGTCGATGTCGAAATCTGGCATCGACACGCGTTCCGGGTTCAGGAAGCGCTCGAACAGCAAATCGAATCGCAGCGGATCAAGATCGGTGATGAGCAGTGACCAGGCCACCAGCGAGCCAGCACCTGACCCCCGGCCCGGCCCCACCGGAATGTCCTGTTCCTTGGCCCATTTGATGAAGTCGGACACGATCAGGAAGTAGCCCGGAAAGCCCATCCGCTCGATCACGCCGAGCTCGAAATCCAGACGCTCGAAATAGGTTTCGCGCTCCGCGTAGAGCTTGCCGGCAGCCTTGAGACGACCTTCCAGCCCCTCCTTCGCCTGTATTTTCAACTCCTCGATCTCGGACCGGCCTTCATTGCTGAACGAGGGCAGGATCGGGTCGCGGGTGACCGACCGCACCGAACAGCGCCGGGCGATCTCGGACGTGTTTTCCAGCGCCTCCGGCAGGTCGGCAAACAGCGTCGCCATTTCGGCCTGGGTTTTGAGGTATTGCGACGGGCAGACCCGCTTGCGGTCTTCCTGGCCGAGATACTGGCCATTGGCGATGCACATCAGCGCGTCGTGCGCCGTCGCATCTGACGGCTTCATGAACCGGGCATCATGGGTCGCGACCAGCGGCAGGCCCAACTCATAGGCGAGATCAATCAGGCCGGCTTCCGTGGCCGCCTCGTCTGGCGTCCCGTGCCGCGTGATCTCGACATAACACCGGCCCGGATAGGCGCTGGCCAGAGTCGACAATTCGGTGCGGGCATCGGCCACGCGGCCCTTGAGCAGGTGGCGCGCAACGTCACCCTCGGCCCCGCCCGTCAGCAGGATCAGGCCGTCGGTCTTGTCCAGCAACAGGTCACGGTGCAGCTTCGGCACGCCGTCGTCGGCGTCCAGAAAGGCCCGCGACGACAGAAGCATCAGCCGCTGGTAGCCGGTTTGGTCCTGCGCATAGACAGACACGCGCGTCGGTTCGCTGCGATGGGCCCCGTCAGTAATATCGAAACAGCAGGCCATGATCGGCTGGATGCCGGCCTCGGACATGGTCAGCGAGACTTCCAGAGCGCCGAACAGGTTGTTGCGGTCGGTCACGGCGACGGCAGGCATAGCCTGCCCCAGCAGCCAGCCCTTCAGGCCCTTGGGCGTAATCATGCTCTCGAGCAGCGAATAGCTCGACCGCACGGCCAGATGGATGAAGGACGACTCAGGCAAAACGGGTTCTCCAGCGGGGAGAATACAATGCCGCTCGCGCCGGGACCAGACCAGCCGTCAGCGGCGGCCTTCCACAGCTTATTCCGGCTTGTAGTCGACCAGCTTGCCGTCCTGCAGCGTCAGGACGCGGTCCATATGTTGTGTCAGGGCAAAATTATGGGTGGCGACCAGCACAGCCGCGCCTTCATTCTTGACCATCTTGATCAGCGTCGCAAACACCCGCTCGGTCGTGACCGGATCGAGGTTGCCTGTCGGTTCGTCAGCGATCACGAGCCGCGGGTCATTGGCCAGCGCCCGGGCGATCGCCACACGCTGCTGCTCGCCGCCAGACATCTGCCCCGGCTGGTGGTGCCCCCTGTCGGCCAGCCCCATAACCTCAAGCAGCGAGTCGGCTTTCTCGCGCGCCGCCTTCTTCTTCACACCGGCAATCATTAGCGGCATCGCGATATTGTCAGCCGCGTTGAATTCAGGAAGCAGGTGATGGAACTGGTAGACGAAACCAATCTTGGACCGGCGGATCGCTGTCCGACCCTTGTCATCCAGCGACAGGCAATCGATGCCGTCCAGCATGACCTTGCCGGCTTCCGGCCGTTCAAGCAGGCCAGCCGTGTGCAGCAGCGTCGACTTACCCGATCCCGAAGGCCCGACAAGCCCGACCAGCTCGCCCGCATTGAGGCGCAGGTCGGTCCCTTTCAGGACGGGCAGTTCGCCCGCCGCCGTACGGTACACGCGGTCGATTTCGATCAGTTCAAGCACAGGACCCGCCATTATTCGAACCTCAGCGCGCTGACCGGATCCTGGCGGGACGCCCACCAGGCCGGAATGAGCGACACGCCCATCGACATGAACAGGGCATAGAGGCCGGTCCGAATGACTTCATTCCAGTCGAGGATCGCAGGCAGGCCTTCGAGGCCGTAGGTTTCGGCGTCGAACACTTCGCCCTGGACGAACAGGTTGATGAAGGCCTCGACGGCGCCGATATTCAGCACCACAAGCACGCCCACCAGGACACCCAGCAGGGCGCCCAGCGTGCCAAGCACAGTCCCGACCAGCAGGAACACGCGCAGCACCCCGTTCCGGCCAAGGCCGATCGTGCGCAGGATCGCGATGTCCCGCGACTTGTTCTTCACCAGCATCACGACACCCACAATGATGTTCAGCGTCGCTATCGCCATGATCACCATGACGAGGAGCCGCACCATAGTGCGCTCCACCCGCAGGGCATTGAGGTAACTTTCGCGCTGGCTTTTCCAGTCAAACGTGTAGAGCGCATTGCCCGTCGCATTCGCGATCGCCACCATGGCTTCGCGTGTTTTCTCGGGATCCTTCAACCTTATGTCCAGCATGCTGTAATGCCCCTTGGACTGGAACAGGATCTGCGCCTGTTCCATCGGCATGAAAGTATAAAGGCTGTCGAGTTCAACACTTCCCGTCTGGAAGATGTCGCCGACGACATAGGACTTGCTGCGCGGTGTGCCGCCCATCGGGCCGGCCGTCTGCTGCGACGTGATGATTTCGACCTTGTCGCCCGGCGTCACGCCGAGGCCTTCCCGGCCGGCTGCCAGGAACTTGCCCAGCATGATGACATTGCCGCCATTCTTGCCTTCGCCGAAACCGGCTGCGACGGCAGCCTTTCCGCCATCCTCCAGGAACGGCAGGGTCGCGAGGTCTTCGGTGCGGATGGCGCGAACGGCTGCGCCGGTCTTGCGGCCGTTCGCTGTGATCAGCACGTATTCCTCGATATAGGGTGTCACGCTGGTGATCCCGTCGATCTCGCGGATCTTGCCCGCCAGCGCATTCGCTTCATCCTCAGTATAGCTGCTGACCACGCCGTAGACATGCGGCTGGCCGCCGAGCAGGGCATCCAGAAGAGTCGCGCGAAAGCCGCTCATGACCGACATGGTGATGATCAGCGCGGCAACGGCGAAGAAGATGCCGACAAAGGAAATGATCGAAATCAGCGACGCGCCGCCATGCTCCCGCTTGGCCCGCAGGTAGCGCCAGGCCAGCGTGCGCTCCAGCTTGCCGAACGGCGGGGCGACATGGCCAAATTCGCTCATTTGGGCGCCACTTTCTTCAGTGCCTCGGCAAATGGCATCTCCGCCTTCTCGCCGGACTTGCGATTCTTAACCTCGACGACGCCGTTCTCGATGCCGCGCGGCCCAATCACGATCTGCCAGGGCAGGCCGATCAGTTCCATGCGGGCAAACTTGCCGCCGGCGCGCTCATCCGTATCGTCGTAGAGCACGTCCATGCCCGCATCGGTCAGCGCCTCGTAGGCGTCTGCGCAGGCGGCATCGCAGGCTGCATCGCCGACACGCATATTGATCAGGCCGACATGCCAAGGCGCCACGGACTCAGGCCAGACGATGCCGTTCTCGTCATGGCAGGCCTCGATGATGCCGCCGACAAGGCGTGACACGCCAATGCCATAGCTGCCCATCTGCACCGGCACCATCTGCCCGTCCGCCGATTGCACGACCGCATTCATTGGCACCGAATACTTGGTGCCGAAGTTGAAAATATGTCCGACTTCGATGCCGCGCGCCGATACCTGCTGGTCAGCGGGAATAGCCGCAAACGCCGCTTCATCATGCATCTCTTCGGTCGCCGCATAATACTGTGTGCGCTTCTCGACTTCCGCGTTGAGGTCCGCGTCGAAATCCAGGTCAAGCCCGGGCGCTGGCAAGTCCAGCAACGCCTTGTCGCAGAACACCGCGCTTTCGCCCGTGTCGGCCAGGATAATGAACTCGTGGCTCATGTCGCCGCCGATCGGGCCGGTATCGGCGCGCATCGGAATCGCGGTCAGGCCCATCCGGTCGAACGCATTGAGATAGGCGCAGAACATCTTGCGATAGGAGACGCGCGCATCTTCTTCCGTCAGGTCAAAGGAATAGGCATCCTTCATCAGGAATTCGCGGCCGCGCATCACGCCGAACCGCGGACGCACTTCGTCGCGGAACTTCCATTGCTGGTGATACAGGTTCAGCGGCAGCTGCTTGTAGCTTTTGACATAGGAACGGAACACGTCAGTGATCAGTTCTTCATTCGTCGGCCCGTACAGCATGTCCCGGTCATGCCGGTCCTTGATGCGCAGCATCTCCTTGCCATAATCGTCATACCGGCCGGACTCACGCCAGAGATCGGCCTGCTGCAGGGTCGGCATCAGCATTTCGATGGCGCCTGCGCGGTTCATTTCCTCGCGCACGATCTGCTCGATCTTCTTGAGAACGATGTAGCCCATGGGCAGCCAGGAGTAGATGCCCGCGCCGTTCTGCCGGATCATGCCGGTGCGCAGCATCAGCTTGTGCGAGGCGATGGCCGCATCCGCCGGGGCGTCCTTGGTAACCGGCAGAAAGAATTTCGAAAGACGCATGGATTCCCCGCTATGGCTGATACTGGCGCTCAACTAGCCGCAGCCGCCCCTAGTCCGCAAGGAGGAGCGGCACAACCAGGGCTGCAATACCGGTAATGATGGCCCCGCCAATTGTTGCCCACACGGCTTTCTTCAGCAGCATCGGATTGGCCGGCGCGCCTTCTTCGGTCCCGGGCGTTATCTCGCCATCCTCGAACTGGCCGCGCACACCGATCGGCAGGACAGCAAAAAAGCTGATCCACCAGCCGAGAACAAAGACGACAACGCCGCTCGCAATAGTCATCAGTGGGAGCCTTTGGGTGTTTCCATGAGTTCGATGAGGACACCGTTGGAATTCTTCGGGTGCACGAAAATGATCATCGTACCGTGCGCGCCGATACGGGGCTTGCCGAGTACGGTCGCGCCCCGCTTGCCCATTTCGTCAACGGCCTCGTTGATGTCGTCCACTTCGAAGCAGACATGGTGCTGCCCGCCCTTCGGGTTCTTGGTGATGAAGTTCGCGATGGGCGATTCCGCATTCAGCGGCTCGATCAGTTCGATCTGGGCGTTCGGCAGGTTCACGAAACAGACCTTCACGCCCTGATCCGGCATGTCGAACGGCGTGGTGATATCCGTCGCGCCATAGAGTGTGCGGTACGTCTCGCAGGCTTCCTCAAGATCCGGCACAGCAATGCCGACATGGTTCAGCGGGCCAATTTTGAATTCACTCATCGTGCTTCAGCTCCTCAATACAGTCACATCAATCATCGGGCGCCGTCCAAACGTCGCCTCGCAGGCCTTGCGCAGGGCCCGCCCTATTTCGCGTTCAACCATGTCATCATCAAGACGGGTCTTGCGCTTCATCTTCCGCACGGCGGCATCAGCAGCCTCGTCCAGACTGTCCAGGCTTTCATCAGCCAGACGACCATCCGATTCCGAAAAGCCCCGCACGACAACCACCGGGCCGTCGATCACGTCCCCGGCCTCGTCGATCACGACACTGGCCAGGACAAGTCCGTTTTCCGATAGTTTGCGGCGTTCATTCAGGCCCTGCGCGCCTTCCGGCACCAGGATCTTGCCATCCAGCAGCAAGCGGCCGGCGGGGACAAGGTCGATGATCTCGGCCGGTCCCGGCGCGAGCCGTACAAGGCTGCCATTTCGCGGCGCGATGGCCTGGGGAATCTGCAGCGACTTGGCATAGGCGGCGTGCTCCATGATGTGCCGCCGTTCGCCGTGCACCGGCACGGCAATCTCCGGCCGCACCCACTGGTACATCTTCTGCAGTTCGCCCCGGCAGGGATGCCCCGAAACGTGGATCGGCTGCTTGACCATGCGCGGTGTAATGATCCGCACGCCCTGGTCAGCCAGCGCGTTCTGCATGGCGAATATCTCGCGTTCATTGCCGGGAATGATCCGCGATGAAAAGATCACGCAATCCCCCTCGCCCAGTGATACGTTGCGGTGGTCGTTGCGCGAAATCCGGCCCAGCGCGGCGCGCTCTTCGCCCTGGCTGCCCGTGCAAAGATAGAGAATGTTTTCGGCCGGCATGGAACTGGCCTCGAATTCGTCAACGAATTCCATGTTCCTTGGCAGGATACCAACCGCCTTCGCCGCATCGGTGATCCGATGCATGCTTCGCCCGACAAGGCAGACGCTGCGCCCGGCCTGTTCCGCGGCTTCGATAATCGATTTCACCCGCGCGACGTTCGACGCGAAGGTCGTGACCGCCACGGCTTGTGTCTGTTCCGCAATAAGGTCGATGAGGCCCTGCTTGACGCTTTCCTCGGAACCGGATTCACCCTCTTCGAAGACGTTCGTGGAATCGCAGACCATCGCCAGCACGCCGCGATCGCCAAGCGCCGTCAGGCCCTTGATGTCCGTCGGGCCACCGATCTGCGGGTCCGGGTCGATTTTCCAGTCACCGGTGTGGAGGATCATGCCGGCAGGCGTGTCGATGGCGAGCGCGTTCGGCTCCGGGATCGAGTGGGTGAGCGTGATGTAAGTGACGGTGAACGGTCCGGCCACCACCGTCCCCCCCAGTGCCACGGGTTTCAGCCACCGGGCATCCACGCCGCGTTCGAGCATCTTGGACCGAACGAGTTCCGTCGTGAACGGCGTCGCATAGATCGGCGCCTTGGTCTTGAGACGGGGATACAGCAGGCCGACAGCGCCAATATGGTCCTCATGGGCATGCGTCAGGAAGATCGCATCGATCTGCTCGCCGATCAGGAAGTCCGGATCGGCGCAGATCAGGTCGATCCCAGGTGTATCCAGGCCCCCGAAAGTCACGCCGACATCCACCAGGATCCAGCGCCGCGCATGCGGCGGCCCGTACCCGTAGGCATTCAGGTTCATGCCGATCTCCTCGCATCCCCCGAGCGGGAGGAAAACGAGTTCGTCGGATAGCTGTGCTGAATCGGCCATAAGGTCCTATTTGTTACGTTTGTAGATTTCGAGGAGACCACTGATCAGAATATCAGGGTCGTAGTGGTCGATCGTTTCGCTGGCGCCTTCGAACAGGGACGCGACGCCGCCGGTTGCAACCACCTGCATGGGCTTTCCATACTCGGCCTTGATCCGTCGTACCAGCCCGTCAATCAGGTCGATATAGCCCCAGAACACACCAGACTGCATCGCGCTGATCGTATCCTGTCCGATCACCCGGCTCGGGCGCTGGATCGCGATGCGCGGCAATTGCGCCGCGGCATCGTGCAGGGCGCTGACCGACAGGTTGATACCGGGCGAAATAATACCGCCTTCGAAACCGCCGTCTTCGCCGACAATATCAAAGGTTGTCGCGGTGCCGCTGTCGATGACGATCAGGTTTCCCGGATAGGACACATGCGCGCCCAATGCGCTGACAATCCTGTCCGCGCCGACCTGTTCAGGGCGGTGAATGCGGATCTCGACGCCGGTTTTGAGCGACGGATCGCCGATAAACATGGGCTCGACATTAAGATAGCGGCGCGCGAGATTGCGGAAGTTGAACACCGCCTGGGGCACAACTGTCGAGATTACGCAGCCATTGATCTTGGTCAGGTCCATGCCGTGCATGTCGGCAAGCCGCCACAACCAGGCCGCATGGTCGTCAGCGGTCTTGCGGGCCTCGGTCGCGCTGCGCCACTGGACGAGCCACTGGTCGCCATCATGAACACCGAACACGGTGTTCGTATTCCCCACGTCAATTGCGAGCAGCATGGCGGCTACGCTCTCCCTACCAGGTTCACATCTCCAGCCCTTATGGTCTGCCGGGTGCCATCGGGCAATCTGAGGATGAGGGCGCCGAATTCGTCGAGATCCTCGAATATCCCCTCAATAGGCTCGCCCGACGCCGTGACACGCACGATTGTGCCCAACCCCTCGGCTTGCTCAAGCCAGGCCTTGCGGAGACCCGAAAACCCGGCCCGCGCTTCGATCAACCGTTGTGAAAAGGCGCTCCGAAGCGCTTCCAGCACCATGTCAGCTGTCACCACCGCGTCGCCACGAAGGGTCGCAATTGATGTTGCGCTCTGCTCTGCTCCATCCGGTGCATGCGTGACATTGATGCCGATGCCGGCGGCAACCCACGTGTCCGCGCCCGATCCGCCGGTTTCGATCAGTATTCCGGACAGTTTCGCCTTGTTTATGCGCACATCATTAGGCCATTTCAGGCAAATTTCGGCGCTCGGTGCAAACGATCGCGCCACGTCGCAGACCGCCAGGGCCGCCGCGAACGGCAACCGTGACGCCACGACCATTCCGCCGGGCTCGTGAAACAGCGCCGTTGCGAACAGGTTGCCGACCGGAGAAACCCAATGTCGCTGGAGCCGCCCACGACCTGCCGACTGTGTTTCCGCGACAAGCCAGCCATCGGAAAAGGCACCGGCAGCCGCACGGCGCTTTGCCTCGCTGTTGGTGCTGTCAATTGCGCCGAGGTGATGAACGGGCCAGTCCAGACTCAAGAGGCCAGTCCCAGCGCAGCGTCATACGCCCATTGCGAGAGCTGGTTGATGAACACCAGGAACAGAATGCCGGCGACGAACGCCGAGGCAAGCACGGTCAATGTCACCGATCCATCAATCGATTCAAAACGCTCTTTCGGTTCATCGAACCACATGATCTTCACGATACGCAGGTAGTATCCGAGCGAAACGACCGACGAGACAACGAGGATGATCGCCAGCGGCAGCAAGCCTGCCTCGATGCCGGCGTTGAACACTTCCCATTTGCCGAAGAAGCCACCGAACGGCGGCAGGCCCGCAATCGAGAAAATCAGGATCGACAGGGCAATGGCGAGCCAGGGGCGCGAACTCATCAGGCCGCCAAGCTCATCAATGCTCTCAACCATTCCGCCCCGGCGGCGCATCGCGAGCACACCTGCAAACAGGCCAAGCGACGACACCACGTAGAGCGTCATGAAGATCAACAGGGCCCCTGCCCCGCTGGCCTGGCCGGCGGCGACAGCTACCAGCGCATAGCCGACATTCGCAATCGAGGAATATCCGAGAAGGCGTTTGATATTGGTCTGTGTCAGCGCGCCAAATGAGCCGATGATCATCGACAGACCGGCAATGATAGCGACGATCAGCTGCCACTGGTCCATCACGTCGCCAAAGGCCGTGAACATCACGTTCGCGAAGACCACCATCGAGGCCATTTTCGGAGCCGAAGCAAAGAAGGCACCCACCGGAGTCGGTGCGCCTTCATAAACGTCCGGCGTCCAGACGTGCATGGGTGCGGCTGAAATCTTGAACGCCAGTCCGACAATCATCAGGACCATGCCGAACATCAGGCCAATTGACGGGGCCGAGCTGGAAATCCCGGCAAAGTTGGTCGTGCCGGAAAATCCGTACACAAGCGAGGCGCCGTAGAGCAGCATGCCGGACGCCAGTGCGCCGAGCACAAAATACTTCAGGCCCGCTTCCGACGAACGGGCTGAATCCCGATGGAACGCCGCCAGGACATAGGATGACAGGCTGAGCGTCTCGATGCCCATATAAAGGGTCATCAGGTCAGCCGCCGACAGGATCATCCCCATGCCAAGGCTCGCGAAGAGGGTCAGCAGGACATATTCATAACGGATCGTATCATGGCGCTTCAGGAAGCCCTCGGACATGATCAGTGCAAAGCCGCCCACAGCAAAGCTAACGAATTTCGCGAAGTTCACGAACGTGTTCGTTTTCACCAGGCCACCAAACGCTTCGCCGCCCTGATAGAACATCAGCGAGAGCGCGGCGGCGCCGAACAGGGCCAGCGCGCCGTATTTGAACGACAGCGCATTGAATCGGTCCTTGAGGATGGCGCCCAGCAGCACGCCAAGCAGGCCGGCTGCCGCGAGCCACAGCTCCGGACCGATTGCGACGATCATGGCAGTATAGTCGAGCATGGGCCGTCAGCCTCCGACCATCAGGGACAGAATGCGGTTCGCTGCCCCTTCAGTAATGTTGAAAATCAGGTTTGGCGCGACGCCGAACAATATGGTCAGCAAGGCCAGCGGCACGATGCAGACCAGTTCGATCACGTTCATGTCGCTGATGTCGTTGAGTTTCGGGTTGGTGATTTCCCCGAACACGGTGCGCCGATACAGCGTCAGCATGTAGACGGCCGAGAAGATGACACCCAGCGCGGCGCCGGCCGCAGCCCATGTCGCCGCCTGGAAGCCGCCAACCATGGTCAGGATTTCGCCGACGAACCCGCTGGTGCCGGGCAGGCCGACATTCGCCATCGTGAACAGCATGAACAATGTCGCATAGACCGGCATCCGTTTGACCAGGCCGCCATAGGCCGCGATCTCGCGGGTGTGCATGCGGTCGTAAACCACGCCGACAATCAGGAACAGCGCGCTGGCAATCAGGCCGTGGCTCAGCATCTGGAAAATCGCGCCCTGAACACCAACCTCGTTGAACGAGAAGATGCCGAGCGTGACAAATCCCATGTGCGCGACGGAGGAGTAGGCGATCAGCTTCTTCATGTCCGTCTGGCGCCACGCCACCAGCGACGTGTAGACGATCGCGATCACCGCCAGCGCGAACATGGCCGGCTGGAACAGGTGGCTCGCATCCGGGAACATCGGCAGCGAGAACCGCAGGAATCCGTAACCGCCCATCTTCAACAGTACGCCGGCCAGTATGACCGAACCGGCCGTGGGGGCCTGCACGTGTGCATCCGGCAACCATGTATGAACCGGCCACATTGGCAGCTTCACCGCAAAGGACGCAGCAAAGGCCAACCATAGCCATGTCTGGACGTGCGGCGGGAACGCAAATTTCTCGAGAACTTCAATGTCCGACGATCCGGCGGCCTGGAACATGTAGACCACGGCCACCAGCATCAGCAGCGAGCCCAGCAATGTGTAGAGGAAGAACTTGAACGCCGCGTAGATCTTTTCCTTGCCGCCCCAGATGCCAATGATCAGGAACATCGGGATCAGCCCGGCCTCGAAGAAAATATAGAACAGGACGATATCGAGCGCGGCAAACACGCCGAGCATGAAGGTCTCGAGCACCAGGAAGGCAACCACGTATTCGGTCACGCGCGTATGGATCGAGTTCCAGCTCGCCAGAAGGCAGATCGGCGTCAGGAAAGTTGTCAGCAGGATCAGCGGCATCGACAGGCCATCGACCCCGACCTTGTACGTGATCTCGCCATACCAGGCATATTGCTCGACAAGCTGGTAGCCCGCTGCATTGGAATCGAATGTCAGGAAGGCTGCGACCGACGCGACGAACGTCGCGCTGGAAATGATCAGGCCCGCCAGCAGCGCGGCGCGGCTGTCCTTGCCGGCTTCCTCGCTGCTGAAGCTGCCTGCAGTAGCAGATCGCACACCCATGATGATGAGCGCGCCGATCAGGGGCAGGAAGACAACCGCCGAAATAATGGGAAACCCGCCCATCAGTTAACTCCTCCAGCGCGCAACCACATGACAGCGCCGAAGACGAGCGCAGCCCCAATGATCACGAACGCATAATGATAAAGGTAGCCTGTGTGCATCGCCGAGATCCGCCGGGCGCCCCAGCGTGTGAGCGAAGACACACCGTCAGGTCCGATCCCATCGATAATCTTCTTGTCGGCTTTCCAGAACAGGTTGCCCAGAACGGCCGAGCCCTTGATGAGCGTCGCGTTGTAGAGTTCGTCGAAATACCATTTGTTCGAGAACAGGGTATGCAGCGGACCGCCACTGTCGGCGATACGCTTGCCGAACCCGCGATTGAAGAAATAGGTCATGGTCGCAATCACAAAGCCTGCCAGCGTGACCGCCAGTGGTGCCCACAGCACCCATTCAGGCACATTGTGACGGTCGTGCAGCACGTGGTTCTCGGCGGCCGAATAGATCGCACCGCCCCAGAATGCGCTTTCCTTGCCGCCGACAAACCAGTCGTGGAAATAGAATCCCGCGAAGACAGCCCCCAGGCTGAGCAACGCCAGTGGCACCAGCATGATCGCCGGGCTTTCGTGCGGCACGTGCGCATGGTCGTCATGCTTGCGACCATGATCGTCCGCTGCAGCGAGCCCATGATCGTCATGGTGCTCCGCGGACGCCTGCGGCCCATGGAACGTCATGTAGATGAGGCGCCACGAATAGAAGCTCGTCAGCAGCGCGGCGACGATGCCGAACCAGAAGGCGACCTGACCGAACATCACGTGATGCTCGCCCGCGGCGAACGCGCTCTCCAGGATCGCATCCTTCGAGAAGAAGCCGGAGAAACCGATAAGCGTGTGCGGAATGCCGAGACCAATGATGGCAATCGTGCCGATCAGCATCGCCGCATAGGTCAGCGGCATGAATTTCGCGAGACCGCCCATTTTCCGCATGTCCTGCTCATGGTGCATGCCGTGAATGACGGAGCCTGCGCCGAGGAACAGCAGTGCCTTGAAGAAAGCGTGCGTGAAGAGGTGGAACATGGCGGCTTCATAGGCGCCGATACCCGCCGCAAAGAACATGTAACCCAGCTGCGAACAGGTCGAATAGGCAATCACGCGCTTGATGTCATTCTGCGCCATGCCGACGGTCGCGGCATAGAGCGCCGTGACCGCGCCGACGATCGTGACCATGCCGGCAGCATAGAGCGTGTGCTCGTACAGGGGCGACATGAGGCAAACCAGGTAGACACCTGCTGTAACCATGGTCGCTGCGTGGATCAGGGCCGAAACAGGTGTCGGGCCTTCCATCGCGTCCGGCAGCCAGACATGCAGGAAGAACTGGGCCGACTTGCCCATCGCGCCGATGAACAGAAGGACGCCGATCAGTTCGAGCGCGTAGACGCGCTGCCCGAGGAATTCGATGACGGCTTCCTGCGCCGGGGCCGCCTCAGCGAAGGCCATTGGCGTCACCACGGCGTTTTCGCGAATGGCGCTCAGAACGGGTTCGAACTCGACCGATCCGAAGACGAAGAACACAGCCATGATTCCAAGCGCGAGGCCGAAATCGCCGACACGGTTGGTCACGAAGGCCTTGATCGAGGCGTCGTTGGGCGCCTTCTTCGTGTACCAGAAGCCGATCAGCAGATAGGACGCCAGCCCAACGCCTTCCCAGCCGAAGAAGAGCTGGATGAAATTGTCGGCCACGACCAGCGACAGCATCGCGAACGTAAACAGAGAAAGGTAGGCGAAGAAGCGCGACCGGTGCGGGTCTTCGCTCATATAGCCCCATGAATAGAGGTGCACGAGCCCGGAAACCCCGGTGATCACCGCCATCATGACAATGGACAGCGCATCTATCCGGATCGCCCAGTTCGCGTGGAAATTGCCGACGTCGATCCAGGGCAGCAATGTGATCACATGCGCGCCATTGGCGGCAACAGCTTCAACCGCGTGGCCAGCCGCTTCGCCATGCCCCTCAGCGCCGACAATGCCGGCGGCGTAGGCAAACAGCTGGAACAGCGACAAGGCACCGGCCGTCAGCACGACGCCCGTCGTCAGGAACATCACCGGCAAATCGCCGATCTGCTTGTGGACGAGGCCCGTGAGCGCCACGATTCCGGGCGCGAGCACGATGAAGAGAATGAAGATATCCGGCAGCATCAGCCTCTAACCTTTCATAAGGTCGACATTCTCGACCGCAATATCGCCGCGATTGCGGAAATAGACGACGAGGATGGCGAGGCCGACAGCCGCTTCAGCGGCCGCCACGGTCAGGACCAGCATGGCGAAGATCTGCCCGGCGATATCGCCGTTGAAGACCGAGAAGGCAATCAGGTTCAGGTTCACCGACAGGAGGATCAGTTCGATCGCCATGAGGATGACGATGATGTTCTTCCGGTTCACGAAGATGCCGACGACGCCGATCGTGAACAGCGCTGCCGAGACGGTAAGATAATGGGAGAGTCCAAGGTCCATGATATCAGATCCCCTGCCCGGAGCTCGGGTCTTTCAATTCGAAGGCGTCCGACCGGCGACGCGATGTCTGCTTGGCGACACTCTGGCGTTTGACACCCGGGCGATGGCGCAGCGTCAGCACGATCGCGCCAATCATGGCGACCAGGAGGATGATCCCCGCCATCTGGAACAGCAGCATGTACTGGGTGTACATCACCTGCCCGATGGCCTCGGCATTGGTTGCCGCGCCCGGCGACGCATCAAACGTGCTGACATGACTCTCAAGGCCCGCGAACGACGCGAGCACGATCTCGGCGAGGAAGACCGCGCCGACCAAAAGCCCGAACGGCAGGTAACTTAAAAAGCCCTGTTTCAGTTCGACAAAATCAACGTCGAGCATCATCACGACGAACAGGAACAGCACCGCGACCGCGCCGACATAGACGACGACAAGCAGCATGGCGAGGAACTCGGCCCCGATCAGTACCAGCAGGCCCGCCGACGTGAAGAAGGCCAGGATCAGGAACAAAACCGAGTGCACGGGATTGCGTGCCGCGATCACCATGACCGCCGACAGGACCACGATCGTGGCCAGTATCCAGAATGCGTAAACTGCCAAAGCCCTCAAAGCCCCTAATTGGTGAAACATGAGAGGCCCCTGCCTCCATGCTCCGGTTCAGTCATACTGCAAGGCGGCCCTAACGGTAGGGCGCGTCCAGCTCCAGGTTCTTCGCGATCAGGCGTTCCCACCGGTCGCCATTCGCTAACAGGCGGTCCTTGTCGTAGAAAAGTTCTTCACGCGTCTCGGTCGCAAATTCAAAGTTCGGCCCTTCGACAATCGCGTCCACCGGGCAGGCCTCCTGGCAGAAGCCGCAATAGATGCACTTCACCATGTCGATATCATAACGCGTCGTCCGGCGAGCGCCGTCCTCGCGCGGTTCGGCCTCGATCGTGATCGCCTGCGCCGGGCAGACCGCCTCGCACAGCTTGCAGGCGATGCAGCGCTCTTCGCCGCTCGGATAGCGGCGCAGTGCGTGCTCGCCGCGGAACCGGGGGCTCAACGGGTTCTTCTCGAACGGATAGTTCACGGTCGCCTTGCGGCGGAACATTTCCCGCAGTGCCGACCAGAAGGCCCCGATGAAATCGGTCAGCAGCGCGCCGCGAATGGTCTGCGCAATGCTCATGATTGTACTCCGGTATAAACGACATAGCCCGCCACGATCAGAACGGCTGCAAGCGACGTCGGCAGGAAGATTTTCCAGCCCAGGCGCATCAGCTGGTCATAGCGGTAACGGGGCACGATGGCCTTCACCATGGCGAACATGAAGAAGAAAAAGAGGATCTTGACCATGAACCAGAACAGGCCCGACAGGCTGAGCAGCAGCGGCGGCCAGTCCTGCACGGCGTCTCCGAGGGCGAATGGCCCGTGCCAGCCGCCGAGAAAGAGGACAGTCATCATCGCGCACATCAGCACGATGTTGAGATACTCGCCCAGCATGAAGAGGAGATAGGGCGTCGAGCCATATTCCACCTGGTAACCGGCGACGAGTTCGGATTCCGCTTCGGGCAGGTCGAACGGTGGACGGTTTGTCTCTGCCAGCGCCGAGATGAAGAACATCACGAACATCGGGAACATCACGAAGATCAGCGGAAAGTATTGCAGGCTGAAGGCGTGCCAGTTCCAGAAACCACCGGCCTGGTTCTCGACAATGACGCTCAGGTTCATCGATCCGCTCAACAGGATAACGGTGACGATGATGAAGCCGATTGAAACTTCATACGACACCATCTGCGCCGCCGAGCGCAGCGCGCCCAGGAACGGGTATTTCGAGTTCGAAGCCCAGCCGCCCATGATGATGCCGTAGACACCAAGTGAGCTGATGGCGAAAAGGTACAGCACGCCGACATTCAGGTTCGACACGACCCAGCTGGTTCCCGACACCGTTCCCGGCGCGACAGGAATAGCCGCCCAGGCCACGAAGGAAAGCGTACAGGTCAGGATCGGCGCGAGGATGAACACCGTCTTGTTCGCGCCCGCCGGTATGACGATTTCCTTGAGCAGGAATTTGCCGAAGTCGGCAAATGACTGGAGCAGGCCAAACGGACCGACGACATTAGGGCCTTTCCGCATCATGACAGCCGCCCAGATCTTCCGGTCCAGCAAGAGCAGGAAAGCAATCGACAACAACAGGACGAGGGTGAACAGGCCAACCTGGCCAAGCACCATCCAGAAGCCGGTAAAGTCGCCGAAAGACTCGATGAGATTGCTCATGCCGCCGCCCTACTCCGCTGCTACCGGAGTGTCTAGAGCCGTGCTGAGCGCTGAGCACTCCGCCATGGTCTTGGACGCCCGCGCGATGGGATTGGTCAGGTAGAAATCATCAATCACTGCGGCAAAAGCGTCCGCCTTGATCGCGCCGCCAACACCGCTGACGTCAGCTTGGAGCGCACTGACGCCGCCTGCCCCCGGCGCAAAGCCATGTCCGGAAAACACGGTGCTTTCGCCCTTGGCGCCGCGCAGGACCGCCCGCAATGCGTCGGCCGTGTCGTAGGGCAGCGTCTTACCCATGACATGCGACAGCGCGCGGAAAATGGCCCAGCCTTCGCGGGCCTCGCCCTTGGGCTGGACGACGCGCGTCGTCATCTGGACGCGCCCTTCCGTGTTCACAAAGGTGGCGTCCATCTCGGTATAGGTCGCGCACGGCAGGATGATGTCTGCACGGGCCGCGCCCGCGTCACCATGCGACCCGACATAGATCACTGTCGCGTTGCCGAGTCCGGACAAGTCCGCTTCGTCTGCGCCGAGCAGGACAACCGTGTCCATCCCGCCGCCGAGAATGGCACCCGTCGCCTTGCCATTGTCGCCCGGCACGAAACCGACATCGAGCGCGCCGACACGGCCGGCTGCATTGTGCAGGACGCCAAACCCGGCCCAGCCATCAGCGACAGCGCCGACATCCTGCGCCAGTTTCAGGGCCGCACTCAGGATCGCCTGGCCGTCGGCCCGGCACAATGCGCCCTCACCGACCACGACCATCGGCCGCTTTGCGTCCTTGAGAACCTTGTAGAAGTCGCTGCCAGCCACATTGGCCAGCGCATCGCCACCGGCGCCAAGGTGGTCATACTCATAGGTCAGGTCAGCCGCGTTGCCGATCATCCCGACCTTCAGGTCGCCCCATAGCCAGGATTTGCGGATGCGGGCATTCCAGACTGCCGCTTCGACGCGCGGGTTAGTGCCGATCAGTAGCAGCGCATCGGCCCCTTCGACGCCCATCAGCGTCGGGTTGAGGATGTAGCGCTCGCGCACGCCATCAGCGCCATAATCGGCACCAGCAGGGCGGCAGTCCGTATTCTGCACGCCGAGAGCGCGGAACAGGTCGAGCGCGGCCTTGGCCTGCTCCACTTCGATCAGGTCACCGGCGACAACGCCGATCTTGTCGGCAGGGGCCGACAGCGCCGTCTGCGCGGCAGCAAATGCCTCGCCCCAGGTCGTCGGCACGAGCTTGCCGTTGAGGCGCATGTAAGGTTTGTCGAGGCGCTGGCGGGCGAGCCCGTCCCAGACGAAGCGGGACTTGTCGGAAATCCACTCCTCGTTCACTTCCTCATTGGTTTCCGGCAGGATCCGCATCACGCCATCGCCCTTGGCGTCGACGCGGATCGCCGCGCCCATCGCATCCATGACATCGATCGAGGACATTTTGCGCAGCTCCCAAGGGCGCGCATTGAAGGCGTAAGGCTTGGAGGTCAGCGCGCCGACCGGGCAGAGGTCGATGACATTGCCGGACAGTTCCGACGTCAGTGATTTTTCCAGGTAGGTGGTGATCTCGGCATTCTCGCCGCGCGAAATCATGCCGATTTCCTCGACACCGGCGACTTCAGCGGCAAACCGGATACAGCGCGTGCACTGGATGCAGCGGGTCATGATCGTCTTGACCAGCGGCCCCATGTTCTTGTCTTCGACGGCGCGCTTGTTTTCGTCATAGCGGCTGCCGCCCCGGCCATAGGCCATGGCCTGGTCCTGCAGGTCGCATTCACCGCCCTGGTCGCAGATCGGGCAATCGAGCGGGTGGTTGATCAGCAGGAATTCCATCACGCCGTTGCGGGCCTTCTGGACATAGTCACCCTTGGTACGCACGTTCGGCGCCGAGCCATCCCGGTTCGGACGCATGTCGCCGACGGTTTGGGCGCACGACGCGATAGGCTTCGGCGCGCCTTCCCACTCGACGAGGCACATGCGGCAATTGCCGGCGACAGAGAGGCGCTCATGGTAACAGAAGCGCGGAATCTCGGCGCCCGCTTCCTCACACGCCTGCATCAGCGTGTAGTGCTTCGGCACCTCGATGTCCTGGCCATCGATATTGAGCTTGAACGTGTCGGTCATGTCTTCCCTACTCCGCCGCGATCACAGCGCCCTGCACCATGGCGCGGGGCAGACGGTATTCGTTGATGCGGGCTTCGATTTCTGGCCGGAAATGGCGGATCAGGCCCTGGATCGGCCAGGCCGCCGCATCGCCGAGCGCACAGATCGTGTGGCCTTCGACCTGCTTGGTCACGTCCAGCAGCGTATCGATCTCGTCATGTTCGGCTTCGCCTTTGACCATGCGTTCCATCACGCGCCACATCCAGCCGGTGCCTTCGCGGCACGGCGTGCACTGGCCGCAGGATTCGTGCTTGTAGAAGTAGGCCAAACGGGCAATCGCCTTGATCAGGTCGGTGTCTTTGTCCATCACGATGACGGCCGCCGTGCCGAGTCCCGATTTCAGGTCGCGCAGCGTGTCGAAATCCATATAGGCGTCCATGATCTGGTCGGCCGGCACCATCGGCACGGATGACCCGCCCGGGATCACGGCTTTCAGGTTGTCCCAGCCGCCGCGAATACCGCCGCAATGCGTATCGATCAGGTCGCGGAACGAGATCGACATCTCTTCTTCCACATTGCATGGCTTGTTCACGTGGCCGGAAATGCAGAACAGCTTGGTGCCCGCATTGTTCGGACGCCCGAAGCCGGCGAACCATTCAGCCCCGCGCCGCAGGATCGTCGGTGCAACCGCTATCGACTCGACATTGTTCACGGTCGTCGGGCAGCCATACAGGCCCGCATTGGCCGGGAATGGCGGCTTCATGCGCGGCTGGCCCTTCTTGCCTTCAAGGCTTTCGAGCAGCGCGGTTTCCTCGCCGCAGATATATGCGCCGGCGCCGTGATGGACGTAGATGTCGAAATCCCATCCGTTCACATTGTTCTGGCCGATCAGTTTGGCCTCATAGGCCTCCTTGATCGCCGCTTCCATGGCGTGACGCTCGGCAATGTATTCGCCGCGCAGGTAGACATAACACTTGTGCGCCAGCATCGCGCGGCTCGCCACCATGCAGCCCTCGATCAGCAGGTGCGGATCGTGACGCATGATCTCACGGTCCTTGCAGGTGCCGGGCTCGGACTCGTCCGCATTCACGACGAGATAGTGAGGACGCTCGCGCACCTCCTTCGGCATGAAGGTCCATTTCAGGCCTGTCGGGAAACCGGCGCCGCCACGACCGCGCAGGCCGCTGGCCTTGATCTGGTCGCAGATCCAGTCGGGCCCGAGCGCCAGCATTTCGCGCGTCAGGTGCCAGGCACCGCGCTTTTGCGCAGCTTCCAGGCCTGGCGAGTGCAGTCCGTAGAGATTGGTGAAGATGCGGTCCTTGTCCTGCAACATGTCCTAGTCCTCATCACTCTTTTTGGCGGGCGGCCCGTCGCGCTTCGGCAGCAGGGTCGTCTTGGTTCCCGGCGTCGCTTCAGGCGTTTCGCGCTTGGTATTTGTTGGTGCAGATTCCTTCGGCAGGCCCTTGGCGTCCGTATTGGAATCCTCGGCCGGAACCGGCAGGTTCGGCAGTGTCGAAATCTTGTTGCGCGTGCCGTCGAACAGGTGCGGCTCGGTCAGCACGGTCGTGCCGCCTTCCGGACCGCTGTTCACCCGGTCGATCTGCGGTCCGGGTTGCACTTCGGCGCCATTCTTCAGCTTGGAAATGATATTGGTGAAGCTGTCAGCCGACAGGTCCTCGAAATAGTCGTCATTGATCTGCGCCATCGGCGCGTTCACGCAGGCACCAAGGCACTCGACCTCTTCCCAGGACAGGCGCTTGTCGTCGGTGACAAACATGGCCGGGCCGATTTCCTTCTTGCAGACTTCCTTTAGAGACTCCGCGCCGCGCAGCATGCAGGGTGTCGTGCCGCACAGCTGGATGTGGAATTTGCCCACAGGCTGCATCCGGAACATCGTGTAGAAGGTCGCCACTTCGTAGACTCGGATATACGGCATCTCCAGGCGGTCGGCGACTTCGCGCATGGCCGGCTCGGACAACCAGCCATTATTGTCCTTCTGGGCCAGCCACAGCATCGGGATCACGGCTGAGCGCTGCCGGTCCGCCGGATACTTGGCCCGCCAGAACGCAATCTTGTCCTCAGTCTCGGGCTTGAAGGCGAACGTGTCGCCGCCTGCCTCGATATCAAACCGGCGCAATGCCATCTAAACGTCCTCCGCGGAGGGCAGCACAACGCGGCCTGCCTCATCCAGTGTCCAAAACGGGTTGAATGCGATTTCCCAGGCATTGCCCTCGGGATCCGCGAAATATCCGGAATAGCCGCCCCAGAAGGCCTTGTGCGGCGCCGTCGTAATTGTAACGCCAGCGGCCTTGAGCCGGGCAAAGATATCGTCGACTTCTTCCATCGACCGCGCATTGTAGGCCAGCGCGACGCCCTTGAAATCGCCGGCGCGATTGTGCGGCAGGCCGGCATCCTTGGCGAGCTTGTCTTCTTCCCAAAGCCCGAGCAGGAACCCGCCCATGTCGAACAGGGTCATCCCCTCGGGGCCAACATTCCTGAACCCGATAACGTCTTCATAGAACGCCGTCAGGGCCGCGCGGTCCTGCACGCCCAGTGTCATGATCGAAAGACGATGCTCCGGGAAGACAGCCATTAATCAGCTTCCCCGCGCAAAATCGACGCGGGCGATCTTGCCGTCACGCAGCGTATAGATGGCCGCCACTTCGAAATTGTCGCCGCCCGGCGCGCGCTCGACACGCTCATGAACCATCACGATCGAGCCGAGGTCGATCTGGTTGACAACGTCTGCCCGGTTTTTCGGAAACTCGGTAAACAGGTCCAGATGGCGCGCGCGGATGGCTCCGTGGCCCGCCTGGTTCACGGCGCCATTGAGGCCTGCCAGCTCGGCGTCCTCGGTATAGAATGCCATGAAGGCCTCAATGTCCTGCGCATTGTAGGCATCAAGCTGGCGCTGGACGAGATCGGTCGATGCGCTCAACGGTCAACCTCCCCGAACACGATGTCGAGTGAGCCAAGGATGGCCGAGACGTCAGCCAGCATGTGGCCCTTCGACAGATGGTCCATGGCCTGCAAGTGCGGGAAACCCGGCGCGCGAATCTTGGCGCGGTAGGGCTTGTTGGTGCCGTCTGAGACCAGGTAGACGCCGAACTCGCCTTTTGGCGCTTCAATCGGCGCGTAGCATTCACCCTCCGGCACATGGAAGCCTTCCGTGTAAAGCTTGAAATGGTGGATCAGCGCTTCCATCGAATTCTTCATTTCGGCACGCCGCGGCGGCGCCAGCTTCGAATGCTTCGGCAGGACAGGTCCAGGACCCTCCTTCGCCAATAGTTCGATACATTGCTGGATGATCTTGGTGGATTCCTTCATCTCCTCCATGCGGCAGACATAGCGGTCATAATTGTCGCCGTTCTTGCCAACCGGGATCTTGAAGTCGAGCTCGTCATAGCACTCATAGGGTTGCGAGCGGCGCAGGTCCCAAACAAGGCCCGAGCCCCGGACCATCACGCCGGTAAAGCCCCAGTCCATGATCGTCTTCACGTCCACAACGCCGATATCGGCATTGCGCTGCTTGAAGATTCGGTTCTCGGTAATCAGCGATTCCAGCCGGTTCATCGCGACCGGGAAGTGAAGGCACCATTCGGCAATATCGTCGATCAGGGATTGCGGCAGGTCCTGGTGCACGCCGCCCGGGCGGAAATACGCCGCGTGCATGCGGCTGCCCGAAGCGCGTTCATAGAACACGCAGAGCTTTTCGCGCTCTTCGAAGCCCCATGTGATCGGCGTCAGGGCGCCGACATCCATCGCCTGCGTCGTCACATTGAGGATGTGCGACATGATCCGGCCAATCTCGGAGAACATGACGCGGATCAGGCTCGCGCGGCGCGGCACCTTGATACCCATCAGCTTCTCGATGGACAGGCACCAGGCATGTTCCTGGTTCATCGGCGAGCAATAATCGAGCCGGTCAAAATACGGCAGGCCTTGCAGGAATGTCTTGTATTCAAGCAGTTTTTCGGTGCCGCGATGCAGCAAGCCGATATGGCTGTCGATCCGGGTGACGACTTCGCCATCAAGATCCATGATCATGCGCAACACGCCGTGAGCGGCCGGGTGCTGCGGCCCGAAATTCAGGGTGAACTTGCGCTCGTCATCGATGGATGTCTGGATCGTGTCGGCCATTATTCAGGTGCCTCCTCGGAGACGGCTTTCTCGTCGCCGGGAATCTCGGCTGTCATGCCTTCCCACGGCGAGAGGAAATCGAAGTTCCGGTATTCCTGCGTCAGCTGGACCGGCTCATAGATCACGCGTTTTTCAAGATCGTCGTAGCGAACCTCGTAATGGCCCGTCAGCGGGAAGTCCTTGCGCAGCGGATAGCCCTCGAACCCGTAATCGGTGAGAATGCGGCGCAGGTCCGGGTGATCCGCGAACTGGATCCCGTACATGTCGAAGGCTTCGCGCTCGAACCAGTTCGCCGCTGGCCAAAGCACCGTGGCGCTCGGCACCGGCGTTTCCTCATCGGTGCGGATGCGCACCCGGATGCGGTGGTTCATGCGCATCGACAGGAGGTGGTAAACGACTTCGAACCGGTCGGACCGTTCCGGATAGTCGACCCCGCAAATGTCGATCAGCGTTTCGAAATTGCATTGCTGGTCGTCGCGCAGGAAACGCAGCAGATGCACGATATGGTCGCGCTCGGCCAGCAGCGTCAGCTCGCCGACAACGATCTGCGACGCACGCACAGCATCGCCCTGAGTCGCCTCGATATGGGCGGCGAGATCCTCCAGCGCTTCGATATTCATCTTGGTTCCCCTAGCGCTCGATCGAGCCTTCGCGGCGGATTTTCTTCTGCAGCTGCAGGAAGCCATAGACCAGCGCTTCAGCTGTTGGCGGGCACCCGGGAATGTAAATATCGACCGGCACGATCCGGTCACATCCGCGTACAACCGAATAACTATAGTGGTAATAGCCGCCACCATTGGCGCAACTGCCCATGGAGATCACATAGCGGGGCTCCGGCATCTGATCGTAGACCTTGCGCAGGGCTGGCGCCATCTTGTTGGTCAGCGTACCGGCAACGATCATCACATCCGACTGACGCGGCGAACCGCGCGGCGCCATGCCGAAACGCTCAAGGTCATAGCGCGGGTTGCCAGCATGCATCATCTCGACCGCGCAGCAGGCCAGGCCGAACGTCATCCACATCAGCGAGCCGGTGCGCGCCCAGGCGATCAGGTCATCTGCGCCCGCCGTGAAATAGCCCTTGTCGGCCAGTGCGTCTGACAGGCCGTTGTAGAACGGGTCGTCGTCGCGAGGCACAAAGCCCCCATCAACCCCTGCCCGGGCACCGCCCAGCGCGTATTTTTTGAAACCGTCGTCTGCCATCATTCCCACTCCAGCGCACCGCGGCGCCACTCATAGACGAACCCGATGGTCAGCACGCCCAGGAAGACGACCATTGACCAGAATCCGACCAGGCCGATCGTGCCCAGCGTGATCGCCCAGGGGAACAGGAACGCCACTTCAAGATCGAAGATGATGAACAGGATGGCGACGAGATAGAATCGCACGTCGAATTTCATCCGCGCGTCGTCGAACGCGTTGAATCCACACTCGTAGGCTGAGTTCTTCTCAGGATCAGGGTTTGACGGTGCCAGCAGCGCCGAACCTGCAATGAACAGGCCCGAAATCGCCGCGCCTATCACCAGGAATATGATCACCGGAAAATAATCCAGCGCGAGCCGTTCTATCTCGGTCATGTTCAGTGTCTCCTGACCTAGTCTGGCGCCGGATTAGGACGGTTTTGTCTGTCACGCAACAGACGGGCACATTATATCTCGGGCCCAGACTCTAGCGCCTTCAATACCTTAATTCACGTGCCAGCAGCTGCGGCGGTGCGTCACGCACAGGCACTGTACCACGGCTGAAACCAATTATTGCGCGCAACGCAGAACGAGGAAGCCCAAAGGTCCTTCGAAATTCGCCGCAAACGGCGATCCCGGCTCAGATCGCGGCCAATGCCTTGCGCGCCTTGGCACTGATTCCCTTCCAGTCTTCGGCAGCAATGTCGGCGCCCGTCGCAATCCACGAGCCTCCGGCCGCGAAAACATTGGGAAGGGCGAGATACTTGCCGACATCCGCCTCGGTAATGCCGCCTGTCGGCATGAAGCGCAGGTGCGGCAGCGGAGCGCCAAGCGCCTTGAGCGCGCCGACCCCGCCGGCAATCGAGGCCGGAAACAGCTTCAATAGGTCAAACCCGTCTTCATGCCGGGCCATGGCCTCGCTGGCTGTCACGACGCCGGGGATCATCAGCCGGCGGTGCCCCCCCAGTCCGGCGAGCAGTTTTGGCGACATGCCCGGTGCCACGAGGAAGTCCGCGCCAGCCGCCAATGCGTTCTCGACATCGGATTCCGTCAACACCGTGCCCGCCCCCACCTTCAGGCCGGGTTCGGCGGATTTCATCTCTTCGATAACCGCCAGCCCCGAAGGTGTTCGCAGCGTGACTTCGGCAATCGTCAGGCCGCCATCAACAAGCGCCCGCGCAAGGGGTGCCGCGACTTCAATGCGGTCAACGACCAGAACAGGCACAATCGGCGCCTTGTTCGCGGCTTCCACGAGTGATCTCAGGGGGAACGTCATTACTTTGTCTCCTGTTCGTGGAAGGCCGCAGCACCGATCAATGGCGCTTCCGGATCGCGCATCAGGTTCACCGGACAGTTGCGCAAGTATTGGCAGAGCGGCCCGCGCTCGACAAACCTTTCGTATGCTTCGGGCGTTTTCAGGAAGTCAGTAATGCGATCGGTAACACCGCCAGCAAGAACCACACCGCCAAGCGCCCCGTTCGCCAGCACGAGATCGCCCACGGCGCTCATCACGGTATTCGCCCGCAACTGGATGAGCGAAAGGAACATCGCATCTCCCGCGTCGGCCAGGCGGCGCATCTCCTGTGGGCTGATCTCCTGGTAAGTCCGTCCGTAAATCTCGCAGAAGGCTTCATGCACCGCATTGAGGCCGCTACCGGACGCGACAAGCTCATTGGAGACATAGCCATACCGCGCGAGCAGGATCCGTGCGAGCTCCAGTTCGGTTTTGTCACGTGGCGAGAACGCAACATGCCCGCCCTCACCGGTCAGGACATGCCAGGTAGACGCGTCGCTTCCGAGCAGGGTTGCAACGCCGAAACCTGTTCCAGGCCCGGCGACGAGCACAGGCGCCCCCTCCACTGGCGTTCCGTCCACAATGGTCTCGAACGTGGCGGAATCATATTCGGGCACGGCGCGGGCCATGGCAGCAAAATCATTGAGGAGGTTCACAGCCCCGATACCGAACCGGTCGGATACATGCCGCGCCGACACGCGCCAGCGGCGATTGGTCAGCAAGACCTCGCCGTCCCGAACAGGGCCGGCGAGCGCAAAACAGGCACGGTCGGGCTTCAGGCCGGTCGTCGCGAGATAGGACGCAAGTGCATCCTCGAATGACCCGAAATCGTCGCCTTCCAGCTTCTCGAAATGATCAATGACAAACCGGCCGTTTGACCGGCGCGCCATCGCGAAGCGGACATTGGTTCCGCCAACGTCGCCGACCAGCAACGCGTTCATCATCATTCAGGTCTCCCCGCCAAGGAACGCAAACTGGCTCGCGCCGGACTCTGCCGTGCCGGCCATTTGCCGGAAATAGGAGAACATTTCCCGGCCGAGACCAGCCGACGATTCATTTGGTCGGAACGGGGCTGGCTCACGCGATGCAAATATCTCGCTGTCCACCTTGATATCGAGTGTCCCTTTTTCGGAGTCGAAGGCAATCAGGTCACCGTCGCGCACCCGTGCCAGGGGGCCGCCGCGCGCCGCTTCCGGACTCATATGGATGGCCGAAGGAATCTTGCCGCTCGCACCGGACATGCGGCCATCGGTAACAAGCGCGATCTTGAACCCCCTGTCCTGGAGGATGCCAAGCACAGGCGTCAGCCCATGCAGTTCCGGCATGCCATTGGCAGCCGGCCCCTGGAACCTGACCACGGCGACAAAATCGCGATCGAGTTTTCCGGCCTCGAACGCCGCTTTCAGCGCGCCTTGCGTCTCAAACACGATCGCGGGCGCTTCGAGCACGCGATTGGCAGGCTTCACCGCAGAGACCTTGCTGACGCCCCGGCCCAGCGGACCGCTCATCAGGCGCAGGCCGCCATCCTCTGAAAACGGATCGGATGCCGGCCGCAGGATGTCGAGGTCACCGCTCTTTTCCGGCGCAGCGCGCCAGGCGACCTTCCCGCCATCGAGGAAAGGCTCGCGGTCATAGCCCGAGATGGGGCCTGCCACTCCTTGCGCATCCCCATCCATCAGCCCGGCGCCCAGCAATTGGCGGACAAGGAAACCCATCCCGCCGGCTGCATGAAAATGGTTCACGTCCGAAGGCCCGTTCGGGTAGATGCGCGCCAGCAAGGGCGTCACCGCACTGATGTCGGCGAAATCCTCCAGCGTGACCTGGATGCCCGCAGCGGCGGCCATGGCCGGAATATGCAGCGCATGATTGGTCGACCCGCCGGTCGCCATCAGGCCGACAATCCCGTTTACGACAGACCGTTCGTCAATCAGTTCTCCCATGGGCCGGTAGTCGTCGCCCTGCGCGGTCATGGCAGCGGCACGGTGAGTGGCCGCCCGCGTCAGCGCCTCGCGCAGCGGTGTGCCGGGATTGGTGAAGGCCGCGCCTGGCAGGTGCAGGCCCATGACTTCCATCAGCATCTGGTTGGAATTGGCCGTACCGTAGAACGTGCAGGTGCCCTGCGTGTGATAGCTTTCGGCTTCGGCGCGGAGCAGTTCCTCGCGGTCCACCTTGCCCTCGGCAAACAGCTGGCGGATTCGCACCTTCTCGGGATTGGGCAGGCCCGACGGCATCGGCCCTGCAGGCACGAAGACCGATGGCAGCCAGCCAAAGCGAAGCGCTGCTATCACAAGGCCCGGAATGATCTTGTCGCACACGCCGAGATGCAGCGCTGCGTCGAAGACGTCATGGCTCAGCCCGATCGCTGAGGCCATTGCGATTACATCTCGCGAAAACAGCGAAAGCTCCATGCCCTCCTGGCCTTGCGTGACACCGTCGCACATGGCCGGCACCCCACCCGCCACCTGTGCAATCGCGCCTGCGTCGCGCGCCGCCCTGCGAATGATATCCGGATAATGCTCAAACGGCGCATGCGCCGACAGCATGTCATTATAGGAGGTGATGATGCCGATATTGGGCCAGCCGCCGCCGAGCAGTTCTGCCTTCTCCATAACAGCACAGCCGGCCGAGGCATGAGCCAGGTTGCCCTCGGTCATCTTCATCCGCGCAAACCCGCCCGGACGACGCGCCCGGATCATGTCCAGATAGGCGGCGCGCGTATCCTTAGACCGACGACGAATGCGATCGGTTACTGAGGTGATGGCGGGATTCATCTGTGTCATCATGGGGCCCATATGATTGTGAGGCGGGGGCCGAGCCCATCAACGGCGAAGCGGATGGGGCAATCATCGGGTTCCGATTTGAGGGCCGCCGCTAGCACGTCCCGCTTCTCGTCGCCAAATATCAGGAGGATGGCGGCATCAGAGTCGATGATCGTCGGCCCCGTCAGCGTGAGCCGTTCCGTCACGTCTCCTGCCACTGGACAGCCGGTCGCATCGATGGCGGCAACAAACTCTCCAGGCTTGGCGTGCATGGCACCCTTCAGGCCACCGGCTTTTGGAAACCAGCTTGCGGTATGCCCATCCTTCCCCATACCCAAAAGGATCAGGTCGATCGGGTCGGAATGCGGGCCGTAGGCGAGATTCCGGTCAGCGACCGCCGCCGCGGCTGTCTGCGCAAAAGTCTTCATCGGCACGAACCCGGCCGCCCCTGCCTTTGCGGTCAGCAAATGCCGGCGCATTAGCTGCTCGTTCGATCCTGGATCGACCGGGCTGACCCATCGCTCGTCGACAAGACCGACGGTCACACGGCTCCACGCCATATCGGTCTGCGCAAGCCGGTCGAACACGGGCGCAGGGGTTGATCCTCCCGAAACCATGAAGCTGGCTTTTCCGGACTCCTCGATCGCAGCCGACAAAACGCCCACTGCCATGCGCGCAGCAAAGTCGGCCGCCTCGTCTCGGCTCGAATGCGCCAGGAATTCGTGCTTCATATCCTACTTCCCTTCGAACCACTCGCGCCCGTCGCGGTCCATCATCATCGCGGCCGCAAGCGGCCCATTGCTGCCGGCAGCGTAGAGATCGGGTGCATCGCCGTAACGATCCCAGGCGTCGATCAGGCCGTCGACCCATGTCCAGGCAGCTTCGACCTCATCGCGGCGCATGAACAGGGACAAATTGCCCCGCACAACATCCATCAGCAATCGTTCGTAGGCATCCGGATAACGCACGGTGAAGCTTTCGGCATAAGAGAGGTTTAGCGGAAGGGATTTCACGCGCAGTCCGCCGGGACCAGGCTCCTTGATCTGCACATAGAGCCGAACGCCTTCATCCGGCTGGAGCCGGATGACCAGCCGGTTCACGGCGTCGTTGCCTTCGCCGAACAGCGAATGCGGGGTCGGCTTGAACTGGATCACGATATCGGAATGACGATAAGGCAAACGCTTGCCGGTGCGCAGGTAGAACGGCACGCCGGCCCAGCGCCAATTGTCGATGGAGGCCTTGATCGCGACGAAGGTTTCCGTGGTGCTGGCGGTACCACTGCTCAACTCGTCGACATAGCCTTTGACCGGCTCATCGCCGCGCACGCCTGCCTTGTATTGGCCCCGCACAGTCACCCGCCGCGCCGCCTCGCCCGTGATCGGCACAAGAGCGTTCAGCACCTTGATCTTCTCTGTCCGGATATCGTCGTCGTCGAGATGGTTTGGCGGCTCCATCGCCGTCAGGCAGAGCAGCTGGAGCATGTGATTCTGAACCATGTCACGCAGCGCGCCGGACTTGTCATAATAGTCCGCTCGGCCCTCAAGGCCGAGGTCCTCAGCCACCGTGATCTGGACATGATCAATATAATTGCGTGACCAGAGCGGCTCGAACAGCATGTTGGCAAATCTCAGGACCATCAGGTTCTGGACCGTCTCCTTGCCGAGGTAATGGTCAATGCGAAAGACCTGGCGCTCCGCGAACACGGCGCCGACCCCGTCATTGATTTCGCGGGCGGACTCAAGATCAGTGCCGATCGGCTTTTCGAGCACGACCCTCGCCTGCGCGGTCGCCAGGCCCGCCCGTCCCAACGCCTCGGAGATGCCGACATAAAGGCGTGGCGAGGTTGCCAGATAGAAGACGCACGCCCGCTCTGCCTCATCGGACATTTTCGATTTGAGGGTTGGCCAGTCAGCATCCGGGTCGGTGGCATCTATCGAAACGTACTCAACGAGCTTTTCGAACCCTTTCCACGCCTTGGCATCCCAATTCTTGCCGGATGCCGTCTCGCAGGCCTCACGGGCCATGTCGCGATACGCTTTCGTGGAAAGCTCCGAACGCGCTGTGCCGACAATCCGGCTTGTCTCCGGGATCTGGCCGTCCAGCCACCGGTGATAGAGCGCCGGCAACAGCTTACGCCGGGAGAGATCGCCAGTGCCACCGAATATGACGATATCGAACGGATCAACCGGTATGAATTTGGCCATCGTGGACGCTCCCCGCGCAGTCTAATTCTCGCATGCCGCAAGAATGCGATTCTGAGTACAGTATTTTGGCGAAGGTGCCAAAATAGGCATGTTAGCGCTCTCATGCGTCCGCGTCACGCACTGATTTAGGTCATGCGACAGGGAGGTCCTGGTCGGTCCCTGAGATCAATCCTGTCATGTTCGACGGCGGCTCGCTCAGAGTCGACCAATCCAGACCGAATATTCGGGTACGTCGCCCAAAAATTCACCATCCCATCCGGACTGTGCCAATACGGTTGCGCCTGACGGCAGGCAATCCGGGCGCGACCGGGATGATGCCCCCAGATTGAACACGCAAAGCACCTTTTCGTCGCCCCGCGCGCGCCAAAATACAAGAAGCGGCGCATCCGCTTCTTCGAATGCTATGTCACCCAGGGTCAGGGCGGGCGACAATCGCCGAAGGGTCAGCAGGGCCCGCGTAAAATTCAGGACCGATCCCGGGGCCGTTTCCTGGACGTCTGCCGCTACAGTCGCGTGCCCCTGCCCCACTGGCAGCCAAGGCATGCCCGTCGTGAACCCTGCTCCGGGCGCGTCATGGATCCACGGCATCGGCGTGCGGGCCCCGTCACGGCCCAATGTGCGAGGCCAATTCGCGATCGCCTCCGGATCCTGCAAGTGCTCGAACGGAACCTCGGCCTGAGGCAAGCCCAGCTCTTCTCCCTGATAGAGGATAGGATTGCCGCGGAGGCTGAGGAGTAGCGCATTGGTCAGTTTTGCAAACCGGGCCCGGTCGGGTCCGTCATACCAGCGGCTGACGCAACGCGGCGCGTCATGGTTCGAAAAGGCCCATGACGGCCACCCCTCGTCAAACGGGCCCATCCAGTTGGACTGCGCGCGCTTGACCCGTCCCGGAGTCAATGTGGAGGCATAGAGAAAGTCAAAGTTGTAGGCCGAGCTCAATCGACGGTCGCCAGTCGTGAAGGCTTTCATCTCGGGCAACGGGTCGGCTCCTGCGACTTCCGCCACGGTAAATACCGCGCCGAATTCATCGGTCAGCGCGCGCACGCGCTCCAGAAACATGGGGATATTCGGGTGCGATTGGTTGTGCACATGGTGCTGGAAGTCATGCGGCCGCGTTATTGTGCGATCACCGACATCCCAGGCAGGATTGTCACGCAAGGCCGGATCGAACATCGAAAAATTGATGGCGTCGAGCCTGAATCCGTCAACGCCGCGCTCAAGCCAGAACCTTGCCGCCGCAAGCAGGGCGTCCTGCACCTCGCGATTGTGCAGGTTCAATTGCGGCTGGCTCGCCAGGAAATTGTGCATGTAATACTGCTGCCGCCGCGCATCCCATGTCCATGCTGCGCCGCCGAATACGGCCTGCCAATTATTGGGCGGCGTCCCGTCCGGCTTTGCATCCCGCCACACATACCAGTCGGCTTTCGCATTCGTCCTGTCCGCGCGGCTCTCGCTGAACCAGTCATGCGCATCAGATGTATGAGACATCACCTGGTCGATGATGACGCGCAGCCCATCGACGTGCGCTGCCGTTATCAGTCGGTCGAAATCATCAAGCGTGCCGAAAATCGGATCGACGTCGCAATAGTCCGACACGTCATAGCCGAAATCTTTCATCGGCGACGTGAAGAATGGCGATATCCAGATTCCCGCCACGCCGAGTGATGCGATGTATCCGAGCTTCTCGGTTATTCCTGGTAAATCGCCAATCCCGTCGCCATTCGTATCGAGGTAGCTCCTGGGATAGACTTGGTAGATCGCGGCGCCCCGCCACCAGGGACAAGGCGCGTCTTTGGACGGAGGCGTTTGGGCTTGCGTGGGGTCCGTCATATGCTGGATACCTCTTCCTGACGCGAGCCCCGCTGACGGTCCGGAAGCGTCGGGACGCGCTCATTCGTGCATTCAACGGCATTCCTCACGCGGGTCAACGCGGCTTGATGAGCGGCAAAATCGGCTTTGCCCTGCAGCGAAACCAACTTAGATGGTGACATATGGAATTTGATGCCCGCACATTTCGCAACGCACTTGGCCTGTTTGTTACAGGCGTTACCGTTATTACCGCACGAAACGAGGACGGCGTGCCTTTCGGTGTGACCGCCAACAGCTTCAACTCGGTATCCATGGATCCGCCCTTGATTCTCTGGTCTCTGAGCCGGGCATCGCGCAACCTCGCCGCTTTTCAGGCCGCCCGGCACTTTTGTGTTCATATCCTGCGCGAGAACCAATCTGCCCTGTCCCGCAGGTTCGCCATGAGCGATGTCGACAAGTTTGAAGGGATGGAATTCGAACCGGGTGAAGGCGGCGTGCCCATTTTGCCCGGAAGCGCCGCGCGGCTAGAATGCCGAACTTACGCGCAGCATGATGGTGGCGACCACGTCATTTTTCTGGGTGAAGTCATTCGCATTGCCGCCGATCATGAGGCGCGCCCGCTATTATTTCATGGTGGCCGCTACGCCGTATTGTCTGATACTGTCGAAAGCTAGGACATGTTTCCGCGAGGCAGAGCCTCCGGAAGGCAGCGGCAAAATTCCAGGCCCACCGTCCAGTCAGTCCGGAGGGGACCCAATTGAATCTGTTCGCGCGATTCATGCTCATCTTGTTTGCCGCCTTGCGCGGTCAACCCGCCCGCGACCCGCTCGAGCCGACCCGTATCGGTCTCCGCGTCTGGTTGACCGATCGCGCATTCGCACGAACTGTACCCCTGCATCGCATACGATCTTACACTGACCTTGCGACCATCAATTCCGTCATTCGGATTGGGCTCGGTCGCCTCATTCGCCGAAATGGCTGGATGCCCATCATTCAGGCGGAATCCATTCGTCACACCGGCGCTCTCCGATTCCCGCAAAAATTCGAAGTCGTCACGTCAATCGTCGGGTGGCAGGATAATTATGTCTGCTATGTGCATGAAGTATTCGCCGGCGAGGAACGGGTCGCTGTCAGCAGCATGCTGGCGCGCATCATCGGGCGCAAAGGCAGCGCCGTGGCGATCAGCAGCATCGCCGAGGATCTCGGGGCACCCGAGCAGAGCCCGACCATCACCCCGCAATTTCAGGCGATGATTGCCGAATCTGAACTCGGTCGCGCGCGTTCTGTGGAAACGAGCCGCCCCGTCTGAACCCTGTTCAGGTGGTTCCGCGAGCCGCCGGACTGTTCTGATGATCGGCGGCCGTAACGCAACGGCTCGGAGGGATAACGAGGAAGGCGCTGGTTCCACGGCCTTCCTGGCTGTCGAGTAGCACATCGCCGTCGTGCTGGCGTGCCAGCTTGCGACTGACTGACAAGCCGAGACCCACACCACGGCCATCCTTCAATTCGTTCGTGCGGGCACTCTGGAAGAACGGCTCGAATGCCTTGTCGAGATCTTCCTTGCGCATGCCCGACCCACGGTCTCTGACCATTAACAGTATGCCTCGGCCCACAATCCGCGAAACCTTGACGGAGATCGGTGATGCAGCACCATGTTCAAACGCATTGGTCACCAGGTTCTGGACAATCCGCTCCAGCGCCGTCCGGTCGTAGTAAACCTGAGGCAGTCCCGGCTCGATACTCACCTGCAGCGGCACGTCAGAATAGCCAGGTGAAGCGAGCCGCACGCGCCCAACAACACTGTTGATGATCTCGGACAGCTCAACCACTTCCTCGTCTGCCGTCACGGTTTCGCGGTTCAGCTTCGAGAAGCTGATGATCTGATCAATGATTCCACCAAGATAGGACGCGTGTTTGCGTATCTGGTCGGCATAGCCCCGGAACTCGCGTTCATCGAACGGAATGTTCGAATCGCTGCCCATCAGGCCCGAGCACCCGACAATCACGTCGAGTGGCACTTTCAACTCGCGGCTCATCGAGTTCAGGAACCGGGTCTTGGCCGCGTCTGCAGTTTCCGCCTCTTCCTTTGCGACCTCGATATCGCGCTTACTCTGCTCCAGGTTGGTCACATCAGTGTGGAGGATGACATGCCCGCCATTGGGCACCTTCTCGACGGATTTCTGCCAGTACCTTTCACCCGCCTTGGGCAGGCGGCGCGAACCCGTTGTCAGATCGCTTTCTGTGCCTGAGAAATAAGTCTTGTGGAGGTCATTTTGCACCAGGACATTCCCGTTGGCGTCGAGATAGGCGAAGGCCTGGCCACTGGCATTCAGCGCGCCAATGAGGATTTCATGCGATTCTGTCGCCAGGATCCGGGACTCGACGTTGGAAACGAAGGTCAAATATGTGCGCTTCATGCCAAAATAGACGGCAAACATAAAAACGAGGACCATTAGTGAAATAGTGAAGCCCGAATTTGCCGAGGACAATCCGGCGAAAAGGAGCAGTGCAAACACGGCCGTCCCCGCATATCGCAGCGCGACTCTCGGTACGGCAGGCAACAGTGCCGACATGCCGGCAATCATCGGCAGAATCAGCAATGCCCCGTATAGGACCGACGCACGCGGGTCGGAAGCGTTTATGAAGAACGGCAGCGATCCCCATGCCGCGCCGAACACATAAGCCAGCCATTCGGACCGACGCAGGTAGCGTCCACTCACGGCAGTTGGCCGGGAAAGGTTGCGCTTGAGCAGCGAATCGATGACCAGAACCGCCGCCAGCACCCAGTTCAGGAACAGCCAATAGCGCATTGACGAACTGGCAATGTTCTGCGTGATCATCATCGTGGTGGCGGTCGAATTCACAATCATCACGCCAGCCATGGTGGCGGTGTGACTCGCGAAGGCCAAGTGCTGTTCGAGCAGCACGACGCGATCTACGGCAGTCGCGTTTGGATGCCTGCGCTGCAGCAGATACTTCAAAAATGAAATTTGAGACCCGTTTGTCAGCATGAAGTCTGAATACCGCGATAAGATGAATATGTGCCTTGTCACCAAGGGCTAACTTAATGAGAGTGCCGATACTTTCGTTAACAATTAGGGTTCATGGGAGAGAACTTGGCCACCGAGAACGAATACAGAATCGCGATCATCGGGGCCGGGCCTGCTGGCCTCAGTGCGGCGCATTTCCTGCAAGAACGGGGAATCCGGGCTGTTGTCTACGAAGCTGAAGGACGGATCGGCGGAAAGTCGTTTTCGATTCTAAACGGCGACAACATGAACGAAATGGGCACGTGCTATACGACGCGGTCCCACACGATGATCAAAGGCTGGATGAAGGCCAATGACATCACCTTGAAACGGCTCGGAGAAGCCCGCTTCGACGGCCAGTCCGTCTTTGAATACGTCAGGCAGGGGCCGGGTGCCCCGCTACCCCTGCAGGTCACGCGGTTCATCCGGAAGGCCGGCGCCCTGCGCAAGGCGATCCGCGCAAGGCCTGACGATCCGAAAGTCATGCAGGAAGCCTCTCTTTCGACAATCGAATGGGTTCGCGCTCTGAATATCCCCAAGATCGAACTGGCGATGCATCGCATCCAGACCACACAGGGATATGGTTATGTCGACGAGGCCACGATCGGCCAGACTGTCCAGTGGTGCGACCTCCAATACCTCCTGTCTGGTGTGCTCAATGACCTGCATATGCCCGAACAGGGCTGGACCACGTTCTGGGAGCGATTCTCCAGGCCGCTTGACGTAAGACTCGACACGCCCGTGATCGGGATCGACCGATCCGGCCCGAAACCGGTGATCCACACGCGCGATGCCGAAGAAGTGTTCGACGCAATTGTCTCGACAATCCCGATGCAACTTTTCACGGCCATTGCCGATCCAAGTGCGCTCGAACAGCGTGTCGCCGACAGTATCGACTGGAAGAACTACACGACCACGCTGATCGCCTCGAATGACTGGTTCACCGGGCACCAGGTCATCGGGTACTCGCGGGCCTCGAAGGACAGTTCACTGCGCGGCGCGATCCTCGGTGGACGCGCGGAAGGTGAGAGTTCGGACCTGGGCGGGCGCCTCTACGTTACCGGCCAGTTCTCCGATGGCCTGAACTCGGGTGAATTGCGCGAAATTCTATTTGCCGACGCCGCGTTGCACGGGTTCACGATCAACAACGTCGTGCTCCAGAAAACCTGGCAATATTTCCCGCAATACAAGGCCGAGGCCGTCGCGTCCGGGCTTTTCGGCGATCTCCGGCGCGTTCAGGGGCACAACGATACCTGGTTCAGCGGCTCGACCTTTTCCCACGAACTCGTGTCCAGTGTGGTCTCGCGCAGCGAAACAGTGGTCCACGACATGTTGATCGCCCTGAAGCAGGAATCCCTGGCACGCGCCTGAGCTTGTCAGGCCAGCGCGGCAGGCCAATGCAGAGCTGACGGAAACCGGCTGAGTCGCCCCGCTTTTTCGGCCGCAAGGGCCACCCTCCGCCACAAAACAACGTGAACCACAAGTCACGCTTTATGTTGACGCCCCGATATATGTGAACTATGGTTCACGCATGATCGAGGTGCGCCAGACAGAAAAATTCTCGGACTGGCTCGGCAAACTCCGGGACATCCGGGCGCGCGCCAAGGTCCTGACCCGTATCCGCCGGATGGAAGGCGGAAATTTCGGGGATGTCGCGCCGGTGGGTGAAGGCATCAGTGAAATGCGGATCCATTACGGGCCCGGTTACCGGGTCTATTTCGTGTAGGACGGCGAACAGATCGTCATCCTGCTATGCGGCGGCGACAAGTCCACACAGGACAAGGACATCGCCAGCGCAAAGGACATGGCAAAGGAGCTTTGAAATGGCACTTAAAACGAAGAAATTCGACATTCAGGATCACCTGGCAAGCCCGGCAGACCGGGCCGCCTATCTTGCTGCCGCCTTCGAAGAGGGCGACGAGGCCTTTATCAAGCAGGCCCTCGGCGACATCGCCCGATCCATGGGAATGACAGAGGCCGCCAAACTGGCCGGCATCACGCGGGAAGGACTCTACAAGGCCCTCGGAAAAACCGGCGACCCCAAATTGTCCACCCTGCTCGGCATCGCACGCGCGCTTGACGTCCAGCTGACAGTCGAGCCGCGCGAGGCCGCCGTCTGACGTCCAGACGGCCCAGGGCCCCTATTTTTCCTGCTGCTCCATGCGCACCCCCACAGGCAAGGCGCGCCAGACAATTGCGGCGAGCACACCCCAAAATGACCGACACGCCGGAGCAGTCCAGCCCCGGCAGGGGCCCGCATGCGCCCATGGCCGGAGGCACGCCCGGCCAGCATGCGGGCCCGCACCCCATTCCGCGCCGCATGCTGCGCGAGCTGGTCCAGGAGGCCCTCGATGCCGGGCTGCGCATCACCGAACTGGTCGCCGAGCCGGACGGCACCTGCCTGTTCTTGACGGATGCCCGCGCGGGCGCGCCTATTCTCGACCCATTGGAGGAAGCCAGGGCCAGACGTGCAGCTAAGGATACAGGGCTTGCGCACCGCCACTACGAAACTGGCGGGCGGCATGGTCGCCTATTACGCCTACGCCTGGCAGGGCGGTCCGCTGATCGCCAGGGGCGAAGGCGGGACGCGCGATGCCGCACGCGATAACCTCGAAACACAACTCGCCACGCCGTCTGTCGCTTACATTGCGGGCATTGTTCAGGCCCACCTGAAGAGCCCCGAATGGGCACGGCTTGCGCCGCGGACCAAAGGCGACTGGCGCGATTCCCACCCCAGCCTCAGGCAAGGCCAGATGCGAATGGATGTCGTGAGCCGCCTGTTCTCCTGGGCCCGGTCGCGCGGCATGACGACAGCCCCACCAACCGAACCGCTGGAGCGGATCTACAAGGCCGACAGGTCTGATATCATCTGGACCGAAAGCGAAGTCGAAAAATCCGCGCCCATTCCGACAAGACCCTGCAATGGGCGATACAGCTCGCCATCGAAACCGGGCTACGGCAGGGCGACCTTATCACGCTGCCCTGGTCTGCCATCAGCGATGTGGCGATCCGGTACCGAACCGCCAAGCGCCGCAAGGATGTTGTCATTCCGATCACGCCCGCGCTGCGCAAGGCGCTGGCGGATATCCCGAATCGGTCACCTGTTGTCCTTTCAAGCTCTACGGGCAGCGCCTGGACGGGCTTCGGCCTTCGCGCCAGCTTTGACGCCGCAAAGAAGCGAGCATGAATCACGGGCCTGAGATGGCATGATTTTCGCGGAACGGCGGTCACACGCCTCGCAAAGACCGATCTGACCCAGCGCGATATCGCGCGGATTATCGGGTGGCCAGAGGATCGCAATGAGCGGATTTTGGAACGCTATGTCTCTGCAGACGCGGTTGCGCTCGACATGCTGGCAAGAATGTCCGGGGAACGCAGTTTGCAAACCGGCTGCAAACCGGAGGACGGACAGTGATTCAAGCGCCTCGCATCCTGTAATAACGCCTGGCAGGGGCAGTAAGACTCGAACTTACGACACCCGGTTTTGGAGACCGGTACTCTACCAACTGAGCTATACCCCTACAGGCGAAGCGGTGGTTTGCCCCAAATGCAGGCTGGCTGCAAGACAGAAGGTTCAGACAATTGCCAAAAGCTGCTGTGGGTGCGACCCGAAATCCCGCCCAATGAAAAAGGCCGCCTCCTTGCGGAAGCGGCCTTTGCCGTCAGGACTGGAACCAGTCCCTATTTCTTGATTTCGGAGACCACGCCGGCGCCGACGGTCCGGCCGCCTTCGCGGATGGCGAAGCGCAGACCCTTGTCCATGGCGATCGGCTGGATCAGCTCGACATCCATTTTCACGTTATCGCCCGGAAGCACCATTTCCTTGTCGGCCGGCAGCGTCACCACGCCCGTCACGTCGGTCGTGCGGAAGTAGAACTGCGGACGATAATTGGTGAAGAACGGCGTGTGACGGCCACCCTCTTCCTTGGTCAGGATATAGGCCTCGGCTTCGAACGTCGTGTGCGGCGTGATCGAACCCGGCTTGCAGAGAACCTGGCCGCGCTCGACGCCTTCACGGTCAACACCGCGAAGCAGCGCACCAATGTTGTCGCCAGCCTGGCCCTGGTCGAGCAGCTTGCGGAACATTTCAACACCGGTGCAGGTCGTCTTGACGGTCGGGCGGATGCCGACAATCTCGATTTCCTCGCCAACCTTGACGACGCCCTGCTCGACCCGGCCGGTCACAACCGTACCGCGACCCGAGATCGAGAACACGTCTTCGACCGGCATAAGGAACGGCTTGTCCAGCGGACGCTCTGGCGTCGGGATATAGTCATCAACAGCCTGCATCAGCTCGAGGACCTTGTCCTTGCCGATTTCAGGATTGCGGCCTTCGACAGCCGCCAGCGCCGAACCGGCAATGATCGGGATCTCGTCGCCCGGGAAGTCGTACGAGTTCAGGAGCTCGCGCACTTCCATCTCGACCAGTTCCAGAAGCTCGGCATCATCGACCTGGTCGACCTTGTTCAGGAAGACAACCATCGACGGCACGCCGACCTGCTTGGCCAGCAGGATGTGCTCGCGCGTCTGCGGCATCGGGCCGTCAGCGGCGTTCACAACCAGAATCGCGCCATCCATCTGCGCCGCGCCGGTGATCATGTTCTTCACATAGTCAGCGTGGCCGGGGCAGTCGACGTGGGCATAGTGACGGTTGGCCGTCTCATACTCGACGTGCGCCGTGTTGATCGTGATGCCACGGGCCTTTTCTTCAGGTGCCGAGTCAATGTCGGCATACGATTTGGCTTCGCCGCCGGACGCCTCGGCCAGGACCATCGAAATGGCCGCCGTCAGCGTCGTCTTGCCATGGTCAACGTGTCCAATCGTGCCGATGTTCACGTGCGGCTTGTTGCGTTCAAACTTTGCCTTGCCCATCGGGCCTCTCCTTAGCGTGTCTGGTGTCCGGCCCGCCGGACGAGGTTTCATGTAATTATGGCAGGCGGAATGCCCGTTAAACGCGCCTCATACCCATGTGTGGCGAGGGTTTCAAGCGGGCATTTGTATGCGGGCTGTGCATGGGGGCGCGACTTGCGTTCAAGGCCCAATGCCGGATATGCCACGGGTCAACTCTGTCACCGAGGCCATGACATGGATACAAACCTGTCCACACACGCACAACGCGTGCGCCAAACCCCTCTCGGCACGGTCGCCGCTGCCCGTGCCGGACAGTCGGTCCTGACGGCCGCGGGATGGCGCATCGACATGGCCCGACAATATCTCGACGCGGAATCTGAAAGCGCCCTGCTCGCCTTTGGGCGCGCACGTTCGCTCGAAGCCGCATCGGCTGACCTGTTCGGCGCCGCCATCGTCAACCCGTCGGAAGACCGTCCCGCCCTGCATTGGGCGCTCCGGGTCAGGACGCCCCTGACAGGCGAAGCCGAAACCGTACGGCAGAGCGTGCTTCCCGCCCTCCAGTTCGCCCGGGACATCCGGTCCGGAAACGTCAAGACCGCTGGCGGTACGCCGTTCACGTCCATCGTGCATATCGGCATTGGCGGTTCCGATTTCGGACCGCGACTGATCGCAGACGCCTTCGAAGACGTGGCCCCTGCCGGTATCGACCTCCGGTTCTGCGCCAATGTCGACCCGCTCGACCTCGATCGCGCCCTGGCAGGTCTCAATCCCGCCACCACGCTCGTCATCGGCGTGTCAAAGTCGTTCGGGACGGAGGAAACCCTCTACAATCTCGCACGGGCGCGCACCTGGCTCGAAAAAGCGCTGGGCGACGCCGCCGCCCGGCACCTCGCCCTCGTCACCGCGGCCCCTGCCAAGGCCAAGGCCTGGCTCGGCGGACGGGACGCTCACCTGTTCGACATGCCGCTATCTGTCGGGGGGCGCTTCTCGCTCTGGTCGGCGGCCTCGCTCGCCTGCATGATCTATCTCGGCGCCGACGTGTTCGACCGCATCCTGGCCGGCGCCAGCGACATGGACGCACATACCCGCGACACACCACTTGCTGCCAACGTCCCGATGCGTCTTGCCCTGCTCGACTATTGGAACACGTCCATCCTCGGCGACAAGATGCGCGTCCTGCTCGCCTACGCCAATCGGTTGCGCCTGTTGCCGACTTACCTGCAGCAGCTGGAAATGGAATCGAACGGCAAGAGCGTCGGCCCCGACGGAGTCACGATCGCGGTCGCCACCGCGCCCGCCCTGTGGGGCGGCGAAGGCTCGGTCGGCCAGCATTCCTACCATCAATGGCTCCATCAGGGATCCCAGGCGGTTCCCTGCGAGTTCATCCTGGCGCCCGATACCGGACGGGATTCCGCCGGCATCTCGGCGCTCACGGCGCATGCGCTGGCCCAGGCCGAAGTCCTCGCCAATGGTCGCAGCCTCGCCGAAGTGAAGACCGAAGAGCCCGGACTGGACGACGTGGTCGCGCGCCAGAAGGTCCATGCAGGTGGCCGCGCCTCGACCTTCATGACCCACGCCGCATTCGGGCCTGAAGCCTTTGGTGCGCTTGTCGCGATGTATGAACATCGCACCTATTTCGCCGGCAGGCTATGGGGCCTCAATCCCTTTGACCAGTGGGGCGTTGAGCGCGGGAAAACCATGGCGGCCCGTTTGAAACCGGCGTTGACGGGCGATGAATCCGCCGACGATCCGGTAACGGCTTCGCTGATCGCCGCGCTGCGCTGATCCGTGCCGGTCGCCCGAATCCTGAAAGAAGTCGCGATCGGGGAAACACGCCGGGTCGCGTTTGATCAGGCTGGTCGCGCGATTGCCCTGCGAACGGATCGGTGGAGCGACACGGCCACAAGGCCACATATTGGCGACATCGTCGCCGCCCGTCTGCGCGCCATCCATCCGACGCAAGGCGGCGGATTCGTCGAACTTCCCGGCGGCGCGGAAGCGTTCGTTCGGCTTCGCGAAGGACATGGCTTCACCGAGGGACAGTCCATATCAGTGCAAATCGTCTCGGAAGCCCGGCTGGGCAAACTCGCGCGGGCCGAGCCAGCCCCCTTCGAACCCACCACACAGTCTCCTGCCGCGCGTTGGCAGGCTGCCCTGCCCGGCGCCACCCATCTCGCACAGGAAGACGTCCTCCCCGGGCATCCGGACATCGAGTCGGCGTTCGATGAAGCGACGTCCGAAACCATCACATTGCCTGGCGGCGGCACACTGCGCATCCAGCCCACGGCGGCACTTGTCGCCATCGACCTCGACACATCCGGACGTAATGACAGCGGACGGGCCGCCGCCCGGGCCCTGCGCATCAACACGGACGCCACCCGGGAACTGGCCCGCCAGATCAGCCTGCGCAATCTTGGTGGTGCCATCGTTCTCGACTGCGTGTCGCCGATCAACCGCGAGGCAGGATTCAAACTGCGCGACAGTTTCCTCTCGGCGTTTGCCGACCTGTCCCAAAGGCATGCCAAGGCCCTGGCGCCATCGGCTTTCGGCCTGATGGAAGCCTCTATCGCCTGGGGTGAAACGCCGATATCCGACCGGCTTCTCGATCGCCACGGCGAACCGACCGACGAAACCCTGTGCCTTGAAGCCCTGCGCCATCTCCAGCGAGAAGCCAGGGCGCGCCCCATGGCGCGGCTCACGCTCACGCTTCCCCGGCGCGCCTTCGACTGGATGACCAGTAGCGGCCTTGACCTCCAGGCCCGCCTTGACGAGACTTTCGGTGCCCGACTGACCATTTTGTCCAGTGACAAAACCAAACCAGAAGTATTCCAGACATGAGCAAGCCCATCTCCCCGGAAAACAGCACGCCCAAATGCGCCCAGTGCCGCAAGAAGCCGGTTTCCCCGGAATACAGGCCATTTTGCTCGAAACGCTGCGCCGATGTCGATCTGGGCCAATGGCTTAAGGGCGGATATGCGATCCCCGGCGCCCCCGCTGAACTGGACGAAAACCTGGATAGCGGGCGCCCGCTCGACGACTTGTCAGGCGATGACTGAAAACGCGATAGACAAGCGAGCCTGCCTTGGTTAGAACCCGCCTTCCCTGCTGGCCTGCCCGGGTAGCTCAGGGGTAGAGCAGCGGATTGAAAATCCGCGTGTCGGTGGTTCGATTCCGCCCCCGGGCACCATTCAAAATCAGATTGGGTCGCCAGCCTGCCCCGTCAGGGCGCTGGCCATGACGCAAATCCAGAGTTGGTCGTTTAATTGGGCTTTCGCTCCCATTGACCACATTTGCTCCCCCACTGCCTTCAATATGGGCACATGGCCTGAATTCCGCGATTCGCTGTGCGTGTGCGGGAACCCGATACATCTGTTAAGAGTACCGTCCGAGCGTGCTCTTATGACAAACAACACTTCTGAATCATCTCCTCGTCTGGTCGCCGTTTCAAACCGGACAGCCTATGGCAGCCCTCGCGCCGGCGGACTCGCCGTTGCCCTCTCCGATACGCTCGCCGAAACAGGCGGATTGTGGATCGGATGGAGTGGCAAGATATTTGACGTTCCCCGTCGCCGTGTTCTCAATACCGATGAAGACGGGGTCTCGTTCGCGCTGATCGACATGTCGAAGGCGGAATATGAAGGCTTCTACCTTGGCTACGCCAACAGCGTACTTTGGCCGGTCATGCACAACCGGCTCGATCTTGCCGTGTTCGACAGTGGCTATTTTGCCGCCTACAAAGCCATAAACCGGCAATTCGCGGATGTGGTTGCCGCGCAGACTACGCAGGATGACCTTATCTGGGTCCAGGACTACCATTTCTTCCTTCTCGCCAAGATCCTGAAGGACGCAGGCTGTGTCCGCCGGACGGGATTTTTCCTTCACATTCCGTTTCCGGCACCGGAAGTTTTCAGGTCGATCCCCGACCACCTGACGCTGGCGGCCGGCCTATGCGCCTACGATGTTGTTGGGCTCCAGAGCACGCACGACTGCGCCAATTTCGCGCGCTATATCCAGGAAGAAATCGGTGCGGAAAAACTCGATGACGAGCGTTTCAGGATCGGCGACCATGTCCTCACGCTTCGCCTCTGCCCCATCGGCATCGACGCGGAGGGCTTCAGCCTCAGCGCCACGAGCCAGGCTGCCAATGATGCGTCCCGGAAACTCGCGCGTTTTCTCGGCGACCGCGATCTGGTCATCGGCGTTGACCGGATGGACTATTCCAAGGGCTTGCCGCAGCGTTTTGAAGGCATGGCGGTGCTGTTCGACAAATACCCCGACCTGCACGGCAAGATCTCGTTCACCCAGATCGCTCCGCCTTCCCGATCCGTCGTCGAGGAGTATGCCCAGTTGCGCCAGCAGCTTGATGAGCTGTCGGGACGCATCAACGGTGACTATGGCGACCTCGACTGGATCCCTATCCGCTATCTTGCCCGCAGCTATCAGCGCGACGAGTTGGCTGGCCTTTACCGGCTCGCATGTGTCGGCCTGGTCACCCCTTTGCAGGACGGCATGAATCTTGTGGCGAAGGAATACGTCGCGGCACAGGACCCGGACAATCCCGGCGTGCTCGTCCTATCCCAGTTCGCTGGCGCCGCTGACCAGATGACCGACGCTCTCATTATCAATCCACATGACCGCAACGCCGTCGCCGAAGCCGTACGCACGGCCTTGAACATGCCACGCGCGGAACGTCAGAGACGTTGGCGTGCCCTGTATGACGGCATCTGCCGGCAGGACATCAACTGGTGGCGTGAGCACTTCCTGGCAGCGTTTGACACGGCTGAGAGCCGACACTAGTGCAGAATATGCCCGATGCCCCTGTCAGAACCTTTTCCTTGTCGCCAGACGACGCTGTCTTTCTCGATTTCGACGGTACGCTTGCCGGGCTTCAGGATGATGCGGACACGGTCTTTCTTGCGTGTGGAATGGACAAGGTCCTGCGTGCCTGCGCGACCCGGCTGGATGGTGCCTTGGCGGTAATGTCCGGCCGCGACCTGGACGATCTTTCAAAGCGGGTTCCCGACAGCCTCTGGCGTTTCGGCAATCATGGGCTACGGGTGTCTGCGCCAGGCGGGTTGGCGACAGATTCCCCCATGTTGGCACCAAGCGCCCTGATTGATGCCTTGTCGGAGATTTCCAGCCGTCATGTCGGCGTCCGCCTCGAGCCCAAGGGACCTGTACTCGCCGTGCATTATCGCGCTGCACCCGGCGTCGAAGCCGAACTCAGATCTGCTCTGTCTGACGCCATTGAACCGTTTGCTGACTATAGCCTGCAGCATGGGAAAATGGTCTTCGAAGCCAAACCCGCGGCCGCAAACAAAGGCGCCTGTCTGTTGCGCGCCATGCAAAGCAAGCCCTTCGTCGGACGTCGTCCCGTCATGATCGGTGACGATACGACCGATGAGGACGCCTTCGCGTCGGCGCAATCGGTCGGCGGCATCGCCGTCAAGGTCGGTGAGGGCGCAACAGTCGCGTTGCATCATCTGGATTCCGTGCAGGACGTGCACGCATTGCTGAAGGAGTTTGCATCTTCATGAGTGGACTGAACATGGGCATTGTCGGCAACGGCACTATCGCTGGCCTGATCAATTCGGGCGGCGACTATCAGTGGCTTTGCCTGCCGCGTTTCGACGGCGAACCCGTGTTGAACCAGTTGCTCGGCGGTGGTGGGCAGTTTAGCGTCTGGATGGATGGCCTGACGTCACGGTCGCAATCCTATGACAGCAACACCTCCATTCTTCGCACGCGGCTTGAATCGGACGACGGCGCCATCCTGGAAATCATCGACTTTGCGCCGCGTTTCGAGAACCGGGGCCGCGTCTTCCGGCCTGCCTCGATCGTCCGACGCTTTCACATTGTCGCCGGCACCCCGCGCGTGCGCATCACCCTGACCCCGCAAACCGACTGGGGTGCGCGTCGGCTCCCGTCTGTCCGGGGCGTCAACCATATCCGATTCACCGATGGCGAGCTGGCGTTCCGCGTGACCACCGACGCGCCTGTTTCTTACATCATGTCAGGCACCAGATTCCTGCTTGAACAGGATGTGTCATTTGTCCTCGGCGCCGACGAATCCCTCACCGACACGGTCGACGTCATAACGCTCGACTGGGAAGATCGGACCCGCAAATACTGGACGAAATGGTCGCGCAGCCTGGCCGTCCCATTTGAATGGCAGGAAGCGACCATCCGCGCGGCGATCACATTGAAACTCTGCGTGTTCGAGGAAACCGGCGGCATCGTCGCCGCCCTGACAACCTCCATTCCCGAGCATGAAGGATCAGAACGCAACTGGGACTATCGCTTCTGCTGGATTCGGGACGCCTATTTCACCGTCTCGGCGCTCAACCGCCTGTCCGCCATGGGCACGCTGGAACACTACATGCGCTGGGTCCGCAACATCGTCGCCCAGTCGAAGGGCGGTCATATCCAGCCCGTGTACGGCATTGGACTTGAAGCCGACCTCACCGAAGAACATGCAACTCATCTGCCGGGCTTTCGGAACACTGGCCCCGTCCGGCGCGGGAACCAGGCCGCCGAACATATCCAGCACGACGTGTACGGACAGGTTGTTCTCGGCGTTGCGCAATCATTTTTCGATTGCCGCCTGATCTCGCGCCCAGGAATCGCGGAGTTCCGCCAGCTTGAACCGGTGGGTGAACGCGCGTTTGCGGTGCATGACACGCCGGATGCAGGCATCTGGGAATTCCGCACCATCGCCGAAGTACACACATCCTCGGTTATCATGTGTTGGGCCGCCTGTGATCGCCTGTCAAAAATCGCGGCGCATCTTGGCCTTCCCGATCGGGCGGCCTATTGGGCAGAACGCGCCGAAATCATTCACAAGACTGTCCTGGACAATGCCTGGAACGCCGGCGCTGGTGCCTTCACGGCGGCCTTTGGGGGAGAGGCGCTTGACGCCTCGGTCCTGCTGATGGCAGAGATCGGCTTCCTGCCTGCCAGCGATGAACGTTACATAGCGACAGTTGAAGCCATCGACAGCACGCTGCGAGAAGGCAATCACGTCTATCGCTACAAGACCGAAGACGATTTCGGCCGGCCCAAGACCGCCTTCACCGCTTGCACCTTCTGGCACATTGATGCGCTGTTCCGGATCGGACGTGTCGGCGAGGCTCGCGAGATGTTCGAGTCCGTCCTCTCCAGCCGCAACCATGTTGGCCTTCTGTCGGAGGATTTTGATCCAACGACGGGCGAGTTGTGGGGCAACTTCCCGCAAACCTATTGCATGGTCGGTATCATCAACTCTGCCGCGCTGCTCAGCAAACCCTGGTCCTCGGTTATCTAGGCCTAGGCCGCGACATCCGATTGTTCAGATCGTGCGACGGACGCGTCCAGAATACCCGGCTCGTCCCAATGTCCTTCGGGGCGGATCATCACCATCGGATCGCTTTCCGGCATCAGCGCGCGTGGGTGGTCCGGCAGCGGAATCTCGATTTCGACATATTCGAAATCCGAAAACCAGAAGCGTGGCCGATCCGGGGAAATCCTGCACCGGAACGTGCGCGACCAGACCGGCCACAGCCTCGCCTGTATCTGCGCAATCATCAACCGATAGCCTTTTCGCGTCGCGTATTCGAACGCCTCAGCGAGCATCACCTGCAGCGCAGGTCGCCCCCTTTGTCCACGCAACAGCACGACCCGCTCAAGCTTGGCGAACCCGGCAAACCAGCGCATCCGAAGGGTACCGACTGCATCTCGCCCGTCAAACACCAGGAAATGCGTGGCGCAGAGGTCGTTGCCGTCGAACTCCTCCTCATAGGGGCAGGCCTGTTCGGCCATGAACACGGCGGCGCGAATCGACACCATTTTCTGATAGTCATCAAGCGAGCGCACAGGCCGCGCCGTATAACGTTCGAACGCTCCGGCCGGCACTGGGCGACACAGCACCTGCTCCCCGGTCTGTGGCCGGTTGCTCATGCCACCTCGCTCCGGGCCGCAACCAGCGCCTCCTGCACGTACAGGTCAGGCAGCCCGCCCTCGCACGGCGTGAACCCCAGGCTTGCCATGGACCGTTTGCCATCATCTGTCGCCCCGCGCGCAAAGCAGGGATAGGCACTAAAGAGCTCAACACGCATCACGGCAGCCGCTGTCATCACGCGCTTGCGCGCCTCTCGCCTGGCCCCGGCATATACGCCGATATAGAAGCCGGCGCAGCCTTTTCCGTCAATGCAGAGGTGCACCGGGTCAGGGTTTGCAGGATCGTAGGAACCATCCCGCACGGCCTGCTCGCCAAGCTGCGACAAAGGCAATGTCAGGAAGATTCCATCGACTGGATGACCTGTTACCCACGCCGTCATTCCCGTGATACGATCCATTTCAGCAACCGAATCAGGCGTAGCGATCTTGGACGACATCAGTAGCTCAGCCATCTCAATACCCTGCTCAAGCTCAGCAAAGGTCGCACGCCTGAACCCCAACTCCGCGCCTTTCGACGCAACCTTGGCGAGATTTATTGAACCGTCCACTGATACACCATTTATGATAGTTTTCGTTCTCAACTACAACTGACGCTTATAGGATTGATGCCACAGGCGTTGGTGCGTGGTTTGGCGTCCCCCTTCTCATCAACGCGCTCTGCAACCTTGCCCCGCCAAAATACTTGCCTGCACACCCAAAGCCTGCCGCGGGCTGATCGCAAATATCCTTGGCGGATTTCGATGCCGCATTGCGTATTAAACGATTGGAGCCTGTCCGCCGCAGCCGAGAAACTGGGTGGATCGGTTCCCACGATCAGCCGACGCATAAGCGAGCTCGAAACGGCCCTCAGGACCGAACTGGTCAAACGGTCGTCGCGCGGTATCGACCTAACGGATGCTGGCCGCATGCTGCTGCGTCACGCAAACCTGATGGCCGATATTGTCTCTGCCGCGCACGACGATGTGTGCGACACTGACACGCCGAATGAAGGGCCGGTCGATCTCGTTACCGGCGATGGTCTGGGACCCTATTGGCTGGCGCGTCGGATACCGCAGTTTCTCGCGAGCTATCCGGGAATTGAACTGACACTATCGATATCTGACCGCCCGCCAGACCTGCTGAACAATGAAGCAGATATCGCCATCCAGTTCGAACCGCCAAACCGAAGCGAATTGGTCGGTCGTCGGATGGGCGTGGTCCACTATCTGTGCTTCGCGTCCCGCGGCTATCTCGACCTCCATGGCATTCCGACCAGCCTGACCGATTTTCACCATCACAGGTGCCTTTTGCACGAGGGCTATGTGAATCAATCCGGACATTTGGCGGAAGAGGCCTTCCTCGCGCGGCAGCTGATTCCGTTCTCCCTGATTACCAACTCGTCCTCGACCCTGATTGCATGTTGCCAGGCAGGCGGCGGAATCGCGATCCTGCCGTCCTATATCGGTGCGGCCTATCCGGAACTCGTGCCGCTCGCCCTTCCGGAAATGGCCTCGATCCAGTTCTGGATGACTTATACGGAACGCGTGCGACGCATTACGCGCGGACAGGTCGTCGTCGAATGGCTGCGCAAGGCGTTTGATCCGACCGAGTCCGACTGGTTCCGCGCAAATCTCACGCGCCCGGAATTCACACCTGCAGGCGAGTAAGTCGGCAGGAATTGCCGCCGTCGCCAAATATGAAGCACTAATTTGCTCACCAATGGCTATTCCCGCGCACGGTCATTCCCGCTAGGTCTATTCGCACGGTCCCACGAACAGGAAGCTGCCTATGCCGAGCCATCTCGACTATCTCAAGACTCTTGAGCAACGCCTGCTCTGGCTCTCGGCCTGGACGGTTCACAATGCCAACCACCTCCGCGACAAGCGCGATGACGACGTCAAGGTCGGCGGCCACCAGGCGTCCTGCGCGTCGATGGTCTCAATCATGAGCGCGCTTTATTTCCACACGCTACGCCCCGAAGATCGCGTCGCCGTGAAGCCGCATGCCGCGCCCGTCTACCATGCCATGCACTACCTGATGGGCAATCAGACGCTGGAAAAGCTGCAGAACTTTCGCGGCTATGGCGGAGCGCAATCCTATCCCAGCCGCACCAAGGACATCGACGATGTGGACTTCTCAACCGGCTCCGTCGGCCTCGGCGTAGCGGAAACCGCCTTTGCCTCGATCATCCAAGACTACCTCGAAGCCAAGTCATGGGCCGCCAACCGCCCCCTTGGTCGCATGGTCGCGCTCGTTGGTGACGCCGAGCTTGACGAGGGCAATGTCTATGAATGCCTGCAGGAAGGCTGGAAACACGACCTGCGCAATACATGGTGGGTGATCGATTATAACCGCCAGAGCCTCGACGGTGTCGTGCATGAAGGACTCTGGGAAAAGGTCGAGGCCATCTTCAAGGCGTTCGGCTGGCGCACCGTTGTCCTGCGCCACGGCGCCCTGCAGCGCGCCGCGTTCGAGGAACCGTGCGGCGATACGCTCAAGACCTGGATCCAGACATGCCCCAATGCCGACTATTCCGCCCTCACCTATAGGGGCGGCGCCGCATGGCGCGTCCGCCTCATGAACGATATCGGCGACCAGGGCGACATCACCGCCCTGCTCGACCGCCGAAACGACGACCAGCTTGCCGCCCTGATGAACAATCTCGGCGGTCAGTGCGTCCAGTCCCTCTGCGATGCCTTCGATTCTGTCACCGACGATACGCCCACCGTCTTTCTTGCCTACACGATCAAGGGCTGGGGCATGCCGCTCGCCGGCCACAAGGACAATCATGCCGGCCTGATGAACAAGGCCCAGATGGCCGATTTCCAGGCGACAATGGGAATCGCCGAAGGTGAAGAATGGGCCCCCATGGCGGGCGTCGAAGACCCCGATGCCCTGAACGCTTTCCTGCGCGAGGTTCCCTTCTTCGCCGACGGACCGCGCCGCTTCACAGCACCGCCGGTCGCAAGTCCCGGCCCGATCTTTCTCGACGACGACGTCCAGTCTACCCAGGCCGGCTTCGGCAAGATCCTCGACGTCCTCGCCAAGTCCAAAACCGAACTCGCCGATCGTATCCTCACCACCTCGCCCGATGTCACGGTCTCGACAAATCTCGGCCCATGGGTCAACCGGCGCAGCCTGTTCGCCCGCGAAGCCAAGGGCGACACGTTCCGCGACCAGCAGATCCCCTCGACCCAGAAGTGGCAATTCTCGCCCGAGGGCCAGCATATCGAACTCGGCATCGCCGAGATGAACCTCTTCCTGCTGCTCGGGGCGGCCGGCCTATCGCACTCGCTCTTCGGCGAGCGCCTCATCCCCATCGGCACGGTGTACGACCCCTTCATCGCCCGCGGCCTCGATGCCCTGAACTATGCCTGTTACCAGGACGCCCGGTTCATCATTGTCGGAACCCCGTCGGGCGTCACGCTCGCCCCGGAAGGCGGCGCCCACCAGTCAATCGGCGCCCAACTGATCGGCATGAGCCAGGACGGCCTCGTCTCGTTCGAGCCGGCCTTCCTCGACGAACTCTCGATTATCATGGACTGGTCCTTCGACTACCTCCAGCGCGATGGTGACGGTGACCCTGATGAGCGCACATGGTTGCGCGACGAGACCGGCGGCTCAGTCTATCTCCGCCTCACGACGCGCCAGCTGGAACAGGTCCGCTGGTCCAGCCGCGACGACGAGACCTTCCGGCAGGGCGTCATCGATGGCGGCTACTGGCTACGCAAGCCCGGCCCGAATTGCGAGATCGTTATAGCCTATCAGGGCTGCGTCGCTCCCGAGGCGATCAAGGCCGCCGGACGCATCGGCAATAATCGCCGCGACATTGGCGTTCTCGCCGTCACGTCCGCTGACCGCCTCAATTCAGGCTGGACGGCTGCCCGCCGCGCCCGGGCACGTGGCAACAAGTCGGCCAGGAGCCAGATCGAGCGCTTGATGGAACAGGTCCCTCGCGACTGCACACTGATCACTGTCACCGATGGTCATCCGGCCACGCTCGCCTGGATCGGCGGCGTGAAGGGCCACGCGACGACGCCTCTCGGCGTCGAGCATTTCGGCCAGACGGGCACGATCCAAGACCTTTACCGCCATTTCCAGATCGATGCCGAAGCCATCGTCTCGGCGGCAAGCCACCTGTCGCCCGGCAAGGTCATCTGATCAGGCCGTCTCAAGCCATCCTTGCAGGCGCGCCGCATCAAGCCGCGTCTGCTCCGGGCTGCCGAACAGCTGGCGGTTCACGCCGATCCGCTTGAACCAGTAGTGCAGGCCGACGAGGTCGGTGAAACCCATGCCGCCATGCACTTCCGTCGACGTGCGCGCAATGAACGTACCCGCTTCAGCCAAGTGAGACTTTGCCAGCGTCGCCATGGCGAGGCCTTCCGGATCGCCCGTGTCCAGTGCATGTGCCGCATGCCAGATCAGCGCCCGCGACGGCTCCAGCCGCGCCGCCATTTCCGCGCACATGTGTTTCACGGCCTGGAACGATCCGATCACCCGGCCAAACTGCTGGCGCTCGGCGGCGTAGGCGACCGCTTTGTCCAGCATGGCCTGCGCCGCACCCAGCGTGTCAGCCGCCACCAGCAACCGCGCCGCAGCCAGCACTTCGTTGTCTGGTTTCAGCGACATCGCGCGCGCTTCGCCGCCAAAGACCACTTCGGAGAATATCCGTGTCCGGTCGATTGTTTGCATGGGCGTTGCGGCAGGAGTCTCGACGAGGTTCAGCGCGCCTGTTGTGTCTGCCGCCAGCAAGTGCGTCGATCCCTGCGCCGAGACAGCCAGTAGCGACGTACCGGTCAGCGTGTCGCGGTCGACCGTCACGCCTGCGCCGTCACGGCGCGACGACAGTTCCGTGAGCGCAAGGCCCATCCTAATATCGCCAGAGGCAATGCCCGGCAGGACGTCGTCGCCTGCATGCCGCATTGCGTGCGCCGTCACCGTCGTTGCCAGGAACCGGCTCGGCGCAATCGCATACCCGAGCGCCTCTTGCACGAGGCAGGCATCCAGCAGGCCAAGCCCAAGGCCCCCATGCGCTTCCGGCACATGCAGCCCCGCGAGGCCCAGCTCATCCAGCCCGGACGTCAAAGCCGCGTCCGCTGCGTCATCCCCGGTCGCAATCTTGCGGATCGTGTCCAGCGGCGCGGCATCTTTCAGGAAACCGTTCAGGCTGTCCTGCAACATGCGTTGGTCTTCTGAGAGTGCAAATTCCATTGTATTTTTCCTCTCAGGCCTTGGCCGGTTTGGGTTCGCGCGGCAGGCCGAGGCCCCGTTCCGCAATGATGTTCTTCTGGATTTGGGCCGTGCCGCCGCCGATAATCAGGCCAAGGTCGTACATGTAGCGCGCCTGCCACGTGCCCTCGGCGCGCAAATGCGGGCCATGTTCGTACATCACGCCCAGTTCGCCGAGCGCGTCGATCGCCAGCCGTGCGATCTCGTGGTTCAGCTCACACCCCATCAGCTTGACGACCAGCCCAGCCAACCCGGCGCTTTCCTTCTTCAGGCTGTGCGTCGTAATGCGAAGGCCGTTCGCCTGCATCGCATAGACTTCGCCTTGAAGTTTCAGCAGGCGGTCGCGCAGCAGCGGATTGTCGATCAGCCGCTCGCCGTTCACCGTCTCTCGCTTCATCAGTTCGACCAGTTCCACCAATCGCGCCTTGGTCGCGTTCGGATCGCCCAGCATGCCGCGCTCATGGGTCAGCGTGGCATTGGCGACCTGCCAGCCCTTGTTCTCGGCAAACACGATCCCGCTCTTGGGCACACGCACATCGGTGAAGAAAACTTCGTTGAAATTCGCCGCACCGGTCATGTCGACCAGCGGGCGCACTTCGATCCCGGGTGTCTCCATCGAAAACAGGATGTAGGAAATCCCTTCATGTTTCTTCGCGCTCGGGTCGGTGCGGACGAGACAGAAGATCATGTCGGCCTGCTTGGCCGTCGACGTCCAGATCTTGCTGCCATTGATGATATAATCGTCGCCATCAGCTACCGCCGCCGTCCGAAGCGCCGCAAGGTCGGATCCTGCGCCCGGCTCGGAATAGCCCTGGCACCAGACCATCTCGCCATAGAGGGTCGGGCGGATATAGGCCGCCTTCTGCTCGGGCGTGCCCAGTTCCAGCAGCGTCGGCACCAGCATCGAGATGCCCTGGTTCGACATCGCGCGTGGCAGGCCCGTGCGCGCGAACTCCTCCGCAATGATACGGGACTTCAGGATGTCCGGTTCCGCGCCATAGCCGCCATATTCCGTGGGAATGGTCCGCGCCGCGAGGCCGTTCTCAATGAGCAGTTTCTGCCACGCCTGCCGCTTGGGGTTTTTCATGCCCCGGTCATCGGAGGTCGGCGCCAGATGTGCGTTGGCAGACAGGACATCGGCCACTTCCTTGCGGAAGACCTCATATTCCGGGCTGAATGAAAGATCCATTGTAGACGGGCTCCTTGATTTTCAGTGACCCTGACAGGCTTTCCCTTGGGGCTGCCAAGAGGCACTCTGCCCTTTCCGGCCCATTCGCGTCTTTCTGCTTGCTGGACGTGGCGTAAGGGTCCCTATTCTGGAAAAAATCACTCTTGGAGGAACGCCCCTATGTCAGTCGAATATGAAGTCCGCGGCCACATGGCCATCATCACGCTCAATCGCCCGGAAGCCCGCAATGCGATCAACGGCATCATGGCGGCCGGTATCGAACATGCGCTCGACCGGTTCGAAGAAGACCCCGACCTCTGGGTCGCCATCCTCACGGCCAATGGCAAGGCCTTTTGCGCCGGCGCCGACCTGAAAGAGATCAGCGCAGGCAATGGTGGCAAGCTGGGCACCGAAAAAGGCGGCTTTGCCGGAATCGTGAAGCGCGAACGCACCAAGCCATTGATTGCCGCGATCACGGGCAGCGCCCTGGCGGGCGGCACCGAGATCGCGCTCTCGTGCGACATGATCATCTGCGCCGACACGACCAATTTTGGCCTGCCGGAAGTCAAGCGCTCGCTCGTCGCCGGTGCCGGTGGCCTGTTCCGCCTGCCCCGCGTGATCGGCATGCCCACTGCGCTCGAAGCGATCCTGACAGGCGATCCGCTGCCCGCCCAGCGCGCCTATGAACTCGGCATGGTCAACAAGGTCGTGCCCGAAGCAGAAGTGATGGCGGAAGCGACGAAACTCGCCGAACGGATCATGGCCAATGCGCCAATCGCCGTGCAGGCCAGCCGTCAGGTGGCGCACGCCGCCCTGACCAGTTCCGACGAAGACCTCTGGCATGCCAGCGGCAAGGCGTTCGGCAAGGTCATGAAGACCGAGGATTTCAAGGAAGGCCCGCGCGCCTTCATCGAGAAGCGCGCACCTGTCTGGCAAGGCAAGTAAGCCTAGTCCTCCCGCACCACACGTGCCTTTCCGCGGCCGAGGGCCAGCGCCTTGATCGCGCCGCGGAAAGTCTGCACCTCCTGCTCGGTCCAGTCCGCCCGGATCAGGGCCGAGCGGAGATTGTCCTTCATCAGCGGCGTCTTTTCCGGCGGGAAGAAATAACCGGCGCGTTCCAGTTCCGCTTCGAAATGCTCGAACATCCGGAACACATCGTCCCGCGTCGACGGCACCCCGTCCCCTGAAACCGGGATGACAGGGCTCTGCGCTGGAATGTGCGACGGAATTTCCGCCGCGTTCAGCTTGCCCCACTCGTGCGCAAACACGCAGACGGCCTGCGCCAGGTTCAGGCTCTTGAAGTCCCGGTCGACCGGGTAGGTCATCAAGAGGTCGGACAGCGCCACGGCTTCGTTCGGCAGGCCGGACTTCTCGCCCCCGAACATCACCCCTGCCACCCCCGCGCCGCCCACGGCCCGCCCATACGCTGCCCCCGCAGCGCCTGCGGCATCGACCACGCGTTTTTCGATCCCCCGCATCCGCGCCGTCGCCGCAACGAGATAGGTCACCCCCTCCAGCGCATCCTGCAGTGTTTCATACACTTTCACGCTCACGCCCGCATCGAACGCGCCGGCTGACATCGTATCCGCCGCCGGATTCGGCCAGCCATCCCGGGGTGAAACGAGGCGAAGATCGGTCAAACCGAAATTGCGCATCACCCGCGCCGCAGCGCCAATGTTTTCGCCAAGTTGCGGGGAATGGAGGATGACGCAGGGGCTGCGCTGTTCTGACATGTGGGAACCTGTTTTGACGCGGCCTGCCGCTCTGCTATAGCGCAGTCCAATAGCTTCAACCGCAAGGATTACAAAACATGGCGAAGATCAAGGTCAAGAACCCGATTGTCGAGATGGACGGGGACGAAATGACCCGCATCATCTGGCAGCTTATCAAGGACAAGCTGATCCATCCCTACCTGGATATCGATCTGAAGTACTACGACCTGTCGATCCAGAAGCGCGACGAAACCGACGACCAGATCACCATTGACGCCGCTGAAGCCACCAAGAAATACGGCGTCGCCGTCAAGTGCGCGACCATCACCCCCGACGAACAGCGCGTTGAAGAGTTCAAGCTGAAGAAGATGTGGCGCAGCCCGAACGGCACGATCCGCAACATTCTCGGCGGCGTTGTCTTCCGCGAGCCAATCGTGATCTCGAACGTACCACGGCTGGTTCCGGGCTGGACCAAGCCTGTCGTTATTGGTCGTCACGCCTTCGGCGACCAGTACAAGGCCACCGACTTCCTCGTGCCCGGCAAGGGCAAGCTGACCATGAAATGGGAAGCGTCCGATGGTTCGGACTCCATGGAATTTGATGTGTTTGATTTCCCGGCAGCCGGTATCGCCATGGGCATGTACAACCTCGACCAGTCGATCCGCGACTTCGCCCGCGCCAGCTTCAATTATGGCCTGCAGCGCAAGTGGCCGGTCTACCTGTCGACCAAGAACACGATCCTCAAGGCCTATGATGGCCGCTTCAAGGACCTGTTCCAGGAAATCTTTGACGCCGAGTTCGCTGACAAGTTCAAGGCCTTCGGCGGCACCTACGAGCACCGCCTGATCGACGACATGGTCGCAGCTGCGATGAAATGGTCCGGCGGCTATGTGTGGGCCTGTAAGAACTATGACGGAGACGTCCAGTCTGACACCGTCGCCCAGGGCTATGGTTCGCTCGGACTGATGACCTCCGTGCTGATGACACCCGATGGCAACACGGTCGAGGCCGAAGCAGCCCACGGCACCGTCACGCGCCACTATCGCAACTGGCAGAAGGGCGAAGCGACATCGACCAACTCGATCGCCTCGATCTATGCGTGGACGCAAGGCCTCAGCCATCGCGGCCGCATGGACGGTACGCCGGACGTGCAGGCCTTTGCGAAGACGCTTGAAGAAACCATTGTGAAGACCGTCGAAGCCGGATTCATGACCAAGGACCTCGCCCTCCTCGTCGGACCGGACCAGGAATGGCTGACAACCGAAGGCTTCATCGAGAAGGTCTCGGACAACCTGAAGGCCGAGATGGCCAAGGCCTGAGGCTCTCAAGTCGTATAGGCGAAAAGCAAAACCCCGGCGCCTTGCGGTGCCGGGGTTTTTTTGTGCTTGCTCAGGCCGGTCAGATCACGCCGCCAACCATGTGCCCGATCCCCGCCGTGATCGCCATCGCCAGCGCACCCCAGAAGGTCACGCGAAGCATCGGCCTCCAGATACTCGCCCCACCGGCCCGCGCACCAACCGCGCCGAGCAGCGCGAGAAAGACCAGCGATGCAACGGCTTCCGCAGCCACCAGTGCGTGAAGCGGCACCAGCCAGACCAGTGCCAATGGCAGGGACGCTCCGACCGCAAACGACAGGGCCGACGAAATCGCAGCCTGGATCGGCTTTGCCGCCGTCAAGTCTGTAATGCCCAGCTCGTCGCGCGCGTGGGCCCGGAGGGGGTCGTCGGCTGTCAGCTGGCTCGCCACTTCTTTTGCCGTCTCCGGGTTCAAGCCACGGTCCTCATAGATACCGGCTAGTTCCGCATGTTCCGCCTCGGGCATGTCAATCAGTTCCTGACGCTCCTTGGCCAGTTCCGCCTGTTCGGCATCTGACTGCGAACTCACCGAAACGTATTCTCCAGCGGCCATTGACATCGCACCGGCCACCAGCGCCGCCACGCCTGCGATGAGTATCTCGCCGGGGGCTGCCGACGCGGCGGCCACACCGATAATGAGGCTGGCCGTCGAGACGATTCCGTCATTCGCGCCCAGTACGGCGGCCCGCATCCATCCTATCCGCGATAACTGGTGGCGCTCTGTATGAAAATGTGACCGGGCCATGGGTGTCCTTTGTTTGGATATGGAAAGCCAAGCCCGGAACGGGCCGCTTAAACGTGTCTAGTCAGCCGAGACGCCGAGAGATTCCACTGTAGCGACCGTCAGGTACCCGACCGGCAACCCGTTGGCGCGCTGGTAGGCTTCCATCGCCCTGTAAGTCGCTGGCCCGAAATCGCCATCAGCCGGGACCTTATAACCTTTGGCAGTCAGCGCTTTCTGGACCTCGACGATCTTGGCTGGCGATGCATTGGTGTCACAAAGCACTTCGCGCCATTCGACGCTGCCTCCCCCCGTAACCACCCGCTTTTCGACAGTGCGAAACGTGGCCGGGATGATGGTCGTCTGCTCCTGGGCCGGCGTTACCAGCTTCTGCAGCGTGATCGTCTCGTAGACGGCCGGAACGGCTTCTTCCACGATCCGCGCAGGCGTCTTCACGACGTCCCTTTTCAGCGTCCGGTATTTCGCCGGAATGATCTTGGTTTCCGTTCGCTCCTGATTGACGAGCCGCGTTCGCTGCACCTCGTCATATTGTGCGGGAACTTCCACCCGACACAGCAATTCACCCGTGGACACGGCGGAATCCCCGTCGGCTGCGGCGGCCATGACGTTGACTCCATATAGCCCGGCGCCGGGCTTCCATGTCGTATAGGCCGGACGGATCAGGACCTTTTCCGTATAAGTCTCAAACTCGGCCGGGATCACCACGGTTTCCATCCGCTCCGGCGCTTCCAGTATCTGCTCTGTCTTGGTGACGTATTCGGTTGGAACGACCGTGAAGGATGTCGTCGCCTCCCTGATCATGACGTCCTGGGTATAAGTCTCGTAGACGGCGGGAATCACCTTGATTTCGGCGCGCTCCGGCGTTGCCAGCACTTGCTCCGTTACCACTTCGGTTGTTTCCGGAATCAATACGCGCGCGAAACACGATCCTGCGTCGGCACTTGGCGGATAGTCCGTGGCGTTCTGGGCGACAGCCAGCCCTGCCATCGCCAATGCAGCTGCCGATATGAACATCAGTTTCGTCATGGTCATCCCCCTTCGCTGCGTTCGGCAGCCTGCCGTACCTGTCGGCGTCCTGGCATGTTTACCCTACCCTGCCGGGACCGACCAGCCTGTTCGGCCCATGAGCAACCCGGCCCGTGCGTCGCAGTGGCACTGGCATTCAGTCGATTCCGGGCTATACGGGCGTTTCAAGCAGCGAGGCATGACATGATCCCGAGATACACACGACCCGAAATGGCTGAAATCTGGTCACCGGAAACGCGCTTCGGCATCTGGCTTGAGATCGAAACACTCGCCGCCGAAGCGATGGAAAACCTCGGCCTGATCCCAGAGGGCGTCACCAAGGCCGTGCGAGAGCGCGGCGCTTTCGAAGTCGACCGTATCGACGCCATCGAACGCGAAGTGAAGCATGACGTCATCGCGTTCCTGACAAATGTCGCAGAACATGTCGGCGACGAAGCCCGATTCCTGCACAAGGGCATGACCTCCTCGGACGTGCTGGACACCTGCCTCAGCGTCCAGCTTGTGCGCGCAGCCGACCTGCTCCTGACAGGACTGGACCGTGTCCTGGGAGCATTGGAGGCGCGTGCCCGCGAGCACAAACTCACCCCGACGATCGGTCGCAGCCATGGCATCCATGCCGAGCCAACCACGTTCGGCATCAAGCTGGCGACCTTCCATGCCGAATTCCAGCGTGCGCGTACGCGCCTGCTATTGGCACGCGAAGAAGTCGCCACCTGCGCCATCTCAGGTGCCGTGGGCACGTTCGCCAATATTGACCCGGCCATCGAAGCGCACGTCGCGGCTAAGCTGGGCCTCGCGATTGAGCCCGTCTCGACGCAAATCATCCCGCGCGACCGGCACGCCATGTATTTCGCGGTCCTCGGCGTGATCGCGTCCTCAGTCGAACGCCTGGCCACGGAAGTGCGCCATCTGCAGCGAACCGAAGTGCTGGAAGCCGAGGAATTCTTCTCGCCCGGCCAGAAAGGCTCATCGGCGATGCCGCACAAACGCAATCCTGTCCTGACAGAGAACCTGACCGGTCTTGCCCGGCTCGTCCGCTCTGCGGTGACCCCAGCACTCGAGAACGTTGCCTTGTGGCATGAGCGCGACATCTCGCATTCGTCCGTCGAGCGCGGTATCGGCCCAGACGCCACCATCCATCTCGATTTTGCGCTCCATCGCCTGGCCGGCGTGGTCGAGAACCTGGTTGTCTATCCCGAGAACATGCTCCGCACGATCGAGAGCATGGGCGGGCTGCACAACTCACAGCGCATCCTGCTCGCGCTCGTCGAGCACGGTGTCAGCCGTGAGGACTCCTACAGTCTAGTCCAGCGCAACGCGATGCGCACATGGCGCGGCGAAGGCAACTTGCTTGACCTGCTCAAAGCCGATCCTGACGTGACGGCGAAACTGACGGATGCAGAGCTCGAGGCGCTGTTTGACCTCGAGTATCATTTCAAACACGTCGACACGATTTTCGAGCGTGTATTCGGAACCGCCTGAGCGCGCACCCAATAAAAACGAAAGCCCGGCAGACCAGGTCTGCCGGGCTTTTTGATTCAAGTCGTCGCTAGAAGGTCGTGGACAAGCTCGCCGAGAAGGTCGTTCCGCGCTCATAGGTGTTGAATTCGGTCCGTCCGAGACCGCCTTCAGACATCTGGTACTCGGAATGCTTTTCACCGAGCAGGTTACGCCCTTTCAGACCCAGTGAAAGTTCGTGCCCGCCAAGCGTAAAGTCACGATTGTACACCAGGTCCAGCTGCACACCGGGTTCCTCCACCACGTCCGGCAGCGCAGCTGCGCCAATTCCGAAACCGCGTTGCAGGACACGATCATCGACCCAGCCCACGAGAAGGGTCATCTGGTCAATGTCGCTTTGCCAGCCGAACTGGGCATTCAGGATATTTTCCGGCGTGCCCTGCAGGTCGGACCCATCCAGCCCAAACAGGGCTGCATCGCGGAGGGAACGCGAAATGGGGTCGAACACCTGGTCGCTCTCTGCGGCCTTAACCTCCGACGCCGTGTAGGTGTAGTTCGCCGAGAACAGCCATTCACGCGCATCCATCCAGGGATTGGATACCGGCATGCTGAAATTGGTCCGGTATTCAAGCTCCGCACCATACAGCTCGGCTTTCGGGCTGTTGATGAAAGTTGTTTCGAACACGAAGGACGCCGTTGAATACTGCACTTCCTCTATCGGGTTCTTTATTTCTTTGTAGAAGCCACCAAGCGTCACGAACTGGTTCCGCCCGATATAATATTCCAAGCGTGCGTCATAGTTCGTCAGTTCGCTGTCCACGAGGCCGCTATTGCCGCGATAGGTGCGATCTGTCTCTGGATCAATGAAGGACGACAGCGCCAGTTCGCGGAATTGCGGGCGGGCTATCGTCTGCGAATAGCCGGCACGCAACTGGAGATCGTCCGCAAAATTCCATGTCAGCGTCAGCGCCGGCAGTATATAGTCGTTGCTCAGGTTGACGTCCCCGGCTCCGGGGTTTCCGAACCGGTCAAACGTCTTCACTGTCTGCTCAGCGTCTTCGTACCGGAATCCCAGCGTAGCGCGCACATAATCCAGCAGGTCGATTTCCGTCTGCACATAGAACGCATTGACGTCGAGCGCACCAGAATAGGAGTCGTTGGGCGTTACGATTTCCTGAAGTATGAATCGGGCTGGATCGATATTGTCGGGCGAGAACAGGTAGTCAGGGCGCGCAGCCTGCACATCGACCGGCAATGCATTGCCGCCGGCAAACCGCAGGGACAGGTAGTCATAGGTGCGTTCAGTCGAGGCGACATCGAATCCGCCCGACATGACCAGATCCCGCGCATTCCCGATGTCTACGGTATATTTTGCATCGGCGCCCACGCTCGCGATCGTGTCCTCGAGGTTGGAGAAAACAATACCGTAATTGTTTGCAGTGGAATACAGGGGCACACCGTCCGCATCGGGACTACGCCGCAATGAACGGTCATATGGCGCATCGCGCGTGGACACCGCATAGGCACCGCGCCAGTTCAGGTCCAGATCGCCAATCTTGTGCTCGCCGCGCAGCTGGCCGAAGCTCAGCTCGCGCTCGAACCATCCGGTTGACTCGTCATAAATCTCACCTGTGGCGCCCGGCGCATTAAAATCGGTGCCTGTGGTGATTTCAGATTGTTTCGAGGTCGTGTGGACATAGAACAGAGTCGCTTGGATCTCGTTCTCTCCCCAGCCGACCGAACCCGATCCGAGCGCGTTCAGTGTGGCATCATAGGTCGTCGAAAACTGGTTCTGGTCGCTGCCGATAACGCCGGCCTCGACGAATTGCCGCGTAGCGTCTTTCGTTGTCCATCCTGAGTCAAATCCAACGACGCCGATCATGCCGATGTCATACTGGCCCTTGTCGAGAATAAGGCCGGCCTCAATCGATCCGCTGGGGTTTGGACCAAGTTCACCCTGCTGGATAACCGACAGCGGCGAGTTAACCAGGCTCTCGCCAATCGCCTCAATTTGCGCCGGTGTCTGATCGCTAAGCCGCTCGCCCGAAGACAGGACACCAGCCAATGGACCCGGGATATCCCGAAGCCCGTCATCATAGCCCGACCAGTCAAGGTCGCCGCCACGAACGTACAATCCATCAGAACCGGTCGTTTCAGTGTTTGCCGCGATACCGGCCTTCACAGTCACAAAATTTTCCGCTGGCTGGCGAAGGGTCTGGAGATCGATCACACCGCCGCCGAATTCGCCGGGATAATTGGCCGAGAATGTTTTCTGGACAGATGCTCCCGCGAGGACGCTGGACGGGAACAGGTCAAGTGGCACTGTCCGCCGCAAGGGCTCAGGGCTTGGAAGCGGGGAACCGTTGAGCAAGGCAGACGAGTATCGGTCGCCGAGGCCCCGCACGAAGGCGAAGCGACCGGAAACGATGCTCAGCCCGCTCAGTCGGGTCAGGGCAAGCGCGGCATTGGAGTCGCCCTGGCGCGCAAGGTCCTCGGTCGACAGGAAAGTCGCGACCTGGGACGTCTCGCGCTGAGGTTCGGGAATGAATTGCCCACGAACGACCACGGTCTGGAGTGTGCGGCTGTCGTCGGTCGTCTCTGCAGGCGCTGTTGCCTCCTGAGCAAGGACCATCGGCGCCAAAGCGAGGAGGATGGCTGTCGATAGCAACCATTTATGTCGGACGGATTTATTGTGCATTTTTCTTAACCTAGCTTGGCGCGAAATGGACGCCCTCAATTGACGTGTCCGTGTCTCGCCTGAAATGAAAGTGCCGGGATGGTGCACGACTGGCGCGACCATCCCGGCGGTTCTCAACTTAACAAGGGTCGCTGACCTCAAGGCCGCACGACCAACCCTGCCACCAGGTATCCGTGGCGTTCTCGACGGCACCGATATAACCAACCGGCTCAAGGTCGCCCGACAGGCCCGTCACATCAAACGCTGTGACGGCCGATTCAGCCGCACCATTGATGAATGTGTTGATCAGGGTGCTTGCTGTTGCCGTGGAGTTGTTAGTGCCTGCGGCCAGGGATGCAGCTGCAGCACCGATGTCGGAGCCCGCCACTTCAAGACCGGCTACGCAATCGAACAGGACAGAGTTGAAGGCAGGGTCCACGCCGGCCTGGTAGCCAGCAACACCATTGCCTGCCGAAGTCTCCCAGCGGAAGCATTCAGTGACTTCCTTCACCACGCCGTTGACGTAAGTGCCGACCGTACCGGTGTTCAGGCGGAATGCATTGCCACCCGCATCACCGAGGAAGGTGAAGTTGGAGACCTTGGCATTGGACGCCGGTGTGATGCCCGCAACGCTGCTGGCCTCAACCATGTTGTCGCCCCCGGCAGCACGCTGCTTCACGATGACATATTGCAGGCTGCCATTGTAGCCATTGTCCGTGTCGAGCGAGTCATCGTCTGCCCCAGTCAGCACGAGGTGCTTTGCGTTGACCGTGCCTCCGAAGAACTCAATGCCGTCATCTGAGCTGTTGTGGACCTGGACATAATCAATCGCCGTGTCCGAACCGACGCCGGCAAGCGTGATGCCGTTCAGCTCATTGCCTGTGGTGACTTCGAAACCGGAATGCTTGACCACAGTATAACGCAGCGAACCGCTATTATCGGTTGGCAAGGCACCGCCGTAAACCGCATCAGGATTGGTGACGCCTTCAACCACGTTGTCACAGGCGACTGTCGCTGGCGTCGCCGCATTGCGGCAGCGGTTGATCGGCGAGCGGCCGAGGATAACCAGGCCGCCCCATTCGCCAATGGCGTTTTCCGGGTTGGGTTGCGTGTCCGTGACATCCGCTTCGGATGTCAGGACGACTGGATTTTCCTTTGTTCCGTTCGAAAATATCTGGGAACCACGGTTCACGACGACATAGTCCGCGCCGCTTCCGCCGAAGAGGGTGACGCCGGACTCAATCGTCAGACTAGCTGGATCACCGCCTACCGCTGCACCATCGGCACCGATGTCAACACCGACGTCCAGACGTCCGACAACTTCATAGATATTTCCGCGTGTCAGACGAACATTATCGGCGATCACACCTGAGACGCGGCAAACCGTTTGGTTGTCGATTTCGAGACCTGAATCAGTCGTCCCGGTCGGGCAGGTCGGGTCGGGGAAGAGACCAAACGTCCAGCCGGTTGCCCAGTTCTGGGTTTCCGTTTCTGTTGGGCCAAAAGCGCCAATATATGTCGTCGGCGAGAAGAACGCGTTCAGCGTTGCCACGTCAAATGGCGCCACGGCAGCTTCGTTCGGGCCTGGGAAGAAAGAGGCCGCGAGCGAATTTGCCGTCGTCGTGGAGTTGTCGGTGCCAGCTGCGAGGGATGCAGCTGCAGCGCCCGCGTCGGAGTTTGCCGTTTCAATGCCACCGGCACAGTCAAACAGGACCGAGTTGAAGGCAGGATCGACGCCCGCCTGGTAGCCGGCAACACCATTGCCTGCCGAGGTCTCCCAGCGGAAACATTCGGAGACTTCCGTCACCACGCCATTGACGTAGGTGCTGATTGTGCCGGTGTTCAGGCGCAGAGCGTTGCCGATAGTGTTGCCACCGATGAGGGTGAAGTTGGAGACGTTATAATCCGAAGCGGGCGTGACGCCGGCAACGCTGCTGGCCTCGACCATGTTGTCACCGCCGGCAGTACGCTGCTTCACGACAACATATTGCAGGTTGCCATTGTAGCCATTGTCGGTGTCGAGCGAGTCATCGTCTGCGCCTGTCAGCACGAGATGCTTGGCGTTGACCGTGCCGCCGAAGAACTCGATGCCGTCATCCGAGCTGTTGTGGACCTGGACATAGTCAATTGTCGTGCCGGATCCGACACCACCCAGCGTGATGCCGTTCAGCTCGTTGCCTGCACCGATTGCAAATCCGGAGAAGCGCAGCGAGACGTAGCGAAGCGTACCACTGCTGTCTGCAGCATCAGCGCCGCCATAAACCGCATCGGGATTGCTCACGCCTTCGATCACGTTGTCACAGGCGACTGTCGCTGGCGTTGCCGCATTGCGACAGCGGTTGATCGGCGCCTGGCCGAGAATCACAAGGCCACCCCATTCGCCGATATTGTCGCCGCCGAAATCGCCTGCATCAGCGGCGCGGCGGATCAGGTCATTCGCGCTGGTCATGACGATCGGGTTGGCAGCATTGCCGTCTGCATCAACCTGCGAACCGCGGTTAATGACGATATAATCTGCGCCTGAGCGCCCAAAGACGGTAACGCCGGGCTCGATTGTCAGTGTTGCCGCCGTGCCGCCCGCGGTCGTGCCGTCGGCACCGACGTCAACGCCGACATCGACGCGTCCATCCACCGCATAAGCAACGCCAGCGACGAACGGAAGCGTCAGGTCCGCAAGGTACGTCCCAGAAAGGTTGCACGTCGTGAATCCGCCGACTGCCGCGCCTTCTGTGAAGCCGGCTGGGCACGTCGCGGCACTACCGCCACCACCGCCGCCACTGCTGCCGCCACCCGATGGAGGCGTTCCCGGGCTGCTTGATCCCGGTGAAGCAATGTTGCTTCCTTGCGAACACGCTGCTGCTAAGCACAGCGCAATCACGCTTACCGACCTGCGAAATATCATGGGAACCCCTTGTTTGGACCGTCAGACAGGCCGACTCCATTGCGACCTCGTCAGCGGCTGAATAGCGACGCCCCATGACAAACAATTAACGGAAATATCTCGGTTTTGAGACAGCGGGTCGGCACCGCCTGCCGACGTCCGAATTAAAGCGAACTCACGCGACGCCACGTCACAAAACTTTCGCGAAAGCGACATGTGAGCGCGTTAAATTCCGCATATTCGTGCGCTTGTTGAGAACCAGAGGCTCAACGCAACAAGGGGCTGCCTCGGTGGATAATATGGATTTGCTTTACAGGCTCGAGGGTCGCCTGATTGATCTTGAGACAAAGGTCACGCAGCTTGAAAAGGCCATGGCCGAAATGCCAAAGGCTGAACCCGCCATTCCGGAAGAAGCGCAAAAGCGGATTGATGCGGGCGAACATCCCGTTCGCGTCATGCGCGAATTCAGGTTGCTGACACAAAGCCAGCTTAGCGAGCTCTGCGGCATTCGCCCGAACCACATATCCGCAATCGAGCGTGGCCAGACGTTCGGCCTCAAGACGGCACGACGCCTGTCAGAAGCGCTGGAAGTTCCAGCAAGCGTGCTGTTCTGACCGACTTCTTGTGGCCTAATCGTATCGAAGACAGAAACAGTGTACGTTATTGGGACAATCCCCACGCCCTCAAGTATTAACAAGATGTACTGTAATTCAGCTTGCCACTATTGATCAGTTTGCTTCATCAACATTCCAAATGCCCGGGCTCGGCTATGGCCCACCTGTTCGACAGGTCGCCCAGTTACATAATCCGGGCAGGGAAATTGCAGTCAGAGTAGATTATGAGCCAATTAGACATCCTTTCGACGAAGGCACTGCTCCTTTTGCCGCGCGTACGCGTCGGGCTGGCAATCGTGTTGGTTGTGCTTTTGGGATTGCTGGCTGCGCGGTTCGTTTGGCTGTTGGTCGAGCCTGGCGGTGCTGTGAGTGACCCGCTGGCCTTGCCCGCCAGTCAGGCCAGCGCATCCGCAGGATCCCCTCTGGCGAATGCAGACCTCATGGTGCTGACCCGATCGAACCGGTTCGGAGCGGCAGCCGCCGTCGGTGACATAATCCCGGATGCGCCAGCGACCAGTCTCAATCTCACCCTCAAGGGCGTGCGGTCTGTTGCGGCGGGTTCCAGTGACGCCCGGCCGGAACAGACCTCGATTGCCATCATCGAGACCCCAGACGGACGCGCCCTCACCTATCATCCAGGTGACACGATTATCGAGGGCGTCACGCTTGACCGGGTCCTGCCCGACCGGGTGCTCATTCGAAAAAGCGGGTCGCTGGAAACGCTCATGATGGAAAGCGGGATCGATGCATTATCTGTCCTGACTTTGCCCGGCCAGGAAGGCATGGTCGAAGGCGCGCCGCGTCCCGCAACGAATTCTCAGCGCCAAGCGCCCCTCGACCGCGCGCTCCTTGCGTCGCTTGACGTGGCGCCCGTATTCACTGACGGCATCCTTGTTGGATACCGCCTGTCAACGCCGGGCTCGACGGCGGCCCTGTCCGGTTCCGGTCTCGAATCGGGTGACATCATAACGGTGCTCGACGGAACGCCTGTCCGCGACATCAAGATCGAGAACATCGCCGAACGGCTGTCGAATGCCGCCGAGTTATCCATGACGGTTCAGCGCAACGGCGCCAATGTCCCCGTCACGCTTCGCTTCCCCGAGGGAGAATAGATAGAATGAACGTCCGTTTCGGCCTTTCAGCCATCCTGCTGGCCACGACAGCCCTGCCCGCCTTCGGGCTCGCGGGCGAGAACGGTCCCAAGGCCTCTCTCCACGTGCTGAATTTCGATGATGTCGAGTTGAGTTCGCTGATCGCCGACGTGTCCATCGTCACAGGATACACATTCATCGTCCATCCCGATGTGCGCGGCAAACGCGTGACTGTCACGTCTTCGTCTCCCCTGACACGGGAAGGCGTGTTTGACGTCTTCCTTTCGACTCTGCGCGTTCACGGCTTCACGGCCGTCTCTGCCGGCAAGGACACCTACCGCATTATCCCGGAACAATCGGCGGTAAGCGAAGCCGGCACGCGGGCCTCCGGCTCGAACAGTTTCGTGACCGAGATCATCCGCCTCGACAATTTCAATGCGCTCGAAGCGGCCCAGATGGTAAAACCCCTGGTCGATGCCCAGGGGCAGGTCATCGCAAACCCGCGCTCGAACACATTGGTGATCGTCGATTACCAGTCAAACATGCCGCGTATCCGCCAATTGGTCGCGGGAATCGATGAAGATCGCAGCCGCACGGAAACCATCTCTCTCAAGAACATCCCGTCAGGCGAACTCGAATCCATCCTGATGGCCCTTCAAAAAACCGGCGGAGAAGACAGCTACACGTCAAACTTCCAGGCCATCGCCTCTCAGACAGGCAATTCAATAGTCATCCGTGGCGACGACCTGACGGTCGAGCGCGCCCTGAAGGTTGTCGAACAGCTTGATGCGACGGACCGGATCGATGACACGCTGCGCGTTATCTCGCTCAATAATGCCGATGCTGCCGATATCGTCCCTATCCTCGAAAAGGTCGCCGGCGCGATGGCGTTCCGGCGCGGTGAGACAGGTGGCGACATCGCACTCAGCACGATCGCCTTTCATGCATCGACCAACTCGCTCGTGATCAATGCGCCCAGCGAGACTCTTCTGACACTTGAGCGCGTGATCCAGGACCTCGACAAGCGGCGTGCCCAGGTTCTCGTTGAAGCCATCATCGTCGAAATGTCCGACGACACTGCCCGGGAACTCGGCCTGCAATTCCTGCTCAGCGGCACCGGCAATTCAACTGTGCCATTCGCGTCCACCAATTACTCCCGCTCTGCGCCCAACCTTCTCGCCCTCGCCGGCGCCATAAGCGGCGACACACCGTTCACGAGTGGCGAGACCAATCCGTTTGCCGCATCCGCCGTCACGTCCCTGCTTGGACTCACCGGCCTCAGCGTCGGTGTGGGCGGCCAAAACGGCGACACGCTTTTCGGCGCCATCCTGACGGCAGTCGAGAATGACGCGAATTCCCGGGTCCTCTCAAAGCCGTTCAACATGACGCTCGACAATGGCACCTCGTCGCTCCTCGTCGGCCAGGAAGTACCAATCGTCACAGGTGAAGTACTGGGCAATGACAATACCAATCCGTTCCGCACTGTTGACCGCAAGGAAATCGGCGTCCGCCTGGACGTCACGCCACGCATCTCGTCGGATGATGCGGTCCGGCTTGAAATCAACCAGGAAGTCTCGAGCATCTCGGGCGCCATCAATGTCGCGACGTCAGATCTCATCTTCAACAAGCGTCAGATCACGACTGACGTTCTGGCCGACAGTGGCGAAATCATCGTCATAGGCGGCCTGATCCAGCAATCCGATACCATTGCAGAGGAGAAAGTCCCGATCCTCGGCGACATGCCGGTCGCCGGACGCCTGTTTCGGACCGAAGGCAAAGCGTCAAAGCGAACGAATCTGATGGTATTCATCCGCCCGACCGTGATCCGTGATCGTCAGAGTGCGCGGGACGTCACCGCTCGCAGCTATCGTTTCGTCCGTGCCGAAGAACTCTGGAACGGCAAGGACGACAAAGTCAATTCGCTCGACGCCTTTGTCAGCGAAGTGCTTGGAGCACCTCCACCACAGTAATCCCATGGACACAAACGCCGCATCTTCCCGCCAGTTCACCTACGCCTTCGCGAAGGACAAGGGGCTCATCGTGCTGCCTGATCGCGACACGTTGACCGTGGGCGTACGCACGGGCGCCGATGTCATGTCCCTTGTCGAAGCGCGCCGGACCCTTGGGTGCCCCCACGCGATTGAATCCCTCGATCTGGCCAGCTTCGATCGCGCACTGACTGTCGCGTTCAGCCAGGGGCCGCTGGGCGCTACAGATATTGAAGCGGCCGTTGCCAGCCGGGGCGGACTCGAGAGCCTGATCGACGATATCCCCGAAGCGGCAGACCTGCTCGGCGGCAGTGACGATGCGCCGGTCATCCGCCTGATCAATGGCCTCATCTACGAGGCGATGAAGCGCCGGGCATCTGATATTCATATCGATCCGTTCGAGGACAAACTGTCCATCCGTTACCGCATCGATGGCGATCTGGTCGAAGTCCTCACCCCGCCTCGTAAACTCGCTGCGCCGCTCGTATCACGCATCAAGGTCATGGCTCGTCTCGACATTGCCGAGAAGCGCTTGCCACAGGATGGCCGCATCTCGCTGCAGGCCGGGGGACGCTCCATCGACGTACGCGTCGCCATCCTGCCGACCCGTTTCGGCGAACGCGTCGCCCTGCGTCTCCTCGACACGCAGAACGCGCTCCTCACGCTTGAGCAGCTCGGCATGGATTCCGACACCTACCAGCGTTTCGACCAGATCCTCGGCCAACCCAATGGCGTGATCCTCGTCACCGGTCCCGTCGGCTCAGGCAAAACAACGACGCTCTATTCGAGCATCTCGCGCCTCAACACCGGCAGTGTGAACATCATGACGCTGGAAGACCCGGTCGAATACGGCCTGCCGGGGATCAGCCAGACACAGATGGATGCCAAGGTCGGCCTCACCTTCGCCCGGGCCCTGCGCAACATCCTGCGCCAGGACTTCAACATTGTCATGGTCGGCGAGATCCGCGATCTCGAGACCGCTGAAGCAGCATTTGAATTCGCTTCGACGGGGCGCCTTGCCTTCTCCACCCTGCACACCAACAGTGCAGCCGGTGCCATCACGCGCCTGCGCGATATGGGGGTCGAGACTTACCTCATGGCGTCCACCCTGCGCGCCGTCATGGCCCAGCGCCTTGTGCGCAAGCTCTGCGATGTCTGCAAGGAGCCAGCGACCGCCGGCGCCGCTGAATACGAGGCGCTTGATCTGCATCCGGCGGACTCGTTCACCCACTACACGCCCAAGGGCTGCATGGCCTGCGGCAATACCGGCTTTCATGGTCGCATCGCGATCTACGAGCTCCTGGTTGTCGATAATGCCGTTCGCAACCTGCTCCACGCCGACGCGACAGAAGACGCCATCGAAGCGGTTGCCTTCGCTGACCATCATCGCCTGATCGAGAACGCCCGGCGCTATGTTTTCTCCGGCGAGACCAGCGTGACGGAAGTCCTGCGCGTCTGCCGCAAGGAGGCCCGCGATGGCAGCGTTTGAATATGTCGCTGTCGATACGGGTGGCAAGCGCCTGCGGGGCGTCATCTCTGCCGACAGTCCTCGCGCCGCCCGCAAGGAATTGCGGATGCGCGAACTCATGCCGGTCGACGTCCAGCTGCTCAACACGAAGACGGCGCGTGGAGGCAAGGGTTCCGTTGGACGTATCTCCGACAAGGACCGCGCCTTGCTCGCACGCCAGCTCGCTGTGCTCCTCCAGTCAGGCCTCACCGTCGAACAGGCTCTCACCGCTGCGGCCAGCGACGCCAAGTCGGAAACGGTGGCCATCCTCCACCGCGTCCGCAATGAAGTGACCGAAGGCTCCCGCTTTGCCGACGCACTCGCAACCGCGCCGCGTGCCTTCCCGCCACTGTTCAAGTCGGTCGTTGCTGCCGGCGAAATGTCGGGGCGCCTGGGCGAAGTAATGGAACGCCTCGCCGTCTATCTTGAGAACACCTGGCGCCTTCGCCAGAAGGTCCAGTCCGCACTCATCTATCCTGCCCTGCTTGCCACGCTCGCCATCGGCATGGTCGTCGCCCTTATGATCCTCGTCGTCCCGCGCCTTGTCGAACAGTTCGACATGTTCGATGCCGACCTGCCCTGGCTGACCCAGCAGGTCATCGCTGTGTCCAATCTCCTGCGCAACTGGGGGTGGCTGATCGCCATTGCACTGGTTGTCGGCATCGTCCTCCTCTTGCGGTTGCTGCGCGCGCCCGGCGTCCGCGAGACGCTGGACCGCCTCGTCCTGCGGCTGCCCATTGTCGGCAACCTGGCTCGCACCGTCTCTGCCGCCCGCTTCGCACGCATCTTCGCCACGCTTTCCTCATCCGGGGCCACGGTTCTGGAATCCCTTCAGGCGTCGCGCGGCGCCATGTCCAACAGCGTCTTCCGCAAGGCGACGGACGAGATCGCCGTTCGCGTCAGCGAAGGCGGGTCATTCGCCGCCGCGCTCAAGGGCACCGGCGCCTTCCCGCCCATGATGGTCCACATGGTGGCCAGCGGCGAAGCAGGGCGTGACGTGCCCGGCATGATGACGCGCGCGGCAGAATTCCTCGAAGACGAATTTGAGAATGCCACATCCACCGCCCTCAGCCTGATGGAACCGATCATCATCGTTGTGCTCGGCGGCCTTGTCGGCATGATCGTTTTGTCGATCATGCTACCCATTATCCAGCTCAACACGCTGGCCCTGCAATAGCGCTGCGGACCTAACAGGAGACCCCAATGCCCCACGCCAAAGACGACCAGAAAGCCGCGCCCGACACGAAGGATGCCGGCTTCTCGCTCGTTGAGCTGCTCGTTACCGTGTCGATCATGGCCTTGCTGGCCACGGCAGTGGTGATCTCCGTCGGCCCCGTGCTCGGCAAGTCCCGGATCGACCGGGCGCGTTCGGATATCGCGGCGCTTGAAAGCGGCCTCGAACAGTACAGCTTCGACATGTTCAACTATCCTGGCGCCGATACTGGCTTGGCTGCGCTCAAGACGCCGCCCTCTGGAGAAAAAGCCGACCAGTACCGCCCCGGTGGCTACATCAAGCGCGTCCAGCAGGATCCTTGGGGCAATGATTACCATTACACTGCGCCCGGCCCACGTTCGGGCGGCGCCTATGACGTATTTTCCGCAGGCCCGGACGGAGAGCCCGGCAATGAAGACGATATCGGCAACTGGAACTGACACCTGAGATGAACTTGCGCCGCGACCTTCCCACATCCACCGAAGCAGGCATGACCCTGACCGAAGTGCTGGTCGCTGTGTTCATCATGGCGCTCGCCGCCGGCATGGTCACAATGACCATGCGTCCGAAAGCAGACCCTCTGGCCGAAGCCGCAACGCGTCTTGAACATGACGTCGCCTCGGCACTCGACCTGGCGCTTGTCACCGGCGTGCCTCAGGGCTTGTCGATCACCGAAGACGGGTACCACCGCGTCAGCTGGCAGGACCAGGCTTGGTCGCCTGCTCCGGGCAGGGACGTCACCTTCCCGCACAACGTCACATTCGACACGACCCGCACCCCCACGCGCCCAGAATCCGACGCCAATGTCATTGTACCGGATGTCGTCCTTGACACGACAGGCACCGCACAGGGCGCGCCCCTCACGCTCTTGCGCGATCGACAAACGATCACCCTGACCATCGCGCCTAACGGGCAGGTCACGTGGGAGGCGCCAGATGCCTGACCACACATCGCAATCCGGTTTCACGCTTGTCGAAGTCCTCGCCGCATTGGGCGTCTTCTCGATTTCGGCCATCGGCCTGATCCACCTCAGCAGCGAGACCACTGTCGGCGCCAAGCAGGTCGACCTGCGGGCTCTTGCCGAAATCGAGGCGAGCAACCGCATGGCCGACGCCATGACACTGCCCCCGCCGCTGCCAACCGGCGTGATCGCAGGCGCCGCCACGCAGCGCGGTCGTACATTCGACTGGATCCGCACCGTGTCCCCGACGCAGGAAGAGGGCCTGTTCCTTGTTGATGTGACCGTGTCCATGCCGGAAGCCGGTCAGGTGCTCGCCCATATTCAGGCCTTGAGGACTGGCGAATGAGACAGTCAGAGGCCGGATTTACGCTCATTGAGACGCTCGTCGCCCTTGGCGTTACGGCGATGCTCGCGACGGCGGGAACGCTGATGATGCTGCAGACACTACAGGCCAGCCGCGCCATTGATGCGCGCATGGCAGACGTCCGTACGCTCGAGGCGGCCAATGGCCTGCTGCGCGCCGATTTCAGTGAGATGACCGTACGCCCTTCAGCGGCACCAGACGACTTCACACCTGCCGTCGGCTTCTCTGGCCGCACAGGCATCGAAACAGGCGACTTGATCAGCTTCGTCCGGTCCGGCTGGCGCGATCCGCGCGTCGGCGGCGACCGGAGCGATCTCCAGCGCGTGGCCATTCGACTCGAAGACGGGCAGCTGATCCGCAAGGCCTGGCTGAGGCCAGACCCGGTCCCCAACACGCCCGTCGTGGAACGGGTGCTTCTTGATGGCATATCCAATCTGGAAATCCGCTACCGCCAAAAAGGTGTCTGGTTCGACGAATGGCCTGCCGATGCCAACGGGCGGCATCCGGACCTGGTGCAGCTTGACCTGAAATTCGCCGACGCGGACCAGTTGACACTTCAGTACATGGTGGGAGCTGCACCATGACACAGACATCCTCTCCCAGGGACCGCGGCGCCGCACTCCTGTCGATCCTGATGATCGTCGCCGTCATGTCTGTTGCCGCCCTGACAGCCCTTGATGCGCTCGGCCGCTCAATCAGCCTCGCACGCATCTCGTCGCAACGTTCCCAGACCCTGTGGGCGGCGCGCTCGACCGAAGCAATTGGCGCTGTCGCGATTTCGCGCCTCCAAGACCTGGACGACAACACGCTCCGGCAGGCCCTGGAGACCGGGCAGGCGATCACGCTGCCATTTGAACGCGGCGTCATCCAGGCAACATTGTCCGACGATTCCAACTGTTTCAATCTCAACACCATTACCGGCGCGGCCGACGATACCAGCCATATCAGGTTTCAGGCCCTGCTCGAAGCACAGGGCCTGTTCCGGTCCGACGCCCGCGCGCTCGCCGAAAGCCTGGCTGACTGGATCGACACGAACGCCAATCCACGCGCGTTCGGCGCGGAAGATGCGTACTATGGAACGCTAGAAACACCCTACCGCGCCGCAAATGCTCGACTGGTCAATCTGTCGGAACTCCGCGCCATAAAAGGCTTCACGCCAGAAATCATCGAAACGATCCGGCCACTCGTATGCGTCCGGCCATCGGCCTTCCAGTCTGCACTGAACATCGAGACGCTGCGTGAAGCAGACGCGCCCCTGTTGATCGCGCTTTTCTCGGGTGAGCTCAGCTTGGAACAGGCGCAATCGGTCATCCGTGCACGTCCGCTCGCAGGTTGGCTGACGACCGACACTTTCCTGGGAGAAAACGAGATCCAGTCCATTGCCGTGGCCTCGCGCAACGATTCCATGATCGCACTTAGGCCGACCAGCCTGCGTTTGACAGCGAATATCGTCTCTGGCCCGACACGGGAAACCCTGCAGCTGACCTATGCAATGGACGCGGGCGGCAAGGCCAACCTCATCCAGCGCATGACGGGAGATTTCTGATGGCCCGGCGCCTCTATGCAATGCTTCCATCACCAGGAGAGCCAATCGAATTCGCCTTGGCGACCGAAAAGGGCGTCAGCCTGATGTCCGCCAGCTCGGTCGACATCGACTCAGGCGACGAGATCGTGATTTTCGTGCCGGCAACGGAGGTGGGTTGCTTCGACGTCCGTCTTCCCAGCCAGGGCGTTGCCGAATTGCGGCGGTCGGCGGCTTTCGCGCTCGAAGACGACCTCGCGGTCGCGGTCGAAGACGCGCATGTTGCCATCGGACAGCCGCTTCCCGGCGGGTCGCGCCCAGTTCACATCGTCGATCCGGCCTTGATGGGACAATGGGTATCGATCCTGAACGCCGCAGGCCTCAGGGCGGCCCGCCTTGTCGCTGACGCCTCGGTCCTGCCCGGCACGCCGGTCGCCGTCGATGCTGGTACCCACATCCTGTTCTCGGCCAGCGGTCGCAGGTTCGCGGCCGACGCCCAACTTCCCGACGACGCGCTCAAGGCGTTCGCCAACCAATCCGATACGGCTATCGCCGTGTCGGGACCCGCGCTCGCGCGGCGTCTCGGTGTCACCGAGGGGCAACCGTCGTCCCTCCCCCTTCTCGGCCAGCTTGCACAATGGGCAGAGAATGGGCCGCCATTGACAGACCTGCGACAGGGCCCGTTCGTTAGTCGGCGGCAAGCCGACATCCGGATCGGGGCCTGGCGCCCAGCGCTCATCCTTGCCGCCGCTGCGGCCGTCACGTTCCTGTCCGTCATCGCCCTCGAAACACATGCCCTGTCGCGCCTCGCCGCCGCGCTCGACAGTCAGGCCCGCGCCACTTACGCAACGGCCTTCCCGGGCGCGCCCATACCTGCCAACCTTGCATCGGCCGTCCGGAACCAGGAAACGGCACCTGCCGCGAACCGGCTCCCTTTCCTTGAGGCGACAGCCCTGCTCTACGAAGCCGTACCGGCCGACAGCGGAATCGCGATTCAGAACCTGCGATATGATCGGGCCACCGGCCGCCTTCTTGCCAATATGGTCTATCCGAACTTTGGCAGCGATGCCGACCTGAAGAGCGCACTCGAAGCGAGCGGCATCGCCGTTTCACTTGGCGATTCCCGCCAGCAGGACGGACAGGTCCTCGGCGACCTCACACTGGAGGCCGCGCGATGATCGACTTGTGGGACAAACTCAGCCTGCGCGAACGCGCACTTGTCGGGGCAGCCGCAGCATTGCTCGCGCTTGTCGTGCTGCTTCAATTCATTCTGTTTCCGCTTCTGGCCAATCGTTCCGCCGCGAGCCTCCGGGCTGAACAGGCTTCGCGCACGCTGGACCTCATGACCTCTCGCGGGCTCTCGCCAACGTCCGACGCGAGCGCATCCTCTGGTGTCACACTCGACGCCGACGCCCGGCGACGCGCCATTCTCGATGCTGCCACGCGTCGCGGGCTTGCGATCGCGCGCGTCCAGGTCAGCGCCGACGGCGTGGTCACCGTCCAGGTCGACGATACCAATGCCGAGAACGTCTTTGCCTGGTTGTTCGAACTGCGCAGCAGTGCCGGGCTCGAAGCCAGCAAGGCGACAATCACCGAGGCAGGTTCAGGCCTTGTGCGCTCCAGCTTTGAGTTCGGGGGCATGTCAGCCAGATGATGCGTCTCACACTCATCCTTGCATTTGTTGCCGCGCTTGCGTTGGGTAGCCTGTCCGGCGTGCCTCTGTCATTCGTGATGCGCAACGCTGGCCTCGTCGATCAAGGCGTCAGCTGGCAACAGGCCCGCGGCACCATCTGGCACGGGCAGGTCACCGGCCTTGGCTATCGCGGGCAGTCTGTCGGCGCGCTCGACGTCACATCGTCTCCACTTTCCCTACTCTCAGGTGCAATTGCATCCGACGTGAAATGGGTCGGTCAGCCCGGCCGGGCGCGCGGCAAGCTCAAGCTGTCCGGATCATCCGTGAACCTGTCCGAGTTCGCCGCCGAACTCGATATTAGCCGACTGAGTGGCATTCATCCTGAATTGCGCCGGATCGGCGGCGTGTTGAAACTTTCCAATGCCGCTGCCCGCATCGACAGCGCCGGCACGTGCAAGTCGGCTAGCGGTGCGGCCCAGCTTGATCTCGTCCGTCGGCTTGGCGTCCAGTATGGCCGCGACTGGCCCCTGCTCGCAGGCGCGCCGATCTGCAGTGACGGAAATATTGAACTGCCGCTTGCTGGCGACGGTCCCAATGGCGAACGTTTTGAAATCACATTGCGCGCGCGTCCCGACGGGCGCACCGGCATGGACGTACATGTCGAACGCCTGGATCCTCAGGCAATCGCCGCCCTCGCCGCAATGGGCTTCACAAATACCGGAAATGGCTACACGCTGAGCCAGGAAGCGGCATTGGCCGAAGGTAACTGAATATGCGTCATTCACATTCCATCTGTATCGCAACCGTGTTCGTGGCGATGGCCATGCTGCCCGCTTGCGCTAGCAAACCCGCGCCGGCTCAAACGGTCACGTCGGCAGCCAATGTGATTGCCAGGTCTGGCGAACTCCCGTCCCAGACACTTGCCCCGGGCGCCTGCGGCCTGTTCCTCTGGACGCAAGCAGAGCCTGTCCGTTTCGTCTTTTTTGCCGAAGCCGGATCGGACAAGGCGGTCATGAACATTGGGGGCACCGAATCCCCGCTCGAACTCACATCCGTTGGCGGGAGCCTGTTCGGCCAGTTCATGACGCAGACGACCTATCGTTCGCCCGACGGCAATGTTGGCCTGAGCTTCAAACCCGGAGAACTGCTCGACGGCGGCCAGCGGATCGAGGCCGGACGGTTGTCGCTGGTGAGCAGGGATGGCTGGGAAACCATGATCCCGGTCCTGGGCCTCAGCGCCTGCCAGCCCGAACCGCGCTGATCCATCGCCCTATCACCATCAGTAACTTTGGCGGCCTGAAACGCGTTTCGGGTTAGGCGTCGCCTGCCCGATCACGCGCGAGAATCTCAAAAACCGCTCGACGTCAAGCGCCGCTGCCCAAGGTTACGGCAGCGCTTCTGCGATGCTGTATGCGCTCACAGCATCGATCGGTCGAAAATTCGCAAAACAACAAAACATTGTTGTTTATCGCGCATCCCTTATTGTTTTACAATAATTTTGGTGTTATCCGGACTCATCACGGCGCGGTGAGGCGCGCGTAAGCCCGCGCCAGCGCCATCAAAGATTACAATAGGTGCTTGAACCATGACCTATGCTGAAACAGACCAGAAACCGCCATTCAGGCTTGGCCTTCTCATCAAACGAATTCTGTTCCTGGCCCTGCCCGTCTTCGTGCTCATTGGCTCCGTCGGCGGCTTTGTCGCCATGGGTGCGCTGAAACCTGCGCCCGAAGAGAAGGCCGAGATTATCGAGGCCCTTCCCGTCCTCACGACTGTGGCACGATCCGAACCTGTTTCGATCAAGGTGCACGGTCAGGGTGAAGTCAAAGCCCGCTCCGAAGTCATGCTCGCCTCCGAGATCAGCGGCCGGGTTGCCTATGTTTCCCCCAAATTCCTGGCAGGGGGACAGTTTGAACGTGGCGAAACCCTGGTCCGCCTCGAGTCCCGGGAATACGAGCTCGGCATCGTCCAGGCCGAAGCTGCCGTGGCGCAAGCGCATACGGCACTGCTCCAGGAAATCTCCGAAGGTCAGATCGCCAGCCAGGGCGCTCAACAGCTTGGCCTGGACCAGGTGTCCGATTTGACACTTCGCCACCCGCAACGCGCACAGGCAGAGGCCCAGCTCGCCTCCGCGCAGGCCCGCCTCGACGATACCCGGCTCCAACTCTCACGCACACGCATCGTCGCGCCATTTACGGGACGCGTGCGTGAGAAATCAGTCAATATCGGTGCCTATGTCTCGCCCGGTGCCCGACTCGGCGAAATCTATGCGAGTGACGTGGTCGATATTGCCATCGCCCTGACAGATTCAGACCTTGCCAATCTCGGCCTCGGCATCGGCTTTTCCGAAACTCAGGACGTTCAAGGCCCACCCGTCACCCTGTCGGCCATCGTCGCCGGTGAGTCCCACACGTGGTCCGGCCGCATCACGCGAACGGACAGCGGATTCGATCCCGAAACCCGCGTGCTATTCGCCTATGTCGAAGTCCAGGACCCCTACGGCAAAGGCGCCGACAATGGCACGCCCCTCGCCACCGGCCTCTTTGTCGATGCCGAGATCGACGGCCGCACGCTGGCAGACAGCGTCGTCCTTCCCCGCACAGCGCTGCGTGGCAAGGACAATGTCTATGTCGCCCGCGAGGATGACACACTCGATATCCGCCCGGTTGAGGTCGCTTTCTCCGAACGCGAACGCCTCATTCTCACCTCAGGCATAAGCGCTGGCGAACGTGTGGTGACATCGCCTGTCCGCGCCGCTTCCGACGGCATGAAAATCAAACCTGTCGACCGGCTCGAAACCGCTTTTGCGGCCGACGCCAGTGCGGCTGAAGACTAGAAGGATCCGGGGGCATGTCGGCAATCATCCGCTGGTGGGCAAGCAACAAGGTCGCAGCAAACCTGCTGATGATCGCGATCATCCTTGGAGGCATCGTTGCCTTCATCCGGATGGAACGCGAACTCGAACCCTATGTCGAATTCCCGGGCGCCCAGATTTCCGTCGTCTGGCGCGGTGCCTCTCCGCAGGACATCGAGGAACAGATCACCGTCCGCATGGAAGAAGCCGTCAGCACGGTGGAAGGAATCAAGGAACTGCGCTCGGTCTCCAGTGAAGGGGTTGGTCGCCTCATCGTCATCGGCAACCAGGATCTCGACGAAGGCAAGTTCCTCCAGGACCTGAAACGCCAGATCGACGCCGTCAGCTCCTTTCCGGCCGCCGCTGAGCCACCCCAGCTGAACGTCTTCCGCAGCCGTGACGAGATCATCCGCCTCGCCGTCTCCGGCGACGACACGGTAAGCGAGCAGGACCTCAAGCATTTCGCCGAAGCCACCCGCCGCGAGATCGGCCTGCTCGGCCATGTCCCGTCCGTCGAACTCTTCGGCGTGCGCAACGAGGAAATTTCCATCGAAGTCTCCGAAGAGGCGCTCCGCCGCTTTGGTGTCAGCTTGTCTGACGTCGCCAATGCGGTCGCCGGCACATCGGTCAACATCTCGGCCGGCAATGTCCGCAGCGATGGTGGCAATGTCCAGCTCCGCACCCGCTCGCAGGCCGATACGCAGGCCGAGTTCGAAAACATCATCGTCAAGCAGATGCCGAATGGCGCCATTGTCCGCGTCTCTGACATGGCGAAAGTCATCGACGGTTTTGAAGAGGTCAACCTCCTCGCCACCGTCAACGGAAAGCGCACGATCCTGATTCAGGTCATGAGCGGTCCGCAGATGAACATCGTGAAGATGTCGAAGAACGTGAATGCGTATTTCGATGAAGCCGCGAAAAACCTGCCGCCCGGCATCTCCATGACGATCTGGCAGGATTCCGCCGTCGACTATATGAGCCGCATCCGCCTCATCGGCACTAATTTCCTGTCCGGCCTCTTCCTGGTCCTCGTCACGCTGCTGCTCTTCCTGCGTCCCGCCATCGCCATCTGGGTCGCCATCGGCATCGGCACGGCCTTCGCAGGCGGTCTCGCGCTCCTGCCGATGTCCGACGTCTCGTTCAACATGATCTCGACTTTCGCCTTCCTGCTTGTGATCGGCGTGATCGTCGACGACGCGATCATCGTAGGCGAAGCCATTCACTCGCGCACTGAGGACGGCGAGGAAGGCCTCGTCGCTGCAGTGAACGGCACGACCATGGTTATCAAGCCCGTTATTTTCGCGGTCTTCACGACGATGATCTTCTTCGCGCCATGGATGTACCTTTCCGGCGGCACCAGCGAATTCACACGCTCCATCTCGCTCGTCGTGATTTTTGCCCTCCTTTTCTCCCTGATCGAAGCCCTGCTGATCCTCCCGGCCCACCTTTCACACCTGAAAGCCGTCAATCCGGAAACCCGTATCGCCCGCTTGCAGGCATCCATCGCCGACAGCATCGTCTGGATCGCCAGGCGCGCCTATCGCCCGCTCTTGCTCCGCGCACTGCGTCATCGCTACCTGACAGCATCCATTTTCATCGGCGGCATGATCCTGTCGGTGGGCCTTCTCACCAACGGGCTCGTGAAAACAGTCTTCTTTCCGGAGACTGAGTCTGACCAGATCGAAGTCTCCGTCGAAATGCCCGAAGGCACGCCCTATTCCCGCTCGCTCGAAGTGTTGGCCCAGATTCAGGCCGGCGAAAAGGCGCTGGAGGAAGAGGTCAACGCATCCACGAATGGCGAAGGCGAGCTGATCGAGAACTGGTACACTCGTTCACGCGACAACAACATTCTTGCGCTCGTGAAACTGGTGCCGCCGGAAACCCGCACTCTCACAGCCAAGGAGACCGCCGAGCGCCTGCGCGTCCTGATCGGCGAAGTCCCGGACGCCGAGTCGATTACGGTCAATTACAGGAACACCGACAATGATCCGCCGATCCAGTACATGCTGAACTCGACCGATCTCGACGCGCTCAACGCCGCGGCCGACGATCTGATGGTCAAGCTGCGCTCCTATGACGGCGTCTACAATGTCGTGAACGACGTGCAGAGCGCGACCGACGAAATCCAGTTCGACCTGAAGCCCGGCGCCGAATCTCTCGGCATCACGACGGCAGATGTCGCCCGTCAGGTGCGCCAGGGATTCTATGGTGAGGAAGTCCAGCGCCTGCCCCGCGACGGCGAGGATGTCCGCGTCTTCGTGCGGTATCCGCGCTCCGACAGGGAATCGCTCGACTTCCTGAACAATATTCGCGTCCGGACAGCCGATGGCCGTGAATTACCGCTCTATGCCGTCGCCGACATACGCTTCGAAAAAGGCATCTCCCAGATCAAGCGTCGCGAACGTCGCCGCGCCATCGTGGTCAGTGCCGAAGTCGTCGCCGAGCGCGTCACGGAAATCCGCGGCGACCTCAACGACAATTTCTTCGACGAATTCGACAAGGCGCATCCTCAGGTTCGGCGCGGCAGCATTGGCCGGGCCCAGGGCGAGGCCGAATTCATGGTCGAGATCATGACCTTCCTCCTGATTGCCATCGGCGTCGCCTACTTCCTCGTCGCCGTTGCGTTCAAATCCTATGCCGAACCGATCCTCATCCTTCTGGCCGCCATCCCGTTCTGCTTCACGGGCGCCATGGTCGGGCACCTCGTCATGGGATTCCCGCTCAGCATCCTGTCCTACATGGGCATCATGGCGGCGGCTGGCGTGGCCGTGAACGACAATCTCGTCCTGCTCGATTACGTTCACCAGCTCAGGGACAAGGGCATGGACGGTGCGCGGGCCCTGATCGAAGCTGGCACTCGCCGCTTCCGGCCAATCCTGCTCACCTCGCTGACCACCTTTGTCGGCCTTCTCCCGCTGATGATGGAGCGCTCCATTCAGGCGCAATTCCTGATCCCGATTGCCGTCGGCCTCGCCTTTGGGGTCCTGTTTGCCCTGTTGGTCACCCTGTTCTTTGTGCCTGCCCTCTATGGCATCGGCGCGGATATCAAACGTTTCTTCGGCTACCTGATCTCCGGCAAGCCGCGCCCTCGCTTCGATGCCATGCTCAACGAGAAAGCACTGGAAACCCTCGCGCCCGTGCCAGCTGAGTAATCAGGCGCCATGATGCCAATGGTTGGAGGCAACAGAGCTTAGGCTCTTGCCTTCAACCCCTTGGTCGCTAAACCCCCCGATATGCTCACCATATCGAACCTCGACTACCGCATTGAAGCGCGCCTTCTGTTTGAAGGCGCGGGCGCCCAGATTGCATCCGGCTGGAAGGTCGGCCTCGTCGGACGCAACGGAACGGGCAAGTCCACGCTGCTCAAACTGATCCGCGAAGAAATCACGCACCCGACCAATGACGGCTCAATTCGCCTCAACCAGGGTGCCCGTCTCGGCTGGGTTGCGCAGGAAGTCGCGCCAACGGATGAAACCATTCTGGAAGTCGTGCTCGCCGCTGATACCGAGCGTCACGCCCTGATGCAGGAAGCCGAAACCGCTGAAGACCCGATGCGGATTGCTGACATCCACACACGCCTTGTCGATATCGACGCCTGGTCGGCAGACTCGCGCGCGGCTGAGGTCCTGATGGGCCTTGGCTTCGTCCAGAGTGACCTTGATCGCCCAACCCGGGAATTCTCCGGCGGTTGGCGCATGCGCGCCGCCATCGCCGGCGTCCTGTTCTCCCAGCCAGACCTGCTCCTGCTCGACGAACCGACCAACTATCTCGACCTCGAAGGTGCCGCCTGGCTCGAAGGCTATATCAAGAAATATCCGCACACCGTGCTCATCGTCTCGCACGACCGGGAAATGCTGAATCGCTGCGTCACGCATACGATGGCGCTTGAGCACCAGAAACTCACTATTGTGCCCGGTGGCTATGACGCCTGGCTCAGGCTCCGCGCCGCGAAATATGCCCAGCTGGAAAGCCAGCGCGCCAAGCAGGAAGTCGACAAGGCCCACCTCCAGGCCTTCGTGGACCGATTCCGCGCTAAGGCGTCCAAGGCCCGGCAGGCCCAGTCGCGCGTCAAGATGCTCGAAAAGATGCAGGACATCTCAATCCCGATGGCGGAGCGGACGACCCCGTTCAACTTCCCTGCCCCTGCTGACAAGATGGCGCCACCCTTGCTCGAACTGCGCGGCGCAGAACTCGGCTATGGTGAAGACGCCAGCATCCTGCGCAATGTCACCTTGCGCCTCGATCCTGATGACCGGATCGCCATCGTTGGCACCAACGGCCAGGGCAAGACGACTCTGGTAAAATCCATTGCCGAGCGCCTGCCGCTCATGATGGGCGACCGCGTAACCCACAGCAAGGTCCGCATCGGCTACTTCTCCCAGGACCAGCTCGACGAGCTGACGCCCGGCGAAACCGTGCTGGATCACGTGCGCCACGCCATGCCCAGGGAAACGCCAATCTCGAAGCAGCGCTCAACGGCATCCATGATGGGTTTCAGCCATGAAAAGGTGGATACCAAGGTTGAAAAGCTCTCCGGTGGCGAAAAGGTCCGCCTGCTCCTCGGCCTCATGGCCATGGACAAGCCTCATATCCTGATCCTCGACGAACCGACCTCCCACCTCGATATCGACAGCAGGGAGGCGCTTATCTACGCACTGAACGACTTCAAGGGCGCCGTCCTGCTGATCACGCACGATATCTTCCTTGCCGAGGGCACTGCCGACCAGCTCTGGTTGGTCAAGGACGGCAAGGCCGAAGTCTATGACGGCGACCTGCAGGATTACCGCGCCCTGGTGCTTCAGGCCGACCGCAACAAGTCCGACAGCAAAACCAAATCCGGAAAATCGACTTCGGCCGAAACAGCCCCCAGGGTTAACAAGACAGACCAGCGCCAGCGCTCGTCCGAAAGCCGCAAGGCTGCCGCGGGCCTCAAGCGCAAGGCCGACGACGCCGAGAAGCGATTGAACACAATCAATGCCCGGATCACGGCGATTGATACTGACCTGTCAAAGCCCGGTCATGCCTCGGAACAGCTCCAGGACCTGCTGCGTCAGCGCGCCGATCTCGTCGCGGAAGCCGAAGCCACGGAGCTGTCCTGGCTACAGGCGGTCGAAGACTATGAAACGGCTCTCAACGCCTGAGAACCGCGCCCGCCGCCCAACTGCGCATATAATCTGTGCTATTAACTATGATTGGTCAGTTTTTCCGCCACCGAACCCGATTTTGCAGGCGCTGTCACAATAGTAGTACTATACAAACCGGGCTAAATTGCGCAGTTAGAAATTGAAAAAAACCGCACAGAATATGCAGGTTGGCAGTTTAGATTGTCCGGGCATGCGTACATGCTCGCAGAGGATTCGAATGGGTGTTTCAGAGAATCTGAAAAGAGCCATAGCCTTCCCGCGGGAACCGGTGGTGCTCGCGCGGACGCCGTCGGCGGGTCTCGATATTCTTGAATTGGAAGAGCGAGCCAACGCGTCCTCAAACCAGGTTCACCTGCCGCCGATCTATCCCGAATGGCTCGGTGACCGGCTCTTCTCACATACCCACGGCTGTCGCTTCAATTACGTCGTCGGAGAAATGGCCCGCGGCATTGCTACCACGCGCATGGTGGTCGAGGCAGTCCGTGCAGGCTGCGTCGGGTTTTACGGCAGCGCGGGCCTCTCGCCGGATGTCATCGAAGCAGGCCTGAAGGAAATCAAGTCACAGCTGACGCCAGGCCAGACAGCCTGGGGCGCCAACCTTATTCATTCTCCCCAACAGCCTGGATACGAAGCGCGCGTCGTCGATCTCTTCCTCGCTCAGGGCGTGAAGCGCGTGTCAGCCTCCGCCTTCATGAAACTTTCAGTTGAACTGGTGCGCTATACCGCCGTCGGCCTGTCCCGAGCCCCGAACGGAAGCATCCGCCGCGACAATCATGTCTTCGCCAAGGTCTCCCGCGCCGAAGTGGCCGAGCCCTTCATGTCGCCCGCCCCGGCCAAACTGCTGGCCGAGCTTGTCGCACGCGGTGCAATCACCGCCGAACAGGCCGATCTTGCAAGCCAGGTCCCCGTCGCCGCTGAAATCACGGCAGAATCCGATTCCGGCGGGCATACTGACAATCGCCCCGCCAGCGTTCTTTTCCCGTCGCTCGTGCTTGCCCGTGATCGCGTCGCCACCCGCACGGGCGTTGACGCCAACACGATCCGCATCGGTCTCGCCGGTGGCATCTCGACGCCAATGGCCGTGGCAGCCGCCTTCCAGATGGGCGCTGCCTACGTCCTTACAGGGTCCGTTAATCAGTCCGCCGTAGAATCCGGCCTGTCGGAAGCAGGACGCCGCCTGCTCGCCAAAGCCGGGCCCGCCGATGTGACCATGGCACCCGCCGCTGACATGTTCGAGCAGGGCGTCGAAGTTCAAGTGCTGAAGCGCGGCACCCTGTTCGCCATGCGGGGTAAGCGTCTCCACGCCATTTACAGGACGGGCGCGAGCTATGAGACCCTTTCCCAGAAAGATCGCGACTGGCTCGACGACGTGCTCGGCGAGCCGTTCGATGCGGTCTGGCAGAAAACCTATGCCTTCATTTCACAGGCCAATCCTGCAGAAGCCAAACGCGCCGAGACCGACGGCAACAAGCGCCTCGCCCTCGTCGCCCGGCGCTATCTTTTCATGGGCGCGCAATGGGCCCGCGAAGGTACACCCGGCCGCGAAATGGATTACCAGATCTGGTGCGGCCCAGCGATGGGCGTGTTCAATGAATGGGTTGCGGGCAGCTTTCTCGAACCGACCGAGAACCGCACCGTCAGGCAAATCGCCTGGAACCTGCTCGAGGGCGCTGCACAAGTTACTCGTGCCGGACAGCTGCGTGCACTTGGCCTCCCAGTTGCACCTACAGATTACACCTACATGCCCCGTCAGTTCGCTGACGCTGAGTGAGACAAAAAATGGTAAATGAAACCCGCACTCAGGCTGAGCCCATCGCCGTCATCGGAGTCGGATCGATCTTTCCGGGCCGGGGTGGCAACACCGGCTATTGGCGCGACATCTTCCAGGGCCGCGACACGCTGACCGAAACACCGGCCTCGCATTGGCTGCTCGACGACTATTATGACGCCAATCCGCTGACGCCAGACCGTACCTATGGCCGCCGGGGTGGCTTCATTTCGCCCGTGCCGTTCGACCCGCTCGCCTTCGGAATCCCGCCCAATGCCCTCCAGCAGACCGACAGCGCCCAGCTGCTGGCCCTCATCGCCGCCAAGCACGCGCTCGACGACATTGAAAGCACGAGCGGAGTCGAAATCGACCGCACCCGCACCAGCGTCATGCTTGGCGTTGCATCCGCCACGGAACTCACCGCCCATATGGCCGGCCGCCTCCAGCGCCCCGTGTGGGTCAATGCCCTGCGCCAGTCCGGCCTCGGCGAGACCGACGTTCAAGCCATCGTCAAGCGGATGGAGGATCATTACATCGAATGGAAGGAAAGCACCTTCCCGGGCCTCCTCGGCAATGTCGTCGCCGGGCGCATCGCCAACCGGCTCGATCTCGGCGGCAGCAACTTCGTCACCGATGCCGCCTGCGCCTCCAGTCTCTCGGCGCTCCAGATTGCTTTGCACGAATTGCGGGCAGGCGATTCCGACACGGTCCTCGCGGGCGGTGTCGACGCGCTCAACGATATCCTCATGTACATGTGCTTCTCGAAGACGCCGGCTTTGTCGCCAACGGGCGATTGCCGGCCCTTCTCGATGGACGCCGACGGCACTATGCTCGGTGAAGGCGTCGGCATCCTCGCTTTGCGCCGCCTGTCGGATGCAGAACGCGACGGCAACCGTATCCACGCCCTCATCCGCGGTATCGGCGGCGGATCGGACGGCAAGGGCACCGCGATCTACACGCCGCTCCCCTCGGGCCAGGCCCGCGCCATCAAGCGCGCCTATGTCCAGGCTGGCTACGGCCCGGAAAGCGTCGATCTCGTCGAGGCGCACGGAACAGGAACCAAGGCGGGCGACAAGGCTGAACTGGCCGGACTCCACCTCGTATTCGACGGCAAGGGCGATGGCAAACCCTGGTGCGCCGTTGGCTCGGTCAAATCCCAGATCGGTCACGCCAAGGCCGCTGCCGGCGCTGCCAGCCTGATCAAGGCTGTCCATGCCCTCAGCCGAAAGACCCTTCCGCCTACGATCAAGATTGGCGAACCTGCCGAAATCCTGAAGGACAGCCAGAGCTTTTACCTGAACAGCGAAGCGCGCCCCTGGATATCGCCCGAGTCCCGCCCGCGCCGCGCCTCGGTCAGCTCTTTCGGGTTCGGCGGCAGCAATTTCCACGTCGCGCTTGAGGAGTATACTGGCCCGACCGCCATCCTGCCGCCGCGTGTCTTGCCGTCCGAACTCTTCCTTTTCTCCGCCAGCACTACCGACGGTCTTGTCGAAGAGATCGAAGGCCTGATCCATACGGAGACAGATGAGAACGGTTTCGCCGCCCTCGCGGGCAATACACATGCACACTTCGAAGCCGACGCCCGCGTCCGCGTCGCCATCACGGCTGACGACCAGAAGGATCTCGCCGCCAAGGCCTCGCGCCTGATCGGCCAGATCGAGACCGGCGCCTTCGGCACCGCGCCGCTCGGCGCAGGCATTCACGCCTCCACAACGCCACCGGAAACCGGCAAGGTCGCCTTCCTCTTCTCAGGCCAGGGCAGCCAATATGTCGGCATGGGCGCCGACCTCGCCATGGCCTTCCCGGCAGCGCGCGCCGTGTGGGACATGGCCGCCAGTCACAAGACGACCGGCCCGATGAAGCTCCACCGCCTCGCCTTCCCGCCGGCCGCCTTTGACCAGGTCGAATTCGGCGAGCAGACCCAGCGTCTCACCGAGATGCAGAACGCCCAACCGGCCATTGCCGCCGTCGCGCTCGCCCAGCTCGCTTTGCTGGACCGCCTCGGCATCGATGCCGACATGGCCGGCGGTCACAGCTTCGGCGAAATGATGGCCCTTCACCTGGCCCGCAGCTTTGACATGGACGGTGCCCTCAGCGTCGCCGCCGCCCGCGGACGCCTGATGGCCGAAGCCGCAAAGTCCACGCCCGGCGCGATGATGGCCGTCCAGACCGACTCAGAAACCATTGCCCCCATCGTTGCCAAAGTGCCGAATGTCGTCCTCGCCAATGACAATGGCCCGAGCCAGGTTGTCCTGTCCGGACCGGTCGACGCCATCAAGGCCGCCGAAGCCCTGTGCATCGAAAAGGGCCTGAAGGCCCGCCGCCTGTCGGTTGCGACCGCGTTCCATTCATCCATCGTCCACGCCGCCGTCGATCCGTTTGCGGCCGAACTCGCCGCCCTGCGCCCGCGCAAACCGAAATTGCCTGTCTACGCCAACGCGACCGCATCGCCCTACTCGGTGAAAGTCGCCGACCTGCCCGCCGTCATCGCCGGGCAGATCGCCACCTCGGTCCGGTTCCGCGAGCAGGTCGAAGCCATGTACGCTGCGGGCGCACGCCTGTTCGTCGAAGTCGGCCCCGGCTCGATCGTCACCGGGCTCGTCAAGGACGTGCTCGGCGACCGTCCCTTCCGTGCAGTATCGCTCGACAACAAGCGCGCCAACGGCCTGACGCAATTCCTGTCAGCTGTTGGCGAACTCAGCGTCGCCGGCCAGTCGCTCGACCTCGCCGCCCTCTTCGCCGACACACCGCCGCCGGTCCCGGCTGCACCGCCGTCAAAGCACGCGGTCTACATTTCCGGCGCCAATTACGACAAGCCCTACCCGCCGAAGAATGGTGCAGCCGGACGCGCCCTGCCGAATGCCGCTCCGACAATGACACTCCAACCCGCTGCGGCGGCCCCCGTCACGCCTCCCCCAACGGCCGCACCCGCGCCCACCCCTTCGCCAGCCTCTACCGCTCCGACTCCCAGCAGGAACACCGCAATGCCCGACACGCCCCAAACCTATTCCGCACCCATGCCGGCCTCTTCGTCCGCGGAGCGTATCTGGAGCGAAGTGTCCCAGCTTCATTCCCAATACCTCGCGACAACCGCTGCCAGCCACACCGCCTTCCTCAATGCGGCCGCCTCCCTGCTCGGCGGTCAGCCATTGACGCCTTCGGCGCCCGCGCCCGTCCAGCGCCTCGCCGCATCGGTTACCGCGCCGCAACCTCAGCCGGCACCGCAGGCAGCCGCCCCGGCTCCCATGGCCGCTCCGGCGCCCGCACCGGCATCATACACGAATGGCGCCGCCGTTGCGCAACCCGCGCCCCCGGCTGCGCCTGCCCCCGTGGCCGCAGCGCCCACCCCACCAGCACCCGTTGCCACGCAGGCTCCGACCACCTCCGCCAGCGAAGACCCGGTCGCACTCGTCCAGGCCATCGTGTCGGACAAGACCGGCTATCCGGTCGACATGCTCGACCCGAACATGGACCTCGAAGGCGAACTCGGCGTCGACTCGATCAAGCAGGTCGAGATCCTCTCCACCTTGCGCGAACGCCTGCCGCACCTGCCGGAAATCGACCCGGAACAACTCGTCGAGCTGCGCACGATCAATGCGATCGCGGCGATGATCGGCGGATCCGCCCCTGCGCCAGCCGGGCCTGTGCCTGTTGCCGCAGCGCCGGCTCCCGTCGCCGCACCGACCGCCGTGTCAGCCCCCGCGCCCGCACCTGCTGCAAACGGCAATGGCAACGGCATCACGCCTGACGTCATCCGCGCCCTCGTCGCCGACAAGACCGGCTACCCCTCCTCGATGCTCGAAGACGACATGGACCTCGAAGGCGAGCTCGGCGTCGACTCGATCAAGCAGGTGGAAATCCTGTCCGCGCTCCGCGACCAGCACCCCTCGCTGCCGGAAGTCGATCCCGAGGCCATCGCCGAACTCCGCACGATCCGGAAGATCGCCGATTTTTTCAGCTAGGGGCCGGTGAGGACACGTCCTCAGCTCATCGTCCCCCGTCCATGGTTCAGCCCGTCGCCGCCTATGGCAGCGACGTCCGCCCGGTCAGCTTCGGCGCGCCGGTCACGCTGCCGCCGTGGACCGGGCAGGTTGGCGTGGGCCGGGTTGAAGTCACCCAGGCCGAACCGCAAACAGCACAGGCCATCGTCTCGACACTGACGGCCCATGGCGTCGACGCCGTTGCCGTCACCGCGCCGTCCGGCACCGCGCAGGCAGTGATCCTCACCGAAGGCCTGTCTGCCGCCGATCCCGCGACACGCCACTGGGCCGCTCTCGCACACGCCCGCACCGCGCGCGCACCCGGCGCCCGCATCCTCCTGCTCCAGTCCACCGCGCCGCAGGCCCATGCGGCCATCTCCGGCCTGCCCGGCCTGTCGCGCACGCTGCAAAAGGAATGGCCCGACACGAGCGTCGCAACATGGTCGTTCGCTGCGCCCGACGCACCGACCCGCGCGCACCACATCCTTACCGCCCTCGGCACCACGCTGGGCGACGCCATCTTCACCGCCGACGGACACGCGTCTCAAACGCATGTCGGAGCATCGCTCGCACGACCCGTCACAAACGCCGCCACGGCCCCGGCGATCTGGCTCGTCACCGGCGGCGCGCGCGGCGTCACCGCCACCTGCGCCATCGAACTCGCCCGCCGCACCGGCGGCACATTCCTTCTCGCCGGTCGCTCCGCCCTCTCCCGGTGGCCACAAGGCATTGCCCGCACCGCAGACCTCAAGACCCTGCGCGCGTCCCTTGCCCAGAACGCCGTCGCCAGCGGCCAGAAGGTCAAACCCGCCGACATAGACCGCGCCGCGCGCGCTGCACTCGCCGGACAGGAAATCGAGGCCACCCTGTTCGCGCTCGCCGCCGCCGGCGCCGCCGCGCACTATGTCCAGCTCGACCTCTCCGACACGGCCACACTCGCTCCGGCGATCGATTCCATCCAGGTCCAGCATGGCGCCATTACCGGCCTCGTCCATGGCGCCGGCGTCCTCGCCGACAAGCTGGCGATGGAGAAGACCGAAGCCGAAGTCCGAAAAGTGTTCGGCCCCAAGGTTGACGGCCTGCTCGCCCTGCTCGGCGCGATCAATATCAGCCAGCTCACCCATATCGGCCTCTTCTCCTCGGCCTCGGCCCTGTTCGGCAATACAGGGCAGGCCGATTATGCGATGGCCAATGAATGCCTGAACCAGCTTGCGCGGCAGCTCTCCGCCGAACTCCCCCACGCCCGGGTCAAATCCTACAATTGGGGTCCATGGGACGGCGGCATGGTCGATGCCGGTCTCGCCGCACACTTCGCCCAGCAGGGCATCGCCCTCATCGATCAGGCAGACGGCGCCCGCATCTTCGCCGACCAGCTCCTTGATGGTGACCGCGCCATTGTCGAACTCCTCGTCGGGGATGAGTGGAGCGGCGAATGACGTTCTTCGAACCGATTGCCATTGTCGGCCAGGGCTGTGTCCTGCCCGGCGCTCTCTCTCCAGAAGCGCTCTGGAAAGCCGTCGCGGGCAATGAATGCCTGATCACGCGTCCTGCGGCGGGCGCGTTCGGCCTCAGCGCCGCAGAACAGGCCGCCCTGCCTTACGTCTCCGGCTTCGTTTCCGGTTTCGACCAGGTCTTCGATCCCGGGCGCGTCAAACTCCCTGGACTCGACGCGGCGACTCTCGACCCCGTCTGCCAATGGCCCCTGCATGCCGCGCTTCAAGCATGGGACGAAGCCGGGAAAAGTAACACGCCCGCTGACCGGCGCGGCGTCTTCCTCGCCAACCTCTCCTATCCCAGCCGCGCCAAGTCCGCCTATGCCGCCGATGTTTGGACGCATGGCGTCTCGTCCCGCCCCGCCACGGACGCCTTCAATTCCGGCTTTCCGGCGCATGCCCTCGCACAGGCTATCGGCGCCACCGGCCCGGTCCTCTCCCTCGACGCTGCCTGCGCCTCCTCGCTCTATGCGCTCGAAATCGCCTGCCGCAAGCTGCAGACGCGCCAGATCGATATCGGTCTCGTCGGCGCGGTCAACGCCGCCGACAACCTCATCCTCCATATCGGCTTCGAAGCGTTACAGGCGCTCAGCCCGACAGGCCGCTCGCGCCCCTTCATCAAGGGGGCCGACGGCCTCGTGCCTGCCGAGGGCGCCGTGGCTGTCGTGCTCAAACGCCTCAGCGACGTGACGCCGAGGGATAAAGTCCACGGCGTGATCCGCGCGGTCGGCCTTTCCAATGACGGCCGTCGCAAAGGCCTCCTCGCCCCCGACAGCGAAGGCCAGGCCGAAGCCATGCGCCGCGCCTATGCCGAAGCTGGTCTCAATCCTGACAGTGTCGATTTCCTCGAATGCCACGCCACCGGCACCGCCGTGGGCGACAGTGTCGAAATCGCCGCCGCCACCAGCGTGTTCGGCACCGAGCGTCATCTTCCCATTGGCTCGCTCAAGGCCAATACCGGCCACCTGATCACCGCAGCAGGCCTCGCCAGCCTCCTGAAGCTAACACAAGCGATGGCGCACGAGACGCTGCCGTCCATGCCGCTCAACGGCGACCTGATCGACGCAGTGACGACCCCTGCATTGCAGCCGCTCGCACAGACAGCCAATTGGACGTCCCCCAAAACGCCCCGCCGCGCCGCGATCAGCAATTTCGGCTTTGGCGGCAACAATGCCCACCTGATCCTCGACCAGCACCAGCCGGTCAAAGGAGCGGTCCAGGTCGCCTTGCCAGTCAAAACAAACGACGAGATCGTCGTCTGCGCCGCCAGGCTAATGGGCGGCAGCGACCAGGGCGAGCGCGACGTGCTCCGCCGCCTGATGAACCATCCCGTCGGCCCGGCCAAGCCTGCTCAAACCATAGGTGCCGATCCGCGCTATGCCCGCACGCCGCCGAACGACCTCATGCAGGCCGAGGCCCAGCAACTCGCCATCCTCTCCCTGACACGCTCCGCCCTCAACGGCATCCAGCGCCCGGACGCCGAACGCTGCGGCGTTTTCGTCGGCATGGGCTGCGCGGCGGATTCTGCCCGCTGGCTTCTCCGCGAGCGCGTGGCGAAGGCATTCGGCGTGGCGCCCGGCACGCCGGAACACGCGAAAGCGCAGGATGGCATCGCGCCGCCGCTCCAGGCCGCCACCGTCCTCGGCGCCATGGCCAATATGACCGCCAACCGCATCACCTCGGCCGAAGACCTGCGCGGACAGGGCTATGCGATCTCGTCGGAAGGCGCATCCAGCCTCGCCGCGCTTGATGTCGCTTGCGACGCCCTGCGCGCCGGACGCCTCGACTTGGCCGTTGTGGCCGCTGCCGACTTCGCGACCGATCTGGTCGCCGCAGCTGCGCTCAGGGAACTCGGCATGGCCGCGCCCGGCGATAGCGCCGCCGCCCTCGTGCTCAGGCGCCGGTCAGATGCCGAAGCCGCCGGCGACCCTATCCTTGCAACACTCGGCCCGGTCGAATGGGGATGCAACGGTAAACCATCGCCCCTCTTTGCTTCTGCCTATGGCACGGCCCCCGCCGCTTCGCCCCTGTTCGAGATCGCAGCCTCCGCCCTGCTGATGTCGCGCGACCAGGCAATCACGAACGACTGCGCCATCCCGAACCTGACAGGCGAGCAGCCGCAGCACACTGTCAGCGCCCCTGCCAACGCCCTCTCCCACGGTGCGTCCGTTCAGCTCACAGGCAATCCGGTCAATCCAAGCCCCGACCCGCTCCGTCCGCCCCCGCACCTCTACTGGGCTGCCGGCGCCACCCGCACCTCGCTCGCGAAAAAGCTGCGCAGCGCCAAGACGGGCGGCAAGGGCAAGTGCCGTATCGCCCTCATCGCCGCAGACGAAGCCGCCCTCGCAGACCTGATCGACACAGCCGCCAAGTCCCTCGACCGCGACACGGCGCCGTCCGGCGAACACGTGTACTATGGCGAAGGCGCGCCCGAAGGCGACCTCGCCTTTGTCTTTACCGGCTCGGCGGCGGTCTATGCCCGCATGTCCCGCGGCCTGTTCATGGCCTTCCCGGAACTCGGCAAGGCGCTTGCGTCCATGTCCCGCGCAACTGAAATGGCAGGGCTCCTGACCCACGCGGACCTGTCCGAATACGAACAGCTTTGCGCCGGTACGCTTGTCAGCCAGGCCCACGCCATCCTGTTGCGTGATGTCCTTGGCGTCTCCCCCACCGTCGCCATCGGCCTGTCGCTCGGCGAAAGCAACGCCCTGTTTGCCTTCGGCTTCTGGAAAGATCCCGGTAAGCTCCTCGACGAAATCGACGACGCGGCCATGTATGAACGCCACCTCGGCGGCGAGTTTGAAACCGCGCATGCCGCCTGGGGCCCGAATGTACCGACAGACTGGGCCAACTGGCACATCAAGGCACCCCTGCCAAAGCTCCGCGCCGCCATGGCCAGCCATCCCAATGTCGAGATCACGATCATCTATTCGCAGGAAGACTGCCTGATAGGCGGCCCCGCCGCTGACTGCCGCGCCGTGGCCGAAGCCCTCGGCCCCGGATCCGGCGCAGCGATGAACCAGCACCTCATCGTCCATGCCAAGGCGATGAGGCCGTTCGAGGACCAGTGGCGCAAGCTGCACACGCGGCCCGTCTCCAGGGTGCCCGGCATCCGCCTCTACGCCAACGCCATCAACGCCAGCTATACGCCCACCAGGGCGCGTGTCGCTGACATGCTGACGCGGCAGGCGGTCGACACGGTCGATTTTCCGGCCACCGTGCGCCAGGCCTGGAAAGACGGCGTGCGCACCTTTGTCGAGATCGGCCCGCGCGCCACGCTGTCGCGCGCCATTTCCAGTGTGCTCGGCGACAAGCCGCACGTCGCCGTCGCCACCGACCGGATCGTCGCGTCAGACCTCGGCCAGATCGCTCATCTCACCGCCACGCTCTTTGCCGATGGCCGCGACATCAACACTGCCCGCGTCGCCGAACGGCTGGACGCGGCCCGCAACAATCCCTGGACAGGAACCGACCCCATGCCCCTCACCAAGCCGGTTCACTATCCGACACCTGAGATTCCGGCCACACGCCCCAGGAGTGTCCTGCCACCTGCCCCACACCTGCCACCGCCGCACTACGCCCACAGCACCGCCGCGCCAGCCCCGCTTGCGACGCCTGTGCCATGCACGACATCGACGGTCCGCAGCTCGACGCCGCCACGCAAGGTCGTCAATGGCAATGAACCCCTCATGCCCCGCGCGCCCAACGGCCCGAACTGGGCCCGCGCGGCCATCGAAGACTCGACACGCGGACTCATGTCCAATTTCTTCGGCCCGGCTTTCGTCGGGCAGGACGCCTTCGACCGTCAGGTCCGCCTGCCCGCCCCTCCTTTGCTGCTCGTCGACCGCATCACCGGCATCGACGCCGAAGCGGGCGTCGAAAGCACCGGCGTGATCTGGACCGAGACAGACCTCAAGGCCGACGACTGGTACGTCCGCAATGGCCGCGTCCGCCCCGGCCCGCTGATCGAATGCGGACAGGCCGACCTGACCCTGATCGGCTGGATGGGCGCTGACCTGAAGAACCGCAACGAGCGCGTCTACCGCCTCCTCGGTTGCGAGATCACCTTCCACGAAGGCGGCCTGCCCGGCCCCGGCGACACGCTGGCCTTCCAGATCGAGATTACCGGCCACGCCACGCTTGCCGGCGTGCGCATGTTCTTCTTCCAGTATGACTGCATGGTTGGCGACCGGAAGGTCTTCTCCGTCCGCAACGGCCAGGCTGGCTTCTTCACCGACGCGGAGCTCGCTACCGGCAAGGGCGTCATCTGGGATGCCGAAACCGACACCCCTCCCACACCCGCACCACACCCTTTCGATACCTCTCGCGCGAGCGCCAAACGGTCCTTCAGCGCCCCGGACCTCGCCGCCTTTCGCGCCGGAGATGCGCTCGCCTGTTTCGGCAAGGGCTTTGAATTCTGCGCCGCCCATTCCCGCCCCGCCCACCTGCCCGACGATAAGCTCGCTTTTTTCGACGAAATCACCGCCTTTGACCCGGCCGGCGGCCCATGGGGACGCGGCTATCTCAAGGCCCGCGCCCATGTGCCAACGGACGCGTGGTTCTATGAAGGCCACTTCCATGAAGACCCCTGCATGCCCGGCACATTGATGGCCGAGGCCGCCGTGCAGGCACTCGAATTCTACGCCGCCGCCGCAGGTCTCACGATTGAGCGCGACGGCTATGTCTTCGAACCGATGCCCGGCCACACCGCCAAATTCGTCTGCCGCGGACAGGTCATCCCCGACCGCGACCATGAAGTGACCTATGAAGTCTTCATCGACGACATCATCGATGGCGAAAGCCCCGTCCTCTACGCGTCCCTCCTCGCCCGGTCAGACGGCAGGAAAGTGTTCCACTGCCCGCGCTTCGCCATCCGCCTGCGCAAGGACTGGCCCGCGCCGCACACGACCGACAAGCCGCTCCGAGTCGGCCCGATGGGCGAAAGCCGCGGTGACCATGCCGCCCTGCTGAACTGCGCCGCCAGCGCCCCGTCCGCCGCCTTCGGAGACCTCTACGTCCCCTTCGACACAGCAGGCCGGGCCCCGCGCCTGCCCCAGCCGCCCTATCACATGATGACCCGCGTCACCGAGGTCTCCACCCGCCCCGGCGTGAAGGAGATCGGCGCCCGCGTCGTCGCCGAATACGATATCCCAGCAGACGCCTGGTATTTCCGCGACAATGCCAATGGCCACATGCCTTTTGCCATTCTCTCCGAGATCGTGCTCCAGCCCTGCGGCTGGCTCGCCAGCCATTGCGGTTTCGCCCTCGAAGGTGGCGAACGCTTCCGCAATCTCGACGGCGAGGGGCAGGTCTTCATGGAAGTCGGCCCGCATGACGGAACGATCACCGTCGACACGACGCTCTCCTCCTTTTCCAAGGTCGGCCCGATGACCATCGTCGCCTTCGAGCTGAAAGCCACGCTCACCGATGGCCGCCCGGTCATGAACCTGAAGACCCAGTTCGGCTTCTTCCCCGCCGCCGCCCTTGTCCGCCAGGCTGGCCTGCCCACGAAAGACGAGCATCGCGCCCTCCTTGGCCTCGCCCCCAACCGACCCGGCGCCACCCTGCCAAAAGCCCCGATAGCGACCGGCGACCTCGTCATGCTCGACCGCATCGACTATTTCGATGCCGCAGGCGGCGCGGCAGGCCTCGGCCTTGCCCGTGGACGCCAGTCGGTTGATCCGCATGCCTGGTATTTCAAGGCGCACTTCTTCCAGGATCCGGTCCAGCCAGGCTCGCTCGGTCTCGACGCGCTGGTCCAGCTCCTGTCCCACGCTGCCTGCCTCAAGGGCCTCACCAAAGGCATGGCCGACCCGCAATTCGAGACCGTCGCCGCCGGCGCCCCGGTCAAATGGGCCTATCGCGGACAGGTCACGCCCGACAAGCAGGAGGTCACCACGGTAATGGAGATCATGGACATTACCCGTGAGGGTGATCGTCTGCTGATCACCGGCAAGGGCACGCTCTGGTGCGACGGCTTGCGCATTTACGAAGCCAGCCCGCTGACCATCGCGCTGGCCGACCGGGCCTAGCGCGCGTCGGCTACCGCCACGCTGACAAAAACATCCTCAATCCGCTCCGACCAAACGGCATAGCGGGCGCCGCCAGCCGACACGTCCCGCAGTGCCGGTGCCGGCTGCTCCAATGACGCTACCGGCACCGGCACGGTCTTGGCTCCGCCGCCGAGGCCCTTGCCCGATGCTTTCAGCACGGCCTCTTTCACCGTCCATAACGCAAAGAAGACAGCAAGCGCACGCTCGGGCGACGCATCTGCCAGCGCCAGCATCTGGTCGCGCTCCGTATCGCTGCAGATCATTGACAGCATCGGCTGCCACGCAATCGGCCGCAGGCGTTCCACATCCACACCAATCGCTCGCGCGTCTCCCAGAGCAACAGCCGTCCACCCCTCACTCCGGGAGATCGAGACGGCACGGTCGGGACGGCTGGCAAGAAAAGGTACACCTTCTTCCGTGCGCGCCAGGTCCACTTCGTGAGCCGGAATACCCAGTGCGAGCCCCAGCATTGTCCTCGCGCTCGCAAGCGACGCCAAAAGCTTCGTCCGGGCCCCGGGATCGCGCAGCCGCGCTGCGCGCTCGACCTCTTCCTTGCTTGTCACGAGACTGTCCGTGGCCTGAGCCAGCGCCTGGTTCGCGCCATTGCGGACCAGGACCGAAACCCCGGGGATGCCTGACACCACCGTGGTGACACCTGGAAGAGTGCTCGCACCGTTCAGATTTCCATTCGGTTGCATCAGGGCTCTCCGGGCTCAGGCAATACCGAATATTGGCATATGGCGTGACACGCCGCTTTTTAGCTCGCTTCGACAGCAAAATACACCGCCTGACGCGAATTCGGCTCCATGGCGGGCGCCATAAACAACCCCACAGCTACTGAGCACTTGCAACAAATCGAATTGTGCAGCACTGGTTCGCCGAATGGGTTCGGGTGGGGTTATTGCAGCACTGTAATGCTGCGCCGCAAAATAACCAAATTTCTCAGTGAAACGAATGCCGAGGCGAGGCGTACTGCCCAGATAGCGGGCGCTTTACGAAGCGTCGGCCGTCCGGGCAGCAATTCTGTTGCCACGGGTAATCGACGACGCTTTCTGAATTAAGCGGCCTCGTCGGCAAAGAGGTTATCTTGAAACTGACTGAACGTCCTTTCTTCTTCCCTGCCGTCGCGCTTGTCGCAGCGATCACTGTCCTGTTGGGCGGCATAATCGTCGCGTCTGTCTCGCCTAAACCGGCACCGACCATTGCCGCAATCGGCCCAGCGACGCCCGGTGACGCGACACCTGACCTCGCGGATGCGGCAAACACGCTGCCGACTGCGCCGGCGATCGAGCCAATCGACTCGGTCGCCGATATCAGCGACGAAGCGGACGGACCGGGCGAGACCGGCAAGCCGGGCGCCATAGCAGCAGACGCTGCCCCCCTCGCGCCGGCTTTCGCCTTCGAACAGGTCATCAACAAGGCGCAGGCCCTGTCCGAGCATGCCTACCAGAAGTCGCCATCGGTTCCGGCCGCCGCCGCCTCGCTTGACTATGACCAGTACCGACGCATCGAATTCAAGCGCGCAGCGGCCGAGTGGACGCCCGACGACGCCGTGCCGTTCCGGGTCCATTACGATCCTCGCGGTTATCTCTTCAATGATGAAGTCAAGCTCAACATCGTCGAAAACGGTGTCGCGATGCCACGCCCCTACGTCGAAGAGGATTTCGCCTTCTTCGACCTGCCCTTGTCGGACGCGGACAAGAAATCGATCGGTTTTGCGGGCTTTCACGTCACCACGCCCCTGAATTCTTCCGGAAAATTTGATGACCTGATCAGCTTCAAGGGCGCCAGCTTCTTTCGCGCGCTGAGCGCCGGCACGGTCTATGGCGCATCGGCCCGGGGCATGGCGATCTCGACGGCCTCGCCGGCCGGAGAAGAGTTTCCGTCCTTCCGTGAATTCTGGCTGGTCAAGCCAGCGCCCGGCGCCAAGTCGCTCACCGTTTACGCCTTGCTCAACGGCGTCAGCACGACGGGCGCTTTCCGCTTCGACATCGCGCCCGGCACGTCGACCATGATTGATGTGGAAGCGGTATTCTTTCCGCGTCGCAAGCTCACCGAAGTCGGCATCGCGCCGATCACCTCAATGTATTATTTCTCCCCGCACAGTCTCGATCGCGGCAACCGCGACTATCGCGTGGCCGTGCACGATTCCGAAGGCCTGATGATCGAGCTTCACAACGGCGAATGGGTCTGGCGCCCGCTAGCCAATCCAAGCCAGCTTGAAATCTCCAGTTTCGCCACGCAGCCCCCGCTGGGTTTCGGCCTGATCCAGCGCAATCGCGACTTCGAGGACTACGACGACCTTGAAGCAGCTTACGAGCGCCGCCCCAATGTCTGGATTTCCCCGAAGGACGGCTGGGGCCCCGGCAACCTGACCCTTGTCGAAATCCCGACCACCAATGAATACAATGACAATATCGTCGTCTCGTGGCGCCCTGCAGAGGCATGGGACGCCGGCAAGCCGGTCCGTCTGTCCTACCAGATGATCTGGAGCCTGCCACAGCCGGTCGTCGCCCCCGTCGCCAGGATCACGGCGACGAAAGTGGGCATATCGCCTGCCACCAAGCGGCCGATGTTCATTGTCGACTTCGACTCCGACAATGACGAATTGCTGCGAGATGCAGTTCCCCGGGTGTCGACGTCCTCCGGCACCATTATATCACCCGTTGTCCGGCCGAACCCGAAAACGGGCGGCGTCCGCCTCAGCTTTGAACTCGACGCCAAAGACGCAAGCCTGAGCGAATTGCGTGCCTTGATGACCAAGGCCGACCGCCCTGTCTCTGAAACCTGGCTCTATCGCTGGAGATCGCAATGATCACTTTTCGCGCCCGCCCTGCAGAATACCCCATCGCGATGCCAGACCAGGCCTTCAAGACGGGCCCGACCGTAAACCATCGCGCGCCGAAATCACGGATGTGGCGCAAGGTCATCGTGTTCTCGCTCGCCCTCGTCCTCGCCGCCTTGGCGACCATCGAAATGTATAACGTGCTGAACGTGTCCGGCGTGACTGTGCTTGAAAAAGTGCTCCTCGCGGTGTTCAGCCTGAACATCAGCTGGATTGCCTATGCCTTCGTCAGCAGCACGATCGGCTTCCTCGCCGCACTGGCTGGCCTGTTTCCCGCGCCCAAATCGACCACATCGAACGCCACACAAATGATCGCCGGTCGCACGGTCGTCGTATTCCCGATCTACAATGAGAATGTCGAGCGCGTCTTCGCCACCGTCGAGGCGACTGCCGAGTCGCTGGCGAACGCACCCGGCCGCTTCGAATGCTTCATTCTCAGCGATACCAACGATCCCCACATCGCGCTTCAGGAAGAAGCCGCTTTTGAACGCTTGCGGTCGCGCGTTGCTACCGGCTCGATGGTCCACTATCGCCGCCGCACGATGAACCTGCACCGCAAGTCGGGAAACATTCGCGACTTCATCACCCGCTGGGGCGGCCGCTACGACTATATGATCGTGTTCGATGCGGACAGTTTCATGGACCGGGACACACTCATCGAGCTCGCGCGCCGGATGGACGCCTCACCGGCGACCGGCCTGATCCAGACCATTCCCCAGCTTGTCGGCGGACGCACCCTGTTCGCCCGCACCCAGCAGTTCGCCGCCGCACTCTATGGCCCTGTCCTCGGCAGCGGCCTGGCCTGGTGGGCGCAGAATGAAGGCAATTTTTGGGGCCACAATGCCATCCTGCGCATCTCGGCCCTCGCCAATGCGGCGGGGCTCCCGGAAATCCCGGGCCGGGCCCCGTTCGGCGGTTCCATCCTCAGCCATGACTTCGTCGAAGCCGCGCTCCTGCGCCGCGCCGGCTGGAACGTGCAGATCGCGCCAGAACTGGGCGGCTCCTATGAACAGGGCCCACCCTCGATTATCGACCTCTCCATCCGCGACCGCCGCTGGTGCCAGGGCAACATGCAGCACATGGCGGTCCTGCTGAAGACACGCGGCCTTACCTTCACCAGCCGCATGCACCTCATCATCGGGATCTTTTCCTATCTCGCCTCGCCGCTCTGGCTGCTCTTCATCACGATCGGCATGTTGCTGTCGCTGCAGAACATGTTCCTGACGCCAGCCTATTTCGGCGAGACGGCGGCCCTGTTCCCGTCATGGCCAGTCATCGACTCCGAGCGCTCGCTGCAGCTCTTCACAGCGACCATGGCGATCCTGTTCGCCCCCAAGCTCTACGGGCTCATCTATGGCCTCGCTTCACCGCGCTGGCGTCGCACCGTCGGCCCGGCCAAGACAGTCATGGGCGTCATTGCCGAAACGTTGCTCTCAGTCCTGCTCGCACCGGTGATGATGGTCGAACAGACGACCGCCGTGTACCGCGTGTTCACAGGCCGCGATGGCGGCTGGAACCCGCAGGCCCGCGAATCGAACGAATACACCCTGTCCGATACGTTCCGCCACCATGCCCCGGCCATCGGGCTGGGCGTCGTGCTCACGGTGTCGGCCTTTGCCATCTCGCCGATCTTCGCCGCCTGGCTCGCGCCGGCGACCATCGGCATGCTGCTGGCCGCCACCCTGTCCTACTGGACCGGGCGCACCAAGAGCGGTGATTTCGCGCTGCGGATGAACCTGCTCGAAAGCCCGGAAGAACGCGATCCACCGCAGTCCTATCTTGACTCTGTGGCCAGCCGTCCCGCCTACCAGGACCTGTCGGCACCGAGCCTGGCCAGCCTGTTCTCAGACCGCAATCTGCGGAACCGTCGGACGCATATCGTCGACACCCATTGGCCCCTCGCCCATAGCGAAGTTCATACGCCCCTGGCCTTGGCCCTGGCGCGTGCGAACCGCGTCTCGACGATTGGCGAATACATCATGGCGCTTGAACCGAAGGAAAAGCTCGCCCTGCTGAATTCGCCGGGCGACCTTGATGCGGTGATCGACCAGTACGATGCCCGCGCGCTGGACTACGCGACGGGCACCACCTGATACGGGACGTCGCTAGAGAAGCGGCTGCTTCTCGGCAGACATGGCGTCCATCACTTCGTCGAATTGCGCCTGCATCTGCGGCTGGGCAGGACGCCCCACCATGCTGACCACCAGCGTGGTGACGAAGCTGAGGGCAAATCCCGGCACGATCTCGTAGAGCACGGAGGACAGGGACTGCCCGTCAATCGTGATCGGCGCGTAAAGCCAGAACAGGACCGTTACGGCACCGACGACCATCCCGGCCAGCGCGCCATCTCGGGTCACACCGCGCCAGAACAGGCTGAGGATGACAATTGGCCCGAAGGCGGCGCCAAAGCCGGCCCAGGCATTGCTGACCAGCGACAGGATGTTGCTCGAACGGTCAAAGGCAAGCGCAATTGCCACCAGCGAAACGGCCAGGACCGACAGGCGCCCGACCATGACCAGTTCCTTCTGGCTCGCATCCTTGCGCAGGAATGCCTTGTAGAAATCTTCGGTTAGCGAACTCGATGACACCAGCAATTGCGATGAGATCGTGCTCATGATGGCCGCCAGGATCGCCGCCAGCAGGAAGCCCGAGATCAGCGGATGGAACAGGACCTGCGACAGCAGGATGAACACGGTTTCAGGATCCGCCAGGACGGCATCAGTCTTGGTCACGAAGGCCAGGCCGACAATACCTGTCGCCACGGCGCCGATCACGGTGATGATCATCCAGGCCATGCCGATATAGCGCGCAGTCGCAATGGATTTCAGCGACCGGATCGCCATGAATCGCACGATGATGTGCGGCTGGCCGAAATAGCCGAGCCCCCATGACAGGCTGGATATGATGCCGAACACGGTCGCACCACGCATCCAGTCAAGCAGGCTCGGATCCACGCTCCGCACCGCTTCCGCCGTCTCGCCTATGCCGCCCAGCTGGGACAGCGTGACAATGGGCACCAGGATCAGCGCGATAAACATGATGCAGCCCTGAACGAAGTCCGTGAGGCTAACCGCAAGGAACCCGCCAAACATAGTATAAGCCACAACGACACCCGCCGTCAGGAACAGGCCTGTCGAATAGTCTAGGCCAAACGAGGCTTCAAACAGTTTGCCGCCGGCAACAACACCTGCGGACGTGTACAGAGTGAAGAAGACGACGATGACGACTGACGACAGCACGCGCAGGGCACGTGACGTGTCCATGAAGCGGTTCTCGAAGAATTCCGGGATCGTGATCGAGTCGTTTGCCATTTCTGTATAGACGCGCAGCCGCGGCGCGACGAGACGGTAGTTCAAATAGGCCCCGATGACCAAACCGACGGCGATCCACGCCGCACCGAACCCGGAGACGTAAATCGCGCCCGGCAGGCCCATCAGCATCCAGCCGCTCATGTCGGAAGCGCCCGCAGACAGTGCGCCGACCGCCGGATGCAAGTGGCGACCGCCAAGCATGTACTCGGAAACGTCACTTGTGGACGTGCGATAGGCGTAGAGCCCGATCAACATCATCAGGACAAAATAGGCGCCAAGCGAAATCAGGGCTGCTGTATTCATATGGTTTTCTTCTCCGTCGTCTGTCAGTCGGGGCATCAGTGCCGGCACTGATGCCAGAAACCGCCGGAAACGCCTAACGCAGTTCCACGGCCCGGTCATAGGCGGCCTGGGTTGTACGCACCATCAGTTCGGTCAGCGTGCCGTCCGCGTTGAGGGCTTCGAGGCCCGCTTGTGTCGTGCCATTCTTGCTGGTCACCGAATTGCGCAGCGTCTCGACGGTTTCGTCAGATTGCCGCGCCATCTCGACCGCGCCGGCCATCGTGCCCAGCACAAGCGCGCGCGCCTGGCTGTTGGTGAAGCCCAGGGCTTCAGCCGCGGCGATATAGGTCCGCGCGATCTCGAAGACATAGCCAGGACCGCTGCCGGCCACGGCTGTCACGCGATCGAGCGCATCTTCATCATCGACCCAGACGGTCGTGCCCGCCCGCTGCATCAGGGCTTCCACGGCGGCCTTCTGGTCGGCTGTACATTCCGGGCTCGCATAGAGGCCGCTCACGCCCTGGGCGATCAGGGCCGGCAGGTTCGGCATGATCCGGATCACTGCGCCCGCACCGGTCGCTTTCTTCAGGCGATCAACCGAACACCCTGCCGCGATCGAGGCGACAACGCCCGACGGTGCAAGACTGGCCCGGTAGGCCGGCATGACTTCGTCAATCATCTGCGGCTTGACCGCGACGATCAGCAGGTCGAACGTGGTGTCCGGAATGTCCTCTCGGGCTTGCAGCAGGGTGACACCTTCGGGCACGGTTTCGGCGAACGGATCCACGACAGTGAAGTCCCAATCCGCAGACCGGGACCATTGTTGCAGCAAGGCGCCGCCCATTTTTCCACATCCAACCAAAAGTGCCTTCATTGTGACTTTCTGTTCCTGTAACGTCTGAGTGACCGGAAACCCTGCGATCCCCTTTGCGGCCTTCCTAGTCGGTTTCGCTTCGAGTTCAAATTTTTATCACATGCGGCCCATGTTAGACTTTTTTCAAATTTTTCAAGGCAAGCGTCCAGCACTTTGCTTTCATTGCCAATAATTCGGCTGACATGGCCAGTCAGGTCACAAACCACAGTCGTTTTATCCGCCAGCGAGTTGTTTCCTCTTCAAAACACACCTAGTTCGTGCGCTCAGACTTACGGAGTTGAAAATTGCCTCAGACAAAACGGATCGTCGTGAAAGTCGGATCTAGCCTTCTGGCCAATCCTGACCTGCTCACCCCGCGCTGGGCGTTCATTCAGCGGCTGCTGGAAGATATCGCGCTGCTGCGTGCAGACGGCTACGAAGTCGTGCTGACCTCGTCCGGCGCTGTTGCGCTCGGTCTGAACACGCTCAACGTCAAGCCCGAGAATGCCGGCCTTCGCGACAAGCAGGCAGCCGCGGCCTGCGGCATGCCCATCCTTCTCAGCGCCTACAAGCAGGTCGCCCTCGAGTTCAATTTCGATATCGCCCAGGTATTGGTGACACGCGGCGACCTGGAAGAGCGCCGCCGGTTCCTCAACACGAAGAACACGGTTCACCGCCTGCTCAACGGCAATGTCATGCCCATCGTCAACGAGAACGACACGATCACGACCGAAGAGATCCGCGTCGGCGACAATGACCGCCTTGCGGCGCGCATCGCCCAGATGATCCAGGCATCGCACCTGATCATCCTGACCAGCGTTGATGGCCTTTACGACAAGGACCCGTCCGAACCCGGCGCCAAGCTGGTCGAAGAACTGCACGACGTCTCGGAATACCTGTCCGTTACCGAAGGCACGAGTGCGCTCGGCAGCGGTGGCATGCTCACCAAGATGCAGGCCGCCAACATGGCACAGCATGCCGGTTGCACGACACTCATTGCCAATGGTGAAGCGGACAATCCGGTCTCGTCAGTGCTCAAGGGCGAACGCCCGCACACGAAATGTATCGCCAATACGGAACCAGCCTCCGCATGGGCTGCGTGGCTCACGGACCGGCTCCAGATGGCTGGCAGCATCGTGATCAGCCAGGAAGCGGCTGAATTGATGGAAACCGGCAAGCGCGGTGTCGAACGCGCGGACGTCATCTCCATCCATGGCCCCTATGTCCGCAGCGACGTCATCCACGTCTATGACGAAGAAGGTGTCGAACGCGCCCGCGGCCTGTCGAACTTTTCGTCCGAAGAAACCATGCTGCTTGCCCGCAACCTGGTAGAACCGACGACCAAGCTGCTTGGCTACCACACCCGTGCCACCATCATTTCGCGTGACAACCTGGTCGTGCTCGACGAGCGCCACCTGCCGTGGGACAGCCCCGCCGAAGACGAGATGGAACAGGTCGAACGCTAAACGGCCCCTCAGGCGTGGCGCTTCGCGTCCACGCCCCCCCGACAGGTCGCCAGTCTCACGAATGGGCGCGGCGTCCGGGCCATCGGCCTGCACCAAGCCGGCAAGGCGCCCCGGGAACAGGTTCGCTGCCCCGGGCCAATTCCGGTGGCAATTCGCGGCCCCGCACACTGATCACCTGCATTACCTGCAACCGGAAGAGCTCCGTCCGGTCTCTTTCACGAGATCAGGCACAGGGCGACAGGCGAGCACGCGTTGGGATGCCAGCCCCGGCGTGGCGATAAAGTCACGGCTCCCCGGTTAAAACCTTGCACGGCATAGAAGGCAATTGACAAAGGGGCGGCTTTGAGGCGTTTTTCAACAAATGTTGAATTTGAGAGTCGAGGCATTCCGCATTCGGCTCCGAGGAGGACCGCCAATGAACAAGCTCACATCCCGCGTCGCGTTGATCGCTCTGGCAGCCAGCGCGCTGACACCGCTCGCGCCTGCTTTCGCCCAGGCCGACGATGACGCCGGTGCGCAGACCGAGCGCCGATTCGGCCCGGTCGTTGTCACCGCCCAGCGCCGCGAACAGAACCTGATCGACGTGCCACTGTCGGTCTCCGCCTTTGATGGCGACCTGCTCGCCGAACTCGGCGTCTCAGACATCACCGAAGTCGCGAAAATCTCCCCGAACGTCACGCTCGAAGTGTCGCGCGGCACCAACTCCACGCTCACCGCCTTCATCCGCGGTGTCGGCCAGCAGGACCCGGTTGCCGGTTTCGAAGCCGGTGTCGGCATCTATGTCGACGACGTCTATCTCAACCGCCCGCAAAGCGCCGTCCTTGACGTGTTCGACGTCGAGCGGATCGAAGTCCTGCGTGGCCCGCAGGGCACGCTCTACGGCCGCAACACGATCGGTGGCGCCGTCAAATACGTCACCCGGTCGCTCGCCAACGAGCCGGCCCTCAATGTGCGCGCCGCTGTCGGCACCTACGGCCAGAAAGAAGTCGTCGTCTCGGCCAGCACGCCCCTGTCCGATACGTTCCGCGTCGGCGGTGCCGTCGCAGCGCTCTATCGCGACGGCTTCGGCAAGAACATCATCACCGGCCAGGACAATTACAACAAGGATGTCGCGTCCTCCCGCCTGTCGGCTGAATGGGACGTCAATCCCGACTTCCAGATCCGCATTTCCGGCGACTATACCAAGGACGATTCCAACGCCCGCCAGGGCCACCGCCTGATCCCTGACCAGTTCGCACCCTTCACGTATCCCGTCCTCGAGGACGAATATGACACGCGGGCCGGCCTGAATGTCGTGAAGCAGGAATCGGAAGCCTATGGCGGCTCGATCGTCGCCGAATACGCCTTGTCCGACACGATCACGCTCAAGAACATCCTCGCCTATCGCGAAGACGAGAGCACGTCGCCGATCGACTTTGACAGCCTGCCTGAAGCAGATCTCGACGTTCCGGCGATCTATGCGAACGACCAGCTCTCCGAAGAATTCCAGGTCCTGTATTCCGGCGACCGCCTCAACGGCATCGTCGGCGTCTACTATCTCGACGCCAACGCTTCGACCGTGTTCGACGTTCTCCTCGGCACGACCGGCGACCTGCTCTCCCTGCCGGGCTTGAACGCCCAGACCTTTGGCGATGTCGGCACCAAGACATGGTCCATCTTTGGCGACTTCACCTTCGACCTGACAGATCGCTTCAGCGTCGCCCTCGGTGCGCGCTACACCGAAGACGAGCGCACGTCGAAAGTCCTGCGTCGCACCTATATCGGTGGTTTCTCCGAATTCTTCGGCGGCTCCCCGACGCTCATCGCCACGACGTCTGACTTCAACGGCGATGCCAAGTTCGACGATTTCAGCCCGCGCGTGTCGGTAAGCTACAAGGCAACCGATACGAGCAACCTCTACGCGACCTATTCGCAGGGCTTCAAAGGCGGTTCTTTCGATCCGCGTGGCCAGACTTCGGCGGCACCGGACCTCGACCTCAGCGGAACGGTCTCGGATGCCGAAATCTATGATTTCATGCAGTTCGACCCGGAAGAAGTCGACAGCTACGAAGTCGGCTACAAGGGCAGCCAGTATGGTGGCGACCTCAATTACAGCGTCGCAGCCTTCTATTCCGACTACAAGGATGTGCAGGTTCCCGGCTCGGTCGGTATCGATACGGACGATGACGGCGTCAACGACACATTTACCGGCGTAACGACGAATGCCGGTGCCGCAACGATCTGGGGTGTTGAATTCGAAGGCAACGCGACGCTCGCCGAACAGGTGTTCAACGAGTCCGACCTGTTTAATCTTGGCTGGTCGGTCGGCTATGTCGACGCGCAGTATGACGAGTACATTGATGCGTTCGGCAATGACGTTGCCAATGACCGCGTTGTCCAGAACACACCGGACTGGACCGCGAGCACGCGTCTTTCCTATGACACGCCGCTCACGATCCTCGATAATAACGGTCGCCTGCTCATGAACACGCTGGTCTCCTATCGTGGCGACTCCAGCCAGTTCGAATCGCCCAACCCGTTCCTTGACCAGCCGGCCTTCACCCTTTGGGACGTCGGCATGCGTTGGGAAACCGAAGGCGGACGCTGGGGCTTCAGCCTCAACGGCAAGAACCTCACCGACGAGCGCTACGTTGTAGCGGGCTATAATTTCGTGAACATCAACCCGAACGGCACGTTCACGCCAACACTGGGTCTCGAAGGCACGCTGACCGGCTTCTACGGCGATCCGCGCACCGTCACGTTCGGTGTCGACTTCAAATACTAGGACTTGAACTTTCCTCCCGGAAACGACGGCGGCATGGCAACATGCCGCCGTTTTCGTTTCCGGCTCAGGTTGGCCTGATCGACTCGAACCCGGCCGTAATGAACCGCACGACATGCTCATAGGCGCCGGCCAGGTCATCGGAGTGGCACAGGCCCTTCGACAACAGGTCAATACGACCGGTCTCGGCAAAGGTCAGCGTCAAGGCCCCGGAAAAACAATGGTACGACCAGTACAACGCCTTCTCGTCCACATCACCCAGGCTTAACCGCAGCGCGTCGATGAACTGGATGATCAGCGGATCGAAGAATTGGGTCATCAGCTTGCCGCCCCAGTCGGGCGAGTTGTTCACATAGGCAATCAGCGCGTAATAATGCTTCCAGCCGGGCTCGGTGACATGCGATCCGGTCAGCAGCGGTCGCAGGTACGCCCTGACAATCGCCTCGACGCTCGGCGGGTTTGGCCTGGCTTCCGACAGCGCATCCTCCAGCGCCTTGAGGCGCCAGGCGTTCAGCACTTCGGCCCGGCGCATCAGCACCGCGTCGAACAGGTCGCGCTTTTTCCCGAAATGGTAATTCGCCAGCGCGACATCCACACCGGCATCACGGGCGATCGCCCGCAGGTTGACGCCATCATACCCGTGCTGGGCGAATTGCGCCTCGGCGGCATCTAGGATCGCCGTCCGGCGGACGGGTTTCCCGTCATCGGGCATTGCTAGGGACATGGATCGTTTCTCTTCGGGTTCGGTCGCAGGAATTCACTGATACTAACCCGCGGGACGCATTTGTCTTGCCCCTCATGCAAAAGCAGGCCATATTTCAACACTTGTTGAAGTGGGGACCAACCTCACTCTGGACGTGCCACGGGGAGTGGAATGCTGCATATGCCGAAGTCATCCGTTCACCCCGCGACATGATTTTGCGCCCCGCCAGCCCGAATGCGGCTCGCCAGAAAATAGGTCCCTGCTGATGAACTCCGATCTGTCCCTGCCCACGCGGCACGCCAATTCCGGCCGTCTATGGGTCCTCATGGTGCTGACGCTCGTCTACACGTTCAACCATGTCGACCGGCAGATTCTCGTCATCCTGCTCGAACCGATCAAGACCGAACTCGGCCTGAAGGACAGCCAGCTCGGCATGCTCACCGGCATCGCCTTCGCAGCGTTCTACGCAACATTGGGCATTCCCGTCGCCATGTGGGCCGACCGAGGCAACCGCCGCAACATCATTGCGCTCGCCCTCACCATCTGGTCGGGCATGACCGCCCTGTCCGGCCTGTCGCAATCCTATTGGCAGCTCCTCGTCGCCCGCATGGGTGTCGGTGTCGGCGAAGCCGGCGGCACGCCGCCCGCCACCAGCATGATCGCAGATCTTTACCCCCCGCAGGAACGCGCCACGGCCCTCGGCGTCTACACGACCGGCATCGGCCTCGGTGTCATGCTCGGCTTCGCCCTCGGCGGCCTTGTCTATGAGGCCTATGGCTGGCGAATGGCCTTCTTCGTCGCCGGCGTCCCCGGCCTGTTGCTAGCCCTGCTGGTCCGCTTCACCATTCGCGAACCCGTGCGCGGCCATTCTGAAGCGCGCCAGGATGATCGTCCTGCGCCATCGCTGAAGGAAACACTCCGCTTCATCATGGGCCAGACCTCGTATCTGTGGCTGCTCGCCGGCTGCCTGCTGATCTGTATCTCGGCCAATGCCTTCCTCGTCTTCACGTCCAGCCACCTCCAGCGCACCTACGGCCTCAGCCCCGGCCAGGTCTCGTGGCCGCTTGGCCTCCTCATCGGCGGCGTCGGCAGCATCGGTGCGGTTGTCATCGGGCTGGTCTGTGACCGCCTGTCGAAGAAAGATCTGCGCTGGCGCCCGCTAATCATCGCTCTCTGCGCAGCCATCGCCCTGCCCTTCGCCTGGATGTTCCTGCGCGCGCCCACGGTCGGTCTCGCCTATGCGTGGAACGTGGTGCCCAGCTTTGTCGGCCTCATCTATGCCAGCATCGCCTACACCGCCTCGCAGGAACTGGTGCAGCTGCGCATGCGATCCTTCGCATCGGCCTTCATGCTGTTCTGCCTGACGCTGATCGGCATCGGCTGCGGTCCGTGGATCGCCGGCAGCCTGAGCGACTATTTCACCGCGCAGGGCGAGGCTCACCCGCTGGCGCGGGCGCTCGAGCTCATCCTCATTTTCAACGCGCTCAGCATTCTCTGCCTGTTGATGTCCAGCCGGAACTACCGGTCCGACGCCGAACGGGCGGCCCGGCTCGACTAGAGCTCTAGTCCGCAGTCACCGTCACAACGGGACCGCCGCCAAGTGCCCGGAACAGGGCCACGACATTCAGGGCCCGGTCCAGTTCGGCACCGATCAGGTTCTGGCGTGACTGGTAGTCGGCCCGCTGGGCATCCAGCACGGAGAAATAATCGTCGATCCCGACGCGGAACCGTTCCTGCGACAGGTTCAGCGTCACCGACGTGTCATCGACGAGACGGCGCAGCGCGTCGATCCGGTCGTCAACCGTCTGCGCGATTGCCAGCGCATCGGCAGTCTCGCGGAAGGCCGTCTGGATCGATTGCTCATACTGCGCCAGCGCCAGGTCGCGGCTGGCCCTGGACACGCCAAGATTTGCCTCGCGGCTGCCGCCATCGAAAATCGGCAAAGATATTTGCGGGCCAACGCTCCACGCGCCGCTGCCATCGAACAGGTCATCCAGCCCGGTGCTGCTATACCCGGCGCTGCCGGTCAGCGAGAGTGTCGGGAAATAGGCGGCGCGTGCTGCACCTATATTCGCATTCGCGACGCGCAGCTTGCGTTCCGCTGCCAACACATCAGGACGATTGAGCAGGATGTCCGACGGCGCATCCACGGCCAACCGGTCCTTGATTGGCGACGGATTCAACACCGCTTGCTCCGCAACATTCGTCGGCAGGTTCGCCCCGACAACCAGTCGCAGCGCATTCGTATCCTGCCGCACGAGTCCGGTAAACTGCGCCACTTGCGCCTTCGCCGTCTCGACACTGGCCGAGGCCCGGCGCACATCAATCTCGGTCACGACACCGGAATCGAACAATTCCCGCGTGAGACTCAGGGACTTGCCCTGGCTCTCCACAGTTTCCTGCGCCAGTCGCAAACGTTCCTGGTCGGCGGCGAGGGTCAGCCATGATTGCGCCACTGACGAGATCAGCGAAATCTTCACGCTGCGCGCGCCTTCAACGGTCGACAGATAGGTCTGCAGCGCGGCCTCATTCAGGCTCGCGACACGACCGAACAAGTCCAGTTCATAGGCCGTCACGCCCAATTGCGCCTGCGCGCTGTCAGTCAAGAAGGCGGACGCATTATCGCCATCAAGTGTGCCCGTTTCAGTTACCGATCCCGTGGCTGACAGGGTCGGCAGGCGCGCGGCCCGCGTGATCCCGTACTGCGCTTCGGCAATCGCGACCCGCGCGGTTGCCGATCGCAGGTCCCGGTTGTTCTCAAGTGCCAGCTGGATCAGGCTTTCCAGCGCGTCGGATTCGACAAGGTCCTGCCAGCCGCGCACATCGCCAGCACCCGTATCGGCATCCGAAACCGGCAACGCGTCCGGCACGGGGGCCGCCACGCGGTCATAGTCCGGCGCGAGATTGACACATCCCGCCAGGGCGACAGACAGCATCAGCGGGGCAAGGCGAAGCGTGTAGGTCATCATACAGTTCCATCAACTTGAGGGCGCGCCCTGGGCGTACGGGTCGTCAGTTTCCGGACGACGACATAGAAAAGCGGCGCAGCAAACAGGCCGATCACTGTCACGGCAATCATCCCGCTCAGGACCGTTGTGCCCAGCGCGGCGCGAGACGCCGCACCTGCACCCGAACTGAACACAAGCGGCGTAATACCCAGCCCGAAGGCCAGCGACGTCATCAGGATCGGACGGAACCGCAACCGCACCGATTCCATCGTCGCTTCGATCAGTTCCTTGCCCTCCGCCTCCAGCGCGCGAGCGAACTCGACAATCAGGATGGCATTCTTGGATGCCAGGCCAACTGTGGTCAAAAGACCAACCTGGAAGAAGACGTCGTTGTCATACCCGCCCAGATGCGCACCAATGACCGCGCCGAGCATACCCACCGGCGCAACCAGCAACACGGATATCGGCACCGTCCAGCTTTCGTAAAGCGCTGCGAGGCAAAGGAAAACGAACAGGCCGGACAACAGGTACAGCAAGGTGCTCTGGTTACCGGAACTGCGCTCCTGCGCACTGATACCGGTCCATTCGAGGCTCGTGCCAGCCGGCAGGCGGGACACCAGTTCTTCCATCTTGTCCATCGCCACGCCCGAACTTTCACCCGGGGCCGGCTGGCCCTGGATATTCAGCGCCGGCGAGCCATTGTAGCGTTGCAGCAGCGACGCGCCATAGTCCCAATCGGACGACACGATCTCCGACACCGGCGTCATGTCGCCCGTACCGTTGCGCACGCGCCAGTCACCGATATCATCTGGCTGCATCCGGAACGGGGCGTCGCCCTGCACGTAAACACGCTTGATGCGTCCACGGTCGATAAAGTCATTTACATAGGTGCCGCCCAGGCCGACCGACAACAGGCTCGTCGCGTCGGCCAGGTTGATGCCCAGCGCCTGCGCTTTCTGGTAGTCGAGATTCAGCTTGAATTGCGGGCTGTCTTCCTGCCCGTTCGGACGCACACCCGTCAGGCCGGGCTCCTGCGCGGCCATGCCAAGCAATTGGTTGCGCGCCTTGACCAGCGCATCATGGCCGATGCCGCCCGTATCCTTCAGGTAGAGGTCAAAACCGCTGGCATTGCCCAGTTCGCGGATCGGTGGCGGGATAACGGCGAAGATCATCGCATCGGTACGTTGGCTGAAAGCACCCGACGCCCGCCCGGCAATCGCCGCCGAAGACTGGTCCTTGCGTGTCCGCTCCGACCAGTTCTTCAGCGGCGTGAAGGACAGGCCGACATTCTGGCCCTGCCCGGCAAAGCCAAATCCGGCAATCGCCATGACGCCCTGCACGTTCTCGGTTTCGGTCTCACGATAGTGCAGCGATACGGTATCCATGACCTCTGTTGTCCGCGCCAGCGTCGCACCTGTCGGCAGCTGGACAATCGTCATCACCGCGCCCTGGTCTTCGTTCGGCAGGAATGACGTCGGCAGGCTGCGGAAGCCCAGTCCCAGCAGGACAAGCATCACGGCGAACACACCCACGAAGAGCCAGACACGGCGCAGCACACGCGCCACAATTGCCGCATAACCCTCACGCAGGCGCGAAAACCCGCTTTCGAACAGGGCGCCGCCGCGAGCCGCCAGGTTTTTCTTTTCGGACGCGGCATGTCCGTTCGCTTTCAAAAGGGTCGCACACAGGGCGGGCGACAGGATGAGCGCGACCAACACCGACAGGGTCATGGCGGTAACAATCGTGATCGAGAACTGGCGATAGATCACCCCCGCCGATCCCGGGAAGAATGCCATCGGAATGAACACGGCCGACAGCACGACAGCGATACCCACAAGCGCGCCGGTAATCTGCTTCATCGATTTGCGCGTCGCATCGCGCGGCGACAGGCCTTCTTCGGCCATCACCCGCTCGACATTCTCCACCACGACGATCGCGTCATCAACCAGCAGGCCGATCGCCAGCACCATGGCGAACATGGTCAGCGTGTTAATCGAATAGCCGAACATCAGCAGGACCGCGAATGTCCCCAGCAAAACCACCGGCACGGCAATCATCGGAATGAAACTTGCCCGCAGGCTCTGCAGGAAGACGAGGATCACGAGGAACACCAGGATCACCGCCTCGAACAGCGTCTTCTGGACCTCATGGATGGACGTGCTGATGAACGGCGTCGTGTCATACGGATAGACCACGCCGATATCGTCCGGAAACTGTTTCGCCAGCGTGTCCATCGCGGAGCGCACGCCTTCGGCCGTCTGCAAGGCATTCGCGCCTGATGCCAGCGATACCCCCATGCCGGCCGCCGGCTGTCCATTAAACTTGGCAACCGTCGAATAATTCTCCGCCCCCATCTCGACCCTTGCAACATCGCTGAGGCGAACGGAGGCGCCATCACCGGTCGTCAGGATCAGCAAGTCGCGGAACTGGTCGGGAGTCGAGAGCAGTGTCTGCAGTGAAATCGTTGCGGTAATTTCCTGGCCTGCCACCGCCGGGCTGCCGCCAAGCGCGCCTGTCGAGACCTGCGCGTTCTGGGCGCGGATCGCCGCGATCACATCGCTCGGCATCAGGTTGTACTGGTTCAGCTTGCTCGGATCGAGCCAGATACGCATTGCATAGGGCGAACCGAACAACTGCACGCTGCCGACGCCATCAACCCGGCTCAGCACGTCGGTCACGTTCGAGCGCGCATAATCGCCGAGGTCCGTCTGGTCGTACGTCCCGTTCGGCGAAATCAGCGCCGTCACCATCAGGAAGCCTCCCGATGCCTTGCTCACGGTCACGCCCTGGCGCTGTACCTGCTCAGGCAAGAGCGGGGTCGCAAGCGCCAGCTTGTTCTGCACCTGCACCTGAGCGATGTCAGGATCCGTGCCCGTCTGGAAGGTCAGCGTGACTGACGCAACGCCCTGCGAGCTGGACGAGGAAGAAATATAGTCGAGGCCGTCCAGCCCCGTCATCTGCTGCTCGATCACCTGCGTAACGGTATCTTCCACGGCTTTGGCGGACGCACCGGGATAGACCGCATTGATCGACACCGTCGTCGGCGCAATGTCGGGATACTGGGCGACCGGCAGGGTGCGCAGCGCGATGCCACCGGCGATCATGACGATGATCGCCAGCACCCACGCAAAGATGGGCCGGTCGATAAAGAAATTAGCCATGGGAGTTCAACTCGGTTGAATTATTGCGTGACGACGGTTGCCGCTGCATCCGTCGGCCGGACCGATGCCGTCATCGGAGGCACCTGCGCCACGGGCGCGCCGGGGCGCACCTTCTGCAGGCCGCCAATGATCAGCTTGTCACCGTCTTCGAGGCCGCCCGACACGATCCAGTCATTGCCGCTGGCTTCGATAATCGTCAGGTTGCGCACTTCGGCCGTGCCGTCGTCACCGACCACCATCACGGTGGGATCGCCCTTGACCGTGCGCGTCACGGCGCCCTGCGGCACCAGGAAGACATTGTCATACGTCCCGGCACTGAAACTGGCGTTCACATACATGCCCGGCAGCAGGTATCCATCCGGATTGGGCACCACCGCGCGAATGATCACCGACCCGGCGCTTTCGTCGACGCTGACTTCGCTGAATGCCAGTTGGCCCGGCTCGGAATAGGTGCTGCCATCCTCAAGTGCGATGGTCACAGCCACGCTCTCGCCATCGGAAGACTTGATCCGGCCTTCGGATATGTCGCGCTTCCAGCCGAGTATCTTCGAACTGCCCGCCGTCAGGTCCAGGTAGATGGGGTCCAGTTGCAGCACCATCGCCAGCGGCGTGGCCTGGTTCTCGGTCACCAGCGCCCCCGGCGTCACGCTCGAGCGGCCAATCCGGCCCGCAATCGGCGAGGTGACCTTGGTGCGCGACAAGTCAATGTTGGCGCGCTGGAGTGCGGCCTTCTGGATCGCCACGTCGGCCTCGGCCTGCTTCTGGGTCGCGATGGCCTGGTCGAGGTTCTCGCGGCTCACGGCATTGATCTCGGCAAGACGCTCGAACCGGCCTGCCGTCTGGCGAGCCGCCTCGGCTGTCGCCTCTGCCCGCTGAACGGCAGCTTTCGCGCTGTTCACGGCTGCGGCGTATTCGGAAGCATCAATCTGGTAAAGCGCCTGGCCCTGGCTGACCAGTTCGCCTTCCGTGAACAGGCGCGCCTTGATCAGCCCTGTGACCTGGGGGCGGATCTCCGCCTCCCGGAACGCGCGGGCGCGGCCCGGCAATTCGCGTGTACTCTCAACTCGCGTCTTGTGCACGACCATGACGTCAACGGGTGCCGAAGCAGGCGCCTGCACCGCGGCTTGGGCTGGCGCGCTTGGCTCGGATGCCCCGCAGGCAACCACTGCGCCAATCAGCGCGGTTGCGATCAAGGCTCTGAAACTGTTTGATATTCTTGGCATTAATGTCACCTTGATCAATCGGGCCTATGTGTACGCGGCAGATTGTAAAGTTAGAATGAACGTTCGAAATAATGTTGCAGCGCAACAAATCAAGTACCTAAAGCAGAAGTTTTTATGAATATGACGAACCAGGTCGATCAACGCTCACCGCGCACCCAGGCGCGGATCATCCAGATCCTTGATGCCGCAACGGCCTGCTTCGTGGAGCAGGGCTTCCATGGCACCGGAATGGCCCGCATTGCCGAGCGCGCCGGGATGAGTGCCGGGCACATTTATCACTATTTTGACAGCAAGGACGCGATCATCGCAGCCATCGTGGAACGCGAAACCAGCGCCCATGAAACCAAGATGCGCGAATTCCATCTCCTCCCATGCGAGAATTTGAAACATGAAATGGTGGCGCGCGCCGAGGAGGGTGTGCGCACCAATACGGACCCGTTCCGCTCTGCGCTCAGCCTGGAAATCGTCGCTGAAGCGAAGCGAAACCCGGATATCGCCGAACGGCTTCGCCGGCACGACGTCATCGTCAGGACTGAATTCGCCCGCCTGCTGCGTGAGAAATTGCAGCTTGATCACGCCGAAGGGCGTGTCGAAGTCCTGTTCACCCTGTTCGATGGCCTCGCCATTCGCATGCTGCGACATCCCGATCTCGATCAGGCCGGTCTGACCCGGTTCTTCCGCCAGGCGATCCTGGCTGTTCTGGAAGATTGACCGCGCCTTCCGGATAATCCCGTCGCCGCTCTGGACAGTACGGGGCAAAGCCGGGCAAATCAGCGCCATGACACAATTCTCCGGACCGACCTCGAACAGCTTCATCTCCCAGCGCCTGCGCCTCCATTATGTCGACTGGGGCAACCAGGACGCGCCGCCGCTCGTGCTGGTCCATGGCGGCCGCGACCATTGCCGCTCGTGGGACTGGGTCGCCGAAGAACTCAGCAAGGACTGGCACGTCGTCGCGCCCGACCTGCGCGGGCATGGCGACAGCGCCTGGTCGGAAGACGGCGAATATTCGGTCCGCGCCTGCGTCTATGACCTCGCCCAACTGATCCACCAGCAGAAGTTCAATCCCGTCACCATCGTGTCGCATTCCTATGGCGGCGCGATTTCCCTGCGCTATGCCGGCATCTACCCGGAAAATGTCCGCAAGATCGTCGCCATCGAAGGCCTTGGCCCATCGCCAAAAATGATGAAGGAGCGCTTCAGCACCTCACCTGGCGAACGCATGCGCGAATGGATCGACTCCAAGCGCGCAGCCGCCGGTCGCACCTCGAAGAAATACCCGACCCTCGAAGACGCCTATACGCGCATGAAGACCGAGAACAGCTACCTCACCGATGAACAGGCCCGCCACCTGACGATCCACGGCATCAGCCAGAATGAGGATGGCACCTATTCCTGGAAGTTCGACAATTACTTCCGCGTGATGACGCCGTATGACATCCCCTATGCCGACATCGAGACCCTGTGGCAGGCCATCGCCTGTCCCACCCTCCTGCTCTACGGCGAAAAGAGCTGGGCCTCCAACCCGGCCGAGGATGGCCGCCTCAAGCATTTCCAGGATGCCGAAGTGAAGCTCTACGAGAATGCCGGCCACTGGCTCCACCACGACCAGTTCGACCGCTTCATGGCCGACATGAAGGCCTTCCTCTAGCTGCACGACCTGTCTGACTGGCGAAACTTATCCACCCCCCTCCTGCGCGGCCCCATAATGGGCCGCATGACAGACACGTCCGCCCCCACCCTGTTCACCCGCGTGACCGGCATGGTTGCCGAGTTCATCGACTGGATCGGTGGCCGCGAACCGCTGGCAATTCCGCGTGCCTTCTACAGGAAGGCCCAGCGTCATCTCTGTGTCATCGAAGACATGCTGCGCGGCGCGCTCTACATCCCGGCGCTCGACATCACGGTCGCGCCCATCGTCCCGAAACCCGTCGCCTCCGTGCGCGTCACACGCGAAACGCGCCCGCCTCTCCTCCGGAAAACCACGCTGCGTGTGGGCCTGTTCAATATCCGCCCTGTCGCCGATCGCGTGCCGCCTACGCCGTCCACAGGCCCGCGCAGCGGGTCCCCGCGCGCACGCGTCGACAAACCTGGCCTCACAACCGACGCCTTCCTCCGCCGCATGGCCCGCATCGAGGCGGCCATGGCGGATCCTGACACGCATGCGGTCCGCGCGACCGTCTCACCACGCAGCATCCTCTGCCTGCAACCGCGCTGGCCGCCTGGCTAGGTGTCTCGAAAATCAGAAACCGCACAGTAGCGATGCGCGGCCGCTGGTGCTGGCTACGCCAAAACCGAGCGCTCAGGATAAGCGCTCAGATTCAGATTAGCTTAGCCCCAGCGCCTTCAGTGCATCCGCCACGCCTTGCATGCGCGGCTTCATGTCGTCGGCCAGGTGCGCATGCGTCGGAATGTAGAACAGGCCGAGGTCCAAGCCCTTCAGGGCAATCTCCGCACACCGTTCCGGCATGATCAGGCCCAGTTCCGGCGGTGCCTTTGACGGGTCCGGCAAATGCTTCTCGATCAGCGCCGTATAGACCGCGCCCGGCATCAGCACGTGCACATCCATCGGCACATTGCCGGCCTCGAATTCGTCGCGCATCCATTCGGCCATCACCAGCACGCCATGCTTGGTCGCTCCATAAAGGCCCAGCCCGTTGCCCTTGACTGCCGCCGGCACGCTCAGCGAATTTTCAGACCCCGTAATCATCAGCCGCCCCTCGCCGCCACTGGCTTCCAGCCAGCGCGCATAGGCCTGCGCCACGCGCAGGTTTGCGAAAAGGTTCACCTCGAACAGGCGCTCGGCCCGCTCGTCCAGCTCCTGCTTGATCAGGCGCCGGTTCAGCCCGATCCCCGCATTCGAACAGACGAGATCCAGGTGTCCCTGCCAGGTTCCGGCATCATGTATCAGTGTCGCCGCCGCATCATGATCGGCCATGTCGCACACGATGGGCAGCGCATTCGCGCCAAGGCCTGCCGCCGTTTCCCGTACGCCGTCCTCATCGATGTCCGCACACACGACTTTCGCCCCGCGTGCCACGAGGGCCCGCGCCAGCGCCCGCCCAATGCCGGAGCCGGCACCTGTCACCAGTGCCACCTTGCCTCGATAGTCGATCATGTTCGCCCTCCCCGGGCCCTATTCGTCGGCGAACTTGCCGGCGCGTTTCTGCAGTCCGGCCATCACGGCCTCGATCTGGTTCTTGCTGCCCATCAGCTTGTCCTGCGCGACGGACTCCGCCATCAATGCCTCAGCGTCCGATTTGTCCGCGATATCATTGTACAGTTTCTTGGCCGCCTGCACCGCACTCGGGCTCTTCTCGGCAATCAGACGCGCCAGGTTCATGGCGTCCTCATAGGGCGTCTCGGACAGTTTCGTCGCAAACCCGTATTCCATCGCCTGCGTCCCGGAGAAGATGCGGCCCGTGTAAGTCAGCTCCCGGATGATGTCCTCGCGCGCCAGCCGTCGCATGATCGCGGTCGAGCTCATGTCCGGCACAAGGCCCCATTTCACTTCCAGGATCGAAAGTTTCGTCTCCGGGTGCACGATCCGGATATCCGCGCCCAGCGCTACCTGGAAGCCGCCGCCCAGAGCCACGCCATGCACGGCGGCAATCACCGGCACACGCAGGCTGTGCCAGCCCCACACGGCCTGCTGCGCCCGGTTGGCAATACCATATGTCCGCGGCGCCAGTCCGCCACCGGCGACGCTGTTCCCGCTCCGCTTGCCCTCGGCCATGTTGGCAAAATTGCCCATGTCGAGCCCGGCACAGAACGCTCGGCCCTGCCCGGACAATACGACAACCCGCACGGATTTGTCGGCATTGATCTCTTCAGCCGCCGAGATCAGCCGCGAGAACATCGCGTCGTCCAGTGCGTTCATCTTGTCTTCGCGCACCAGGCGCACATCGGCGACACCATTGTCGATGAAGATATTTATGCGGTCGGTCATGCTGGAATTCCTGTCCTGTTGTGATTCATCCTATGCCCGCTGCCAGGCATACTCAACGTGTCTGCCCTCAGCGCGTGTCCATCAGGTTGCGAGCCACCACCATGCGGTGCACTTCCGACGGGCCGTCATAGATCCGCATGTTGCGGATACGCCCGGCAAACAGGTGCAGCGGCATTTCCTTGGTCATGCCCATGGCACCGAAACACTGCATCGCATTGTCGATAATTTCCTGCGCCATCTCGGTCGCATAATATTTCAGCATCGAGATTTCGGTCCGCACATCCTTTCCGGTGTCCAGCTTCCAGGCGCAATCATACGCCATCAGGCGCGCCGCATGAATCTTCGCCGCGCCATCGGCCACCCACCATTGCACGGCTTGGCGTTGCGACAGTTTCTGGCCGAACGTCACCCGTTGCGGGGCATAGTCGATCATCATGTCCAGCGCCCGCTGCGCCGCGCCGATGCACCAGGCCGCCATCTCCATCCGGCGCGTACCGAGGCGCACCTGCATCGGCCCGAACCCGTCGCCTTCCTTGCCCAGCAGTTTCCAGCCCGGCACCCGGCAATCCTCCAGCACGACTTCGTAAGTATATTCGCCGCCCAGCATCGGAATGCGCCTGAGCACATTGAAGCCCGGCGTGTCGCGGTCGACGAGGAAAGCCGACATGCCGCCCCGCGCACGCTTCACCGGATCGGTGATCGCCATCAGGATCGTGAAATCGGCCTCTGCGGCCCGCGTGATCCAGATCTTGCGGCCATTGATCACCCAGTCGTCGCCATCCTTCACCGCCTTGGTCAGCATGCCCGCCGGGTCCGCGCCCGCGCCGGGCTCAGAAATGCCGATTGCCGAAACCGTCTCGCCTCGCGCATAGGGTTCCAGGTAGGCGGTCCGTTGCTGGTCGTTGACCGCGGTCATCAGCATCCGCAGGTTCGGTGAGTCCGGCGGCAGCGTATATTGCGCCACGGTCGACCCCAGCGCCTCGTTCACGCCCACGAGCGCGACATGCGGCAGGCCCATACCGCCCGACTCCTCCGGTGCATCGAGGCTCCACAGGCCCATCTCTTTCGACACTGTATCGAGCCGGGCGCGCTCGCCCTCGATCAGGTGCGACCCCTGCCCTTCGGCATCGCGCGCCAGCACGCCGGCTTCCAGCGGCATCAGTTCGTCCCGCACGAAACGCTGCACCAGGTCGCGCAGCATCCGGTATTCTTCGGCCAGTTCAAAATCCATGACGCGTTCCTCGTCTGCTACCAGCCAGTTCGCTCACCGGTTCAGGTTGCGAATTCAAGGCCTTCCATCGCGCCCGTGCTGCGCCAGCCATCGAGGATCGCAAAATACGCATTCGACCCCGCCCCATAGGACGTGTTCTGCCGCGCCATTTTGCTCAGCTTGCCCTCATTGTTATAATAGCCCGGCGTGCATTCCTCGAGGAACTTCTCGCGCATCATCGCTTTGCTGACGATCTCGTCGACCCAGGCCTCTTCCGCCTCGGCGCTGACTTCGAACACTTTTGCCTGGCGCTTCTCGGCTTCCGAGACGAGATAGGCGATCTGCTTGGCCTGCTCGTCCAGCAGGTGCGGATAGTTTGCCGTGAAGCCAGCCTGCGTCGTGCCCATGACGATCAGGTTCGGGAACCCGTTCACCAGCATGCCGTGCAGGCTGCGATAGCCATCGGCCCAGTGCTCCGACAGTTTGCGTCCGTCACGCCCGCCGACATCATAGCCGGCCCGCCTTGTGTATTCGGTGCCCACTTCAAAACCGGTCGCATAGATCAGGCAATCGATCTCATACGTCTCGCCATTGGCAATAATCGCATTTTCCGTGATCCGTTCGACGCCCCGGCCTTCGGTATCGACGAGCGTGACATTGTCCCGGTTGAAGGTCGGCAGGTAACCGTCATGGAAACAGGGCCGCTTGCAAAACTGGCGATACCACGGCTTCAGCGCATCGGCGGTGGCCTTGTCCTTGACGATCTCGTCGACGCGCGAACGCACCTGTTCCATCTTCTGGAAGTCGGCAATCTCGGCCAGTTCGGCCAGGTGTTCCGGGCTGAGGTCCTTGTTGCCTTCCTGCGAGGCGATAAACAACAGGTTACGGATGATATGCGTCCAGCCATCCATCACCAGGTCCTGCGGCGCAAAGCCGCCTGAGACCAGCGTGTTGAAATTCTCCATCCGGTCCTTGTGCCAGCCAGGCTCCAGGCTATTCGCCCAGTCCGGATCGGTCGGCTTGTTGTCGCGTACGTCAATCGACGAGGGCGTGCGCTGGAACACGTAGAGATGCTCGGCGCCCTCGGCGATATGCGGCACGCACTGCACCGCGGTCGCGCCCGTTCCGATGATCCCGACGCGCTTGCCTTTCAGGCCGGTCAGGCCGCCTGAGGAGTCGCCCCCGGTATAATCATAATCCCAGCGGCTGGTATGGAAGCTGTGGCCCTCAAAGCTCTCGACGCCCGGAATGCCCGGCAGTTTCGGCCGGTTCAGCGGCCCGTTCGACATCACGACATGGTCCGCCGTCATCCGGTCGCCGCGATCCGTCTCGATCACCCAGACGTTGGCTGTGTCATCCCAGTTGAGGCCTGTGATTTCGGTCTGCATGCAGGCCTTGTCGTACAGGTTGTAATGGTTCGCGATGCGCCGGCTGTGTTCGAGGATTTCCGGCGCGCGCGAATATTTCTCCACCGGGAGATAACCCGTCTCTTCCAGCAGCGGCAGGTAGATATAGCTCTCGATATCGCAGGCTGCGCCAGGATACCGGTTCCAGTACCAGGTGCCGCCAAAGTCGCCGCCCTTCTCGATGATCCTGATATCCTTGATGCCGGCATCGCGCAGCCGCGCCCCGGCCAGCATCCCGCCAAATCCGCCCCCAATGATCACGACATGCGTATGGTCGGTCAGCGGCGCCCGTTCGACCCGTTTGACATAGGGATCTTCGATATAATGCGCGAACTCGCCCGCCATGTTGACGTATTGCTCATTGCCATCGTCGCGGAGGCGTTTGTCGCGTTCTTCGCGATACTTCGCCCGCAATTCGTCCGGATCAAGTCCCAGCTCTTCAACCAAATTGCCTGAGGCCATTGCGCGTCACTCCCGTTGACTGCATTTCCGGGCATAGACGACCCGTGAAATTGCGGAGACCGTCGCACGGTGCGAAGTCTCTCTCTGCCGCGAGTTTACCCCAGTATTCCCCCCTGCAAATCTATTCCCTTGCGGAACCTGACGCGCTGTAGCTTCAGGCCCCAGCGCGACATGCCGGCACATCACATCAGGCCCGACGGCTCCCACCCGGACAGGACGGCAATCTCCGCCCCGCTTTCGGTCTCTTCATTCGTCGAGAGCCCCTGCGACAGGAGGCTTTCCCATGCCTCCTCCGCATCATCGGCAAAGTCGAAACGCGCGAGGTCCGACTCTGCGATCACGCCTGCATCGACAAGCGCCTCGAAATTCACGATCTTGTTCCAGAATGCCCGGTCATACAGCACGACGGGCATCTTCGGGGCCTTGCCGGTCTGGTTGAGCGTCAGCAGTTCGAACAACTCATCCAGCGTGCCAAACCCGCCCGGAAAGACAACCAAAGCCCGCGCCCGCATCGCGAGGTGCATCTTGCGCATGGCAAAATAGTGAAACTGGAGGCACAGGTCCGGCGTGATATAGGGGTTGGGCTCCTGCTCGAACGGCAGGGCGATGTTGAACCCGATCGTCACCGCGCCGGCGTCCTGTGCGCCGCGATTGGCCGCCTCCATCACGCCCGGTCCGCCGCCCGTGGCGATCACATTGGTCCGCCAGCCGTCATTCTCCGCCAGCGCCCCGCCGCGCGCCGAGGCAATCCGGCCAAACTCACGCGCTGCCGCATAGACACGCGCCTGCCATTCATTGCCATCCTCGTGCACGCGGGCGCTGCCGAACACCACGATCGTCGAGATGATCTTCTGCGCCCGCAGGTGTTCCTCGGCCTTGGCATATTCCATCATGAAGCGCGCACCGCGCATGGAATCGCCCAGGATGAAATCCTGGTCCAGTGCCGCCAGGCGATAGGCGGCCTCCTGCTCGTGCTTGTTCATCCGGCCTGCTCCTTTTCCTTTCGCTGCCTGGTCACGTGTGGTCGGCCATTGGGGCCATGCCGCTGTCCGCAATCCCGTGCGACCGCCGGGTTCCCGGCACCCTGATGTCCTCGACCAGGTCCTGGATATCCTGCGGCGGCGCCTTGGTGGCGAGTGACACGGCAATCCCGACGGCGAGCGACACGAACATGAAGACGAAACCAATCCCTTCCGGTGAAACGCCCAGGAACCAGTCTGCCGCGCCAGCTGCCTTCCCGGCGCCGATCTTGAAGTGCCAGATATAGAGGAAGGTAGGCACAAGGCCCGTCAGCATGGAGGCAATCGCGCCTTCCCGGTTCATCCGTTTCCAGAAGATGCCGAGAAAAATCACCGGGAACAGCGAGGCTGCCGCCAGCCCGAAAGCAAACGCCACGACCTGCGCCACGAAGGCCAGCTGGGCCGAATAGATGCCCATGAATCCGGCCGCGACCACAGCGCACGCTGCCGCAAGCCGCGCCACCCGCAATTCGGTCTTGTCATCCATGTCCTTGAACAGGGTGCGCCGGCACAGGTCGTGCGAGATCGATGACGAGATCACCATCAGCAGGCCCGCCGCCGTCGACAGGGCCGCCGCAAGGCCGCCCGCCACAACGAGGCCGATCACCCAGCCCGGCAGGTTGGCGATCGACGGATTGGCGAGCACGAAAATATCCCGGTCGAGCTTGGTGACTTCATTGTCGGCACCGGCCCGGTACTGGACCCTGCCATCGCCATTCTTGTCCTCAACCGCGAGCAGGCCTGTCTTCTCCCAGTCCTTGAACCATTTCGGGATGGGCTTGCCGCCAGCCGCAACAATCGCCGCGGCCTCGGTGTCGTAAGTGTCGAGGCTTTCGACATAGGTCGACTCGTTGACCGTATCGATAAAGTTGAGCCGCGCGAATCCCGCCACCGCCGGCGCCGTCGTGTACAGGAGCGCGATGAAGACCAGCGCCCACCCTGCCGAGACCCGCGCCGCACCGGCACTGGATACAGTGAAGAAGCGGATGATCACGTGCGGCAGGCCCGCCGTGCCGAACATCAGCGCGCCCGTAATCGCGAACATGTCGAACATGGACTTGTCGGTGCTTGTATATTCCTTGAAGCCGAGATCGGTGACGACCTGGTTCAGCTTCGCCAGCATCGACACGTCCTCGCCCTTCACATCGGAGATGAAGCCGAGCTGCGGGATCGGATTGCCGGTGATGATCAGCGAGATGAAGATCGCCGGCACGGTGTACGCAAAGATCAGCACGCAATATTGGGCCACCTGAGTGTACGTGATCCCCTTCATGCCGCCCAGCACGGCGTAGACGAACACGATACCCATGCCGACATAGATGCCGGTATTGAACTCGACGCCGAGGAAGCCGGAAAAGGCAACGCCGACGCCTTTCATCTGTCCTGCGATATAGGTGAACGAGACGAACAGGGCGCAGACGACCGCGATCATGCGCGCGGTCGTCGAATAATACCGGTCACCGACAAAGTCGGGCACCGTGAACTTGCCGAATTCCCGCAGGAACGGCGCCAGCAACAGCGCCAGCAGCACATAACCGCCCGTCCAGCCCATCAGGTAGACCGAGCCGCCATAGCCCATGAAGGCAATCAGGCCCGCCATCGACAGGAAGGAGGCGGCCGACATCCAGTCCGCTGCCGTGGCCATCCCGTTGACCATGGGATGAACGTCATGACCGGCTACGTAGAAATCGTCGGTAGAAGCTGCCCGCGCCCAGATCGCGATGCCGATATAGATGGCGAACGTGCCGGCGACGAAAATATAGGTCCACATTTCCTGTGACATCGCGCTCACCCCTTCACGCCGAATTTGCGTTCAAGCCGGCGCATCGCCACGCAATAATAGAAAATCAGCGCAACGAAGACGTAGATCGAACCGTTCTGGGCAAACCAGAATCCCAGCGGCGCGCCGCCGATCGAGACCTGGTCCAGCACGTCGCGGAACAGGATGCCCGCGCCGAACGAGACCATGAACCAGATCGCGAGCAGCAACAGCGTCAGGCGGAGCACCGCCCGCCAATAGCCCTTGCCGTCTATTTCAGCCGCATCTTTCGACATGTTCGTCCTCCCAAAGCCGTGTTCTTGTCGCGCGACGTTTCCCGCAAACTACACGCTGCACTGCCACGAAGCAGATGAACAGATCAACTTTGGACTTCGTCCTCGCCCGTCTCGTCTCCAGCCGCGCGACTGGCGCGAACCTGGCGCCATTCGGCGAGGCCGCCGATGATCAGCCAGACCGACAGGACCAGCCCGCCGGCAAGGTAGGCCTCGGCAATCCCCAGCCCCGGAGCCAGTATGGCCCGCGCCAGTCGCAACGCAAAGGTCAGCCCCAGCACGAGGCCGAGCGCGATCATGATATGGTGCTTCACGGTCTGTCACTTTCGTGCCCGGCATGCTCGGCGCACGCCCTTGAAAAACAGACACTCACCCTAGACGCAGACATCCGCCATGAAAACTGTCAGCGATCGGCGAACGTGATCGTTTGCCCGTCCCTCACGACAGTCTCTTCGCGCACCGTGGCGATCCTGTAGGTCGGCAGCAGCACCGTATCAACGGCCACGAAGGCGACGTCCGCCCTCTCCCGTGTCAGCACGACGCGGACATAGCCCTGATGGAAATTGTCGGTCCAGCGCACTTCATCGAGCGACTGCGCGAAAATACGATCAAGCTCTTCGGCTGTTTCAGCGTCCCATCCGGTTTCAACAAAATCGCCCGGCGACGAAACGCCCGCCGTGCCGAGTTCCAGCCCCATCGGCAGCCCCTCGCCGTCGCACACCGCGTTCGACCAGAAACTGTGGCTGTCGCCGGTCAGGAATAACAGGTCTTCCGCGCCGGCCTCTCGGCTCAGCGCATAGAAGGCTTCGCGCGCGGCAGGGTAGCCGTCCCACGTATCGGTATAGAACGGCAGGTTCCATTTGCCTTTCCAGAACAGGTTTGGCCCGTCGCCCGGCGCCTCGCCTTTCGGTGCCTTGGCCGGATCGATTCCCAGCGCGGCCACATCCGGCACCAGCATGCGGGCGATGGGGCTGGCATTGCCGATCAGGCGCCAGGGCTGGCCCGCCGCCACGGATCGCGACAGGCCCTCGGCAAGCGTGGCCTCCATGCGCGGTGAAATCATCGTGCGCGCAGGATCGTTCATCACGTCTCGCATGAAGGCGTCGCGGGTCTCCGGCGACGTGATCGCCTCATGATAAGCGCTGTAATCGACTTGCTGTCCGCGCCCGGTATGACGCGATTCGAGCGTTACCAGGGTCGCGAGGTCGCCGAAGACGTAGGTGCGCCAGAATTCGGCCCGGCTGAAGCCCGGCTCCGGTTCGCGGATCGGCATCCACTCGTAATAGGCGCGGACAGAAGCGGCCCGTCGCGTTTCCCAGTCACCTTCGGTCTCTGGCTGGTGGTTCTGCGCGCCGCCCGTCCACGGATTATTCGCGCTCTCATGGTCGTCCCAGCAGGCGATGAAAGGATGCGCCGCGTGCATCGCGCGTGACCCGGCATCCGTCTTGTACTGGGCATGGCGACGGCGATAGTCGTCCAGCGTGACGATCTCATGCGCCGGCTCGTGCAGGCGTCCGATGCTGGCGCCGGTTTCAGCACCCCAGCTGTCAGCCCCGTATTCGTAAATATAGTCGCCCGTATGCAGGACAATATCGATGGCCTCATCGCGGGCAATCGCGTCATAGGCATTGAAATGTCCGAACGGATAGTTCGAGCAGGAAACAAGCGCGATGCCCAGCCTGTCCAGCGCCCCAGTGGGCAGTGTTTTCGTCCGGCCGGTGGGCGAGGTCTCGCCAGCAGCGGTGAAGCGGTAATAATAGGTCGTACCGGGCGCAAGGCCGTCCGGCGTGACCTTGACCGTATGGTCGGCGTCGGCGCTGGCAGTGGTATCGCCCTGGAGGACGATATCCGTGAATTCAGGATCGCGGGCGAGGAACCAGCTGACAGGCTCTGTGTCGGAGGTCGACGTTACGCGGGTCCACAGGACGATGCTTTCGTTCTGCGGGTCGCCGCTGGCGACGCCGTGGGCAAAGGTAGCCGAACTGGCCAGAGCGGTCGGGGGTGTCTGCGGTGGCGCACAGGCCCCAACGGTTCCTGCGGCAATCAGGGCGAGTGTCTGTCGGCGATCCAGTGTGGGCATGTCAGTGTCCTCGGCTTGGCCGCATGTTGCGGTCGTAAGATGCAAAAAGAAAATGAAAAAGGCGGACCCGCAGGGGCCCGCCTCTTCCGGATGCGATATGTCTAGAAGTCTGCCGTGACGGTGAACACGACCGTGCGCGGGGCCGAGATCCAGGCACCGCCGCCCGAAATGCCGCCCAGCCAGTCACCATCGAACAGGTTGTTCACAGTCAGGCGGAAATCAATGTTCGACAGGTCGTCGGACAGGGCCGATCCGGAGACACCGGCATAGAGGTCGGCGTCATAATAGCTCTCGGCCGTCCAGCTGTTGGCAAGGTCCACGAAGCGGTCATCGACCCACTTGGTCGACAGGCCGGCATAGAAGTTGCCTTCCCGATAGTCCGCGCTGAGCACAGCCATGTTCTTGGCGATGCCGGGAACGTCATTGCCCACGATCGTGCTGGTGACGTTACCCGCATTGTCGATCTGGGTGATGCCGGTTGCGACATCCTGCGAGACGACGCCCGAACCCAGGATCGTTGCATCGCTGATGCTGGTATAGGACGCAAAGAGCGACAGGGCATCATTGACGAGATACTCGCCCGAGAATTCGAAACCGCTCGACTCGATACCACCGCCATTCACGTAACCGCCATTCGACGCTTCAAGATAGTCGATGCCGTTGACCGTCTGGTTGGCAATCGCCAACAGGCGGTTGTCGAAGGTCGAGTCGAAATAGACCGCGGAACCACGCAAGCGGTCACCGACATAGCGCACACCGACTTCGATGTTCTCCGACGTTTCCGGATCAGGCGTGCCGCCCGGAGCCAGGACTTCGAGCACGGTGTCCGGTATGGCCTTGAAGTTTTCGGCGTAGCCAGCGAACACTTCGACGCCCGGCATGGCGCTTGGCGTCCATGCTGCGCCACCCGAGAACAGGACATCGGAATCGGTCGATACCGAGAAGTTCAGTGCCGGGTCATTCGGCGTGAATTTGTCGACGCGTTCGATCTCATTGCTGAATTGCTTCATGCCGAGGCGGAACGAAAAGTCCGACACTTTAACGATGTCTTCGATGTACCATTTGAAGGTCGATTGCGGGAACTCTCGTCTGTACTGCACCCAATAGGCCGTTGCGTCATATTCCGGGCCGACGCGTGTGTCATTGACCAGGTGCCAGTCGCGGTACTCGAACCGGGTGGCATCTTCATACCAGACGCCGCCGCGAACCGTGTTGTCGATGTGCTCACCGATTTGCGTGTTCCAGTCCAGGTCGGCATAGGCGCCCGTGCGCTCTTTCTGGTAGTGCGTGTGACGATAGGACTGGAGCGCCACGGAACCCGCAGGGAAACAGGCCGGATCATATTCCGGGCCGGCGCCGCCATATGGATAGGTGATCGACGAGACACAGCCAGCCGTCGGAGCCAGCGGCGTACCGGCCGGGTCAACGAATGACACAAGCGGAATGGTCGACGCGCCGAACTGGCCGACATTGACCACGTATTGTGGAACCCAATCGCCGCGCCCGTCATTGTCATGGCGGTAGACACCGGCCTCCAGGTTCACGCCTTCAAACAGCTCCTTTTCACCTTTCAGGTAGATAAGGCTGTTCTCGCGTAGCGTGCCCCATGCCTTGCGGTAGAGCTGGTCAATATAAGGGATTCCGGTCCACTCGCCCGTCAGCTGGTCCGAATTCGGGTTGGCCGCAAAATCGTCCGGCGAGAACAGGCGCTGGTAATTGTTTTCCCACGTATCATCGTATGAAGCGTAGCCGGTCCAGTCGATGCCGAACTGTTCCGTCTGCAGCTTGGCGGCAAAATGATCGCGCGTATTTTCAGCCGTCTGGGTGACATGGTCAGTGGCCGACTGTGTCGAAAGCGAGACCCAGAACTTGGTCTTGTTGTCGGCCAGGAATCCACTGTCATAGCGTCCGTAGAAACGCTGCGAGTCGAAATCGCCCAGCGAGGCGGACACACGTACGCGGCGCTCGTCGAGTGGGTTCTGCGTGGTGAAGTTCAGCGTACCGCCCAGTGCGTCATTCGAGCGGGCCGCGATGTCGGCCGTGCCTTGCGACACTTCGATGGCGCCAGCATTCTGCGTGTCGATATAGCGGTTGGCCTTGGCACCGCCGCCATAGTTCGATCCGCCGTTCGGCAGGCCGTCAATCGTGATACCGACCTGCTGCTCGCCGAGATTGTTCTGGAAACCGCGAACGGCCACGCCGGTCGACCAGTCATCAAAGCCGAACGCGTCGCCTTCCTGCACCTGCACGCCGGGCAGGTTGTCGATCTGCGCCAGGATGCTCGTCACCGGCGACTGTTGCAGCGCCATGGCCTCCGTCGTTTCGGCCGACGAATAGGTCTGCTGCGCGCCGAGCACGACGATCGTCTCCAGCTCGCGTGCTTCTTCAATGGTTTCAGCCGCATCGTCCGCAAAGGCGGTTCCGAGCGCAAGCCCCATGCTGACACTGGCCAGAAGGCCAGCTTTCCAGATTGTATTCATGATTTTTCCCTCGTGGATTATGTGTGACCCAGGCCCGCACAAGTCCGTTCACGTTGGTCCCGAACCAACGCGTTTTACCTCCCGGACTCTCATGTCCGGAACGGTTTGTGCGGCTGTTGGAGCCAGCTACGACCTCTTGGTGACGCACAGATGACAGTGGCGGGCACGCCGCGAAGGGAAGCTGAAATTTGATAAATCGTTCACACAAGGTCCAAGCATCGAGGCCTTGCCGAGGGGAACTGTAACGGAACGGATCAGGTCGTCATGCCCGCTCGCGTCACCTGATTCTCGAATGAAAGGTCCGCGACTGCGAAAGCGCGAAGCGGACGAGCCGAGCCCAGTCCATGTCGGAATGTTTCAAGCCGTCAGAAGGCCTCGGCGGATCAGGTGCCCAGTGACACCCGGCGGCGGCCTTTTGCCGGTTCGTTCGTGCAACGCAGCATGGCCTGGAATTTTTCAATGTGGGCCGCCAGTATGTGCCTGCCCTGGTCGGTCGCCGCCCCCCGCAGGACCAGGGCATAGCCCAGGGCTGAGGACGGACGCAGGTCGCGGGTCGGCAGCACGCCCATCGCCCAGGACAGCATCACCCCATTGGCAAAGAAGGACAGGGTCCGTTCAAGCAAATCCGCAGGCACCGCCGGGTCGAGCAGGCCCTCACGTTGGGCCGCCTCAAGCAGCATGTGCCAGGCCTCACGGTTCTGCTCCAGTCGCTCTGGCGTCGCCAGACCCGTTTCATTGGTCCCCTGCGCATCCAGCAAGGCCCGCCAGAGCGGCCGGTAGAAATCCGGATCGTCCGTGAAATAGCTTGTCGCCAGCGCATGGGCATCGAACAGACGCTCAATGGCATTGGCGGCTTTCAACCGGCTGAAACGCTCGGCGAAATCGCGCTCGTCCTCAAACACGGCCAGAACGACCGCATGCTTTGACCCGAAGAGATTGTAGGGCGTTGCGAGGCTGACATCAGCCCGCTTGGCAATCATGCGCATTGAAAGGTTCGTATCACCAGTCTCGCGAATGAGATCGCGCGCAGCATGGACGATCCGTGACCGACGCTCTGCTTTCGCCAGCTCGCGCTTTCCCGTTTCGTCAGCCTGCATGGGTCGAATTCCGCCTGTCCTGCATCACGCACCCTGCGCGATACGGTCGATATCTGCCCGGAAGTCCAAAGACAATGCCTGCATCATCTCGCGCCGTTCGGGGCCGGGCTTGGGTGGATAGGCCATCGCATTGCGTTTCTTTCCCCGCATCCAGTAGTAGAACACCTTGGCGAGGTTGCGGGGCTTGCCGAGCCATTTGTTCGGATGTTCCAGCATATGGAACCCGCGCATCGCTTCCCGCATAAGGGCAATGTCGTAACGCACCGCAATCGCGACGCCGTCTTCAAAGAAGCTTTCCATCAACCTGGCGCGCCGGCTCTTGCGATAATCGGGCGTCAGCGCCTGACGGGCGCGCTTGATCGCTGAACGGTCCTGTGTGCGCTGGTTGATGTAATAGGGCTTCAGCTCGGTATGAAGACGCTTGTGGAACGCCAGCGCCCGCGCTTCCGGATCAAGACTCTCATCGAGTGTTTGCCGCAATACCTGCGCGCTTGCGGCCGCGAAGGAACAGCCCCTGCCATAAAGCGGATTGGTCCGTATCAGCGTGTCACCCAGCGCAAAGTAACCGTGCGTTGCGGGCCTGCCATCGACAACCAGTTCGCGCCACCGGCTGATCAGGTCACCCATGCCATGAACCCGGCCGACCGGATCGGACCGGTCTGCATTGGTCCAGGGTTTCAATCCGGGAAATTCCAGCGTCATGGCGTGGAAAATGTCAGGATTCAGGATCGCCTTGCGCAGCTCCATCTCGACTTCCGGAATCGCGAGCGTGATCGAGAAGCACCCATTGTCGCCGGGAAACACGCCGAATTTCACGAAGCCCAGATCGCCGGTAGCTGGCGGATTATCCGTCCGCGACGGCTCGTCCATGCCGGGCTTCAGCCTGTAGTGGCGCGTGAAGTAGAGTATCCCTGCCGACTCCTGCTCCTCGGACGTGTTGGCGCTTTCCTCCATCACCTGGTCGATAATGAAACCGCTCTTGCCCGAGGCATCGACGACCACGTCGGCCTTTACGGTCACCTCGCCGCCAGCGCTGTCTCCGATGACGCCCAGTACGTCAATCACGCCATCAGTCCGCTTCTGGGTGAGCAGCCGGCGCACAAGGAAGCCGGACTGGATTGTGACGTTTTCGAGCTTTTCGACATAGCGCCGTATCGCCAGCTCGAGGGTTGTCCGGCGGCTGGTTATGATGGTCAGCTCTGCGTCATCCGGCTCGGGTTCATAAGTCTCGCGCTGCATTTCGCTGAGCATCGCCTCAAACGGCAATTCCCGCACGCCAAGTGCAAGCAGGTCCTCCAACAGCCCGGGATGCTCGGTCTTGATGATCGAGCGCAGCCGGGCGAGGAAGGCGTGGCTCTGGCGCAGCTGCCCCACGCCTGTGTGGCGCCACTCATGGAACACAGTATCAGGATCGTCGCTGGGCGGTGACGCATCGCGCTCCAGGACGATGATTTTTCGTCCGGTGGGCGCCAGCGTCAGGGCCGTGCAGAGACCGCCGATCCCTGCGCCGATGACGGCAACTGTCTCAGTCATCCGTCGATCTCATTCAGGAATGCAAGAATGTGCTCATTGACCGCTTCGGGTGCCTCCTGTTGCGTCCAGTGCCCGATCTTCGGGATCAACGCGTTGATGCGCAGGTCCGTCACAAATTGCGGCATGATCTTCAAGAGCTCCGCTGCCATCATGATCACGCCGTCATTTGCGCCGGCGATGAAAAACGCCGGTTGGGAAATCGACGTCGGCCCGTCCTTGGTCAGTTCCCAGGTCAGGTCATGGTTGCGGTAGTAGTTGAGCGGCCCGCGCATGCCTGAGCGCTCGAACTCTCCGGCGTAGAAATCCAGGTCTGCGTCGCTCAGCCAGGCAGGCAGCGTTTCAGGATCGGGCAGGCTGGAGAACATGTCGTCATCTTCCGCCTTCGGCGGCAGGGCCGACAGGTCCGTTTCGCCGCCCGCCATGACGAGGAATTTTTTCAGTGCCGTGTGAATGTCGGCTTCGAATTCCGCCTCCGCGACACCCGGTTCGAAGAAATAGAGCTGGTAGAAGAACTGGCCTTTGTAGACTTCGCGCATCATCGCCATCGGCGGAACCGGCGACCGGGGCAGGAACGGCACCGACAGCGCACCAACGGCGCGGACAACGTCCGGGTGATGGAGCGCTGTCGCCCACGCCGTTGGCGCACCCCAGTCATGCCCGATCACGACAGCTTTTTCGTATCCGAGCGCCGGTACGAGTCCGATAATGTCATTGACCACTTCGACCTGGTTGTAGGCCTCGATTTCTGACGGCTTGTCGCTCTTGCCATAGCCCCGCATGTCGGGCGCGACCACGTGATAGCCGGCATCCGCGAGGGGCTTGAACTGGTGCCGCCAGGAATACCAGGATTCCGGAAACCCATGCAGCAGCAGGACAAGCGGCCCCTCACCGGCCTCGGCTATATTGAGTTCGATTCCGTTGGTCGCGATCCGGCGCTCGGTGATGCCCCGCCAGCTCATGCGGCGACCTTCTCTGCGTCGGCGCCGGGGAGGACTTCGCCACAGGCATCCTTGTAGCCATCCTTGGCCGTCCACGCGACTCCGCCACCAACGATCACCGTGTCCACGCCATGGGAATCCCGCACATAGCGGTATCCGTCGCCCGGAACGTCATTCACGAATTTCTCTTCGCCACGCTCAATCGTCGCTGCATCGAACACGGCGATATCAGCTACATAACCTTCCTGCAGGAGGCCCCGTTGCGGGATGCCCCAGATGGCCGCGGTGTCGGACGTGATCTTCTTCACGGCGGACTCAAGGCTCATGGCTTCCAGGTCCCGGACGAAGTGCGAGAAAAGGTATCCCGTATCACCATAGGTCGAGAAGGACAGGATATGCGCGCCGCCATCACTGGCGCCAATATGGACACGGGGATGGCTCAGCAGGTCGCCCACGGCCTTGTCGTTATTGTGCCCCATGCCGGATGACAGGAAATGCGCGTCGAGTTCCTCTTCCAGCGACAGGTCGATCATGACCTCGACCGGGGTCGTGCCTCGCGCCTTGGCGATCTGCTCAAGTGTCTGGCCGATATATTTCTGGTTCGCGTCGGTGTTTGCGTGACGGAAGACCAGGGTTGGCCAGAGCGGCCCGAGCGCTGATGCTTCCTGTAAGAGTTTCGAGCGGTTATCCGGGTCGCTGAACGCGGCCATGATTTCGGCCGGGGTGCCAAAACGTATGATCCGGTACCAGGTCGGCATCCGCATGAATAGCAGGCTCGGAACGGCAAAGCTGAAGCTGATGTCGATCGGACGCGTCTGCACCTGCGGCCAGACCCGAGCGCCGCGGTCAAACTGCTCGTCCACGCGTTTCATCACCCGCGCGACAGCATCAAGATTGTCCGCATTGACGAACAATGGCGAGAACGTTGTCGGGATGTTGTGCTTCAGCGACAGCTCAGCGAGCTGGTCGAGACGCGCGATGGTCAGGTCCGCATCATAGAATTCCGGCACGATCTGCAGCACCCGGCCATACTCACCCAGCACGCTGGCCAGCGCGTCGACTTCGCGGGCATCGGCGTACCGGCTTGGCACCGGCTGCAGGCGCTCATCCATGTCGACATAGCTGGTCGACAGGCCGACAGCGCCGGCGTCGAGGCATTCGCGCAATACGCCCTGCATCTCCGCGATTTCGGCATCCGTCGCGGTCCGCTCCATGGCCGCGTCGTTCATCACCCAGAGACGGATGACGCTATGGCCGACCAGCGGTGCGACATTGATGGCCAGACCCTTGCGGATGCGCGTGATATAATCGGAGAAGGTTTCCCAATCCCATACGACACCTTCCTTGAACGCCTTCAGCGGCATCTCTTCGATCTGGTTGAACATGCCGACCAGTTTCATGCGGTGCTTGGCCTTGAGCGGCGCAAGCGACAGCGAGCAGTTTCCGGAAACAATAGTCGTCACACCATGGGACAGCGCAGGCTTCGCACATCCGTCCCACAGCAGCTGCGCATCGAAATGCGTATGGGGATCAATAAAGCCCGGCGTCACGACCTTACCGGCAGCGTCGACTTCCGACCGTGCCGCTTCAGTGATTTTCCCGATCTTGACGATCCGGTTTCCATTGACCGCGACATCCGCGCTATAGGCAGGCGCGCCCGATCCATCGACGACTTTTCCGTTTCTGATGACAAGATCATACATTGTCAGATCCTTCTCTCATTGAGCGTTTGAATTTGAATTCATAAATCTGTTCGAGGATGCTTCCAGCGCGTCGCGCACGAGCCCCCACCCTTTCCCGACCAGGTCGTCAGGATCGTCTGCGCCGCACGATCCCATCAGGACCCGCACGGCATATTCATCCAGTGGCACCAGCGACTCTCCGCCATTCTCATAGCGGAGCGTCACCACCAGTTCGGCATCGCCGTCATGCGCGGCGGCAAGTTGTACCCGGCTGATGACAGCACCGCTCATCAGGTCGCCAGCGGCGGCTCGATGAAAACGACATCGCTTGGCAGGATTGGATTGCCACCACCGGGCGCGGCCATCGCCCCTGCTGCGCGCATGAAGACGTGCAGGTTCCAGCTTTGCAGCTTGGCCAGCGCCTCATCCAGGGCAAGTTCGGGAAGTTCGCGTTTGGCGACGATGCTCCATGTATCTCCCTCTGTAGGGAGGATAGATTTTCGCACTCGAGAGAGGTTATCGACTGGCATGAAGAAAGCTCCGCTGTTTCTCTAATTAGAACGCGTTCTAATTTTATGACAAGGGATGCCGTAGAGGAACGCCGGTCAAAACGTCAGGCTCTCAAACCGCTCCGTCTTCAGTCCGGCAGGCTCCGAAGATACATTCAGCCCCTGCAACAGCAGTCAGGATATCCGTGCCACGACTGCCCTGCCGATACACCGTGCAGCCCTTCAGGCCCAATTTGTATGCCTCGCGGAAGACATCGCGGAATGCCTCGAACGGAAGGCCCGACGGCACATTGATTGTCTTCGAGATGGCATTGTCCACAAAGCCCTGTGCCGTCGCCTGCATAGCAAGATGGTCGTCCGGCGAGAGTTCACGTGCCGTAACAAAGGCCGGCGGATACGGGTCGTGATGCCCCATATCCCGCCAGAGGCCCAGGGCGTGGTCTTCAAGCGCGACGGCATCATGGTTGCCATCTGCGCGCCGGATGAGCCGCTGGACCGATCCGGCAAAGCACGGTTCGATCCCGGCCGACACGTTTCCGGCGAGCAGGCTGATCGACCCCGTGGGCGCGAGCGCAAGGAGGTGGCTGTTGCGTATGCCGTGAGTGCGGATGTCTTCGCGGAGTTCCTCCGGAAGTCGGCGAATGAAAGGGCGAGCCAGGAATTCTGCGGTCTGCAGCGCCGGGAAGCCGTCCTTCTCCCGCGCCAGCGAGACCGACGCGCGATAGGCGGCATCCCGCATGGTCTCCAGCACATGGCCCGCGACCTGCCGCCCTTGCAGGCTGCCATAGGGAATCCCGAGCATGATGAGCGCATCGGCCAGCCCCGTCACGCCGAGGCCGATCCGCCGACTTTCAGCGGCTTGGGCTGCCTGTTGCTCAAGCGCATAGTGCGAGACATCGAGGACATTGTCCAGGAAACGAACGGCTGTGTGCACAAGGGTTGCCAGACCCTCGAAATCGACCGCTGCGTCCGGCATGAACGGACGACGGACGAACCGGGTCAGGTTGACCGAGCCGAGATCGCAGGCCCCGTAGGGAGGCAATGGAACCTCACCGCAGGGGTTTGCCGCACATATTTTCTCGGCATAGCCAAGATTGTTCTCGCGGTTTATCCTTTCGATGAACAGGACGCCCGGCTCACCGGACTCGTAGCTGGCCCTGAGCATTCTCTCCCAAAGGTCGGCCGCTTTCAGGACCCGGACCGTCTCGCCACCGAATGTCAGTGTCCAGTTCGCGCCGGTGTCGACGGCGCGAACAAAATCATCCGTTACAAGGACCGAGAGATTGAAATGGGATAGGCCGCCTCCCTCCCGCTTGGCATCAACAAAGGCCTCGATGTCAGGATGGTCGCAGCGCAGCACCGCCATCATCGCACCACTGCGCTGCCGGTCTGACGTTACGGTTTCGCACATTGCATCCCACAACTGCATGAACGACACCGGGCCGCTGGCGACATTTCCCGTCCGCTGTGCGGGCGAACCCTTTGGACGAATGGGTGAAAAATCCAGGCCAATTCCGCCGCCCTGCTGCAGCGTGATCGCGCTTTCACGAAGGGCTGTGAACAGGCCGTCAATGGAATCGTCGAGCACGCCCATCACGAAACAATTCAGCAGGCTCGCCGTCCGGCCTGTTCCGGCATTGGCCAGGATGCGTCCGCCTGGCAGGAAACGATAGTCTGACAGGATGTCGAAAAAGCGCTCCTGCCAGGCATCCGCATCATAGGGCTCAACCGATGCAATGGCGCGCGCGACCCGCTGCCACGTATCCTCGATGCCCGCCTCCGCACCGAAGCGGTATTTCTGCTTCCAGATGTCTTCCGAGATGGGGGCAGGATAGCGTTTCATGCGTGCGGGCATCCCTGAATGGTCTTCGGGTTCGATACTCCCCGATAAGAATACCACAAGCATCCGCTTGCAACCGCATGATCGAACCATGCCCTTCAGCACGCGCGCTTCATTGATCCGCATCAACGCCCGTCGTGAAAATCCATGAAACCTCTGAGGCGACGCCCTTAGATGAGGATGACGCGATGTCTGAGACAGAAGAAATCAGGATCGGCGACTTGGGCCTGGCGGCTCTCTTGACCGTACCCGATGATGCCCGCGGGCTGATTGTCTTCGCGCATGGCAGCGGATCCAGCCGCCACTCTCCGAGGAATACCCATGCCGCCCGTAGTTTCGAACAACTCGGTTTCGCCACGCTCCTGTTCGACCTCCTGACGGAAGACGAAGCACGCGAGCGGCGCAACGTTTTCGACATCCCTCTTCTGGCTGGGCGGGTTGGTCTCGCCATTGACTGGGCGCAGACCCAGCCGCGCCTCAGCGCCCTGCCCCTTGGCCTGTTCGGCGCCAGCACTGGCGGCGGCGCCGCGCTTGCCGCCGCCGCCGCATACCGGCACGTCAACGCTGTCGTGTCCCGGGGCGGACGTCCTGACCTCGCTGGCGAGGCCTTGGCGCAAGTGACAGCGCCCACCCTGTTCGTCGTCGGCGGAAACGATCACGATGTACTCAAGCTCAACGAGGAGGCTGCCAGCCGCATGAGCTGCGAGCGGCGGTTGATCGTGATTCCGGGCGCGGGCCACTTGTTCGAGGAGCCCGGCACGCTCGACCATGTTCTGGCCGTGACCGGTGCCTGGTTCCTGAAACACCTCTCACCCAGAAAGACCGTTTCGCTCCCGTTCACGGGCCGCGAACAGGCTGGCCTTGTCCTGGCGCGTGTTCTGGCCGGGCGGACATTCACGGACCCGGTTGTCTACGCCCTGCCGCGCGGCGGCGTGCCGGTCGCAAAACCCATTGCCGATGCGCTGGGCGCCCCGCTCGACCTCCTGATGGTGCGCAAGATTGGCGTGCCCTCCCAGCCGGAACTGGCGGCCGCGTCTGTAGTGGACGGGGAACAATTCGATATCGTGCACAATGAGCGCGTCATGCGCGCGACCGGGATGGATGAGCGACAGGTTGCCCAGCTCGCGAAGGCCGAACTCAAGGAGATCGAACGGCGACGCCTCATCTACCTTCCGGACCGAAAACCGGTCCCTGCCGAAGGCCGCTCGGCCATCCTTGTCGATGACGGCATCGCGACCGGTGCCAGCATGCGCGCGGCTATCCTCGCCGTCAGACGCAGAAGTCCTGCGGAAATCATCATCGCCGTGCCGGTCGCGGGACAGGACACACTCAAGGCGCTCGGCGCGCTCGTGGATGATGCCGTCGTGCTCGCCGCGCCCGATGGCTTTGACTCAGTCGGACGCTACTATCTGGATTTTCATCAATTGTCTGACGACGAAGTGGTCGCGATACTCGCGGCATCGGAGTCTCACGAAACCGGTCCCGCACGAGGAAAAAGCTGATGACCGATCTGCGACACCTCCCGGGAGACAATCTTTCACAACTGATCCGCGCCAAGTCGGTTCGCCTGCCCGAAGACAACCCCTATGCTGCGCTGGCGGAAGCTGCAGACAGTTTTGCCGATGCGCGGATTGTCCTCCTGGGTGAGTCCACGCACGGGTCCTCCGAATTCTATCGTGGACGCGCCGCCATTACCCAGAGACTGGTCGACCGACACGGATTCCGGATTGTTGCCATTGAAGGAGACTGGCCCGATGCAGCTGAGCTGGACCGTTACGTGCGGGCCCGCGAACCATGGGGCGAACGCGACGCATTCGTGAACTTTCCCCGATGGATGTGGCGCAACCGGGAATTCGCAGATTGCCTCGCAGCGTTACGCGCGTGGAATGACGGACAGCCAGAAGATGACCGCGTCGCCATTCGGGGACTGGACGTTTACAGCCTCGACAAGTCGATCGCAGCCGTTCTGGAATACCTGGACCGGGTTGACCAGGTTGCTGCTGCGTCCGCGCGCGAACGCTACGCCTGCCTGTCTCCTTTTGTCGGCCGTCCACAGATTTACGGCGCAAAGGCTGTCAGGACCGGCGACACGTGTGAACAGGAAGTTGTCCGGCAATTGGTCGAACTCCTCGAAGAACGTCTGGAATATTCCGGAAAGGATGGCGACGCGTTTTTTGATGCGGAGCAGAACGCGCGCGTCGTATGGGCGGCGGAACGCTATTATCGCTCCATGTACCAGGGGTCCGAAAACAGCTGGAACCTGAGAGACACACACATGTTCTCGACGCTGACCCGGCTGCTGGAGCGGGCCGGGCCGGATTCGAAAGCCATCGTGTGGGCGCATAATTCGCATATCGGCAATGCCGGCGCCACGACCATGGGCGAACGCGGTGAAATCAATATCGGGCAGCTGTGCCGCGACCGGTTCGGAAAAGACGTTGCGTCCATCGGCTTCTCGACCAGCACGGGCACTGTCATGGCGGCCGATGACTGGGGCGGCCTGGCGCGCGCGAAACAGGTCATCCCTGCGCGGTCGGATTCATGGGAGCGTGTCTTTGAAGGGACAGCCTGCCGGGCCAGCCTGACCAACTGGCGCAATGACCCGGAGCTGCAGGAAGCCCTCGACCATGTCCGCCTCGAACGGGCGATCGGCGTGATTTACAGGCCGGAGACCGAACGCTGGAGCCACTATTTCGAAGCCAACCTCGCCCGGCAGTTCGATGCGCTCGTTTGGTTCGAACAGACCGAAGCGGTTATGCCACTCCTCGGAGCAGCGCCAGAAGGCGCACCGGACACCTATCCATACGGACTATGACGGGAAGAGCCCGGTAGGGCTGCGTGATGCTGGCTCAGCCTGAGCCGTCGCACGCCGTGATATCCTCGGACAAATCCGAACTGCCATCGTCGCGATTGCCCGGCGCTTCAACCACATCGCCTGACCGGAGTGACCGGCGTTTGACCCTCACGCCGTCAGCGATGTTCCGCGACGGATGCTCGATGACCAGGTCGCCCGAGCTGAGACCCGACACGATTTCAGCGGCGTGCCCATTCATATGGTCAACGCGAACCGTTGTCAGGCGCGCGCGGCCATGCTGGAGCCGGTAAACTGTCCAGTCGGATCCGGATTTGAACAGCGCCGTCATCGGCACACGCACAATATCAGGAGCAGACCAGACAACGATGTCGGTGCGCACGCGGAAGCCGTGACCGAGTCGTCGCCCTGAACCGTCCATGTCAATCAGGACATTGACGCGCTGCTCTTCGATACCGAGCGCCGAAATCTTTGTGAACGCATAAGGTTCGATCAGGCGCACACGCCCGGACAATGTGCCGCCGCCCCATCCGCGAATGCGGACAATGTCGCCTGGCGCAACATTGACGGCATCCTCGGAAAGAAGGTCAACCATGATCTCGATGTCATCAGGATCGCCGATCTCGACCAGGGGCGTTCCCACCGATACCGGGCCTTCGCTGTCGCGTATGATTCGCAAGACAACACCGGTGATAGGCGCGATGACCGGCAGGCCATCGCCGCCCGCACTTGCGCCGGCTGGCATCAGCGCGGCTTCGGCCCGGTTCACTTCGTGGCGCGCGAGGTCCAGTGCGGCACGGGCCTGCTGCGTTGCGGCAGACAAGGTGCGATACTCGGTTTCGGCGCGTTCCAGCGCCTGCCGCGAGGCGGTACCTGTTTCAGCGAGTGTCCGGGTTCGATTGAGGTCGTCTTCTGCCCGCTTCTGGTCGGCCCGCCAGCGGCGCAGGTCGGCCTCTGCCGCCGTCGCCGCAGCACGCGCAGAGCCTGCGGCGGCCCGGAGCTGGGCGGCGCTCCTGGCGTCAATCGTCGGCGCAGCCACGGGATATATCGAAGCAATAACGGTCGACCCGGCGCGCACGCAATCGCCGGCTTTCATGTCGATACGGGAGAGCTGTCCGCCGGCTGGCGCGGACACGACAAATAGGTCGCGGATCCGGGCTTCACCCTCGTCCGATATGGTGACATCCATCGGTCCGCTGGACACTTCAACGAGATCGACCGGGACGGCCCTTGGCCAGAACGCCCAAAGCGCCAGCATCAACAACAAGGCGGCGAGCGCCCCCCAAAAGACCATTCGGGATCTGGACATGGGTTTACTCACGGGTCTTCAACACCTCAATCAAATCCAGGTCGCGCACACGGCGGGCGACAAGTATTGCCGAACCGATTGATGCAACCAGCACGATTATCCCCGCCAAGCCATAGGTAGACGGCTGCAGCGCAAACGGAATCCGGTACAGTTCCGTTGACATGCCGCTGACGATGAGGTTGGCGAAGCCGAGGCCAAACACGGCTCCGACCGGCAAGGCGATCATGATCAGGATGGCGAGTTCGCCAAGCAGGATATGGGTCACTTCTCCCTCCGTGAATCCAAGTACCCTCAGGCTTGCAAGTTCCCGACCACGCTCCATCATCGCAATGCGGGCCGCATTGTATACGACGCCCGCCGCGATGGAGCCGCCGATCAGCGCGTAGATGGCCATCATGATAAAAATGGTCTCCTCAAGCGTCGTCTCGAAAGCGGCGATGGCCGGCTCCTGCAGTGACACACTGGCAATGCGCGGACGGGCAAGGACCTGTTCGCTGAAGTCCATATTCTGATCCGGGTCGATCGCAAGAAAGGCGCCGGTCACCGTTGGTCGCTCCCCCAGCAGCCGGTTAACCTGCCGGATGTCCATATAGGCGAATGCCCCGATATCCTCCGCGACAATCGCAGTCACGGGCACATCGACGACCGGCCTTCGGCCTTCCAGCACGTCGACTGCAACCCGGTCGCCCCGACCTGCGGAAATCATGCTGGCCATCTGGTTCGACAAGGCGAGCCCGCGTTCGGGCACCGGCACGATCTGTCCGCCTGCATCAAGCAACTGTTTCTGGTGTCCGTCAGGCTGCAGGCCGACGATGACCGCGCGCTCATCATGTGAACCATGGCGCAGCCGAACGTAGATGTTCCGGTTGCCTTCCACCTCGAGCACGCCCGGCAGGCGGCCGAGTTCCAGCAGGGCATCGGTTCCCTGAGGCTCGACGAAATTCACCGCAGCATCATAAGCGTCAGTCCGGTTGAACCTTGTGTCAAGCATCGCATCGACGGAATCGAACGCAAACAGGGTGCCAACAAGCAGCGCCACGGAGGCGGCAATCCCGAACATCGTCATGCCGGCCCGAAGTGGCCAGCGGGTGAGGTGCCGGGCGATCATGCGTGTTGGCGCATCCAGATTTGGTGCGCCACTCAGCCTTTCAAAAAAGCCGCGGCGGTAGATTGTCGGCGGCGCGGGCGACATTGCCTCCGCAGGGGCAAGACTGGCAGCCCTGAGGGCTGACGTCAGCGCGCCGGCAATCGCAGCGGAAAACGCCGCCACGGCGCCAATCAGGAAAGACGCCGGCGCAAGAGTCAGGATGATATCGGGAAACCGGAACGTATCGGAATAGAGATGGGTCAACAGGCTAGCCAGTGCCCACCCCATGACAAAGCCGGCGAGCACACCGCCGCCCGATAGGACAAGCGCGAATTTCACATAGTGCCAGCCAATTTCCGCGCGTGTGTATCCGAACGCCTTCAGCAGGCCGATCTGTTGGCGTTCGGTCGCGATCAGGCGCGACAGGATCGCGTGGATCAGGATCGCGGACACGACGAGAAAAACCGGCGGGATAACCCGCGCCATGCTTCTCAGCTGTTGCATCTCGGATTCGATAAAGGCGTGGGATATCTGGTCGTCCCTCGCATACGCGCCGACCCCGGCAAAAGGCGCGAGCAGGATGTCGAGTTCAGCAATCACGTTCTCCGGCTGGGTATTGCCGGCCAGGGTCACACTGACACTGCTGAACGCACCGTCGAGGTCGAAGGCCGCCTCCAGTGCGCGGCGGCGCATCCAGAAAACACCGAAGCGTTCATCGTCAGGCAGCAGGGCGCCCGGCCCCAACGTGTAAATGTATTCCGGTGAATCCCCGATGCCGACAAGCGTCACGTCGTGCGCCCGGCCATTAATGATCGCAGAAACACTGTCCCCGATTCCAAGCGCGTTCGCCTCCGCAAATGCCTTGCTGACGACGGCTTCATCGGGCCGCGTCAGGTCCGGCCAGCGGCCCTCGTACAGGAGTACGCCATTGAGAATCGGCGCCCCATCGTCCGGGATCGACACGAGCTGGCCATTGGCCGGTTCCTCGAGGCGCGCGATATCAAGCGTCACAATCCGCGAGATTCTCGTCTCGACCTGCTGGACGCCGTCAATCTGGCGTATCTCGGACGCCAGCCGCTCAGGCGCACGTTTGACATCCGCGAAGACATCCGCGAACCGGTAGTGCTCGTAATAGATCTCCCGGCTCTGCTGCAGCGACTGGAGCGCCCCAAGCGCCATGATCAGGATTCCTACCCCGCACGCGATGATGACACCCACAGCGAGCGCCTGCCCCCGCATGTGCACGAGATCGCGAAGCAGCTTCCTGTCGAGCGCCGAGAACAGGTTCACCAGGAAATCTCCGAAGGCTTCCGACGCCGCCCCATATTCTCGGTGCTGGCGATCATGCCATCTGAAAAACGGATCACGCGGTCTGCCATATCGGCGATGCCGACATTGTGCGTGATGATGAGCGTCGTCGCCCCGAGCGCGCGATTGACGTGCTCGAGCGCTTCCAGAACCCGCACGCCTGTCGTACTATCGAGCGCGCCGGTCGGCTCGTCGCACAGCAGTAGATGGGGTCGCTTCGCGATCGCCCGGGCCACCGCAACGCGTTGCTGCTCACCGCCGGAGAGTTCCGCCGGAAAATGATCGATCCGGGCGGACATGCCAACCAGCGCCAGCGCCTCTTCTGCCGGAATCGGGTCTTCGGCAATCTCGGTCACGAGCGAGACATTCTCGCGGGCCGTCAGGCTCGGCACGAGATTGTAGAACTGGAAAATAAACCCGACATGCTGGCGCCGGTATCGGGTCAGCGCGGCGGAACTGGATCCCGTCAGGGGCTTCCCCTGGAACACGACTTCGCCGGAGGTCGGGCTGTCGAGTCCTCCGAGAATGTTGAGCAGGGTCGACTTGCCGCTGCCTGACGGTCCGAGCAGGATGATCAGTTCGCCCTGCGCGATATCGAGATCGACCCCTCGCAAGGCGTGCACCTTCACCTCACCCGTGTCGTAGACCTTGGTCAGGTTCCTGACCGTCATGAGATTGGGGGGCATGAGCTACGTATACCTTGATGTGGCAACCGGGAACCGATCTCCGGGCATTACATCACGAAACTGCCAATTCAGGCGACACCCGACTTGATTCCAATCAATCGTCACGTCGTCCATGCGACGTAGAGTGACATGGCATCGAACGATGGCACATAAAATTTACTTCGGTTGAGGAGCAGAAAAATGACGCGTTTGCAAAAGAAGGAAGGCCGCGCACCGAGCCAGCCATTCGGATGGTTGCGCGGCAATGATCCCTTTTCCCAGTTGAAAGCAGAGATGGACGACCTTTTCAGCAGCTATATTCCGGCGCTGCCCGCATTTGGTCGCGCCAATGGCGGACAGGCATTCGCCCTCCCTACAAAGCTCGACGTCAGCGAAACAGATGACGCAATCGAACTTGTCCTGGACGTACCGGGAATCGACCGCAAGGATATCGACATCAGCCTGACTGACACTGGCGTGATGATCTCCGGCAAGCGCGAAGAAAAAAAGGAAGAAAAAGGCAAGAACTTCCATCGCATGGAGCGCGCGTACGGAACCTTCCAGCGGCACGTGCCACTGCCCTGCGAAGTCGATGCTGCGAACGTCAACGCAACGCTGAAGAAGGGCGTTTTGTCGATCACATTGCCGAAATCCGAAACGGCTCGCCAGCCAGCGAAGAAAATTGCCATCAAGTCCGACTAGAAGGAGGCCGCCTATTGGGCGGAATTGCACGATGAGTCACACAGGTTTGCACCAGTTCGATGAGGCGCTCCAGACTGCCAATGTATGGCTGAAGGATTTGATGGAGGTTCTCGGCTGGACCGAGCCTGCACAGGCCCATCAGGCCCTCAAGGTCGTAATGCATGAAGTTCGCGACCGGCTGCCGGTTCCGCTGGCCGCGAATTTCTCCTCGCAGATGCCGCTGATCGTGCGCGGCATATTTTTCGAAGGCTGGTCGCCCGGGTCCGAGCGCGCAACGGACCGGTCGCTGGACGCATTCCTTGCGCCGATTGCAGAAGCGTTCAGGAACTTTCCCGGCGTCAAGCCCGACGCGGTCGCTGCCGCCGTCTTTGAAGTGCTCAGCATGTATATTTCACCCGGCGAGATCGAGAACGTGCTCCAGGCGCTCCCCAAGCCGATCCGCGACCTGGGCAAGTCTTCGATCCGCACGTCTCCGATCGCCGGGCTCTAACCCTCCCCTCAGAACGAAGAGACAGGCTTGCGCGCACCCGCCCTGCCGGGTCACATGTGATTGAGTGAGATCAAGGGGCCGCGTTGCGGCGCAGCCCACCTTTTCCCATGCGGTCACCAAGGAAGCCGATACATGACACTTCAACTCAAGTTCCTCGGCGGCGTGGGCACGGTGACCGGGTCAAAATACCTGGTCGATACAGGCGAGTCCCGCGTCCTTGTCGATTGCGGCCTGTTCCAGGGCTACAAGCAGCTGCGCCTGCGGAACTGGAAACACCTGCCGGTTGACCCGGCGTCCATTGATGCCGTCGTGCTGACCCACGCGCATATCGACCATTCGGGTTATCTGCCTGTCCTGGTCAGGGACGGTTTCAGGGGCAAAATTCATTGCACCGAGGCGACCTATGACCTTTGCAAGATCCTGTTGCCAGACAGTGCCTACCTGCAGGAACGCGAAGCCGAGCGCGCCAATCGCTATGGCTATACGAAGCACAAGCCCGCCTTGCCGCTCTATGGCGAAAAAGACGTCTGGAAAACGCTCGAAATGTTTGACACGTCGCCATTCGATTTACCGGTGAGTGTGGCCAAAGACGTGTCCGCGACATTCCGGTTCGCCGGCCACATCCTCGGCGCTGCGATTGTCGAGTTCCAGACGCCGACGACCAAGATCGTCTTTTCGGGTGACCTCGGTCGCCCGAACGACCCGATCATGTATGATCCTGCGCCTGTCCGGCAGGCTGACTACCTGCTCGTGGAGTCGACCTATGGCAACCGCCAGCATGGCGCGCGCGACGCACAGGATGCGCTGGCCGACATCATCAACCGCACAGCCAAGCGCGGTGGAACAGTGCTCATTCCGTCCTTCGCCGTCGGGCGCGCCCAGACACTGCTCTACCATCTCCACGAGCTGAAGGCGGCAGGCCGAATTCCCGACCTGCCGGTCTATCTCGACAGTCCGATGGCGATCGATGCCACCGAACTCTTCTGCAAGCATGCCTACTGTCACAAGCTCAGCAAGACGCAGAGCCTGAACGCCTGCCATGTCGCAAAATACGTCCATGACAGCGAAGATTCCAAGGCCCTTGACTATGACCAGATGCCCAAGATCATTGTCGCAGCGAGCGGCATGGCGACCGGCGGTCGGGTCCTTCACCACCTGAAATTCTATGTGCCGGACGCCCGTAATTCCGTCCTGTTTGCAGGCTTCCAGGCGGGCGGTACGCGGGGCGCAGCCATGGTCGCCGGGATTGACCGGATAAAGATCCACGGCGAGTACCATGACGTGCGCGCCGAAATCGCCACCCTGCACATGCTCTCGGCTCACGCCGACGCGGATGAAATCATGCTCTGGCTGGGGGGCTTTGAATCACCGCCGAAGCAGACCTTCATTGTCCATGGCGAGCCAGACGCCGCCGATGCCCTTCGCCACCGGATCGAGGAAGAACTGGGCTGGTCCGTCATCGTGCCGGAACATAATGAAACGCAGAATCTCGATTGATGGAAGCGCAAACTCCGGGCCTACCCACCTTGACCAATGTGCTGACCGCGCGTCGTCTCGGCCTTGATACACAGCATGAAGCCATGGCGTTCGTCCGGGCAGACAGTCCGGTCTGCCGGTCCGAAGGGTTTTCCGCGCATTCCCGGGTCCAGCTGACCAATGGCTCCAAGTCCATTATCGCCACGTTGTACCAGACATCGACCGACCTCGTTTCCGATCAGGAAATCGGCCTGTCGGAGGCCGCCTGGCGCCTGCTCGGCCTTGCGGACGGCTGCCAGATTTACATCAGCCATCCCGCGCCGCTTGAATCGCTCAAAACGCTTCGGGGCAAGGTGTTCGGCCAGCGGCTCGATCCAGCCGGCACGCTGGCCATCATCACCGACATTGTCGCAGGGCGCTATTCGGACATCCATCTGTCCTCATTCGTGACGGCATGCTCAGCCTTGCCGCTGGATCTGGCGGAAACGATCGCTCTCACGCGCGCCATGGTCGAAACCGGCAGCAAGATGACATGGGACCGCACACCGATTGCCGACAAGCATTGCGTCGGCGGCCTGCCAGGCAACCGGACCACACCCATCGTCGTGGCCATCTGCGCCTCCCTCGGCCTGACCATCCCGAAAACATCGTCCCGCGCCATCACCTCCCCCGCCGGCACCGCCGACACGATGGAAGTCGTCACCGATGTGGACCTCGACCTTGAGAGCATGCGGCGGGTCGTCGATCAGGAGGGCGGCTGCTTCGTCTGGGGCGGCGGCATGCATTTCAGCCCGGCCGACGACGCCCTGATCCGGATTGAGCGGGCGCTGGATCTCGACAGCGAGGGAGCGCTCGTCGCATCCGTCCTGTCAAAGAAGATCGCGGCTGGCGCCACCCATATCGTGATCGATATTCCCGTGGGCCTGACGGCCAAGGTCCGCAGCCAGGCGGCGGCAATCTCCCTGCAGTCCCTTCTTGAAAAGGTCGCCGAAGAGTTCGGCCTGAAAGTCCTGGCGATCGTCACCGACGGCACCCAACCGGTCGGACGCGGCATCGGTCCCGCGCTCGAAGCGCGTGATATTCTGGACGTCCTGCGGAACGATCCGGATGCCCCTGCCGATCTCGCAGACCGCGCCTGCCTGATTGCCGGGGCGCTGCTCGAGCTGGTCGGAAAGGCGGGTGCGGGCGCCGGCAAGGCCATGGCACTGGAGGTGCTGCGCAGCGGGGCGGCCTATACGAAATTCGAAGCCATCTGCCGCGCCCAGGGCGGATTTCGGGAGCCGGCCCTTGCGGAACACAGCCGCCCCATCCTGGCGCCCGCCCCCGGCCAGGTGACCTGCATCGACAGTCGACGCCTCGCCCGGGTGGCAAAACTCGCAGGCGCCCCCGGCGACAAGACCGCCGGCCTGGATCTTCATGTCAGGCTGGGTGACAGGGTCAAAGGCGGGCAGCCGCTCTATACGCTCTACACGGAGACCGCCGGCGAACTCGCCTATGCCATCGATTATGTCATGGCCAATCCGGATATTATCGAACTGACGAAACCATGAAACCGCTCCTGGTGCCCCTGCAGGATACCGCGCAGATATCAGGGCCGCTGGCCCACGCCCTTGACGCCGAGACGGCCGACATTGACCTGCGCCGCTTTCCGGACGGCGAAACCTATCTGCGCTTCGACACTTTGCCGGAAGGGCGCGATGTCATTCTCCTGGCTGGCCTCGCCCGTCCCGATGCGAAAATGCCGGCCCTTCTTTTTGCCGCACAAACTGCCCGCGCCCTCGGCGCCGCATCGGTCGGGCTGGTCGCGCCCTACCTGCCCTATATGCGCCAGGACCGCGTGTTCCGGCCGGGCGAGGCCGTCACATCCGTGCAATTTGCGAAACTGGTCTCATCCTGCGCGGATTGGCTCGTCACAATCGATCCCCACCTGCATCGCTGGCACGCCCTATCAGACATCTATGACATTCCCGCCAGGGCCGCGCACGCCGCTCCCGCCATGGCCGCATGGATCAGTCGCGAAGTGGACCACCCCCTTCTGATCGGCCCGGACGCGGAAAGCGAACAATGGGTCTCCGAAATCGCGGCGCTGGCAGGGGCCGAGCATATTGTCCTGACGAAGACGAGGCATGGCGACCGGGACGTGGACATCTCCCCCCCCGATCTGGGGAAATGGCGGCATCACACACCCGTCATTGTCGATGACACGATATCAACGGCCTCCACGATGATGGCCGTCACGCGTCAACTCGTGGAACAGGGGCTTCGTCCTCCGACATGTTGCGCGGCGCATGGCATTTTTGCCGATGGGGCTTTTGAAGCGCTGCTGCAGGCTGGTGCCGCCCGTATCGTAACGAGCAACACTATTTCCCATCCAAGCAACGGTATCGACGTGAGCGGCATCCTGGCGTCCGCCGCAAACGGCCTGATCGAGGAGATCAGGCCATCATCCCGGTGATGCACCGCCTATGTCGTCGCGTCCTGTTCGCAACCCGGTCTATTCTTTTGCGAGCGCCGTCTCGATGAACTCGATCGTGCGATGGGCGTAATCCTTCTGGACTTCACCGCGAACATGCTTTTTCACCTGGTCGGGAAGCGCACTCCGCAACACGCCGAGCGTTCGGCTGTCGGACACAATAACAAGATCGTTGAAGCGCTTGTCATTCTCCCAGCGGCCAAGTTTCTCCGCGAGATCCTGTGCAAAACGGGTCTCCTCAAGTTGGTGCCAGTCGGTTTCCTGGGTCGTCCCGCGCCGGTCCGGCGAGATGGCGAAACGTCCCGGCCGATCCGTGCCCTGGTCGCTGGTCGCTGGATTGACGAATTCATCATGCGCAACCACGCGCAGGTCCATGATGTCCTCGTCGCCATTGTTTTCAAGCAGCAGGAATTTGCCACTGTCACACACAAGTACCCACGTTCCGTTTTTCAGCTTCATGGCAACTGTCTCCTGTTCCCTGATTGGATATCCTATAAGCGACGGTCTGGCGACAGGGCGATTGATTTCCATCAAGCCAGGCTGCGACCTATTTCCACCGCCCCGGGCGGCGATACCATCCGCGATCAGTGTGCACCCACTTGTCGGGCATCCATACCCGGCTACGCGGCTGGCGCTCCCAGAAACCATCGACCCAGACGAACGTCACCCCGGTCCAGTTCCAGTATCCGTCGATCCAGACGGCCGCGGCAGAGGGAGGTGGAGGCACACGAATCCGGCGCGGTGGCGGAGGGGCCGAGCGAACATAAACAACGCTGATATCGGATATGACGGGGCCATGCCCGTAATAGGGATGATAGTGCGTCGCGCAGCCTGCGACTCCAAGCGCGCACGCGCCCAGAAACCAGGGTATCGTCTTTGACTTGAATGACATGGCCTGGCTTCCTCCACGGTTTCCGGCGCTTCGCATTATCCCTATGTCCGGCCATTCCCGACCATGTTGATCTTGCTCAAGCGCCGGTTCAGCACGCCTTCAGCGCAGCGCCAATCGCATCGTCGACCGTCTGCAACCAGATGAACTCCAGCCGCTTGCGAACGCTTTCGGGAATGTCCTCGAAGTCGCGCTGGTTCTCGGCTGGGAGCATGACCCGCTTTACGCCCGCGCGTTCCGCAGCAATCACTTTTTCCTTGATGCCGCCGACAGGCAGGACCAGTCCGCGCAGGCTGATCTCGCCCGTCATCGCGGTGTCGCTCCTGACACACTCATCCTTGAACAGGGATACCAGCGCAATAAACAAGGCAACGCCGGCACTCGGCCCATCCTTGGGAATTGCGCCCGCAGGCAAATGGATATGTAGGTCCTGGGTCCCGAACACATCCGGATCGATCTGCAACTGTGCCGCCCGCGCCTTGACCAGGCTCAGGGCCGCCTGTGCGCTTTCGCGCATGACATCCCCGAGTTGCCCGGTCAGGACAAGTTTTCCCGTGCCCTTGAACTTCGTCGCCTCGATGAAAAGGATGTCACCGCCAACGGGCGTCCATGCCAGTCCGGTCGCAACCCCCGGGCTGCTCGTACGAAGGGCCAGTTCCGCCTTGAACCGGGGCGGTCCCAGGATGTCGTGAATATCGGCTTCATTGACGGAGACCTTGTCAGCCTTTCCCTCAGCGATGCGAATGGCCACACGGCGGGCGACGCTGCCTATTTCCCGCTCGAGGTTACGAACGCCGGCCTCCCGTGTGTAACCATCGATGATCGCTTCAAGCGCGGACTTGTTGATCCGGCACTGGCTCGCCTTAAGGCCGTTCGCCACCAACTGGCGCTTGACGAGATAGCGTTTGGCAATTTCGAGCTTCTCTTCGGCCGTGTAGCCCGCCAGCTCGATCACTTCCATCCGGTCCCTCAGGGGCCGGGGAATCGCCTCGAGCACATTGGCCGTGGCGATGAAAACAATCTTACTGAGATCGAACGGAACGCCCAGGTAATTGTCCCGGAATGAATTGTTCTGGGCAGGGTCGAGCACTTCCAGCAAGGCCGACGCCGGGTCGCCATGCGCACTCGCCCCCAGCTTGTCCATCTCGTCCAGCATCAGCACGCAGTCGCGCGAACCGGTCCGCTGGAGCGTCTTGATGATATTGCCAGGCATCGCCCCGACATATGTCATTCGGTGCCCGCGGATTTCCGCCTCGTCATGGACGCCGCCAAGGCTCAGCCGGGCGAAATCCCGTCCCATCGCCCGCGCAATGCTTTGCCCGAGGGATGTCTTGCCGACGCCAGGCGGACCGACAAAACAGAGGATGGGGCTGTTGCCTTCGGGATTGAGTTTATGAACCGCCAGGAACTCCAGTATCCGCTGTTTGATCTTTTCCAGCCCGAAATGATCCTCATCGAGAATCTCGCGGGCCTTCCCGATATCGATGTCCCGGGCGTCCGGCACCCTCCAGGGCAATTGGGCCAGCGTTTCGAGATTTGTGCGCACCATCCCGTATTCCATTGAGGCTTCCGGAATGCGCTCTAGTCGCGCGAGATCCTTCAGGGCATGTATCCGCGCCTCATCCGGCATCCCTGCCGCCTCGATTTCGGCCCCAAGCTCAGCGAGTTCGGCACCGGAACCGTCTACTTCCCCGAGCTCCCGGCGAATTTCCTGCAATTGCTGGCGAAGGATATGCTCGCGCTGTTGCGCCGAGAGCTTCTCCTGGGTTTGCCGTCCGATATCCTGAGAGAGTTTCAGCACTTCTATCCGGTATCCCAGGATATCGATCATCCGGTCCAGGCGGGTCTTCAGGTCAGCCGTTTCCAGGATCTCCTGCTTCTCCTGCGATTCCAGGTCCATGTGCTGCGCGACAAGGTCGGCCAGCGCAGACGGCTGGTCGATCGCGGCGATCGTGTTGATAAAATCCTGCGGTATGCCTTCAAGCAGGCCGAGCGCTTCGAGGGCCCGCTCCTTGAGCTGCAGAAAACGGGCATCAATCTCGGCGCTGCGTTCATCCGATGTCTTGATTTCAGTATAGCTCGCCACCAAGAACGGGACGTCCGGTCGAAATTCCTTTAGGCGGATCCGTTGCAATCCCTCGCATATCAGATGGTGTGCTCCATTGCCTGTTGGCATGTGGCGTATGATCTTCGCCAGCGTGCCAACCTCGAAGAGGTCCTCCGGCTGCGGGTCTGCGATCTCGGCTTCCCGTTGCATAACGACCCCGATGGGCCTGCCCGCCTGAATAGCAAGCTTTACAGCCGCGATGGATTTAGGGCGACCAATGGCAATCGGCACAGTTGCACCCGGAAACAAAACCATGCGTCTGACAGGGAGAATGATCAGGGCATCATCCTGCAACTGTACAACCGGCTGAAATTCCTCAGCAGGTTTTTCTTGCCCGGCGGGCGGCGATGGCTTTGGCTTGTTTTTTGCGAACGTATCCATGAAGGCTCCTGCAACCTGTCAGTCAGGCGATGACAGCGACACGATAGTGTCCGGCAATTGATCGCTATTGACGAATATCAAGGAGTGCGCAGAGCCGGGCCGTCACGAACTGCGGCTTTGCATTTCCTCGCCGGGTGTTACATCCGCAAGACCGATTTCCAGAATGCGATCAAATTCGTCGGCATAGTCATGCACTGCACTGCTGGCAACATTATACCATACTTCGGAGAAATCCTGAGGCGTTTTGCAAGAGGCGAGCGCACTCATCACGGACAGGTCCTTTTTCACTCGCGTTGAATAGAAACGCGCCAGTTCCTGACTGCTGGCAACCCATTGGGGCATGGCACGTGCGCTTCCTCCGAAAAGTTTGTTCATGCCAACAGTCTGCATGAACATGTTCGATGGCTCGCCATCCATTTGGACCGCGCCGTTGCGATCCGGCCCTTTCGTCTTATTCTTCGCTTCGGATTGAACCTGAGATGTCGTCATGGGGCACTCCTTTGTTAGCGCAGATTGTACGAATATTTATTTTGTCTCATGCCCCGGGCCAGATAGAATTGAGACAAATCAACCTGTTCTTGGCGCTCCCCCACCCATCGAACCGAACAACACATCTTCTTCTAGGTAGAATCCCGCAATTTAATTTTCGCGTGATGCGCACATCTTGTTTTGGACAGGAAGGACAGGTGTCCCGCCGCAGACGACAGGAGGTAGACAATGAACGCTCAAACAATTCTTCGACTCCCGACTGACCCCCGCATTTCGAGCGCACGCACAACACATACGCACAGGGACGGGCATGGTGTGCCGCGAAACAGGCTCCGATTTGCGCCGCATGAGCATCTGTTCTTCCAGGGAGATCCGCCGACCGGTGTCTTTCAAGTCATTTCGGGCACAGTGATCCTGTACAAACTGATGGCTGACGGTCGACGCCAGATTCAGGACTTCTCAAGTGTCGGCGATTTTCTGGCGCTGACATTTGCGAACGTTCACAACTTCAGCGCGGAGGCCCTGACAGATGTCGAGGTCGACTTCATCGTTCAGGCGAGTTTTGATCGCGCGTTGCAGGAAAACGCAGCATTTCGCCAGGGCATCTTCACGCTGATGGGCGACATGCTGAATGCCTCGCGTGAGCAAGCCCTCCTGCTCGGACGCAAATGCGCGATGGAACGGACGGCGACATTTCTTCTCTTCCTCGACAGCCGTTTCGCCGACCCCGTGACAGGTTTTGTGGATATCCGCATGAGCCGCTGCGACATGGCCGACTATGTCGGACTGACACTGGAAACGGTCAGCCGCATGATGAACCAGCTCAAGCGACAGGGGATTATTGAACTGCCACAGTCGAACCGAATCCGGATATCTGACCGAAAGCGCCTCATTGCCGCTGCCGGCGAGCCTGACGAAGCTGAATATGCATCGGTGGTCGGTTACTGATACGGTCGGCCAAAGAAGGCCAAACACGACGGGGCACATTTCGGATGGCACAAAACAGCGCGGAGCAAGGCGACCCGCTCGACGCCTTTGCCTCAATCGTTTCACGCGCAAGCGGCACCCCCATGGCGACAGCGGTCGTTCATCCCGTCAACCAGAACGCGCTTGAGGCCGCTCTGGACGCACAGACGTCCGGGTTGATCAAGGCGGTACTGATCGGTCCAGAGCAGCGCATTCGCACGGTCGCAGATGAGTTCAGCCTCGATCTGGCCGGTACCGAGATCATCGACACACCGCACAGCCACGCCGCCGCCCAGACGGGCGTCGATCTCGCCCGGGCCGGCAAAGTGCAGGCGCTGATGAAAGGCGCCCTGCACACGAACGAACTGATGGCGGCCATTGTCGCCCGCAATACCGGCCTGCGCACAGACCGCCGGATGAGCCATGTTTTCGTGATGCAGACGCCTGCCTATCCGAAATACCTTCTCATCAGTGACGGTGCCCTGAATATCGCGCCGGATCTGCATACCAAGAGATGGATCGTCCAGAACGCCATCGACGTTGCCAACGCCATCGGAATCGACTCCCCGAAGACAGCAATCCTGGCCGCCACCGAGGAGGTCGACCCTCACATGCCGTCGACCGTCGATGCGGCCGCGCTCTGCAAGATGGCCGAAAGGGGACAAATCATCGGCGGTGTGCTTGATGGCCCGCTCGCCTTCGATCTCGCGGTTTCGAAGCAGGCCGTTAAGATCAAGGGCCTGGCCTCCGATGTCGCTGGCGACGCTGATATTCTCATCGTGCCGAATATCGAGGCAGGCAACATGCTCGCCAAACAGCTCGACTACCTGGCCGGCGCTGCTGCGGCGGGACTGGTTGTCGGCGCCCGGGTTCCGATCATCCTGACCAGCCGGTCGGACAGCGTGACCGAGCGGCTCGCCTCCTGCGCGCTGGCCAAGTGCTACCTCGTCTGGAAAGCCAGCACGTCATGAGCGTGCCGGCTATCGCAACTTTCAATACCGGTTCATCCAGCCTGAAATTTTCCCTCTACCGGGCCGGAGACGTCGGGTTGGCGGAGCGCTTGCTGGGGGGCACGCTGACAGGTCTCGGCAAGACATTGAAAGTCGTCACGGAGCCGCACGACGAAACCCTTCAGCGCCAGTTGTCTGCGGCCCTGTCACAGGTTGATCCGGTGCCGGAATGCCTCATCCCAGAGCTGGCGCGCTGCCTGAGCGCCGCAGTTGAAGGCGCTGAACTCGTCGCGGCGGGGCACCGCATCGTGCATGGCGGACAGACCTGCGACGGGCCCCGGCTCGCAACGCCGCAATTGCTCGATACGCTGGACGACCTGTCGATCTTTGCGCTCGATCACCAGCCCTACAATCTGGCCGGCGTGCGCAGCATGGCGAAACAATTCCCGGGCCTGCCCCAATCCCTGTCCTTCGACACCGCCTTCCATCGCACTCAACCTCGAGAAGCCCGCCTGTATGCACTGCCACGTGCACTGACCGCATCCGGCCTCCAGCGATATGGATTTCACGGGCTCTCCTACGCCTATATCTCGGATAACCTGGTAGAGACATTCTCCGATCTGCCCCATCGCAAGACGATCGTTGCCCACCTTGGCAACGGGGCAAGCCTCTGCGCCATGCAGGACGGCACCAGCATCGCCACCTCGATGGGGCTGACCGCGCTGTCGGGTGTCCCCATGGCTACCCGGTGCGGCGACCTTGATCCGGGCGCAGTCCTGTACCTGATTGGCAGCAAAAAGATGACGCCGGGCGAGGTCTCGGACATGCTTCATCACCAATCCGGTCTGCTCGGTGTCTCTGGAATCAGCAGCGATATCCGTGACCTGCTCGCCAGCCCCGCGCCGGAAGCGGAAGAAGCCCTTGATGTGTACACATACAGGATTGCGCGGGAAATTGGCTCTTTGACGGCCGCGCTACATGGCCTTGATGCCATTGTTTTCACTGGTGGTGTCGGCGAGAATTCGCAGGAGATCAGACAGCGCATCTGCGCCCGCCTGTCCTGGATGGGGACCGATCTTGACGTGACGCTGAACGAGTCAGGGGCAGGCATTATTTCTGCACAGCACTCAAAGATAGCGGTTGCCGTAGTCCCGACGAACGAGGAAGAAGTGATTGCGCGCGAAGCGTTCTCCCTCCTCCGGGATGCCGCATAATGCCCCCCGCCCATTGTTGAATGGAAGGTCTTGGATATTTCCCGATGATGCCTGACACGCCTCTCACCGGCCTGCTAACAGCGCTCGGCATCGGCTTGCTGATCGGACTGGAACGCGGCTGGAAGGATCGGGCAGATCCCGACGGTTCGAGAGTTGCCGGGTTCCGGACGATCGGACTGATCGGATTTCTGGGTGGCTTGTTCGCCTTCATCGACACGGGAAGTGGCCTTGTTATCGCGGCCGGCTTTGTCGGGCTCACGCTGCTCTTGCGGGAAGGGTTCGAAGCCCAGATCGATGTCACCCGCACCGTAAGCGTCACAACGATGGTGGCCGCGCTCAGCGCTTATGCGCTCGGCGCCCTGGCGGTGCTTGGCCATTCCCAGGCCGCTGCAGCAGGCGCGGTGATCGTGGCATTCGTGCTCTGGCTGAGAACGCCTCTTCACGCCCTGCTGCACCGGATCGAGGAAAAGGAACTCAGCGCTTTCCTCCGCTTGTTGCTGATCTCGGTCGTCGTCCTGCCCGTATTGCCCGACCAGTCCTATGGACCCTATGAAGCGTTCAATCCGCGTTCGATCTGGTGGATGGTCGTGCTGATCAGTGGCTTGGGATTTGCCGGCTATCTCGGCGTAAAATGGCTGGGGAGCCGGCGCGGCGTCGGACTGCTGGCGGTTGCCGGCAGTTTTGCCTCATCAACCGCCGTGACCCTGTCCTTCGCCCGCTTCAGCCGGCACGACGCGGGCGATGCGCGCGCCCTTGTCGGCGGCACGACCCTGGCCTGGGCAGGCATGATCGTCCGGACCGCTTTAATTCTCGGCGCCTTCGCGCCATCACTCATCGCGCCACTCGCCTTGCCATTCGGATTCATGCTGGTCGTCGCCTTGGGCACATCGGGATTTTTCCTCTTGCGCCGGGAGACACAGGCCGCGCCTGACCTGCTCCTGTCCAACCCGCTCGACCTGCGATCGGCATTATTCTTCGCTGCCCTTCTGGCAACGGCACTCTTTCTGTCGAGGGCAGCCGCCGACATGCTTGGACCGACAGGGATTTACGGCATCGCCCTTGTGGCGGGCGCCGTGGACGTGGATACCGTCAGCCTCTCGATGGTGCGGATGAGCGCGACAGGACTCGACACCGAAACCGCAGCCATCGCCGTCGCCCTGGCCGCAATCGCCAATACGCTCCTGAAAGGCATGATCGCCATCGTCGCTGGCGAAGGCGCCTACAGGCGGCGATGCATGGCTGTCGCGATGATCATGGCGCTGGCGGGCGCAGCGGGCCTGGGCGTGGCAGGGTCCATGGGACTGATCTGAGACCGGGCAGCTGGTTACTGTGCCACGAAGCCTCCATCCACCGGGATGTTCGTACCGGTGACGAAAGACGCACGCGGCGAGCACAGCCAGACGATCAGTTCGGCCACTTCCGCCGGCATGCCGATATGCCCGATCGGATGCATCGGATCGAGCATTTCGTGGGAGGTCATCTTTCCATCGCTCGATTGCTCTGCGAGCGAGTCCAGCATCCGCGTATCGATCCCGCCGGGGCAGACCGAATTCACGCGGATGCCCGCCTTGCCATACTCAAGCGCGGCATTCTTCGTCAGGCCGTTCACACCATGCTTTGACGCCACATAAGGGCTGAGGCCCGCAAACCCGACAAGTCCGGCAACCGAGGCGAGATTGACGATGGCCCCGCCACCGGATTTGGCCATCTGCTGTATCTCTGCCCGCAGGCACAGGAAGACGCCCTTCAGGTTGACCGAAATGATCCGGTCGAAATTCTCTTCCGTCTGCTCTGCGAACGGTGCAATCACGCCTTCGATCCCGGCATTGTTGCAGGCACAGTCAATTCTGCCGAACGCCTTGACCGTCTGCTTGATCAGCGCGTCGACATCCTTGGCCTGCGACACGTCGGCCCGCATGAAGAAGGCCTCCCCGCCTGCGGACGCGATCAGGCGAACCGTTTCCTCGCCGCCTGCAACATTCACATCCGACACGGCGACACGAGCGCCCTCAGCAGCGAACTTGAGAGCCGTTTCGCGCCCGATCCCTGCTCCAGCACCCGTTACCAGGGCGCTTTTTCCGTCGACCATGCCCATGACGTGTCTCCTTGCTCCGGTTTCAGGACGCTTCGTAGTCATCGACGGCATAGCCCATTTGGCTCAGCCCCTCGATGAGATACGTGCTCGCGAGCGGTGTTTCTGAAAGATATTTGGCCAGATTCCTATCGGCAACATCGGCGGCCTGATGGCGCGCTGCCGACCAGTCTTCAGGCCTGTAATCACCCCGCCCGACCCACATCAGGGCGAGCAGGTCACGCTGCGCATCGACATTCAGGATATTAACAGCAGAGCTAAGCTCATCAAGGAAGGGGTCTGCCTGATCCTGTTTTTCCGTTTCGAGAAGATCCTCCTCGTCTGCGAAAGCCTCATCACCTGAATACTCTTCGCCTGTCGGATCAATGTCCTCTGTGTCGAATTCACGCAAAAGCATGGCTATCTGCATCGCAGTCGCCGGGTCCAGAATAAGATCAAAATTTCGCACAAACATGGGTCGCTCCTTTTTCCGCTCAATCGCCGCGCAGGTGGACGGCGACTGCCTGCGGGCCCTTGTTACCCGGCTCTATCCTGAACGTGACGTCATCGCCGACCTTCAGGTCCTTGAAGCGGGCGTCGGTCACGGAACGGGCCTGAAAGTAGCATTCCTGCCCATCTTCGGCGACAATGAAACCTGCATCCTCCTCGGCCAGGAATCGCGCGATCTTGCCAGCGATCCTGGTCAGATCCGTGGTTCGGTCGACCCTGTCGTCATGCTTGAGCTTCTTGATCTGCCGCTGAGCGGCCTTGAATGCATCCCGGACGCTGACCAGGGCATCCGCATGCGCATGATTGTCGTCAGCCACGTGCGTGACGGCGATATCTTTCCGACCCGGCGCAGTAAGGTGGATCCGGACCGACGCAAGGCCGCCCGTTTGCTTGTGCCCGCTTGGCCCGTCGATCAGGACCGTGCAGCTGGTCAGGTCCGGGTAGATGTTTTCAAGCTGGCGGATTTCCTTATCGACCCGGTCCTGCAAATGCTGGGACGGCTCGATATTTCGATATGATATCTCTGGTTCTATTTTCATATCTGCACGAAAGCATGGCTTGCCGGGGAACAAATTGATCCTTGTCATTCGCGCAAAATTTTCCAAGAGAAATGGCAAAGACGTTTCAGAACTACACGCGCTCCACCTCTTGTCGCTTTGATTGAACTCAGCAAAGCATTTCCCATTTCTCAACGAGGGATCCATCTTGGTCTGGACCCGCGTCCCTATGACCGGCATGCTTGTCTAACTGGATGTCGGTTGGATTGGGTGGGGGAGAGGCAGGCGACGTACGGGGGGTTACGTATCGGCAAACCAGCCATCGATAGCGACACTCATGCGAAACCCGGCAAGAATGGCAAAGCAACTGGGCCGAGTTCGCTGAAAGCTAAATGGAGCATGACATGACCCAACAAAGCCTTCCGCTGGTACGAGAAGCCGTGGGTGTTTTCCAGACCGAAGATGCGCTTCAGGCCGCGATTGACGACTTGCTGTCGCACGGATTTGACCGGGCAGAGATCAGCCTGCTTGCCCGCTCTGACAGTGTGGAAGAGAAACTGGGCCATGCCTTCGGGAAAGTCGCCGAAGTGGAGGACGATGCCGCAGCGCCCCGGATCGCCTATGTCGCCGAGGAAGATGTCGGCAACGCCGAGGGCGCCGTGATCGGCACGCTCATGTATGTCGGTGCGCTGGCGGGCCTGATCCCGGTCGTTGCATCCGGTGGTGCCCTGGCGGCCGGATTGGTTGCCCTCTTTGTTGGCGGCGGCGCCGGCGCCGCGCTCGGGACCGCCCTGGCCCGCATAATTGGCGCCGAGCACGCCGAATACATCGCCGACCAGGTCGAGCATGGCGGTCTCGCATTGTGGGTCCGCACCTGGAATGAAGGGGACGAGGCCCGCGCGACCAAGATCCTGAAGGCCCATTCCGGAGCAGACGTCCACCTTCACGTCCTGCCGGACCTGCATCGTGAACTGGAGGAACGCTATCTCGGCGCAGTATCCGAGGCTGAGGCGGAAGCCTACCGGGACACCGGCTTCGTCCACTCAGGCGACGATGAATATTATGTCCGTGGCAAGGTTTTCTCAAGCGCCGAGGATGCAAGATCCTATGTCGACCGGCTCGACTACCTCGAACGCCTCTATGCATCAGCCCGGAGCGAAAACATCGATCTGAACGCGGCCCTGATTGATCCTGCGACCACATTTCATTCAATCGAGGAGCTCCTGGCGACGCCTCTGTCTCGTGCGCTCAAACTGGAGCTGCTCAAACGCTGGGCGTATGATGCAAAGCTGCTCGAAGTGGCAGAAGGCGAAGGTATGATCGCGCCTTCCAATAGGGACAAGCTCCAGGATATCACATTGGCAATCGCCGACCTGACAGCAGCGACCTGACCCCGACGCCCCTCCCAAATACCCCATTCTTACCGCCTGGCCGATTTGCGGCCCCGATCGCGCAACTTTTCTAGAAAGGGCTTGTCGTCTATAATGTTAGCGCTCAACAAAGGACAAAACAAAGCGGAGTCGCGCACGTCGGCTCCCGGCCTTTGGAGGAGGCGCGCATGATGATGTTCACCCATAAAACCATCAAACAATATCGGGAAACAGCGGGCATCGCCGCGCTGGCGGTTGGGCTTGCAGCCGGCGCGGGAACGCCGCCGTTTCGGCGAATGATGCGGTGCCAACCACCGACCTCGCCGAAGCCGTGACCTAAGAATATCCTTTCCGCGATCCCTCTCTGAGCCCCGAAGCCCGCGCTGCCGATCTGGTCAGCCGCCTGACCCTCGAAGAGAAGGCCGCGCAGATGTACGACAAGGCTGCGCCCGTCGAACGGCTCGGCATCCGCAAGCACAATTGGTGCAACGAAGCGCTGCACGGCTTCGCGCGCGCCCGCGAGGCGACCGTCGTCCCACAGGCCATCGGTCTCGCCGCGACATGGGACGAAGACCTGATGCTGGAGGTCGCCACCGCCATCTCCGACGAGGGGCCGCGCCAAGCACAACAATTTCGCTCGTCAGGGCGTCTATGAGATGTATACCGACCTCACCTACTGGTCGCCGAACATCAACATCTTCCGCGACCCGCGCCGTGGCCGCCAATCCGGACCAACCCATCCGCATCGTCGCCGACCGCGAAGTTGAAGCCGTGAATGTGATCAGCATCCTCGAAACGCTCCGGGCATTGGGCTCAAGCCGCGTAAAGCTGGTCACGCAGATGCAGGCCGTACCATGACACGCAAGCCGGTCGTCTGGAGCCTCGCGTTCGTCTGTGCCCTTGCGGCGCATGGACTGGGTCTGGCCGGGATGAATTTGCCGTCCGAAACCCCGCCGCCTGTCCTGCTGGAAACGGAGCATGACATCCTCCTCGCGCCGCTCGGGTCGCTGGATGGCATCCTCGAAGAGGCCGGCGAACCGGAGGCGCCTGAAATGGTGTCCCAACCACCCCCTCCACCCCCACGCGCCACCCCCGTCGCACCCTCGCGAGACCCCCTGCCCGATGTCGTCACGACCCCCATTCCGCCGCCTATGGAATCGACATTCACCAACACCGATGTCCCTGCTGAACCCGCAACCAACGCCCCAACACGTCCAGCAACATCCACTTCAAACACCGCATCGGCGCCCCATGAACCCGCCCCCGGAAAAGCCCGATCGCCCGCCACGCCTTTCGGCCTGCCAAACGGCGTCGAGGAGAGCCAGGCCCAATATGCCAGCCTGCTCCAGGCCTGGTTCCTGAAGCACAAGCGCTACCCGCATCCGGCGCGCTCGCGCCGCCAGCAGGGCAGTGCCAAGGTCTGGTTCCGTGTAGATAGTCAGGGCAATATCCTCGAGCGCCGGATAGACACCGGTCGCGGTTTCTCCATTCTCGACAAGGCCACGCTCGACCGCGCTTCGCCGGTACCGACCCCGCCGCAAATACTACAGGCGACCGACCTGACTTTCACAGTGCCCATCGCCTATTCTCTGAACTAGGCCTTTGCGATGCGCATCGCCGCACTGGTCGCGCTCGTCGCCGGATGCCAAACTGCATTCATGACGCATGAAACAAAGACCAGCTGCCCGCGAAACCTCGAATTCCCCGCCGGTCGCAGGACCTCGGCTGGACTGTCCACATGGCTCACCGCCAGTTTGCTGCTATGGGTGACAGGCTGCGTTCATACTGATCGCCCGCAGCGACCTGAGGGCACGTTCACGCAAGTTGCCGAGCAGGTTAAACCTGACGAATCGACACCGCCCGACATTTCATCCCCGGAAGAGGTCGAACCGCAGCGCGATGCCCTCGTCGACGCCATAGCCCGCCTGCCCGAGCATGGCCTTGATCCCGAGGACTATGGCCTGTCGCAAATTTTGGACCTCGCGGATGATCCCAACGCGCAGGCGAAAGCGTCCCGCGATGCCTGGCGCCTGGCAGCCACGCATCTCGCGTATGGTGTGCTGGACCCCAAAACGCTACAGCGACGCCGCGTCGCCGAGATTGCTGAAAACGCGATGCTCATGCAAATCGATGCGCAAGGCGGCCCAGGCGCGCTTGCTTCTGCGCTCGACCGCCTCGCTCCGCAGCATCCGGAATACCTCGCCCTAAGGGCGGAACTGGCCCGCCAGCAAGCCGCAATGGCACTGGAAGCCGACCCCACCGCCCGGGCCTCTCACGCCGCGCTGATCGACCAGCTGCGCGTCAACCTGGAGCGATGGCGCTGGCTGCCGCATACGCTTGGACCACGCTACGTCATCGCCAATATCCCTGGGTTCGATGTGACCGCCATGGCACTCGATGCTGTCCAAGCCCGGCACGCAGCCATCTTCGGCACGATGAACCGGGAGACGCCGACTTTTTCTGACAGCATCGAATATATCATCTTCAATCCCTGGTGGGATGTGCCCGACAGTATCGCCCGGGCAGACAAGCTGCCGCAGTTCCGGCGCGATCCCGGAATCATCGGTCGGCTCGGATACAAGATATTCGACAGGCAGGGGCAGGTGGTCGATCCGTCAGGCATCAACTGGGCTGATGTGAAGGCGTCATCCTTCCCCTACCGGATCCGTCAGGCGCCCGGACCAGCCAATGCGCTCGGACAGGTCAAGATAATGTTTCCGAATCCGTACAATGTATATCTCCACGATACGTCCGACCGGGGCCTGTTCGACGCGGACCAGCGAACATTTTCATCGGGCTGTGTCCGAGTGAAGGAACCACTCGATCTTGCGGCATGGTTGCTCGAAGATACGGCTGGCTGGGATCGAGCGCACATTGACGCAGCGGTCGCTTCGCGAAAAGAAACGCGCGTCGACCTGCTGGCACCGGTGCCTGTCTATATCGTCTACTTCACGGCCGTTGACGATTCTTGCGGCGGTGTGCGGTATCTCACCGATATTTATGGGCGTGACGTCACCATCCTTGCGGCCCTGAAAGAACCCGTCCTGCGCTAACGCAGGCCTGGTGCCAGCAAGCGCCTGATCCAAACAGGTTTCAGACTTCCAACCCCGTCCACTCATCCAGCCCCAGCGCGATGTTGAGGTTCTGCACGGCTGCGCCGGACGCGCCTTTGCCGAGATTGTCGAGGCGGGCAACGAGGCGGGCCTGGTCATCGGAACCGAATACATAGAGTTCAAGCCGGTTCGTGCCGTTGCAGGCTTCCGGTTCCAGCCCGGTGAGCGTGTCGCTCTCGGACAATGGCACAACCCGCACGAAGCGCTCGCCCTCATAGGCATGAGTAAGGGCTTGATGCAGGGCAGCCCGCTTGGGCTTGCCCGGCAGCGCCCAAAGCGCCAGCGGTATCTCAACGATCATGCCCTGTGCGAACCTGCCGACGGCCGGCGCGAACACGGGCAGGTTGGCGAGCCGACTATACCGCATCATTTCCGGCGGGTGCTTGTGCTTCTGCGAGAGGCCATAGATTCGGTAGTTGTCGCGCGTGGGGTTCGGCGCATCGGCGTTCTCGAATTCCGCGATCATCGCATTGCCGCCGCCCGTATAACCGGACACGGCATTGACGGTCAGCGGATGCGATACGGGCAGCAGGCCGCGCGTCACGAGTGGGCGTACCAGCGCGATGACTCCAGTGGGATAGCAGCCTGGATTGGAGATGCGCGTCGATGCCCGGATCGCCGCGCGCTGGCCCTTGTCCATCTCGGGGAAGCCATAGGTCCAGCCGCCAGCCGTACGGTGGGCTGTGGACGCGTCGATGATGATCGTATTCTTGTTGGTGACAAGCGACACACCGAGGCGGGCAGCGTCATCCGGCAGGCAGAGGATCACGGCGTCAGCCATGTTCATGAGACGGGCGCGCTCGTTGACGTCCTTGCGCTTGGTCGGATCAATCGAGATCACGTCAAGATCGCGACGCTGGCGCAGCCGGTCGGCAATCTGCAGGCCGGTCGTGCCGGCTTCGCCGTCTATGAAAACCTTTGGCAACATGGTCGCCTCCCATCACAGGACAATAAAAAACGGGCGCCTCGTCTCCGAAGCGCCCGCCGGGTATCTGAAAACCGGAATGCGGTTTTAGCGCTTGGAGAACTGGAAGCTACGACGGGCCTTGGCCTTGCCGTACTTCTTGCGTTCGACAACGCGCGGGTCGCGGGTCATGAAGCCGAATGGCTTCAGCACGGCGCGAAGGCTTGGCTCGTAATTGACGAGTGCGCGCGAAATACCGTGACGCACAGCACCGGCCTGGCCCATCAGGCCGGAGCCCTTGACGGTGGCGATGACGTCGAACTCGGAGTCACGACCGGTCTCGATCAGCGGCTGGGCGATAACCATGCGCAGGACCGGACGCGCGAAATACGTTTCCTGGTCGCGTCCGTTGATTGTAATCTTGCCGGTACCAGGCTTGATCCAGACGCGCGCAGTGGCTTCCTTGCGGCGACCGGTGCCATAGGCGCGGCCCTGGGCGTCGATTTTTGGCTCGATCTTGATCGCTGGCGCTTCCGCAGCCGGCGCGCCGGACATGGCACCAAGTTCCTCGAGGGAGTTTGCTGTATCGGTCATATGTATCAGGCCGCCTTGATATTCTTGCGATTCATCGATGCGAAATCGACGGTTTCAGGCTGTTGAGCCGTGTGGGGATGCTCGGAACCGGCATAGACGCGCAGCTTGCCGAACTGGGTGCGGGCGAGCGTGCTTTCTTTCGGCATCATGCGCTTCACGGCCATCTGGATGGCACGCTCAGGATACTTGCCGTTCAGGATTTTCTCAGGTGTCGTCGACTTGATGCCGCCCGGGTAACCGGTGTGACGGTAGTAGATCTTGTCCGTCAGCTTCTTGCCTGTAAATTTGGCTTTATCCGCGTTGATAATGACGACATGATCGCCCGTATCGATGTGCGGCGTGAAGTCGACGCGGTGCTTGCCGCGAAGGCGTTTTGCGACATAAGAAGCAAGGCGTCCGATGACGACGTCAGTCGCGTCAATCACGACCCACTTGTGCTCCACATCTGCTGGTGCGTTATAGGTTTTCATCGCTCTAATCAGAGCCTCTCGCTTTCGGAGTTCATGGAATGCAATTCAAGCGCTGGCGTTTAAGCGCCGCTTCTCCCCTTGTCAACGCTGGGGTTGGCCTTGCCCTGCTTTTTACGGCATCGGCCTGTTCGAAACAAGACAAGTCGGCCCAGACTGAGGCTGAAGCCCCTGCAATCTCTGCAGGGACCGTGCTTCCGGCCGTCTGGTCCACCCGCCCGCTGGAGGGCGAAGTCGCGTCGATCGCGCTCTCTGGCGGATTGCGTGGCATTCTGGCGGTCGCCTATGAGAATGGCGGCCTGCAATTCTACGATATGGAAGCCGAGAAATTGGGTGAAAAGTCCAATTTTCGTCTGAAATCACTGGCCGGCGGCCAGTCATCCGTCGTCGAAGACCGTTCGATCACCGTCTTTCCGGGGATCACCCGAGAAGGCGAGCTGAAGGGCTATATTTATGGTGAAGGCCTGCTGGCACCCGCCCAGATCGACCTTCCCGTCAGCACCGAGCGTGTCATCGCGGGCGTATGTTCTGGGCCGGCCACAGGAGCGAACCTGATGCGCCTCGCCTTCTGGACCGAAACTAACGATCGCGTGCTGCAGAACGGTATCATTCGGGCAACCGACGGAGACCTGAAATGGACGGCGGGTGAGTCGACCTTTACCGACTTCCCCGTCAAATCCTGCGCCTTCACCAGCGATACGCTCGTGGCCTCGCCGCGCGCGTCGACAGCGGCCTCGCTGGTGCGCGGCCCACTCGATGCCCTCGTCTCGCTGGAAAACGGCAAGCTCGGCATCTCGACCGACATGGGCATGACCAATGCCGAGATCGACGTGAAGGACGGGATCACCGTCATCGCCCCCGACACGCCAGTCGCCATGGCCGCCATGGGAACGATGATGTCAGGTGGCTATCCAGGCGGGCTGATCGTGATTGCGGGTGAGACCGCACCCGGCGAGCATCATGCCGTGTTCGTGGATCCCAGCGCGCTCACCCTGTCGACCAACTGACCGGAACCGCGTGCGCACCAGACCAGGCGCACCGCCGCAAGGGTCACGATAACGCCGAGGGCCTGGTGCAACAGCGCCAGGTTCATTGGTGCAGCGTTCATCAGTGTCACGATGCCCCATACGGCTTGCAGACTGACAAGCACAGCAAGCCCCGTGAAGCCGCTCTTGAGCGATGTCTTCCGGAATAGCCAGGCTGAGGCGAGCGCCAGCGCCCAGATCAGATAAGCCAGGATACGGTGGTTGAACTGGGTGGTCGCGCGGCCCTCGAACAGGCTGCGCAGGCCGAGGCCTTCGCCGAGATACGATGTCGGCACGAACTCGCCGGCCATCAGGGGCCAGTCATTATAGGTGCGTCCGGCATCCAGCCCGGCAACGAGTGCACCAGCCGCCATCTGGAGGATGATCAGTCCGAGCAACCCCCACGCGACGAATCGCACTGGCCGGGATACGGGCTCGCGCGCCTTGGCGCCCAGATCGAGCCACAGCCACGCGGTATAGCCAATGATCAGCAGTGCCAGCATGAAATGAGTGGCGAGGCGGTAGGGAGCGACATCAACGCGGGTGGTCTCCCCAATGCCACTCGAGACCATCCACCAGCCGATCGCGCCCTGCAGGCCGCCGAGCAGGATGAGGATCACGAACCGTGTGGCGAGCGCGCGGCTGAGCCAGCCCCGGATCGCAAAGAGGGCAAAGCCGAACATGGCGACAAGACCGATCAGGCGCCCAAAAAACCGGTGCCCCCATTCCCACCAGAAAATCTGCTGGAAGTCGCCAAGCGACATGCCGGAATTCTGTAGCCTGTATTCGGCAGTCTGCTGGTACTTCTCGAACAGGCTGGCCCAGGCGGCGCCGGAAAGCGGCGGTAAAGCGCCCTTGATCGGGTCCCACTCTGTGATCGAAAGGCCGCTATCTGTGAGGCGCGTGGCACCGCCAATCAGGATCATCGCATAGACAAGCGTGCCGACGACCACGAGCCAGTTGCGCATCCAGCGTGTGGCATTAAGGGATTTGCCTGATAGGGACATGACGCCTAAATGGCCTATCCATGCGGCGCGGCAAGAGGCAACCATGTCGCAGCGCCGATCGCCCGAACCAAGGAAAGCCTCGAATTGCCATGCGCAAACCTGTCGCCAGCCTAATCCTGCTCGCCTTCATCGCGCTGTGGATTTTCCTCGTCGGGACGTTTTCCGGCATGATAGGAAGCTGGCCCCGCTGGGGGCAGCTGGTCTTCTATACTATCGCCGGATTTGGCTGGATCGTGCCGCTGAAGCCCCTGTTCGCCTGGATGAACAGCGGCCCGCAGGAAGAATCCGACGACTAGACAACTACTCGTCGTGCCGACGCGATGCTTCCCGGAGGCGTGCCATTATGACGGCTGGATCGTCGGGCGTCTCCATATCTTCGGGTGACGGATATTCGTCGTCGTCCTCGTCTTCTGCCTCAGCTTGCGAGTCGCCATCGACCTGGAGCACCGGTTCGTCGTCGGCGTCCTCTTCCGTCATCCCGTCGAACAGATCTGTATCGCCCTGCGACTTGAGACGGCCCATGACGGTCTCGCCGCCGACGAGCGTCTGCCCCGGCCAGACCAGCAGGCCGACTTCCTTCGGGACGAATACATCACACCAACCGCCGAGCCTGCGCGTTCCGAAGGGACGACCGAGGCGGACGATATCCCCCGCTTCCGTCGCCAGATCGATACGTGGCCCGAAACCCCCGGACGCAAGGCGGACGCCGACCTGCTGTCCACGGCTTTCGAAGGTGAGAAAGGCGCGCGTCAGGCCGTCATCGTCAGCACGGGCGGCAAGCGGTACAGTGTTCTCACCGGCTTCGAAAATCAGTGATTCCACGCTGCCCGCGATGGGCGTGTAGACTTTGTTCGTGGCCGATGGCGACGAGGCGATGCGGATACGTGTTGTGCCGGATTCGGAAAGGCGCAGTTCGGACGGCGCGTCGGCGCGACCGACCGACACGACGACACCATCGCATGGCGCAACAATGCCGTTGGCAAGATCAGGCGGGGTGCGGTGTGACCAGCGCGCCGCCATCAGCGCGATCACGACGCCGGCGAAACCGATCCAGAACAGCGGAGACCATAGCGCGCCGAGCAGCAGCGCAACGAGCAGGGCGCCAAGGGCGGCGGCGACACCTTCCCAATCCATGCCGACATTCATCCACGGCGTGCTCTTGCTATCAAGATCCTCAGGCATTCAAACAGGCCCCTTCCCCGGGCAAACTCTAGTCGTCAACAAGTGCCAGGTCGGCATTTTTCGCCTGACGGTCCCACATATCAGCATATTTGCCGCCTTTGGCCAGCAGGGTTGCGTGGTTGCCACGTTCAATCACCCTGCCAGCCTCGAGCACGAGTATCTCGTCGGCCGACTTTACCGTCGACAGCCGGTGGGCGACCATCAGCGTTGTGCGCCCTTCCGCAGCTTCCTCCAGCGCGTCCTGCACGGCTTCCTCGGTAGCGCTGTCGAGCGCCGACGTCGCCTCGTCGAGTACCAGGATGGCCGGATCGGCCAAAACCACCCGGGCGATACCGACGCGTTGCTTTTCGCCGCCGGACAGTTTCAGGCCGCGCTCACCGACGCGGGTGTTCCAGCCCTCCGGCAGGCTTTCGATGAAATCCAGGAGCTGGGCGCGTCGCGCTGCGTCGCGTAACTGGTCCTGCGTGGCCTCCGGACGGGCATAACCGATATTATAGCGGATCGTGTCGTTGAAGAGGACCACGTCCTGCGGGACAAGGCCCAGCGCGTTGCGCAGCGATTCCTGCGTCAGCGAGCGCACGTCCTGGCCGTCGACCAGTACGCCCCCCGATTCGACATCATAGAAACGGAACAAAAGCTTGAGCAGCGTCGATTTGCCAGCCCCGGATGTGCCGACAAAGGCGATCTTGTGTCCCGGCTTCAGGTGGAAGCTGACATCGCTGACGCCGACAGCGCGCCCCTCATGCGAAAAGCCGACATGCTCGAACCTGACGTCGCCGCGCGGCGAGACGAGTTCAACAGCATCTGGCGCATCGAACACGTCCGCCTTCATGGAAAGCAGGCCGAACAGCTTTTCGAGGTCGACTGCGCCCTGCTTGATCTCGCGCCACGCCCAGCCAAGGATGTTCAGCGGCGCATAAAGTGAAAGCAGCATCAGCATGACAGCAGTGAGGTCGCCAATCTGCATCTTGCCGTCAATGACATTCCAGGCCGAGAGGACCAGAACGGCCAGCAGGCCGACATTCATCACCAGTGCCTGGACCGCGTTCAGGATGTACATGCTGCGCACGGTTTCGACGTAGCGGTCATTGTACGTGCCCATGGCAGTATCGAAACGCCCGGTCTCGCGACGCTCGGCGGCAAAGGATTTCACGGTCTCGAAATTGGTGAGGATATCGACCGCCATGGCGCGGAAATGCGTGTCGGCCTCGTTCATGCGGCGGCGCTGGCGCACCCGCCATTCGGTGATGATGACTGTCGCAATCACGTAAATGAGGATCGTCGCGATGGCGATCAGGGCGAGGCGATAGTCATAGGCCACGCCCAGCGCGATGGACGCGAGGATCAGCCGGATAAATGTCGGTCCGATATTGAAGGCGAGAAAGCGGATCAGGTAATCGATGGCGCCGGCGCCGCGCTCGATGACGCGATTGAGCGCGCCCGTACGGCGAGTCTGGTGGAAGTTCAGGGACAGCAATTGGGCATGACCGAAGGCATCCACACTGGCGACACGCTGCGCGTCCTGGCTGACCGGCGCAAAAAGGAAGTCGCGCATCTGCGGAAGGCCGGCAGCCAAAAAGCGCACGCCGATACCGATCGAGAGCCAGAGTGCCGCCGATGCGAAGGCAGGCGCGACCCCGGCTTTTGGTGCAGCCTGGTTAATCGCATGGCCGAGAACGAGGGGCGAAACGACTTCCAGAACCGAGGCGGCAAGCGTCAGAATCACGGCTATCGCCATCACCGGGCGCCATTTGGCGAGTTCCGAACGCCCTAGAAGCTTGAGGATTCGCAGGATCGACACGCCAATGCCGCCATCGGCGCTGTCGATCTTGTCGTGATTGGCGGGTGTCTCAGTCGTTTCAGGCGGTTTTGTCATCCCGGCCATATGGGGCGGAATCGTCCGAAGACAAAACGAGTTCTAACTGTCACGTAAGGTCACAGACATTGGAACTGGCAAGATGCCGTCTCAGTGGCTATCTGTGCGGGTCGTTCAATCAGCCGGGTTCCACCATGACAAAGCTAAAATCCATCTGCGTCTATTGCGGTGCCTCTGATGCCGTAGGCCCGGGCTATATCGCGCTCGCACAGGAGCTGGGCCGCGAACTGGCCAAGCAGGACATCCGCCTCGTTTACGGCGGCGGCGGTGTTGGCCTGATGGGCGCCTGCGCCCGCGCCGCGCATGAATCGGCCGGTGAAGTGCTGGGAATCATGCCGCGCTTCCTGCTTCAGAAAGAGCGCATCTTCGAAGATGTCGAGCATCGCATCGTGGAAGACATGCACACGCGGAAGCAGATGATGTTCGACGAATCGGACGCGTTCATCGTACTGCCCGGTGGTATCGGCACGCTGGAAGAGGCGGTCGAGATTCTGTCATGGGCCCGGCTTGGGCTTCACGCCAAGCCGATGGCCTTCCTCGACGAGGACGGGTTCTGGGAACCTTTCTTCGACCTGATGGAAAAAATCATTGAAGGCGGTTTCACGCCGGAAAGTTTCCGGTCGCTTCTCGTGCATTCGGACTCACCGCAAACCGCAATCAGCGCGCTGAGTGACCGGATGATCGTACTCGACGCCTAGCGAACGCCCTGGAAGCCGGTCACGTCCTCGGCCGGTTTCTTGTTCAGGTCCATGCCTAGCGACAATACGATCGATGAGGCGATGAAGATCGACGAATAGGTACCGATAAAAATACCCCAGATCAGCGCGAAGCTCATGCCGCGCAGGACAGGGCCACCGAGGAAGAAGATCGCGAACAGGGCCAGCAGCGTGGTGCCCGAGGTCAGCAGCGTGCGCGACAGGGTCATGTTGAGCGACTGGTCGATCACCTGCCGATCCGGCATCTTCTTGTATTTGCGGCGTTCCTCGCGGACGCGGTCAAATACGACCACCGTATCGTTCATTGAGTAACCGATGATGGTCAGCAGGGCCGCGATGGTCGTCAGGTTGAACTCAAGCTGGAGCAGCGAGAAAACACCGAGCGTTATGATGACATCATGCGCCAGCGCGGCAACGGCGCCCACCGAGAACTGCCACTCGAACCGGAACCAGATATAGGCAAGCATCAGCGCAAGCGCGACAACCAGGGCAAGGATGCCGGATCGGAACAGTTCGCCGGACACTTTCGGCCCGACGGAATCGTCGCGCAGGAAGTCTTGATCGGTGAGACCGAGCTTTTCCATGAGCGTTTCTTTGACAATGTCATTGGTGACCTGCTGCGCGCGCTCGGCCTGCGCTTCGGGCTTGAGCGCCGTGAACTCATCACCCAGTTTCGACGGATCGGCGGCACCGAATTTGACGACGATGATGGCGCGCGCATCCGTGCCGACGGCGCTGTTCACTTCCGCGGTATAGGGCATCGCTGCGCGAACAGTTTCAACGGTCACCGTTTCTGTCTGCTGGATCTCCATCACCGTGCCGCCGGCAAAGTCGACGCCGAGGTTAAGGCCGCGCATGGCGAGGAAGTAGATCGAAGCGGTAATCATGAGCAGGGACACGAGCGCCCCGCCCATGCGCAGGCTCATGAACTTGATCTTCGTGCTTTCGGGCCAGTACCTGAGTAGCATAACGTCTCTCCTGCCAGCCTAGAGGGCGAATTTTTTGGGCTTGAAGCCCTTGAGGTAGATGACCGTAAACCAACGGGTCAGCACGAAGGCCGTGAAAACCGAGGTGATGATACCAATTGCCAGTGTCACGGCGAATCCCTTAACCGGACCGGAGCCCAGCAAGTACAGGATCGCGGCAGCGATGAAGGTCGTGATGTTGGCGTCGAGAATGGTCGACAGCGCGCGCTCGTAGCCCGCCTGCACAGCCGTCAGTGGCGACCGCCCGGCACGTTGCTCTTCCCGTATGCGTTCGAACACGAGCACGTTGGCATCCACCGCCATGCCGATGGTGAGGATGATACCGGCAATGCCCGGAAGGGTCAGCGTGGCCCCAAGCCCGGAAAGGGCGCCGACAATGAGAATGATGTTGGCCGCGAGCGACCCGACCGCGAAGATTCCCATCAGGCCGTAGGCCAGGATCATGAAGAAGGCGACCAGTGCCAGGCCGATCAATGACGCACGGACACCGGCCCGGATCGAATCCTGTCCAAGCGTGGCGCTGACGGTGCGCTGGTCAAGGAACTGCACCTTGGCCGGCATTTCGCCTGCCTCGATGATGGCCGCAAGATCCTGCGCTTCTTCCAGCTCGAACGTGCCGGTGATGCGCACGCTGCCGCCCGGGATCGGCTCGTTGATGCGCGGTGCCGACATGATCGTATCGTCGAGAACGATGGCGAAGAGCTTGCCGGAATTGTTGCGTGTGGTCTGGTAGAACTTGGACGCACCATTGCCGTTGAGGCGGAAATTGATTTGTGGCCGGTTGCCATCGTCATAGCCTTGGCTGGCCGTCGCGATATCGGCGCCGGTCACTTCAGGGATATTGCGCACCAGGAGCGGGCCGGTTTCAGGCCCTGTCAGCAGGCGGTAGCCCGGCTTGACGACGCCTTTCTCGGCAGCCGCGATCGCAGAAGGGCTGCTTTCGACCAGGTTGAACGTCATCTTGCCGTCTCGGCTGAGCAGGCTCTTCAGGCGCGTTGCATCGGGTTCGCCCGGCGCTTCGAGGATGATGCGGCTGTTGCCTTGCGGCGTGATGGAAATCTCGCTGACGCCTTCAGGATCGACGCGGCGCCGCACGATAGTCATTGTCTTGGCGAGGGCGTCTTTCATCAGGGCTTCTTCTGACGTCGCCGGGACCGTGACCTTGATGACCGCAGGACCGGCTGCTTCGACATCATAGGTCTTAGCGCCGCCGATAGCGCCTTCGACGCTGCCATTCAGTTTGCGAACCCGGGCGAGCGCCTCATCCATCGGAAAGTTGCCCTCAGCATCCGGACGCGTGAGGTTGATGTTAAGGGTGCGGCCATCAATGGTCGGCAGGTGGCCGATCAGCGTCTTGCCGTCCTTGTTGCCCAGCGCATTGCGCACGTCGATTGCGAAGACTTCCAGCCGGTTGGCGACGACTTCATCCGGGTTGATCTCCATCATCAGGTAGACACCGCCCTGAAGGTCGAGGCCGAGATTGACACCCTGCTTGGGCACGCCGGCGGGCGTACCGGACATGTTCACGACGTTCGGCAGGGCCATCATGATGCCCCACAGCATGATGCCGAGGATCAGGCAGATCTTCCAGACTGGAAACTGAAGCATGTATTCGTCCTTAGGCGTGAAAGCGGCCGAGCGCGGTAGACCTAGTCGTTGGCGGCGACCGGCTCGCTCTTGCCGCGCACTTCAACGACCATGGCCTTGATCACGCGCACCCGGACATTCTCAGCCAGTTCGACAGTCACTTCGGTGTCGCCAACCTTGGTGACCTTGCCGATCAAGCCGCCTGATGTGATCACGGTGTCACCGCGCTTGACGTTCTCGACCATTAGCTTGTGCTTCTTGGCGCGTTGCTGCTGTGGACGGATGAGCAGGAAGTAAAAGATCAGGATCAGCGGCAGGAAGAACATGACCTGCGTCAGGACGCCTGGACCTGCTGCTGGCGCAGCCTGCGCAAGTGCCGGAAGGGAAAAACCCGCGAAAATGGCGAATACCGCGGCGAATTTGTTATGCATTGTGGTCAACTCCCTGTAACCCTGCGTCGCGGCAGCCCCCTCAGGGTGCCTGCGAAAGTCATGCCCCTATAGCTGTGGGCGCTGGCCTTGGCAAACAAGCCCTGCAGGCCGTGCGAATCTGTCCTAGAGGGCGCGTGAGCGTCCTTCAACCAGCGCCGGAAGCGGATGGGCGATGGCCAGACGCTGTTGCGTGCCATCCGCGCCCATTCTCAGCAGGACCTGCGAATCGGCGGTTTGCAGCGGCGCAATCAGGACTCCGCCCTTGGCCAATTGCTGCAACAAGACCTCCGGCACCTCGTCGACCGCGCCCGTGAGCAGGATCCGGTCATAGGGGCCTCGTTCAGTCCACCCGGTGAGACCGTCACCATGCCGGACAGCCACATTCCCGAGGCCGAGGTCGAGCATGCGCCGCCGGGCCGCGTCGCAAAGTCGGCGGAAACGGTCCATCGCAAAGACATCGGCGCCGAGTTGGGCTGCAAGCGCAGCGGTATAGCCGCTGCCGACGCCGATCAGCAGGATGCGCGCCTCACGCATCTGCTTGATCTGGAGGGCCTGCAACAGCTGGCCGGTCACCGCCGGACGCGGCACGATCTGGCCGCAGGGGATAGGCAGGACACAGTCTTCGAAGGCGAGCTTTTCGAGGCCCGGCGTATCGACAAACGCGCCCCGGTCGATCGTCTCCATCGCCTTCAGCACGCCGTCATCAGTAATCCCCTCCTGACGCAGGTGCAGGACAAGGCGCGCGGCGCGGAAGGGATCGGCGATCAGGTCGGCCATGTCTCGCGCAATTCCTTGAGATAGGCTTCGTGCGTCAGGTCGACATGCAGGGGCGAAACCGAAACATAGCCATCATAAATCGCGCGCAGATCGGTCCCGGCATCGGGCTTGGACAGTTTGCCCTTGTAGCCGATCCAGTAATAGTCATTGCCGCGCAGGTCCTCGCGCCGGTCGGTATGGATGATGCTTTCATCGCGAAAACCCTGACGGGTGATCTGGATGCCGGCAACGTCTTCCGGTTCGCGATCAGGGAAGTTGACATTGATGACAACATCCGACGGCCAGCCTTGCTTGATCAGGGGCCGCAGCGTCTTCGCGCCCCAGGCCCGGGCGGTTTCCCACGGCAGCGAGCCGCGCTCGCGAAAGCTTTGCGCCTGGCTGAGGGCGATCGAGGGAATGCCCAGCTGCATGCCAAACATGGCCGCCGCGATGGTGCCGGAAAAACTGGTGTCCTCCGCGATGTTCTGGCCGCGATTGACGCCTGACAGCACAAGGTCCGGCGCGTCCGGCATCAGGTCCTGCATGGCCAGCAGCACGCAGTCGGATGGCGTGCCCGCAATGGCCCAGGCCTTGGCGCCGACCTTGCGCGTGCGCACCGGCTGGGTCAGCGAGATGGCGCGGCCCTTGCCGGATTGCTCCTCTTCCGGCGCCGCGATCCAGATATCGTCGGACAGTTCCTTGGCAATGTCTTCCAGCACCGACAGGCCCGGCGCATTGATGCCGTCATCATTGGTGAGCAGGATTCTCATGCGATGGTCTCCAGCCCGCCCATGTAGGGCCGCAACACGTCCGGCACGGTGATGGAGCCATCTTCGTTCTGGTAATTCTCGATCACGGCGACCAGGGTGCGGCCGACAGCGAGGCCGGAGCCGTTCAGCGTGTGGACGAATTCCGGCTTGGCGCCGGCTTCCTTGCGGAAGCGCGCGTCCATGCGGCGGGCCTGGAAGTCGCCGCAATAGGAGCACGAGCTGATCTCGCGATAGGTGTTCTGGCTCGGCAACCAGACTTCGAGGTCATAGGTCTTGCGCGCGCCTGCCCCCATGTCGCCGGTGCAGAGCAGCATGCGGCGGAACGGCAGGTTCAGGCGTTTGAGCACTTCCTCAGCGCACCCGGTCATGCGTTCGAGTTCGGCAAGACCGGCCTCCTCATTCTCCACGATGGAGACGAGTTCGACCTTGTTGAACTGGTGCAGCCGGATCATGCCCTTCGTATCGCGCCCCGCGCTGCCCGCTTCGGACCGGAAGCAGGGCGTGTGCGCGGTGAAGCGGAGGGGGAGTCGTGCGGCGTCGAGGATCTGGTCACGGACGAGGTTCGTAAGCGGGACTTCGGCAGTGGGGATGAGATGGTGCTGTTGAGCACGACGCACTTCAATCTCATGCTCCATTGTATCGACCAAGGCATCGACGTAATTGGTAGCATCCTTCAGTTCGCTCGGTCCGGCCTTGAGCATCGACTGCAACGATTTTCTGTATGTTTCGAAACGATCCAAGGGCATTCCAATACCGAACAGATCTTCCTCAAATTTCGGCAGCTGACCAGTTCCAACCAAAGCTTCGTCCCGCACCAGAAGCGGCGGGCTCACTTCCTCATAGCCATGCTCGCCCGTCTGCAGGTCGAGCATGAAGGCCGCCAGCGCGCGTTCCATGCGGGCGAGTGGCCCGCGCAGGGCGACAAACCGCGCGCCGCTCATCTTCACGGCGCTGTCGAAATCCATCTGGGAAAAGCCGAAATCGCTTTTCAGCGCTTCGCCAAGGTCGGCGTGGTCTTTGGGGTTGTTGATGCGTTTCGGTTCGCCCCAGCGGCTTTGCTCGACATTGCCCTCTTCATCCTGGCCTTCCGGCACCTCAGCCAGCGGCAAATTGGGCAGCCCCATCAGAATCTCATCCAGCAGGCCCTTGGCGGCAGCTTCCTGTTCGCCAGCGGCCTCGATCGTCAGCTTGGCTTCGGCGACGAGGGCCATGAGGCGCGCAGCCTCTTGCTCGTTCTTCTCAGCCTTGGCCCGCCCGATCAGCTTGGAATTTTCGTTACGGACCTTTTCGGCGTCCTGCTTGTCGGTAACGGCTTTGCGCAGCGCCCCGTCATGGGCATGGATCTGGTCGACGATATCGCCCAGCCCCGGCTTGCGGCGGTTCCAGGCGGCGCGGAAGGCGTCCGGATTGTCTCGGATGGCGCGGATATCGAACATGGAATGGTCCTGCAATGGCTGTCGCTACAGGCTCTAATGCGCCCCGCGCGCGGCGTCCACTATGCGGTGGCTTCGGCGCTCGCCTGCGCTGCCGCAGGTGCTGCTGCCTTGGGCACCCGGCAGATCACCTGCGTGCCGTTGCGCTTTTGCGGGCGGACCTCAATGGAGGGCTCAAGTGCCCGCAGCCGCATCATCATGACAGCGTAGTTGCGCAGGCCGAACCAGGCCAGCTGGCCCTTGTGCGGCACCGTGGTGAAGTCCGGAATGGCCGACAACGCCTTGACGATCTTTTCGCGGGCAATCGGCTGGTCGGGTGTGCGGGAACCCAGCTGCATCACGAGTTCGGCGGCACGGGTGAGGTGCGGGTGCTCGTCGGTCGGACGGGTCGTATGAGTGTCCATCTCGTCCATGACGGCATTGCGCACCTTCATCATGAAGGGCGAGCGGCGCTCCTGCACGAGGCGCGGTGCGGGCACGTCCGGCGGCGGGCTGCGGAACCGGTACCATTTGCGCGGCGTGCGCTCATAGTCGCACGCAGCCTTCAGGGCCGACATATGGACCACAGCATCGGCATGCTGGCTGTAGAGCTCGTAAGTCGGGTCGGTTTCCTTGCCGCCGGTGACGACACGAAGGCGGGGAGACTGGATTCGATTCACCACAGGCACAAAATCTGAATCCGTGGTCAGGACGATGACTTCGTCGAGATCCTTGACCTGCATGGCCATCTCGATGGCGTCCATGGTGAGGACGATGTCGGCTGAACTCTTGCCGGCCGAAATCTTGTTCTTGGCGAAGGCCCGGCAGTTGAAGGCCTCGAACCCCGCCGCCTCGAACACCGGCCTGTGCACGTCGTATTGCAGGTTCCAATAAACGCGCTTGGATACGAACCTGCGCCGCTTCTGCCGTTCGGACAGGGCACCATCTTCAAGCCAGAGGACCCAATTGGCCACTTTTTCAGTGAAACCCGCGCCGGTTGCCGCGTAGATATTGTCGAAATCGACAAGAAGAACGCTGTTCACGCGTGACAAAAGGGTTCTCCCTGATTCGCCGATTTAGCGAGGACCCGATGTTCAACATTCGCTGCGCGAATGCAACCGTGCACCGCATCAATTCTGCCTATCCGTCGGCGGCTGCCGCGTCCTCGACGTCCTGTTTCTTCTCGATGAGCTTCACGCAGAAAATCGAAATTTCGTAGAGAAAATAGACCGGTCCGGTCAGAAGGAGCTGGGAAATCACGTCCGGCGGCGTGAACACGGCGGCAAACCCCAGGATAAGGACGATCGCATATTTGCGTCCGCTGATCAGGGTTTGGGCCGACACAATTCCGATCTTGGCCAGCAGGGTCAGGATCACCGGCAACTGGAACGAAATCCCGAAGGCCAGCATCAGCGCCATGACCAGCGACAGGTATTCCGACACTTTGGGCAACAGCTTGATCGTCGCCACACCGCTGTCGATCTGTTCCTGCGAGATCGAGAAGCGCGCCAGCATCGGCAACATCAGGATGTAAACGAACGCGGCCCCCGTCGCGAACAAGAGCGGGGCAATCACGAGGAACGGCCAGAACGCCCCGCGCTCGGTCTTGTAGAGCCCCGGCGCGACAAAGGCATAGATCTGCCACGCAATAACCGGGAAGGACACGAAAATGCCCGCGAACAAGGCAAGCTTCACCTTGGCGAAGAAGAATTCCATCGGCGCCGTGAAAATCAGTTCCAGCGGCGCGCCGCGCAGGGACTCTGCCTTTTCGGCAAAAGGCGCGAGCAGGAAATCATAGATTGGCTGGGCCACGAAAAAACAACCGAGCGAAGCGATGCCCAGCACGGCCAGCGAAATGATCAGCCGCGAGCGCAGCTCAGTCAGATGCTCCAGCAGCGGCGCCCGGCTGGCTTCCACTTCGTCAAGGATTTCAGGCTGTTCGTCTGTCGGTGGGACCTTGTTCACGCAGCGTCGTCCTTGGACTTGGGCTCAGGCGTGGGGGCTTCAGCCTCGGCAGCTTCCTTGCTCATGACGGCAGCGTTGATGTCGCTTTCCATATTGGCCAGGTCGGCCTGGGCATCGGTCATCGCATTGTTGCGCTTGAGGTCTTCGATCTCCTTGCGCAGGTCTTCCAGCTCGCTCTGGCGGGCAATATCCTCAAAGGCAGCCTGGAATTCGCGCGCCATCGAGCGCGCCTTGGCCACCATCTGGCCGGCTTTGCGCATCATCAATGGCAGGTCTTTCGGGCCCACGATTATGAGCGCCGCAAGGGCCAGGACAAGGAGTTCGGAAAATCCGATTCCGGGCAGCATTATGCGCCCTCCACCAGGAACATTATGACGAGGCTTTCGTCTCGTCTTTCTTCTTCGGGGTCACGTCAACAAGGTCTTCCTTGTCGACGGCCTTGGGCTCATCGTCGTCTGCGAGGCCCTTCCGGAACGATTTCACGCCCTTGGCCATGTCGCCCATGATGGAAGAAATCCGGCCACGACCACCGAACAGGAGCAAAGCTACCACGATGACGAGGACGATCTGGAGTGGTCCGATTGAGCCCATGGGGGCCTCCTGAATACGTGTTTCGCAATGCAGCATAGCCTTGCGTTCCGGCTGGAACAATGGGGCGAAGCTGTTAAAGGAGGGGCATGCGTATCGCCACATGGAATGTCAACTCGATCAAGGCCCGCCTTCCCACCGTGCTGGAAGTGCTGGGCGCAATCGATTGTGACGTCGTTTGCCTGCAGGAACTCAAATGTGAGACCGACGGCTTTCCCTATATGGAACTGGAAGAACTCGGCTGGAACTGCGCCGTCCATGGGCAGAAATCCTACAATGGCGTGGCCATTCTGTCGAAATACCCTCTGGACGATGTCCGCAAGGGCCTGTCGACCATGGAAGACGACCAGTCGCGTTATATCGAGGCGCTGGTCATGGCCGACACGCCGATCCGCGTCGGCGGCATCTACCTGCCGAACGGCAACCCTGCGCCGGGCCAGAAATTCGACTACAAGCTGGAATGGATGGAGGCCCTTGAGGGCCACGCCCGCGAATTGCTGAAAACCGAAGAGGCCTTCGTCCTGTGCGGCGACTATAACGTCATCCCGGGCGTCAATGACAGCTGGGACGACAGCGTCTGGGCCGATGATGCCCTCGCCCTGCCGGAGTCGCGGCAAGCCTTTCGCCGCCTCAGGAATCTCGGCCTGATGGACGTGTTCGAGACCTGCGACGGCCGCGCGCACCAGTACACATTCTGGGACTATCAGGGCGGCGCGTTCCAGAAGGATCACGGCATCCGCATCGACCACCTGCTCTGCTCGCCGCAGGCCGCCGACCGGCTGACCGGCGTTGAAATCTACCGCAAGGCGCGCGAGCTGGACAAGCCGTCAGACCATGTGCCGGTCATCGGGATTTTCGAGGGCTGACGCCTATTTTTTAGGCGCACAGGACCGATTATAGTCAGCGACGTCCTGATTGTACTGCCGTGCATTGGCCTGCAGCGCGAACTCGGCCTGGGCGAACGCGCGCCGGGCGGCGTCAAACTCTGCCTTGGCCGAATCTGCAGCCTCGGCATTCGAAGACGACGCGAGACGCATGACCTGCGCATCGTCATACTGCTCGCCAAGCGCCTCGGCCCTTGCTGCCAGTTCATCGCGCGTCGCAGTGGCCGCTTCAATCTCGGCCTGTTTCGGCGCCAGCGTCGACTGCATTGCCTTGCACCGCTCTACCTGCTTGGGCGACAGCGAGTCGGCGACCGCCGGCATGGCAGCCGTCAGGGCAATGGACGCGAGCAGAATTCGGATCATGAACGGATGTCTCTTTTTTCAGCTTGCCTGCCTAATGCCGGAACCCGGCTGAAGCAAACCTGAATAGACGTGCCACACGGCCGCCCCAATTGCTCAGAGCCCACGCCGGGACGCGGCAGTAAAATGGTCCACAACATTAAAAATGATCAATCGCTCACTCGGTCGCATTTTCGCCATGATTGGTGATATATTTGTGATCGTTCGCTCACATAGCGAATGCACAAGGAGAACAGAGATGACTGCCCTTCCGTCCGAAACGCATGCAATGGCCCGGTCAACAGGCCCCTCCCCTCACATCGCCGTGACGCTCGACCAGCTTGTTGCACCGCTCGAGATTCCCGCCGAATTGCATGCGGCCCGGTGGGCACCGAAATGGACACTGACCTTGCCCATCGCTCTGCTGGCCGCCTTTACGCTGCCAGCCCGCACGGCGTGAGCTTCAGGCACTCCTGTCCTGGTCCCGGAGGCGGCGATTGGCCATCACGGCATCGATGATGTTGAACACGGCCGCGAAATCGGTCAGCAATTCGCGCACACGTTCCGGATCGTCGAGCCGCTTGAACATGCTGCCCGGTTCGAACAGGTCACTGCCCTGCAGGGTGATGAACAGCTCGCCACCGTCGAAGCAGCACTTCAGCTTGCCGCCATGGAAGGCCTTTTCCATGTCGACCAGTTTCTGCATCAGGTCGGGGGTCAGCAGGTAGCGGCTCTCGACCTGATCGGTCGAGTAGACTTCGAAGATGCGCTCGAATTCCGGGTCTTCGAGCATGACGCGCTGCATGCCCTTGCCCCCGCCGAACCGGTTGAAGAAGCCGGCATCGCGCGTCACCAGCGTGCGGCCATGGAAGGCCTTGTGGAACGCAAAGCGCAAGCATTGGCCGCGAAACACCGTGACCCAGCGGGTCTGCGTGCGGCCCTTGGAATCGGTTGACTGACGCCGTTCTTCCAGGTGCGCCTCGAACAACTCGAACGCGACGCCCTGGCGTGTGCCGGCGATCAGGTCTTCGTAACTGTCCCGGTCCCAGTCGGGCACGATGCCGACATCGTGGTGCCTGTAGATTGATGCGACCTGCCCCGGAGCTTCGTTGAAGCTCAGCTCAAACTGGCGCGCGACGGGTGCGACCAGAAGAGTCTTCGCTTCCTTGCCCAGCTTCGTAACATCGCGGGCACCCCACCAGGCATAGCCGAACCCGACCATGGCTGCGACGATCGCCAGGATGGGCAGCTTGGCGACGAACAGGCCGATCAGGGCGCCGACAATGCCGATGCCGCCACCGACATATCGCGCCTGCCGCGCCTTTGCGACGGCGGCAAGGCGATCCCCCTCCCGCGCTTGCAGGGCCGGACGGATCTCATCCTGGAAGATACGCGCAAAATCGCCAAAGCCGTCCGGCAGGCCGGACAGGGCCTTGGTGATATCCGGATCGACCGGGTCGGGCGCTCCACCGGGCAGGTCAGGCGTCTGGTCTGTCATTCGCTCGCGTCTCCGGCTGATTATGACCGGATACTAGACCGAGCCTGCTCGACCTTCAAACCAACTCAGATGTCGGCATAGACGTGGCCTTCGCCGTCGAAGCCCGGATGCGTGACGGCGCCTTCATGCGCAGGCCCCACCAGTTTCGCGAATTTCTGCAGGGCACCTGAACCATACATCGTCTTGCGTGGCTTCCAGTTGCGCTTGCGGTCTTCCAGCTCGGCTGGCGTCAGGCGCACGTCAATCGTGCCTGCAATGGCATCAAGGATGATCACGTCGCCATCCTGGATCAGGCCGATCGGGCCGGCGTCTGCCGCTTCGGGGCCGACATGGCCGACGCAGAAGCCGCGCGTCGCACCGCTGAAGCGCCCGTCGGTGATCAGGGCCACCTTGTCACCCATACCCTGTCCGTAGAGCGCAGCAGTCGTGGACAGCATCTCACGCATGCCGGGGCCGCCTTTTGGCCCCTCATAACGAATGACCAGGACATCGCCTTCCTTGTAGTCGCGCTCGGTGACAGCTTTGAAACAGGCCGCCTCGCCATCGAACACGCGCGCCGGGCCGGTGAATTTCAGGTTCTCGAGGCCGGCGACTTTCACGATGGCGCCATTCGGCGCAAGGGAGCCCCAAAGGCCGACGACACCGCCATTTGGCGAAATCGGATTACTCGCTTCGCGGATGACTTTCTGATCCTTGTTGAAAACGACGTCCTTCAGGTTTTCCGCAACCGTCTTGCCCGTCACCGTCATGCAGTCACCGTGGATCAGGCCCGCATCGTAAAGCGTCTTCATCAGCATCGGCACGCCGCCCGCCTCGCCGAAATCCTTGGCGACAAATTCGCCACCGGGCTTCAGGCTGGCAATGTAGGGCGTCTTGGCAAAGATCTCGGCAACGTCTTTCAGGTCGAACTGGACGCCGCACTCATGCGCCATGGCGGGCAGGTGCAGGCCGGCATTGGTTGATCCGCCAGTCGCTGCGACAACAACGGCGGCATTCTCGAACGCCTTGCGCGTGCAGATGTCGCGAGGCCGGATATTCTTCTCGATCAGGTGCATCACTGCCTTGCCGCTTTCGACGCAATACTCGTCGCGCTCAAGGTAGGGCGCCGGCAGGGCCGAGGAAAGTGGCAGGGCAAGGCCGATGGCTTCCGACACGCAGGCCATCGTATTGGCCGTGAACTGGCCGCCGCAGGCGCCGTCGCCCGGACAGGCGAGTTTTTCGAGCGCCGTCAGCTTTTCCTCGGTCATGCCGTTCGATCCGGCCGCATTGGCGCCAACCGCCTCGAACACATCCATGACTGTCACGTCCTTGCCCTCGAACCGGCCGGGCAGGATCGAACCGCCATAGATGAAGACAGACGGCACGTTGAGGCGCAGCATGGCCATCATCATGCCCGGCAGCGACTTGTCACAGCCCGCGACGCCGACCAGCGCGTCATAGGAATGGCCCCGGATCGTGAGTTCGACCGAGTCCGCGATCACTTCGCGGCTGACCAGCGACGAACGCATGCCTTCATGGCCCATCGCGATGCCGTCAGTAACCGTGATCGTGCAGAACTCGCGCGGCGTACCGTCAGCCGCTTTCACGCCTTCACTGGCCGCATGCGCCTGACGCATCAGTGCTGTGTTGCAGGGCGCTGCCTCGTTCCAGCAGGACGCCACGCCGACGAATGGCTTCTTGATGTCCTTCGTCGAGAGCCCCATCGCATAATAATATGAGCGGTGCGGCGCACGTTCCGGACCTTCGGTTACGTGGCGCGACGGCAGTTTCGATTTGTCCCAGGTCTTGGTCATGTCAGGTCTTTCGTAAAGTCAGTCTACCGCACTAGCGCGCAAAGCTCATGCGGAAAAGGGGCGAATCGTCACCGCGACCGGCAATTCCTGCCCCGGCGGTTGCGATTTATGTTCAACGATTGCTGAGTTCGATCAAATGTCGAGCGTTGCCATATCGTCGCCGGACAGGGTGAGCGACGCCGACGGCAGGATCTCTTGCAGCTGGGCGACACTGGTGGCGCTGGCGATGGGCGCCGTGATCGACGGGCGCGCCATCAGCCAGGCAAGCGCGACCTGCGCCGGCGTCGCGCCATGACGGGCGGCGACAGCATCAAGCGCCGCCAGCACTTTCGGGCCGCGCCCTTCCAGCAGCGACTTCATCTGGCCACCGCGCGGACTCTTCTTGAGGTCGGCCTCTGTCCGGTACTTGCCAGTCAGGAAGCCGCTGGCGAGCGAGAAATACGGGATGACGCCAAGCGCCTCGCGCTTGCATATCTTGGCCCGGGCACCTTCGTATTCGTGACGAACAAGCAGATTGTAGTGCGGCTGCAGGACCTCGTAGCGGGCCCGGCCATTGCCGGATGCGGCAAGCGCCGCTTCCAGTCCCGGCCCGTCATAGTTCGAGCCACCGACTGCGCGCACCTTGCCGGAATCGATCAGGCGCTGGTGAGCTTCGAGCGTCTCCTCGATCGGCGTGTCCGGGTCTGGGAAGTGGGAGAGGTAGAGGTCGATATGGTCTGTCTGCAGTCGCTTCAGCGAGGCCTCGCAGGCGGCAATGATATACTCCGCCTTCAGGCCCTTGCGCCCTTCGCCCATGTCGGAGCCGACCTTGGTGATCAGCAGCGTCTTGTCGCGCTTGCCATATGCCGCAAACCATTCGCCCATCACCGTCTCGGACTCGCCGCCCACATGACCTGGCACCCAGCGCGAATAGACATCCGCCGTGTCGACCGCGTTGAATCCGGAATCGATAAAGGCATCGAGAATGTCAAACGACGCGGCCTTGTCAGCTGTCCAGCCGAACACATTGCCGCCCAGCACGAGCGGTGCGGTCTTCAGGCCGGATTTTCCGAGGTCACGCATCTGCATCTAATCGGTTCCTTCTGGCTGGTCGCGAAAGATCGCGGTGGTGGCACCATCGGCACTGATCTCTCCTCGATACATGCCGGCGGAATTAAACACGAAGTCAACATTGCCCAAGCCGTCGATGACGATCACGCCGCCATCGCCGCCAAGCGACGCTACTTCGTTCAGCGCGACCAGTGCCGCTTGGCCCACGGACTCACCCAGGAACTTCACCCGGTCGCAGATCGTCTTGGCCACTCCGACGCGGATGAAATACTCACCGTGACCGGTGGCGGAGACCGCGCAAACGCCATTCTCGGCATATGTCGCGGCACCCACGAGGGGGGCATCGCCGACCCGGCCCGGCGCCTTGGCCGTCATGCCACCCGTCGTCGTGGCGGCGGCAAGATTGCCCTGGCTGTCCATCGCGACTGCGCCGACCGTCCCGTGCCGCTCGGCCGCTGTCCGCGCCCGCTTCTCCAGGACGCTTTCAAGGGATTTCCGACGGCCTTCAGTATCGAAATAGGTGTTGTCGACCATGTCGAGCCCCTGCGATTCCGCAAAAGCGTCAGCGCCAGACCCAGAGAACATGACATGCTCGGACTTGTCCATCACCGCGCGGGCAGCAAGGATCGGGTTCTTGACGTGCATCACGCCGGCGACAGACCCGGCATTGCGGTCACGCCCGTCCATGATCGAGGCATCGAGTTCATGCGTGCCGTTGGCCGCGAAGACAGCGCCATAACCGGCATTGAACAAAGGGCTGTTTTCCATTGGCAGCACGGCGGCCTGTACGGCATCGACCGCGCTACCGCCCTCGCGCAGTACAGCGGCCCCAGCCTCCATGGCCATATTCAGCGCGGCGACATACTCCGCCTCCTGTTCCGCCGACAGGCTCTCACGCAGGATCACACCGGCTCCGCCATGGATCGCAAGATGCCATTCGGGAACCGCCGGAACCGGGTCGCTCACGGAGACAGGCATGGCGCAGGCGCCAATCATCAGGACGGTCGCCGCCAGGGCGGTGAGAGGTTTCAGGGTCATCAGCGTCTCCAGCAGGTCTGGAAACAGGATGGACCCTTTATCTAGAGGCCTTCAAGGCTTTTCCGTGCCGCTTTCAATTTCTCGCGGCGATCTGTCCAGTCCACGATGCGTTCGCGGTTCTCCTCGACGATCTCGGGCGGTGCCTTGGCAACGAAGGCCTCGTTGCCGAGCTTCTTCTCGGTCGACATAATGTCCTTGTCGAGTTGGGCAATCTCCTTGTCGAGCCGCTTGCGCGCCTCGGCGACGTCGATCTGATCGGCAATGTGCAGCGCGACCACCGTGTCACCCACAACCGTGGAGACAGCCCCCGTCGGCACGGTGTCGGACACGATAATATCCTCAAGCCGCGCAAGGCGTTTCAGGATATCCTCATGGCGGACCGCCCGGTCTTCGATGACCCGGCCCGCACCCACCAGCGACAGAGGTATCTTCGAACCTGCCGGCACGCCGAGATCGTTCCGCAGCGAGCGGATTTCCGAAATGAGATCGAGCACCCACTGGATTTCCGTGTCAGCGTCGGCATCGCGGGTAATCGCGTATTTTGGCCAGGCCTGGCGCATCAGGAAACCTTGTTCCTCGATGCGGCCTGTCGCGCGTCGCTCCCACAGTTCCTCGGTAACGAAGGGCATGAACGGGTGGAGCAGTTTCAGCGTCTCGTCGAGCACATAGCCGCAGATATCGCGTGTTTCCTGCTTCGCCGCATCATCCATGCCCATGAGCAGCGGCTTGATCAGTTCGAGATACCAGTCGCACAGCACGTTCCAGACGAACTTGTAGAGCGCGCCGGCGGCATCGTTGAACCGGTATTCCTCGATCGCCTTGGTCGCCTCGGCCTCGCAGGCGGCCAACTCTCCGAGAATCCAGCGGTTCACCGGGCTCGTCACCTTGGCGAAGTCGATCTCGCCCGGCGCGCCGCACTCGTTCATCTCCGCGAAACGGGCCGCGTTCCAGAGCTTGGTGGCGAAGTTGCGGTTGCCCTCGACGGCCTGTTTGGAGAGGCGGATATTGCGCCCCTGCCCGGCCATGCGGCCCATCGTGAAACGCAGCGCGTCGGCGCCATATTCATCGACCAGTTCCAGCGGGTCCATGGCATTGCCCTTGGACTTCGACATCTTCTGGCCCTTCTCGTCGAGGACGAGCGCGTGGATGTAAACATCCTTGAACGGAACTTGACCGGTGAATTCGAGCCCCATCATCATCATCCGGGCAACCCAGAAGAAGATGATGTCAAATGCCGTGACCAGCGTGGCGGTCGGGTAGAAGGTTTCCAGTTCCGGTGTCTTGTCCGGCCAGCCAAGCGTCGAGAAGGGCCAGAGCGCGGACGAGAACCAGGTGTCGAGAACGTCTTCGTCCTGCGTCAGCGGAACACCTTTGCCAGCCTGCGCCTGTGCCTCGTCTTCGGATTGCGCGACATAGATTGTTCCATCTTCCGCAAACCAGGCCGGAATCCGGTGCCCCCACCAGAGCTGGCGGCTGATGCACCAGGGCTGGATGTTGTCCATCCAGTTGTAATAGGTCTTCTCCCAGGTCTCGGGCACGAAACGTGTCTTGCCGTCTTTCACTGCCGCGATGGCAGGCTGGGCCATCGTCTTGGCGTCGACATACCACTGGTCCGTCATCCACGGCTCGATGACCACGTTCGAGCGGTCGCCGAAGGGCTGTTCGATCTTGAGGTTCTCGATCTCCTGCAAAAGTTCCGCCGCATCGAACGCCGCGACCACTTTCTTGCGCGCATCGAACCGGTCGAGCCCGCGATAATCCGCCGGAATGCCGGCAGCATCCGCATCATCACCGCCCACGATATGCGCCGTCGCGTTCAGGATGTTCAGCGGCGTATGCCCGGCCCGCTTGCCGACCTCAAAGTCGTTGAAATCGTGCGCCGGCGTGATCTTCACCGCGCCCGAGCCTTTGGTCGGATCGGCATACTCGTCCGCAATGATCGGCACGCGGCGCCCGACAATCGGCAGGGTCACGAACTTGCCGACCAGGCCCGCATAGCGCGCGTCATCCGGATGCACAGCCACGCCCGTATCACCCAGCATGGTCTCGGGGCGTGACGTGGCGACCACGATATAGTCGCGCGTCTCAGTGCCGGTGATGGCACCGTCTTCATCCTTGACCGGATGCTCATAGGTCACGCCGCCGGCTAGCGGATAGCGCAGGTGCCAGTAGTGGCCAGCCACTTCGCGCTGGTCGACTTCGAGGTCCGAGATCGCGGTCTGGAAATGCGGGTCCCAGTTCACGAGGCGCTTGTCGCGATAGATCAGGCCCTTGTTGTAGAGCTCGACGAACACCTTGGTCACGGCGCGCATCATATTGTTCTCGGGGTCGTTCCGGTCGCCCATCGTGAAGGCTTCGCGCGACCAGTCGCACGAGGCGCCGAGGCGCTTCAACTGGCCAACAATTGCGCCGCCGGATTCTTCCTTCCACGCCCAGACACGATCCACGAATGCCTCGCGGCCAAGGCTGGCGCGGCTTTCATTCTTGCCTTCCGCTGCCATTTGGCGCTCGACGACCATCTGGGTGGCGATGCCGGCATGGTCCGTGCCGGGCTGCCACAACACGTTCTTGCCACGCATCCGCTCGAACCGCACGAGCACGTCCTGCAGCGTATTGTTCAGCGCGTGGCCCATGTGCAGCACGCCGGTGACATTCGGCGGCGGGATGACGATGGAATAGGCTTGCGCGCTGGTATCGCCGGAGGGCTTGAAGCAGCCGCCATCCTCCCAGGCCTTGTACAGGCGGGTTTCGGCTTCGGCGGGGTCAAAACGTTGGTCGAGCATGGGAAAAGCGGTTCCGGTGGGTGCAGGGCAAAAAGAAAGGGCGCGCCTGTTACGGCGCGCCCTTCCCTATAACGAATTTGTCAGGTGAGGCTAGCGCGCCATGCGGGCGATGCGCTGGACTTCGGCTTCGACCTTTTCCTCGACGATGCCGGGCAGGTTGGTGTCGAGCCATTCCTTGATCATCGGCTTCAAAAGCTCGCGGACGAGCCCTTCGATCGTGTTGTCGTTGCCGGTGTCCATTTTGGACATCAGCTTGCCGAGAGATCCGGCCGCAGCGTCGGATGTCTTGTCATCGGTCAGGACAGTGTTCTGGTAGCGTGCGCTGGCAGGCATGTCGGTCTCCATGGGAGCATGAGATTGAGGACGTGGAGCAGGCTCAGGCGCCTGCCGGAAAACCGGAGCAGGTTCGGGTTGCCCTACGGCGCGCGCTGCATCGAGCACGCCCTCGAAGGATTCCGTGTCGCTTGGCTCGTCGCTGGCATCGACGGTTTCGTAATTATCATCAGACTCGACGTCGAACATCGCCTCGTCGATATCTTCCTCCGCAGCGTCGAAAGCCGTCTCGGAAAAATCGGAGAGCTCTGCATCATGCGACTCGGCCACGGCTTCTTCACGCACAGCGGCAGGTGCGCCGGGACGACGGGTCGTGCTGGCATCATCTTCAGAGATGATCTTACGGATCGACGCGAGGATTTCCTCCATCGTCGGCTCCTTGTGCGCTTCGTTGGCCATGTCAGCCCCTCACTCTCTACCCATCAGAATCAATATTGATTAATGGTTAGAATGTATGGGTTAACAACCGCTTGACGTCATTAACCTTGAACACAGCCACAACCTTGTCACTCCGCGACGGGCGAAGCCCCTGTCGGCACTGGCTGGTCGAGTTCACCGGCGGCCCTGAGCAAGCGGAACGCTGCGACATAGGCGTCACGCTCCGACTGGACCAGCGCGAGGCGCGCCTCGAACAGCTGCTGTTCCTGATCCAGGACGTCCAGCGTGGTGCGAACCCCGACAGCCAGTTCTTCCTTGGCGCCCTCATAGGCGATTTCGGCGGCATCGACCTGGCGACTCGACGCCTCGATTGAACGCAGCGACGCATCATAGCCAAACCAGGCCTGCGCGACCTGTGCGCGTATCTGGCGCTCCAGCACGTCAATCTGGTTGCGGGCCTGATTACGGCGCAGGCGCGCCGAACTGACCTGGCTCTTGATCAGGCCGCCCGACAGCAGCGGGATCGTGCCCTGCGCAACAGCAGACACGCTGGTATCGCGCTGGGTCGCGTCGCCATAGGTTTCCTGCACGCCTGCAGTGCCGACAATGTTGATCTGCGGCCGGTATTGCGCGCGCGCGACTTCGATCGCTTCGCTGGCTGCGCGTTCGGAATGGCGCGCCGCTTCGATATCCGGGTTTCCGTCCAGCGCAATCGCCACGGCATCTTCGAGCGATGCAGGCAGCGGCGGCACAGGTGGCGGGGGTGCCAGGTCGCCGGGTTTGAGGCTGGTCAGGAACTGGTAGTTGGCCTCGCTGGCCTCGCGAGATGCTTCCGCGCCAGCAAGCGCCGCCCTGGCACCTTCAAGGCGCGCATTGGCCAGCGACACGTCCGTCCGGGTGACGACGCCGACTTCGAAACGGTCATCGGCTGCGCGCACCTGTTCGCCCGTGACGTCTACATTGTTCTTTCGAATCGCGACGGCTTCGCGGTCGCGGCGCACATCCACATAGGCTGTCACGACCTGAAGGATCAGGTCCTGCTCGGCGGCATCAAACTGCGACTTGGCCGCATTGATGCCTGCCTTGGCCTGGCGGATGCCCGCGCTGACGCGTCCGCCCGTATAGATTGGCTGCACGGCCTGCACCTGCGCACTGGCGATCGGCCGGTCACCCAGGCCAAAGGCGAAAGGCGAAGTCGTGTCGACATATTCGTAGCCGGCGCTGCCGCTGACATTCACCGTCGTCCGTCCGCCGGACCGGGCCTGCTCAAGGCCTTCGCGGGCGATGTCAGTTTCATATCGCTGCAGGTCAAGCTGGGGATTGGTTGCGAAGGCCGACGCGATGGCCTCATCCAGCGTTTCGCCCGCTGCGGGCATCCCCGCCACCATCGCAATAGCAGCTGATCCCAACAGGCAACGATACTTCACTCTCATCCTGAACTCCCTGATGTCCCGGTTTGCCGGGCCAGATATAGCCACGCCCAACGTATTAGTGAACACTGTTCACTTTTCCATTGTTTTAACAATGCTGGCAATTCAGCGCAGTCGGACTCAGAAAACGAAGGATTGCTTGAGATCGAATTGCGTAAATTTCGGCGGACAGGCGTCGAACGCGTCACGCGCGGCCACCGTATTGCCCGACTTCGTGAACACGGTTCCCCGTCCGAGACCCTCGCGGTCCATCACTACGGCAACAAGGCGCCCACCCTCTGCCAGCTGGGCAGTCCAGGCATCCGGCACGGATTCAACCATACCGCACACATAGATTGCGTCGAATGGCGCCTGGTCCGGGAGACCTGCTGCGATTTTACCTTCGACAGCGACCGCCCGGTCAAGGCCCAGTGCCGCAAACCGCGCCGCCATGGCCTCTACCAGCGCTGTTGTCTCTTCCAGCGCAATGACGGTTTCCGACAGGTGACTGATCAGCGCCGCCTCGTAGCCGGCACCTGCCCCGATCACGAGGACAATATCGCTCGGCTTGATGGCCGCCAGTTTGACCAGCTTGGCCGTGTCGCGAGGTATCCACAGCGAACGCTCAGGCGACGTGGCGATCTCGAGCTCGGAATAGGCGACCGATTTGCGCGAATTGGGCACAAACGATTCCCGCGGGGTGCGCAGGAACGCAGAGACGATGGCTGCATCGGTCACATCATTCGGGCGGATCTGGCTATCCACCATGATCTCACGGGCTGCGTCAAAGTTCATGGGCGCACGCCTTCCTCTGGCAAAAACGAACGTAGAACCGCCCTTTAGCATGGGCGGCGTTGGGCGCAATGCGCGATAAACGCGCGGCGAGTGAAAAGGCCGATTGAAAGCAGGCGCGTTGCTTGCTAGTGACGCCCCTCTGGTCAGGCTCTATGGCGGAGTGGTGACGCAGCGGATTGCAAATCCGCGCACCCCGGTTCGATTCCGGGTGGAGCCTCCAGACCCATTCCCAGTCCATTGCACGTATTTTCGGCAAGCTTAACGCCGTGTTACGCAATTCTTCCGCGTTTCACGGTTAGTCGTTTACGTCGCATTAACCAATTCGGGCGATGTTCGACGTGTCTTCTCTTGGAGACACCCACCATCACCCAACGCCTCGGCGGGAGCTTTTTGTCTCCCGCCATTTTTTTGCCTGACGCCGAAGTTTTTGGACAGCAGCAGCAAGTTGGGGCTTGAACCGGCCCTATGGTCTGCTATTCACCCGCTCTCGGCTGATCCGCGATAGCTCAGTTGGTAGAGCAGGCGACTGTTAATCGCCCGGTCGTAGGTTCGAGTCCTACTCGCGGAGCCACTCCCCGTCTGCCCGACTCCGACACATAGGTAACAGTATGTACCGGAGAGATGGGTTACACGTTTGCTCCGAACGGGTTGTCGATTGTCTGCAGGGCTCTCTGCTCGAGGCCAACGTATCCGAGATCATAGTGCATGATGGAGACGAGCCATATGCCGTCGTCGACTTCCCTTATGCCGACACGCTGACCCGCGAGCACGGTGGAGATGTTGATTTTTTTCCGGTGCATGCAGATCCGGCCGCAGGCGGTTATCAGGACCTCGCGATCATGGAAGGGATAATCGATGTCTGGCAGGCCGTCATAGATGCGGGATGACGGCGTGTAGATCTCTGAGCTGGTCCTGTTTTCCTGCACAGATTTCCGGCCTTGCTAAGGTATATCCGGGTTGTTGATCAGGCCGCTTTTCTTATGTCCATTTCGTTTCCATATGCTTCGTCTGGTGTGGCTTTGCCAAGGG